>Ga0265338_10002489_pt1 | contig 27485 bp, 15 predicted proteins | sample 42126metaG_FD_193579 | JGI IMG/M metagenome (GOLD analysis project Ga0265338, IMG submission 193579) | Rhizosphere microbial communities from Carex aquatilis grown in University of Washington, Seatle, WA, United States - 4-21-26 metaG | ecosystem: Host-associated > Plants > Roots > Rhizosphere...
CAGGAAATCAAACGCTCTCGGCTTCGGCAACGACATTTAATAATGTTACTTTTTCAAGTTCAGGAACAAAGACGCTGACAACCGCGAATTGTACGATCAACGGCACTCTTTCGATGGAAGGGACTGCAACAGCCTCTGCAGTGCCGACATACGGTGCGGCGGCTACACTCCAATATAATACAGCTACCGCACTCACCGCAGGTGTGGAGTGGTTAACCCCGTTTGCAGGAACAGGTGGAATCGTCATCGCTAATATAGGTGTGATAACTATGAACTCCGCTGAAGTTGTGAATGCTCCTCTCACAATCAACAACGGTGCAACGTTAGCGACCAATAATTTTGGTCTGACGCTTGGCGGCAATTTCGTGAACAGTGGGGGAACATTTACCGCCGGGAGTTCCAATATTACAATCAGCAATGCAGGTACGCAGAATATTGCAGGGTTCACAACAACAGGCACTGCAACAATGACGAAGACCGGAGGAACAGCCACCTTGCAAGGGGCACTATCTACGGGCGATCTGGTCTTGAATGGAACCGGCGGTACTCTTAACCTCGGCACCGGTCTGACACATTCAGTTGCCAATTTAACATTAACGAATGGAACTCTAAACCTTGGTTCCAGTACAATCAGCGTCTCGGGTAATTTATCCGGCGCGGGTACGCTAACGGGCGCCACCGGTACGATGACCATTGCCGGTAACTGGACAAGCGGCGGTACCTTTAACGCCAACACGAGCACAGTGAATTATAACGGCATATCTACGGATCAGGTTGTGCAAGGCGGTATCACGTACTACAATCTCCAAATCACAAATGGCACCACAAAACTAATACAGACCGGAAATGTTACAGTGTCCAATATCTTAACGTTGAATTCCGGCATTTTACGAATTGGCGACTACAACATCATATTATCTAGTACATCAACTGGCGCAATTGCCGGCGGGCCGTTTAGCGCTTCCACGATGATTCAAACCGACGGAATCGGCTACGTTCAAAAAGCGGGCGCATCAGGAGGGGCTGGAATCAATATCGTGTATCCGATTGGTTCCGGTGGGTACTATAATCCTCTGGATTTAACCAGTGGTTTTATTGTTACGGGTGCAAGTACGGGAAATCTCCAAGTTAGCGCAGTGGTGGATAATCAAGGAGCCAATGCGTTGAGCAAGTATTGGGTGCTTGCCGTGACCGGATACACAGGCACGATAACCACGAACTTGAGATTTACATACAACACGGGAGAATTACACGGCGCTCAATCACAGTACGATACATGGTTCTATAATGGTTCTTCCTGGGTTTCAGCTCCTGGGACGCACACCTCGCTTGGAGTTAATCCTTTCGGCTCGAACGTCTCCGCTGTATCGGCTGCTGCGATCTCCGGAAGATGGTCTGCAGGCTCTACCGCTCCTGCGACATCGGTGTCATTTTATTCCTATCAATCGGGAAATTGGACAGATGCGACTGCGTGGACAAGCGATCCTTCCGGTACGTTGTGGATCAATCCCGGCGTTCCCGGAAGTTCGGATGTTGTTACAATTCTCAACGGACGAACTATCTCCATCACTGCAAATAATAAGCAAGTCAGTTCGCTGACGATCAATTCTGGAGGAATTCTTGATGTCGCATCGACGACAGGGCATAATTTCGGAATAGTGACTGGGCAGGGGAAACTCATGCTCAACTCAAATACTATTCCCGGCGGAACGCTCACAAGTTTTGTCGCAGCCGGCGGAGGAACAATTGAATATTATAATCTGAACAACGTCGGCCTTAGCACGACGCAAATGACGTACAATAATTTGATCATCTCAAACTACACGGGAAGTTCCAATAGTACGTATGCGAACAATTTCAGCAATCCCACGACATATACAATCAACGGCAATTTCAACATAAAAAATAATTCGACAGGGACCGAAACGTTTTATTTTGGTAACCCTGCGCCGTCCAGTAACCTTATCACCATGACGGTATACGGCGATTTCTCCGTCGATGCCGGCTGCAACGTCTTGGTTAACAACTTTGCCGGGTCGCAGGCTATTCCAAATCCGGCGAATAATACTACGGCGTATCCAGTTCACACGTTAGTGTTGTATGGCAATTTTACGAACAACGGAGCGGTCCGATTTACCGGATTGCCTTCTCCGGCCAACAACGCATATTACATCCTCACCACCACGGCGTCCGGGGGAATAAATTACGGCGACGTTCAAGTCTATTTCAGGGGAGCAACAAATAATACCGTAACTTGCAACGGCGTCACCGACTTCTTCAGGTTAATCGTCGAAAAGGGATCGGACAGGACGTACACATTAGAAGTAACTTCTTCCAACACGAATGACTTTGCTCTTTACGCTCCCGACAATCAAGGGAATAGCACATTTAATGGAGGGCCTGAAGGGTATGGCTACGGAGCATATTACAAAGCTCTCTTTATCCATTATGGGACATTAGAACTTGATCAAAATATCAGCATTCCTTCTTTGACAGAAGGGGGACAAGATTTTAATGTCATACCAACTGCCGGACTCTGGATCAACGGGGCAGTTGTTTCCACTACTGTAAGCGGAGTGAATGGAACCGGCTATCAGGCAGCCACGCTCTATGGTTCTTTACGCATTAGCGCTGGACAATTTTCGACCGGCGATGCGGCGGGAATTGTGTTGGGAACGTTGGGAACGCCGGTCATGACAATTGAAGGAACGGGGACGTTGGACGCGAGCCAGGCATGGACGGCAACCGGAGGATCCAACCAGATGAGTTATATTCAATCGGGGGGAACGGCGAATTTCCGCATGCAAGGCGAAAACCAACCCGGGCCGATGTTAAATCTGAGCAATACGAATGCGGTGTTTATTATGACCGGCGGTACGATAAATTTTACGAATAATACTTTTATCGACGCCACGACGGATTACAATATAATGGATATCGAATGTCAGCCAGGAAATTATTCGGTAACGGGGGGAACGATTAATTTCAATCTTCCAAGTTCCGCAACTTTCTACACGGCAAACTCTACGATTCCTTTCTATAATTTGAACCTCTCCAGACGAACCGGAGCGGGGACAGTCACGATAGCATGGAAAACTCCCGGCACAGTACTCACTATTCCGAACGATTTAACAATTGGAAGCAATACGACGCTCGACTTGAAGGACAGCGCCTCGATTGACCTTGCTGTGGGCCGCAACTTCACTATTGCTTCCGGCGGGATATATACACCTGCAACGGGAGCCGCAAACGTCACGACATTTAACGGGGCAGCTGCCCAGGCATTCAACAATGTCGGCACTATCACCGGCAACGCGTTGAATAATTTGACTGTTACTAATTCATCCGTAACGTCGATCATTAACAACGACGTGACAGTAAATGGAGCTTTGACAATTAATAACACCGCAGCATTGAACGACAGTGGAAGATATGTCTATGTGCTGGGAAACATCGTCAATAAAGGAACCCATAAGGGCCAGGCAAGTGCCGGGGGAATCAGGCTTACCGGTACAACGGCTCAAACGATTGATGGCGGCGGAAGCGGAAGTTTCTATAACCTTATTATTGACAAGCCGAATGCCACCGGCGTCTCGCTCATCGGAGGCGTGACGGTTGCCGGTAACTTGCGGCTGGTAACGAACGCAAACTTTAATATTGGATCCCAAAGTCTGTCGTTGGGAACGAGTGCAAACGTCTACTCGACGCTGGCGACGACGGCGCAGACCTTCGATAATACGCACATGGTGTATACGAACGGTCAGCCGAGCGATGGAGGTGTCTCAAAAACATTCGATAACTCTCATACGACTTTCCTGTATCCTATCGGTACAGGCACATCGTACCGGCCGGCTCAGGTATCATTCATGTCCAATCCGGCACAGTATGGCTCCATCTCCATCCGACCCATTCTGTCGGCCCATCCTCTGATTCAGGCGGTGGGAAAAGCGATTACATTATACTGGAAGACGGAAAGTTCCGGTTTCTCGGGAGTTCAGAGCAATAGCGTCAACCAAGTGTACTACTACTATGCAGCAGATGCCCCGACTCCATCCGATGAAGTTAGTTACGTTCCGGGGACGTATATTGCTCCGAGTTGGGTCATGATAAACAACGTCTCGAAAGTGTTAGAGACATTGACGCCGCGCGAAGTTCATTTTGATAGCGTCACATACCTTGACGGGGAATATACCGCCGGCACCCCCGCGGCGTTTGCGGGCTTGACGACGTACTACAGCAACAGCAATAATGCCAGTGTGACATCTTCAACCGGCGCGGATTGGAATGCCGCCAATACGTGGTGCACCGGCAGCAATACGGGGACGCCTGTTGCAGCATTGCCGGACAATAAGAGCAACGCTTCATTTATTATCGGCGACGGCTCTGCAACAACGCATAAGATTATTATTACCGGAGTCCACCAAATTACTTCGGGGAACGTATCCATTCTTTCAGACGGAGTCTTAGATATCGGTGCAACGACGGGACATAATTTCGGCCCGATCATAAGCTCAAGCAGCGGCAACGGCCTCTTGCGAATTGCGAGCAACAATTATTTTCCCAGAGGAGATTGGGGAGACTTTTTGGGTTCGACGGGAGGGACTGTAGAATACTATCAGACAGCATCAGGGACATTGAACTTGCCGACAACGTATCTTTTGCCAAGCGGCAGTTCCGCAAACATTACAGGGTACTACAATCTTACCACTTCGCCATATAACGGATCTAACATTATTCTACCGAATACTAATCTCACGGTTTACAACAATGTCGCGGCGGGGTATTCGGCAGGAGGAGGTACCGCGAATTGCATCACTCAAATTAATGCAAGTGCTGTCACCACCACAGTAACAGTTCAGGGAAATATCAGCATTAATCAAAATGGTATCTTACAGTTCATGAATGCCGCAGCACAGAATGTAGTTGTTAACAATTCTGTCTCGATTTCGTCGGGAGGAGCATTACAGGTAAGGAACGGCGGAGCCTCAGTGGCGAATTCACTCACCGTCTACGGCGGGATTGTGAATAACGGCACCTTCGATTTGGATTCAAATTATCCGACGAATGATAATTTTTATTGTAATCTCATTTTTGCGGGATCATCGAGTCGATATTTTTCGAGCACATCGACGCCGACAAGAACTCGTTTCTACAATATCACGGTGAATATCGGGAGTTCAAAGGACTCGCTCATCAACGTTACTATTGATCCGACGGGTTTTCAGATGGGTAACGGCGGCCTCAATCTGCAAAACGGGACTTTCAGATTGACGACGAGTGTGACCATGAATCTTTCTGCAGGAAGCTATACCATACCGAGCACGGCTTGCCTTTCAGCGAACGGAGGATCCTTCAATATCGTCACAGGCGCTGCTGCGGCCGACCTGACGCTTAACGGCAGGCTAGAAGTCCTCAACGGCACAATAAATGTAGGTCCCGCGATTTCGTCGGCTTCCGCGAACGCTTTCAACATCGTCTATGCATCCGCCGGCACTCCGGAAATTGTCGTCTCGGCGGGAGCACTCAATGTCTATACTCAGATCCGGCGTGGACTCCTGCTCGCTTCCGGCGCGTTAAACTATACACAATCAGGGGGAGTAGTTACGATAGGTGCAAAAAATGCGAGTGCTGCAAGGGCTGCTTTTGAAGTGTTGAACACTGGAAGCAAGTTTGTGATGAGCAGCGGCACGTTGATTATTGCAAATCATGTCAGTACTTCGGCTCCTTTTGATCTGGATTTGGAGGCCAACACTGCAGCCGTTACAGGAGGAACGATACAATTCGGATTAGCCACGGTTACACCCAATCCAACATTGTTCTATTTCAATTCATCCAACACCATAAACAATCTCACCCTTGAGTCGACTACAAATGCTCAAGCCATACAACAAATACAAACAGTGCATTTGATGGGAAGTCTGACGATCGGAGGTGCAACGAGCTATTACAATGCGAATGGACTTGATCTTTACATCGGCGGCACCCTGACGAATAACAATGCCAATGCCACGAACGGCCTCAACGTCGGCGGATACCAGGCTCAAGCGGTTTCACAAAATACGGTATTTAACGGGACAGCAGATCAAAGCATTACCGGCACAGGAAGCAACCGGACCAACTTCGCCAACGCACAAATAGCTGCAGCGTCGGGGCACACCGTGACTTTAAGCGGCGGTACTTCAAACGTTACCGTAAACGGTACTTTAACATTGACGTCAGGTACGTTGAATGACGGCGGCAGGGCAATATATCTGCTCGGGAATGTTGCCAATAACGCTGTGCATATCAGTACCAGTCCTTCAACCGGTGGGATGACATTTATCGGAACGGCCAACCAGTTGATCGGCGGAAGCGGGACCGGCGTTTTTGGTAATATTGAAATTAACAACGGCGGCAATGGCGTCAATTTGATGCAAAATACAACCGTAAACGGTCAGCTTAAATTTACAAACGGGAATTTTTATATTAATGACTATGCTTTGACGTTAGGCGCCGGCGCGACCGTAAGCGGTACTTTTAGTGCGTCGAATATGATATTACTGAATGGAGTTTCGAGCGACAAAGGAGTGACAAAAATTTTCCCGACAGGAGCATCAACGTTTACCTTTCCGTTCGGAGATAACGGAAAGTATACTCCGTGTACGTTCAATTTCACTTCCAATAGCAACACAGGCGGAGCAATCAAGGTAATTCCCGTAAATAACATACACCCGAGTGTCAATCCCAGTAACTACACAAATTATCTCAATTACTATTGGAGTGTATCAACAACAGGATTTTCATCTTCCTATAACGTGACTCATACTTATACATACCTTACCAGCGATGTTCAGGGAAATCCGGTTCACATAGAACAGTATAATAATTCCACTTCACAATGGTCGACCATAACCGGGACAATAAGTTCACCGACATTTTCATTCACCACCACTTCACTTTTAGATGGTGCGTACACAATCGGCGATGTGTTCAATAATTTACCGTTGCTAACGAGTAAACAATCCGGAAATTGGAGCGACGCGACTACATGGGACCTTGCCACCGTGCCCAACGGCAACCCGGTTGTGATACGCTCGCAGGATTCAGTTGCTCTCAGCGCGAACGGGGCGTTTGCGTCGTCCGTAACGATTAACGGCGTGCTTGATGCGGAGAATACAACGTTCCATTCTTTGGGGCAGGTGTCAGGGAGCGGCAGGATAAAAATCTTAAGTACGGGCGGCGGCATGTTTGTATTTCCTGCCGGAACATACGACTCATTATTTGCAAATCCCGCAAGCGCTGTAGAGTTTTATGGGAACAGCAATGGCACATTACCGTTGGATGTTGGCAGCGTAACGAAACCGTATCAGAATGTCATCTTTTCCGGAACCGGCATCAAGTACATCAGCAGTGTCGATATGAAAGTCGGCGGAAATTTGACGTTTGCAGCGGGGAGTAAATTGGACAACAGCCTTTATAATAAAGACTTATATATTCTTGGAAATTGGTCCGATAATAACACGAGCACGGGCGGTTTCGCCCCCGGCACCGGTGCTGTACGATTTTCCGGAACTGCAATTGAATATCTTATTATGACGAACAATTCTGTGACGGAAACGTTTTACAATCTTGCTATGAACAATGCTGCCGGTCTTATCATACAAACCGGAACCGCAAGCGTAAGTAACCAGCTTATTCTGACATTAGGAACTATCACTACGAACGCGACGAACAAATTGACGATAAATAATACTGCAACGAATGCAGTCTCCGGCGGAAGCGTGAATTCATTTGTCAATGGACCTCTGAGCAAAGCAATAAATAGCGGTTCAAGTTTTCTTTTCCCAGTTGGAGATGCAATATCTTCAAACCGTCATCGGTTCGGGTATGTTTCTGTCACCGGCACGGCAACGAGCGGCACGCAAGTTTGGACGGCGCAGTTTTTTGATAAGAACCCGACAACCGACGGATATAATGTTGCAAACCTTGCATCGCCGCTTAATTGGCTTGTCTCGAACGAATATTGGAGCGTTACTGGGCCCGCAGGCGGAAGCGCAAATGTTCTATTGAGCTGGGATTCTTACACTGGAATGAGCAGCTCTGCGACAACACGCGCGCAGTCGGTGGTGGCCGAATGGACTACGCCGGTTTCTTCAAAATGGAACAGTGTCGGTCAAATGGTGTCCGATTTTGGGCTTGATTCCGGAACAGTCGCTACTTCAACGTTGATTAATCTCGATAGTCATGTCTTTACGATTGGTTCAGCGATTGTGCCTCTTGGAACGCTTATCTGGGCAATACAAAACGGGACGTGGGATACTCCTTCGATCTGGAACACCGGGATTGTCCCTGGATCCAAAGACACTGTCGCTATTGGAAATCCATATCCCTCTCCCGTTACCGTGACACTTGATGTTGATCCCTCCATCACTTCGTTTAAGTTGAGCGGCGGAGGTACATTAGCCGATGGGGGACATACACTGAGCGTTACGGGAAATATTCTCTTGGATGGCACGTGGAGCGGCAGCGGTATATTAAACTGGACAATGGATAATGATACTCTCAGTGGAGCTGGCTCGGTGAGCGGGACGGCTACTTTTCAAGCGAATGGAAATAAGATCGTTCTCGCAAGTGCCAATGCAACGCTCTATGACGTCACCATAGCATCGGGTAAATCACTTACAAATTACGGAACACTTGCACTCCACTCAGCAACGGGCAGCAGCGGCACCGCCTCTTTGATCAATGCGGCAAATTCAACACTGAAGGTAAGCGGCGTTCTGATGTCGGCGGGCATATTTAATGCGAGCGCTGTTCCGAATACCGTTGAGTATAACGGCACAGGTGCGCAAACGGTTGCAGCGTTTCATTATAATAGTCTGACCATCAGCGGCGCAAGAACGACGAACACCGTTACACTTTCTTCAACCGATACAATACATGTAGCAAATGTTTTTAACCCAGTTGCGACATTTTCCGGCACCGGCGGTTATCTGGCGACGGGAACGACCTTTGAATACAACGGCTCCGGTATTCAGAACATATCCGCGTTTACATACAATACTCTTGTCCTCTCCAATGGCGGCGTTTCGGCCAAAACGTTTGCCGGAACGGACAGCGTCAAGGGAAATCTGGTCATCAACAACGGCGCCACCGCCGCCGGCGGTTCGGCAAGCGTCATTCTCTTCGGAAATTGGACAAACAGCGGAAGTTTCACGCCGTCAACCTCAACCGTTGAATTCGGAGGCGTTCCGGCAACTACGGTCGCAGGAGCCACGTCGTTCTCCGCGCTGAACGTCAATAAACATGACTCTGCAACAGCTATCACGTTGAATAACAACATAAATGTCGGTACCTTGAACATGTTGATGGGAACGGTGCAGACAGGATCAAATTCGGTCACGATAACCACGACGAGAACGGGAAATGCATTGATACTTGGAACGGTCACACGTACGCAGGCATTTTCCTTATCCACGCCGTATGCATTCGAGGGACCGAATACGCTCATCACGTTCACGGCCGGCTCGATGCCGAGTTCGGTCACGGTTGCCGTTACGCAAACGACCCCGGCAAGTCCTACAATGATTCCTGTGACTAGATCTGTCACGATTTCAAACACCGGCGGAAGCTTCACTGCGACCCTTCGGCTTCATTATGAAAACAGCGAGACCAACAGCCTCGATGAAACCGGATTGAAACTCTGGGAATACAGCGGGAGCGCATGGGTCAACATGGGAGCGACCAGCCATGATAGCGTCAACAATTTTGTAGAGACAACCGGCATACCGTCCTTCAGTCCGTCGTGGGCAATCGGTGCAAGCGCTTCCTCGAAAACGTTCGTTGACGTTAATGGCGGCAGCGCAAATGCAGGAGATACGCTGGCCTATACGGTCACCATCGTCAATCCGTATAAGGTCACAAAGGCAAGCGTGAATGTCAGCGACGCCCTTCCGGTGAACGTTATACTCGTCCCGAGCAGCATCAGCAACGGCGGCTCAATTGCCGGCCAAGCGCTGTCGGGCAAGAATCTCGAGGGAGGAACCGTAACCTGGCCCGCATTCTCTGTGAACGGAGGCGCCTCCCTGACTCGCACCTTCAAACTCTGTTCTGATTCAACGATCGGTTCTTCGACGACGATCACGAATACTGCGCAGATCAACTTCGGCAGCGGAAATGTGGAATACGTTTCGGTACCGGTGACGCTGACGAATCTTCCTAACCTTGTCATCACGAACTCATTGAACAACCTCGCGCCGGTCCCGGGTGATATTCTGACGTATACGCTTTCTGTCAAGAACAGCGGTACGGCTAACGCAACAAACATTACGCTGAACTCTGCCATCCCAAACAACACGACATTCAACGCGAACGGCTATGGTGCCGGTATGGGCGTGCAGATCGACGGCGTCGCAAAGACAAACGTTTCAGACGGCGACGGAGTCACGGTGAGCGGTGGATCCATAACGGTTACAATCGCCAGCCTCGCGCCGGGAGTAACGACGCAGATAAAATTTCAAACGACTGTTAACTAAGTGCTAGTGTCACAATAATGAGGAGTTTAGTCATGAAGTATTTCATACCTGTTATCGCAGTGTGCTGGTTCATTCTCTCTACGCCGCGGGTTCAAGCGCAGACATCGCAGTTGAAGATGAACGACTATACTATTACCGCCGGGGTATCTCCCAAGAAAGACGCGGGTGCGCTCGGATTTGTTCGCGTCAATTATCCAAAAAGTGCGAAGAACGCTAAGGCGTTCGGTTTCTGGTATGCCCAGAATGAAAATGCGATGTCCGACGTGGTCATAGAGATCGCCGATGCCGCAACCAAGAACATCGTGAAGAATATTACAGCGGCCGACCTTGCGGGGACTTCGAAAACAGAGTCGCTCAATAAAGGCACGGGCGTCGCTGCAACCTATCAGTTCGGAACAGGCGCCGATATGATAGAACTGCAGGTGAGCGGGGAATCTGTCGCCGACGCGTCGGCACCGCTCGGCAAAAAAATGCTCCTGACGTACAAACTTAAGCTTGCAAAAACCGAACAAGTTAATGCTGTCCTTAAATTAGAGACCGAGGGGAACGCGCAGAAAATCGGCACAGCCGGATTCTCATCAACGAGGATTGAAAACGGACAGCCGACGTTCCCGGCAATTGTCATGACGTCGCTCAGCCCGGTCAATGTTGATGTCGCGCCGCGTTCAGGCGAGATTCAACAGATAACAGTCAAGGCAGAAAATGTATCGGTGAAAGAGAAAGCCTGGGCAACGCTCTTTACCTTCGAGACCGTCGGAACAACGGTGAAGGACGCGAACAAAGCATCGGAGCAATCGAACAGGGTCGGATTGAAAGAGTCAAAACCCGAGCTGGTCATCTTCAACAGCGCATCTCCCACAAGCACGGTTCCGGGCGACACCGTGACCTATACGATTTCCTATTGCAACATCGGGAATGCACTTGCGCAAGATGCAGAAATCACAAATCCTGTTCCGGACGGCGTCATGCTCCTTGAAAAATCCGTTGAGACGAAAGATGCTGCAGTCACGATCGAACGCAAGACCGCTCCTGCACCGGAATCAGGCACTCCTTCGCTTGTCCGTTGGAAGCTCACGAAGAAGATCATGCCGGGCGAAGAGGGAACGTTGACGATGAAAGTGGTCGTCCGCTAACGAAGAGATAACGTTATTAGAATTTCACAATTTGGACGTCTAAGATTCTTCATGAATACCCTTAAAGTTATTGTAGCATTGCTTATCACAGGTATGCTGAGCGCTGTTCCGCTCTACGGTGCAGGAACACCAGCCGGGACCGTCATCGCGAGCAGGGCAAAAGTTACGTTTACGGACGCCTTGGGTGCAAATGCGGACAGCACTTTTTCCAATATCGTGTCCGTTACAGTTGCTCAAGTGGCGGCGGTCAACGTTACGCCGCCCAACGGGGCTGTCACGACCTCGACGGACAGCGTGAACGTTGATTATGCACTGGCTGTCCTCAATTCAGGCAATGGAACCGACAAATTCACCCTCTCCAGAATATCTTCAAAAGGGTGGACGGTGCTCTTTTACAAAGACGCTAACGGGAATGGCATCATCGATCCTGCCGAACTCGCCGCGGGAGCGATCGCTGCGACGGATTCGGTGAAAGAAGATTCAACGTTCAGAGTCGTTGTCAGGGTCGTTGTTCCCCGCAATCCAGCGCTGAATAACCAGACCGACTCGACAACCGCTACGGCTGCATCGCAATTCAATATATCGAAAAGCTCGGGAAGCCTCCTCACGACAACGGTTCATACCGTGAATTTCAGCAATATCGGCTCGGGCCTCACAGTCGATAATGCCACCCCGTCGCCGGGGCAGAACGTCACCTACACTTTTACGCTCACAAACAACGGAGCAGTCCCTGCCACAGGAGTTAGTTTTTCAGACCTTGTTTCAGGGTTCACGTACGTTTCTGCAACGACGTCGCAAGGCACATTTAATTCCACTGGTAATCCGGTCGTCTGGACCGTCGGAACGATCCCGAGCGGAGGCTCGGTAACGGTGACGATCACGTTGAACGTTCCAATAGCCGCGATCACCGGCACGGTTTTGAATAACTTGTTCAATGTTACTTACACGGCCGGGGGAAATACATTCAACTCTTCGAGCAACAGCCGATCTATCACGGTGGGCGCCTCCTACGGAGTTTCGCTTTTGTCGGACAGTTCATCTTCGTCGAGAGAGCCGGGAGATTCCGCGAAATACTACCTGACAGTAAAGAACAGCGGCGCATTCAAAGATGTGATAGAGTTGTCCGCTGTTTCTTCAGAACCACTTGCATGGACGTTCATCAGGGACGTGAACAATAACCGAGTGATCGATGCCGCGGATGCGCCGTTGACGAACACGAACGGAAAAGCCGGCGTCGACGTCGATTCTGTTGCTATAGGGGACAGCGTTCACGTCTTTGCCGTGGCGATCGTTCCTATGGTTGCAATAGATCAAACAATGGACAATACGACATTCACTGCGACCTCGTCGGGTACCGCCCTGAAATTTCAGAACGCCGCTGCAGCGACAACCACAAACATTCCCGTCGTGAACGTCGCGATTTCGGTCTCGCCGCTTCCAAGCCAGCCCCAGCCCCCCGGAGGAGTGCTGACGTACACTATTGCCTATTCAAATAACGGACACGCGGACATCGACACCTCTTACATCGTCACTGCCAGGATACCCGACAGCACTGCCTACATTCCAGGGAGCGCAAAATTGGGAACACTGTCGTTGCCCGATTCTACGGCGATCCGCAACGGAATCGTATCGATAAAAACAGCCGGCCTCAGGCAGTCGACGGCCGGAACCGTGGAATTTAAAGTGAAAATAAAATAATAGTGGCTGAGATGTACAGGCATCATTCAATCATGAAATCTTTCATCGCATCGAACCGGATTCTTGCTCTCTTCGTCCTGGGGTCGCTCCTACTCTCGACCAGTGAATTCGTGCATGCACAAACGCCCGTCGGAACACAGATCTCCATTCAGGCAGCGGGAAAATATACCTATAAGTCGACTGCCTTTTCGGTATCGAGTCCCGTTGTCACTGTAACCGTCGGCAGTCTGCCAAATTTCGAGATCCACTATTCGGTCAAAGACTCAAATGTCGTTTTCAATGACGTTGTCAGCCTGTGGCTCGGTTTCACGAACATCGGCAACGCTTCGGCGGACACCATAACCGTGCAAAGTGTCCTGCCGGCTGGAATGAATGTTGTGAGCGTATCGAACAGCGGCATCGTCAACGGAAATGTCATTACATGGAAAGAATTCAATGTGCCTCCAGCGAAGCAGGATTCTTTCCAGGTCCAGCTTAAGATCGACACAACAACAACGGGCCAGGCAGTTCTCCCACTCAGCGGAACTCTTTCGTGGCAGGGAAAATTGGTGAGCACGTCGCAGGACCTTGTCGTGGGAAATTTTGCACGGTTCACACTCACAAATACAACGGCCGTTTCATTTGTCGGTTCCGGACGGCAAATCGACTATCAACTTCAAGTTGCAAACACGGGAAACGTAAAGTCTGATACGACAGTACTGGTAGACACTATTTCAGCGAACGGGACTTTCGCGAGCGCTTCTGTGACGCCGACAAGCGTGAGCCCTGATAAACGGATAGTTACATGGAACCTCGGCTCAATAGTTCCGATGTTCGGAAGAAAAAACATAACTCTTACCGTGTTGACGGCATCGAACCTCGGCATGAACCAATTGAAGAACGACGCAAACGTCCGTTCTTCTACCGTCGCGACATTGTCTGCGCCGGAAATCATAACCACCATAGTACCGGTCCGTCCCGCCTCGATGAATTTGTCGCTCTCAGAGAAATACGTCTGGGGCACTGCAAACCGGGACAGCTCCGATGTCATCGCCGTGATCGCCGACTCTCTCGGCACTCCCATCCCGGACGGAGTTCCCGTTACATTTTCAACGACTCTTGGTTTCTTCGATAATGGTTCACGGTCGATCACAATAATGACAAGCGGAGGGAGCGCATCCACGTACCTCATCGCTGAAAACGTGAACAACCTGGTGAAGAACGGCATCATCACTGTCGTGGCCGGAGCCCCGCAATCCGGGACGATCACGGAAACGGTGCCCGTGTTGATGTATCCGGGGGCGGTCAGGGGAACGGTGCGTGCGTCCGTTCAGGGCGGATCGAGCAGTCAGGTGCTGCCGTACAAAGGCGCGATCGCGGAGGTGTTTGATTTAACTCAGCAGATTGTCGGCAGGGATACAACAGGGAACGACGGAACATTCTTTATCCCGTTGAACAAAGAGACAATGATGTATTCGCTGAAGATCATTGTTGTCGATCAGTTTGGAGATACGTTGTCGACTTCTACCGGCATGTCATCGGATACGTTGTTCGACCGCAAGGCCGTGAAGATCCTCAATACGATCGCCGGCCGGCTGCAGTATGCGACGGTCAATTCACCGATATCAATTCAGGGAATAGATGTCTACCTGGATTCTTTGTCTGCGGGGGCAAGCGGGAAAGCGGGACCGAAAAAGACCTTGGGAGCATCCGGGGCGAAGTTGATCTACAGCCGAATTCAAGCGACAAAAACCGACGCTCTCGGAAGATTTAAGTTTCAGAATCTTGAGCCCGCTGTCTATGAAGTGAGCGTCGACAGTGTCAAGTTCCCGAACTACTCCGGCGGCACGACCGTCTATGATACAACGGGAGGGACATTCACGATAAATCTCAACATCCTAGTACGTCCCTCTATTTCACTCGGGCTCTCGATGTCGGCCCAACGAAAGGTTGTCGCGGGAGACACTATCAAATATTCAATCAAATATCAGAACCAAGGCAACGTACTACAGACCACTGCGGTCCTGGCCGACACGCTCCCGCGCTACACAGCACTCGTGTTGGCTCAAAAGGGTTTATTCAAGGCGGTGACGTACGATACGGCTCAGCGCATCGTCCGATGGACGATGGATACTCTGTCTGTCGGCATATCGGACTCTGTCGGATTGGCGCTGGCCGTGATCAAGAACATTCCCGACAGCACGCCGGTCACAAACCGCTCATGGTTCAGCTCAACTCAACTCGCCGGCCAAAGCACACAGGCGGTCACGGTCGTCCTCTCAGCCCCCTTAATGACGCTGCAAAATTTTGTTCTTCAGAACAAAGACACAGTTGTGGCAGGAGACAGCGTTCAATTTGAAGTCTGGTACCGAAATGCCGGTACCGATTCTCTCCGCAACGTGCGTATAGTCGATTCATTGTTTAGCGCCGGCAAGAGCGTCCTCCATTATAATCACTGGTCTGCAAACAAACAGGGGAACGATACAACTGCCGTCGACAGCGTCGTTGTGTGGAATATTGGCAGCATCCCGCCGGGGAGAACCGACTCGTTGATACTGAATGTCAGAACGGATTATACGCTGCAGACCGGAAAAAGAATCCAGACGACGGCATTCATTCTTCAAAACGGAGCTGTAGTCCAATCGTCGTCGGCATCGGTTCTGCTGAAGAGCAACACACAATTCTCGACGTACCTCCAGGTGCTTAAATCTGCGGACAAGAATGTTGCGGAGATCGGCGACGTTGTCACGTACCAGGTTGCGATCACCAACAATGCCGGAAATATTTTGATGAGAAAGCTGACGATCATCGACCAGCTTCCACACGCGTTTAAGTATTATGCCAAATCCTCACGCTATAATGGGAAACCGGTTGAAACTCAGCTTTCTCTAGATGGCACGAGCTTAAGGTGGGTACTCTCGACTTCTTCACGCGATACGCTGAAAGCTGGAAGCACCGGAATACTCGTTTATCAACTTGTCCTTGGCTCCGACGCTATGGAAAGTCAAGGTATCAATACAGTCTATGCAACAGCAGTTGATGCGAGCGATACCACCATCAAGTTCTGTTCTCTTCCTTCCCAGAAACAAATAACGGTAGAGCCGGGCGTATTCACCAGCAACGGGCTGATCATCGGAAAGGTGTTCTACGACGACGATCGCAACGCCTATCAGAGCGAAGGCGAAGTCGGGATCAAAGGGGTGGAATTATGGATGGAGGATGGAACGCGGGTCGTGACCGGAGACGATGGGAAGTATTCGCTTCCGAACGTGAATCCGGGCCAGCATGTGCTTCGAGTGAACGAGCGTTCGCTTCCGCCGAGAACTGAATTATTGAAAGGAGGGCGCGACTTTGCCGGGGACGCAAGTTCCAGGTTTGTACGCCTCACAGAAGGCGGGATCGCGCGGGCGAATTTCTTTGTGAAGAGGGTACTGAAGGACAGCGTCCATCAAAAAGTGGGAAAAGTCGCAAAGACCGCGGTACTGCGAACCGGCTATCCACGTAATCTTTATTTGCGTAATAGCGAATCGGCCGGACAATCCAATTCGGTTCAGTTCAGTGTCCGGCTGAATTATTCGGGGAGTACGTGGCTTCAGCGCATACAGGTGTTCGATGAACTGCCGGCAGGGTTCACGTACATCGAAGGATCAGCGACGTTTAACGGAAGAAAAGTCGTCCCGGCCGTATCGGGGCGCCAGTTGACGTGGGGATTAGGACGAGGATCTGCTCTCTTTGAAGGCGAACTCAAATACAGTGCAGGGGTAGACCGGTCGATTCGGCAGCAAACCGGATTGGAGTCAAGTTCATATGCCGAGCTTATGACCTCCGACAGCGTAACCATTCAAACCGATACGCTCTGGACTGCGACCACGGTGGAAAAGATCCCGTATGTTGAAACGTCCTTCCCTGTGGATAAGCTGATGTTTACCCCGGGTGAATCAACGCTGCGAAAAGATGCGCTCAAGTTATTCCAGCCGATCATCACGCTCATCAAAAAATATCATTTTGCGGATATCATCGTCGTCGGCTATCCCGACATCCCGGTTAAACAGGGAACTTCTCTTGCGAGTTTGCAAAAGCTTGCCGAGGAACGCGCCAGCGTGGCAGTGGATTTCTTATCGCGAAGAATAACGCTAGACTCAATCCGTATTACGGCATGCAGCGTATTTCGCTGCGATTCCAGCAAGGACCTCCTCCCTTCGATGACGCAGGGAATGCACGGTACACAAATGAAGCCGCAGCATCTGGAAATTCGGGTGCAGAATTACTTTGCAAACGGGCTCGTGCTTAGAGACACCGGTTCGAGTGTTTCGGCCATATCGTTAGTGCGGACCGTGCCCCGATCGGAGAAGGAATTCGGCGATTCGATGTTTGTCATCCCAGGGGACGACGTAATCTTCCGGTACAGCATCTTCTCCAATCCATCGGCGTCGATTCTTGAAGCGACCATTGTCGATTCTACTGCCAGAGATCTCTACATTGGCACCGAATCTCTCACCTTGAATCAAGTCCCTATCATCTCCGCGGCCCAATTCAACGGCGTCTTCTCGTCGACCATTACTCCCCTCGTGAAGAAAGGGAGAAATGAGATGGAGTTTGACGCAACCATTCCCATCGGAGAGCAGAATAACCGCATCAGCCATTTGCTCTATTATACAAGGGTAAATGATTTTGGAGAGGTCTCGATCGAGCGGTCAAATGCCGTGACCTTGACAGTGAAGGGGATTAATCTCTCACTCCTTGAGGACGCTCTCAAGAGAGAAAAGAATCTTGCCGGAACAGAGAGCACTCGGAAGGCAAAGGCAACAAGTTCAAAGTAGTTCTTCCCTGTTGCCATTCCGCGATGGATTCGATCAGCATGCTACAGTTTCCACGCCGCAGTAAATGTGAACCGCAATGCATCCTCGACGGGAATCATCAGCAGGGAAGGGCGCTCTATTTTAAATGCAGTTAGACTAAGGATAAAAGCGCCGTTGACCTGCACTTTGTCCGCCGACCATTTCGATGAAGCCATAGCAACAATGTCCTGAGTGACGCCGTGAAACGTCAGCTTTCCCGTTACCTTTAAGCTGTCGCCGACCTCCGTAACCGACGAACTGACAAAAGATACCTCCGGATAACTGATCGCATCGATGACTTCCATCGCATGAGAGTCTCTGTTTGAGTTGCCGCTGTCGAACGTCATAACATCGACCGATGCCGCCACACTCACAATTTCTTTTTTCGACGGATCGGCTTGCAGTTGGTACGTCGCATCTCTGCTTGTCGCCTCGATTTCATGAAGCGGATGTACAATCCGGTACGTGATTGAAGACTCATCTTTCAATAATTCGAGTTGTTTGGTCTGCGTCCAGCCTGTTGAACCGATGAGAAGAAACAAGCACACTGCTGCGTTCACTATTCTTGCCATACTGCTCCTTTAGAATGTTACGACGATCATCGAAGCGGCAAATGTTGCCGTCGTGAGATAGGCCGATACCTGGTGGACGCGTTCGCTTTGCATGGCGTTCTTTGAACGCCGTTGTATCATTCCTCCGAGAATCGGAGTGATGATCATCCCGGCGACGTGGATCCATGCGAGGGTCTTATGAAGCGTCGTGGTGCTGAACTCGTTTCGACGGATCATTGGCGGAGGCGAGAGGATCGCCAACAGGCCGGTCGCTGAATATGAAATAATTGTTGCTGTTACCCAATATTGATGATTCCGCCGGTATTCGGGATGACCGTCTATGATCTTTTGACCGAAGTAGACAGCGCCTCCCATCAATCCGAGCGTCACAAATCCGCCGATCTGATGCGTCGTGAGCATCGTACGACGAAGACTGAGCTCGCTTCGTCTTTCATCCGGTGTCAGCGGCGGTTCAAGCCCGATCTCCCGAACAAATCCGTCCTCGCCCCAGACCGCCCGCTCCATGATGCTCAGATTGGCGGGAAGTAATCTTGTCCTTGGCGTTGACACGACGGAATCGGCCCCCGGTGAGACTGCAGAGCCGGCGATCAATTGGCCCTGGAGGTCAAATTGCGAAGGGATCCGTGCAGCGCTGAATTCTTTGGCGGAATCCGCCGACGGCAGCCGGCTTCCTGCGGCGACTAAACTATCTTCAATCGTAAGGGGTAAGGAGGCATCTTGTGCCCTCACCGTAGCGACGAGGAAGGGAGCCGCTGCAGCTATAACGATAAATCTAGTTATGCTCATTTTATCTTTCTCACGTGGAGGTTTGAAAACATTATTATTGAGGCAGCGCGCTCATGAATATACCCGCAGCGAATTGCCGGTCAGGGATGTGTGGTAAGACTTCAGAGGGCTCGTTGCCGGGCCATTGATCACTGAGCCGTTTGTTGAGAAGGTGGAACCATGATTCGGGCAGTAAAAGAAATTTCCATTCGCAACATACTGCACAGTTCCGCCGGCATGCGTACACTGCTGACTTACTGAGACATATGTCCCGCTCGCCGTGCGGGCGACAATAACCCCGCTATTGTAGAGATATCCTCCGCTGCTTTTTAGCGCCGCATTTGCGGAGGCCGTAAGGTCAAGAGTAAAATCGACATTCGTCGGTACCGTGATGGGGTTATTCAACGGACTGCAGCCATTGAGACAATAGGAGCATGCGACTGTTGCAACCCCCAATCCGAGAGCCTTTAATAATTCTTTTCTGTCCATTGGACCTAATTGAATTTGTAAGATGAAAATGCGACTTCTACCCCCGATTGCCTGTATCCAGTATTAGTTGAGTATTATCCACTCAGGGGACAAATATAGAAAGGCAAATGTACAAAGTCCTTACCGAACATTAACTACGGCCAGAATTATCGTATCAATTCAGAACGAGTTGTGCTCCTGGAGAAGAAGGGATGTGAATCTGACGCATGTAAGAATAATGTTGATTGTTCGCTGGTCTATCGCGACATTAATCGGAAGATGACAGTTATTGCTAGGTTATTTGTTAGACATCCGAAGCGATTCATTTATTCCATACTGGTCGCTATCATTGTTTCAGCTATTCACTTCGGGTGTAAATTCGCGGAATAAAACGCCGATTGAGACTGTCTAATACTTTGGATACATATCTGAATAAACTGCCGGACATAGAGCTTCTGAAAAGCTCACGTGATGGCGATGTTGGAGCATTCGGGGAGCTGGTGAAGCGCTACGAATCTAAGGTTGCCGCAACAGTGATTGGCATGCTGGGGCAATGTGAGGAGGCGGACGATGTTGGGCAGGAGACATTCATACGATTCTATCACGCTTTGCATGCTTTCCGGGGCGAATCCTCCGTCGGAACTTATCTTACACGGATCGCTATCAATTTATCGCTGAACGAATTGAAAAGGCGTGAACGCCACCGGTTCATCTTCACGAAACTCGATCCGGATCAGGAAAATGCTGAACCCGCTGCCGAGAACGACGTCGATCGCTTTGAAGAAAAGGAAATACTCCGCCGGGCATTAGAAACGCTTCCGCCAAAGTTCCGTGCGGTGGTCAATTTACGCCTTGCGGAAGGATATTCTACAGAAGAAACAGCCGACATGCTTCACATACCGGTGGGCACCGTCCTGTCGAGGCTTCAGCGCGCACAAAAAAAATTACGGCTAATCCTGCAAACATATAAGGAGGGTTATTGATGGAACAACATCTCTACAATTTGCTTCTACGATCTCTCGATGCGCCGTTGCCGGAGACAGAGCAGCGGCGTCTCACTCTTGCTCTAGATACGTCCGCGGACCTCCGCGCAATGCGGGAAGAATTGGTACGTTTGCGTACTGGGCTTCGAACGGAAGGCAATGAATCCTTCAAGCCTTTCTTTGCCGACCGGGTGATCAACCGTCTGAGCACTCATCGCCAGCCCATCGCCGAGTATTTCGTCGCCGCATTTCGCAGCGTGGCCATCGGAGCTGCGGCCCTCGTCATCATTCTTAGCGTCTATAACATCAGCCGTGAGAATTCCTTCACGTTCGACTCGGCACTGGGAATTCATCATCAGACGCTGGAACAGATCCTCGCCCTGGAGACGCCATTCGAATGACAACGAAACTTAAAGTGACGATCATCATCATCACAACACTCGGCATTGGTGTTGTTCTCGGAGCGGTGGGGAGAGGAGTCTTCATGCGGCATCATTATCAGAAACTCGATTCCGTGGAACGCACAGAGTTTTTCCTTTCGCGCGTCAATGAGATCGTTGACCCCGACTCTTCGCAGAAACCAAAGGTCCGCGAGATCGCAATACGAACAGCACAGAGGATAGAAATTCTCTTCGACCATCATGAGGCAGAGATGGTGGTAATTGTCGATTCGATGAAGCGCGAATTGTCCGCGGTGCTCAGGCCTGAACAGCAGATGCGCCTGGATCATGAACTCACCTTCACGCAGCCGGGTGACAGTTCCCACGAGAAACTCGGGATATCGATGGCCTTCTCGTATGAATACGCCGAGCGGCTCCAACGCGAGCTCAATCTGGACAGCGCCCAAACTGAGAACCTGCTACTCCTTATCCGGAAATCGCATGATAGAATCATGAGAGAAGCGAAACCGGGAATGGAGAATTCAGAAGCGGCACACAAAAGGAGGGACGCCTTTCTGGAAGAGACGAATCAAAAAATCGAAGCGCTCCTGAATCCCAAACAAAAAGAACAGTATCGGCAATTGCAGCATGAGCGGGAACGCTTCGTCGAACACGAGCTTCGAGAAGAAGAAGAATAACGGAGGCGGGTGATGAACCCCGCCCCCGTATGAGAGGCTACTTCATCAACATCAGTTTCTTCAACGCAGTAAATCTCTGTCCGTCGCTGCCTGCCGCAGTTATCCGGTACAAGTACACTCCGCTGGCTAATCCGCTGAAGTTTACGTTCTTATTGTAGCTCCCGGCACTCATCAGCCCGAAGTTCCTGCTGATCACTTTCTGCCCGAGCGTGTTGTAGATTTCCATTGTCACCGTCGACACCTCTTTCAGGTCGAACCGTATCGTTGTCGACGGGTTGAATGGGTTGGGAAAATTCTGGTAGAGAGCATATTGTGTCGGGACGTCGACGGTGACTGCGAGCGTATTCAGATCTTTTACATCTCCAGTCGCCGAGACACTCTGTATCTTGTAACCATAGGTCTTCCCTGAAGTGACGCTTTTATCTGTAAACGCATATGATTTGCCTGTGTTGCTTGTGCCCATTCCCTTCAGCTTCGTGTTTGTCGCGTAATTGGAGGCCAGCTAACTTGCCTTATATAAATAAATTGATTTCACAGTCTGCATATGAAAAAGGATATACTCTATTCGGAGTCTGTTCTAGATTCTTGTTTGACTGAGGCGGCTTATCGGAGGGAGTAATTGAAGCTATTCGATATTGTGTACGTGCAATGAACTTCTCCTCGTTTTCACAAACGCTTAAACGGCTTTGGAGTCCGCCTACGCGAGGAGTTGTATCAAACCTTCGCTTTTTTCGAATTCCACCTTTATCTCCTCACCGAGGTCCGTCGAACTTCGTCCGGCGAACAGAGGGACCGCTGCTGTCAGCACATTCCAGCATGCATCATCCTCGATCGAGAACCCCTGCGGCTGTTCGCCGATTCCGTGTCCCCATTGTTCACATAAGAGATCTGCGAACCGGACGACCGCGGTCAAGAGCGGATCGGCAACCGCTTCGCCTGCATCATGGTGACACTGCATCACTTCCACAAAATCCGGCGGGAGCGACCACTTATTGCCGAGGTGTCCGCCGATCTCCGTGTGCGAGATCGCGAGCGTTTGCCGCTCGGCTTCGACATCGCGCATCGACAATTCTCGGATCATCTGCTGAATCACCGCCAGCGAATCGGGGAAATATTGAATCAGCACGAGCTTGCCCATGTCGTGGAGGAGGCCGGCTGTAAATTCCTTGTCTCCGGTTTTGATCTTGTAGTGCGAAGCGAGGACGCGCGAAAGAGTCGCAGTCGAGACGGAATGTTTCCAGAGCGCTTCTAGATGTCCCCATTGCTGCATATTCAGGAAGATCAGGCGCTGCTTCATATGGTAGGCAAGCAGCAGCCTGCTGGTCTCGTCGAGGCCGACGAGAGCTATGGCACTGTTGACGTTTTTCACGTACCCGCGAATACCATAGTAGGGCGCATTTGCCGCGCGTAAGATATTGGCGGTCAGCGCCGGGTCCGATTCGATGAGCCGTGTGATCTTCACGGTCGATACGTCGTCATTGCTGAGTGCGGAAAGAATCTCGGTTATGACGGCCGGGAATGGGATAATTTCGTTGATTTCATCTATTTCGGAACGGATATCCCGCATCAGCGTAGACTCGTGCGTAAATTCTTCAAGGATCAGACTCCTGCATACTTATTTCCCCGCATAAATGTAGGAGTAAGAGGGGGAAGAGTCAAGATATAAAAAGAACTGCCAGAAGGGGAATCCGGCACATATAGGCACGGCTCATAATATCGTCAGTGCATGCAATACATCTCAGATCAGGATGTTGTATGAAGCTTCATCATCTCGATCCCTTTTCGCAGAATATTACCCCGATCAACTTCTTCGGGCTTCGGGGAATGGTGAAGGAAATTCCTGTTGTGCTCAGCAATATTGAACAACGATTGATCGGGAAGCGCAACTCCCTAAGTATCCAACCGACCTATATTAATGTTGACAATCCTTGGATTTAGTTACATATTTCGCGCGGTGTTCGCCGGTTTTCACTGCGACGATGAAATTTACACCGTAAGGATAAAAACCCGCGGCCGGGTATACAAGACTGGAGCACATATGCATCAAACAATCACTCTTCAATCGCTTGCCAAAATGATCGACCATTCCCTCCTTCATCCAACAATGACCGATGCGGAGATCCTCCGCGGCTGCGAGGTTGCCCGGAAGTATGACGTCGCTGCCGTGTGCATCAAACCGTACGCCGTAATGATGTGCAAAGAACATCTGAACGGAAGCGGCGTGGGGATTTGTTCTGTGACCACATTTCCCCACGGCAACAGCACCACGTCGATGAAAGTGAGAGAATCTGAAGACGCAATTGAGGCAGGTGCAACCGAAATTGACATGGTCGTCAATATCGGAAAAGTCATAGGCGGAGACTGGACCTACGTTTCCGAAGAGGTCAGACATGTTAATGAGGCTGTAACATCGAAAAATGCTGTTCTCAAAGTGATCTTCGAAAATGATTTCCTCTCCGACAGGCACATCGCCAAGCTTTGCGAAATATGTTCCGAACACGGCGTCGCGTTCATAAAAACTTCTACCGGGTACGGATTTGTGAAACAGCCCAATGGAATGTACTCGTATAAGGGAGCAGTTGACCACCAGTTAACACTAATGAGAGAGAAATGTTCCGGGTCGGTGCAGGTCAAGGCTGCCGGCGGCGTGCGCACGCTGGACGATGTCTTGCGCGTCCGTTCCCTCGGGGTCACGCGGATCGGCGCCACTGCGACAATTGAGATCCTCGAAGAGGCTAAAGCCAGGGGAATTTCATAACGTGATGAAATAATATGTGCAGAATATACTGCGGATATCAACATTCGCAACGGAGAACCGTCAATAAAATTGCACAAGCCGAGGGGGAAGCAGCTCGGAGAAAAGAGCACGGTTCAGGAGGGCATTTTGAACGGTGATCCGAGGAATTTTTTTACGTGGCTCATGAATTCATCGGGTTTGATGGGCTTTGTCAGATAGACGTTTGCGCCGGAGATCTTTGCTTCTTCAATATCCGATAGACTCTGAAGTGCGCTGACGACGATAACGGGAGTTTTGATTGTATCTTTGTTGCTTCGTATTCTGCGGCACATCTCAAATCCGTTCATATCCGGCATAACCAGATCTACAACGATAAGGTCCGGTGTCACTTCGCGAATTTTGTTCATCGCCTCCCGCCCGTCTCCCGCAACGATCACATCATAGCCTTCGAGAACAATGTTGTGCTGCAAAACAGCCCTCGTGAGCCGTTCATCGTCAACAATAAGGACTTTTTTGCGTGCTTCAATCGCCATAAATGAAGGATAATTCTCGGTTGATAATAATAAATATTCTTAACGGATCCAAGTTCAGGGTAAAATCACGACAAAAGGTAGGACGATTCGCCGGCAAAGTCAACTACGAAAAGATCCCGCCGCAACTCCGTGATGAAACGGCAGACAATGTCCTTCCTTTCATAATACTAACTGGGTTTCATTGTCCTGAATAGGATTCATACTGCACCCTTCCAGTCGGGACAGGCTTCTACTCCTCTCCGAATCCGAATTTTTCAAGAAATTCATACCGCGCTCGATGAGTGTCGGGGGCGGCTACCGATGCGGTATTGATACGCATCACTTGGTACCCATCGTTAGAGTACAAAGGCCAGTGCGGGAGACCCTCACCGTTCGGGTCGCCTGATTTGGCAAAGTTCGTCCAATACGAGGAGATAAGCTCTGAAACCTGGTCGTCCTCTTTGGTCCACGGCAGATTCTTCGACGAAAGGACGCGGAACACGTACTCGATGTCCCATGAGTGCGATGCTTTTGGTTCGGTGTCCGACATCGCGTCAGCCGGAAGCGGAAGGAGTTTATCGAATTCATATCTATAGACAGGACAACCTCCGGATTTCAAGTGGGCCTCGAGCCACTTCCATGTTGCAAAGGCAGTAAACTTGTCCCCGCCGAAATCCTGAGCTGCACGCTTTGCCTGAGAATCGGTCGTTGCAGGGTACAGTGTCAAAAACTCTTTTGCGTGTTCACCGTACCGCGCGTGGGCGTGAGCGATGTAATTTCCGAGAGTCGGTGCGTCATTTCCCAAGAAAGAATCAAAATTCCCTTCATCCAAATTCCATCCGGCCAAAAGGGGAACGCGGCTTTGCCTACCGGCTGCATATATTGCAGGACAGTCGTCGGGGAGAAAATATCCATCAACATCTGCTGAAAAATTCTCTCTGGGAATTTTCAATGCGGCATCGAGTATCTTTTGAGCCGGCATGGCACGAAGATCTTTAATTGACGTCGTTCCAAGCAATGAGTCGGCGAACTTAACGCACACATTCTCTGCCTCTTCGCGTGACTTCATTGGCGAAGTAGATTTGAAGAAAGCGCCGCTCTCTCCAATGGCTCGATTGAAGAGTCCTTTCGCCAACGGCGATGCCATAAGCCCGCTGACAGAGGACGATCCGGCCGACTCACCAAATATTGTGATATTGTCGGGGTCGCCGCCGAAGGCGGCAATATTCTTCTTGACCCATTCGAGCGCAGCCACCTGGTCCAGTAGTCCGTAGTTGCCCGAAGCGTTGTGCCCGGATTCCTTTGTGAGCTCCGGGTGAGCGAAAAATCCAAAAACCCCGAGGCGATAATTAAAGCTGACTACAAGGACGCCTTTCTTGCAGAGATTACCTCCATCCTGGCGCGCTTCGGAAGATGAACCGGCGGCGAATCCGCCTCCGTGAATCCAAACCATTACCGGCAGTTTTGCGGCGGGGTAATTCTCAGGAATCCATAGATTCAAGTAAAGACAATCTTCGCTCGGTCCGTCATCGTGGAAAATCATATCGTCCCAGATGTGCCCCTGCATCGCGCGTCTGGGATAGTCGACCGCCTTGCGAACACCGGTCCATGATGAAGGGGGCACGGGAGCTTTCCATCGCAAAGTGTCGAGAGGAGGAGTTGCATACGGAATGCCTTTGAACGTGCAAACTTTTCCATCCGGGCTCACGACTCCTTCCAGTATTCCGTTGGCAGTGCGAACCTGCAGATACCTCAGTTCCTGCGCTACCGACACGCTCAATCCAAGAAGAAGAGAAAATAGGACAAGAATGTGAACTCGAAAAGATCTCATGATGTTCCCTTCGTTGAATATGTAGAACTGGAGATTTTGTAGAGGACGTGTGTTCTGAGGGAATGTCCCGCTTCAACATTAGGATGCTCGAATTCACCTTCGAACGACATTCCAATTTTTCTCATCACGTTTATTGATCGTATGTTTACTTTCGAAGTGAATGACACGATCTCCTTGAAATCTAAAGATGAAAATCCGTACTCCAGACACGCTCTGGCGCCTTCGGTCGCAAGTCCCCGATTCCAGAAACGCCTGTCCAACCGCCATCCGATTTCAATGCACGGCGTGAAATATGAAGTGAAGGCCGGCCGGTTAAAGCCGATGAACCCGATAAATTTATTCGACTCCTTTTCTTCAGCCGCAAACAATCCAAATCC
>Ga0265338_10002490_pt1 | contig 27484 bp, 24 predicted proteins | sample 42126metaG_FD_193579 | JGI IMG/M metagenome (GOLD analysis project Ga0265338, IMG submission 193579) | Rhizosphere microbial communities from Carex aquatilis grown in University of Washington, Seatle, WA, United States - 4-21-26 metaG | ecosystem: Host-associated > Plants > Roots > Rhizosphere...
CGGCCACATGGGTGACGAGGGATCCGGCGAGCACCGAGATCGCGTCGGCCGATTTGGTGCGACTGGTACTGGCCATCTGCCTGCTGGCTGCCGGATCCGGCATGCTGGCGGGCCTCTACCGGGGCCGCTACCAGAGAGGCAGCCTCGATGAGGTGGTTGGCGTCGGGATGGCCTGTTGCGGCATGGCACTCGCTCTCGCCGCGTTCGGTGCCGCGTTGTCTGTCGGCCAGTGGGCAGAGTTGGGGACGATCGTCGGGGGCGTGCTGTTCGCCCTGCCCGCCATGCTGGGCGGACGGTACGTGCTGTTCGCGGTCCGCCAGCGATCGCGGGCGCCCTCGACCGCGGCTACCAAGATCATCGTTTTCGGTGCCGGTGAAGCAGGGTCGATCCTGGTCCGCCGGCTGAGCTGCCAGCCGGACGCCCAGTACCGGCCAGTGGCGATCCTGGACGACGATCCGGCCAAGCGGCGGCTGCGGATCCAGGGTATTCCGGTTCTCGGCGACCGCACCAAGATGGCGGAGGCGGCCACGCGGACCGGTGCCACGGTCCTGGTCATCGCCCTCGCGCAGACCAGCGGGAGGACCATCCGCGACCTTACCGTCGAGGCGGAGAGCTGTGGGCTGACGCCGAAGGTGATCCCGTCGATCACGGAGATGCTCAACGGCGGAGCACGCATCGAAGGGGTCCGTGATCCGCGCATCAGCGACCTGCTCGGCCGTCGGCCCGTCCAGACAGATGTCGCTACAGTCGCCGGTCATTTTGCCGGTAAGCGGATCCTGGTCACCGGCGCCGGCGGGTCCATCGGGTCCGAGCTCTGCCGCCAGCTGCACCAGTTCCACCCGGCCGAACTGATCATGCTGGACCGCGACGAATCCGCCTTGCATGCCATGCAGCTGACCCTGCACGGCCGGGCGCTGCTCGACTCGGACGAGACGGTACTCGCGGACATCCGTGACGCACACCGGATCACGGAGGTCTTCGAGCAGTTCCAGCCGCAGATCGTCTTTCACGCCGCCGCGCTCAAGCATCTGCCTCTCCTTGAGCGATATCCGGCCGAGGCGCTAAAGAGCAACATCTGGGGCAGTCTCACCGTCCTGGAAGCTGCCGCCGCCAGCGGCGTCGAGTCGTTTGTGAACATCTCCACGGACAAGGCCGCGGACCCGGTCAGTGTGCTCGGCTATTCCAAACGGATCGCCGAGCGGCTGACCGCTTACCTATCCGACCGTGCCGACGGAACCTATCTCAGCGTCCGGTTCGGAAATGTCCTCGGCAGCCGCGGATCCGTGCTGACCGCGCTCTCGGCACAGGTCGCCGCCGGCGGCCCGGTCACCGTGACCCATCCCCAGGTCAGCCGGTACTTTATGACCGCCGACGAAGCGGTTCAACTGGTCCTGCAGGCGGCGGTCATCGGCAGCGGCGGCGAGGTGCTGGTGCTGGACATGGGGGAGCGGGTGCTGATTGACGACATCGCGCGCCGACTCGCCGTGCACGCGGACAGTGAGATCGACATCGTGTATACCGGCTTGCGGCCCGGCGAGAAGCTGGCGGAGGTACTGCTCGGACAGGGCGAGCTCGATGCACCGAGGACCCATCACGCCCTGATCCGGCACGCCACGGTGGCGCCACTTCACCCTGACCTGGTCAGCGGCATCGATCCCGAGGCAACCGCGGACCACCTGCGGGCGACCCTGGCCAGCTGTGCCGGCTATGTGAGCCCGGACCTGGCCCGGTCGGGCACCGACCGGTTAGCCCAGCAGAGTGCCACCAGCCGCTCCACCAACTGGTCGAGCAGGACCGCAGTATCGATGTATGCCTGAGGCGGACCCCCGATGGGGTCAGGCACATCGTCATCCAGGTGGTCCCCAAGCAGCGACTGGCGATCCCGGCCGCCGTGCGCCCGAGCCAGCCATCCAGCCAGCGGCTCGCCGGGTGACCTGGCCCCGATCACCTCGCCACGGCGAACCAGTTCCTTCAGGGTGAACACGCGCGGCCACACCTCTGGCAACGTCACGACAGCATGCCGCACGTGCATGCGGGCCATGGCAATCACCAGGTCGGCGTGGGCCAGCTCCGTCGAGGTGACCTGACGACTACGGTGCGATCCGGTGTCCAGGCCGTAGGCGGCCATGGCCGTGACTGCCTCGGGAGGTGGCGGCTCACCCTGGCCCATCATTCCAGCCGAGTGAACTGGCGCCGCCACGCCGCGCCCGGCCAACCGGTTAGCGAGCAGCGCTTCGGTCATTGGGGACCGGCAAGTATTAGCAGTGCAAAGCACCAGAATGTCGGTCACAGGACGATCCGCATATTGACCATCCCGTCCAAATAAGTCTCTGTTCGGGGATCTACCTGGGACTGCCGTATTGAGCAGCGAGTAAGGGGCTACGTTCCTGTACTCAGAGTGATTGATAGTACACTCATTGTTACTATGCGGGGGCCGGTCAGACTCAGGGATACCCGCAGCGCAAACAGGGCGGGGGACCCATGACGGCTGAGTTCGGCGCCAATCCGACTCTTCGCTCATATCTCGGAGTCCTGCGGCGGCGAAAATGGTGGATTATCGGGGGTGCCCTGCTGGGCTTGGCGGCGAGTGCGGCAGTGCCATTTATTCAACCCAGGCAGTACTCAGCTACGGCTCAGCTGCTTGTGGAGCCAGCCAGCCAGACCTTGCTCTCGGGGACCGCGCTGCAACCGGTCACCGCGACCCAGGTGCAGACTGAGCTTCAGCTCATCACAAGTGCCCCTGTACAGCGAGCGGTCCAGCGCCGATTGGGCAGCCGCCCGCCTGTGTCCGCCGTGCAGATCGCCGCGACAGACGTGATCTCCATCACGGCCGTCGCCGCCAGTCCCAGACAAGCCGCACGGATAGCCAATACCTACGCCACAGCATTTGTCGCTTACCAGCAGGGCGTCGCCAACGCCAACATGACGGCTGCCGAGGCGCAGGTGCGATCGCAGATCAGCTCGGTGAGCGCCCAGGTCAAGTCACTGCAGAACCAACCCGGCGCTGCAGCGGAAGCGGCGGCCCTGCTCAACCAGGAGGCAGTGCTCAAGGAACAGTACGCTCAGCTCCAGGTGAGCGGGGCGGTAGCGACCGCGGGCGCAGCGACCGGAGGGGTGGAGGTCGTCACCCCGGCCCTGCCACCCACCTCGCCGAGCTCTCCCAAACCCGTCCAGGATGCGCTGATCGGCCTGCTGGCCGGGCTGATGCTGGGCCTGGGCGCGGCGTTCCTGCGGCACAACCTCGACGACGCGGTGACGTCCAAGGAAACCGCGGAGCAACTCAGTGGTTCTCCGGTGCTCGGCCTGGTGCCGATGGTGACATCCTGGAAGAGCCGCAAAAAGCCCATGGTGGTCTCCACCTCAAAACCCACGTCGCCCGCCGCCGAGTCATACCGGTCACTGCGCACCTCGCTCCAGTTCGCCCGGCAAGGACGCGAGCTGCGAACTCTGCTGGTGACCAGCCCGGCCGCCAGCGAGGGCAAGACCTCCACGCTGGCCAACCTAGGAGCGGTATTCGCGCAGGCGGGCGAGCGGGTCGTGCTGGTCTCCGGCGACCTCCGACGGCCCAGAATCGGTCAGTTCTTCGGGGTCGATGAGACCGTTGGCCTGACCACGGTCCTGCGGGGACAGCGGTCACTGGAGCAGGTCCTGCAACCTGTCAAGGACTATGACCGGTTGTGGATCCTGGCCGCTGGGGCGGTCCCGCCGAACCCGGCCGAACTGCTCAGCGGACCGGACGCGCACGAGGTCTTCGCCGCGCTCCGCCGCGACTTCGACCTGATCCTCATCGACAGCCCGCCGGTGCTGCCTGTCACCGACGCGATGGTCTTGTCGACCTATGCGGACGGGACGCTGCTCGTGGTGGCCGCAGGCCAGACGAGGCGAGCCGAGCTGGAGCGGGCCTCGGAGAAGTTCTCACAGGCCAACACCCCGGTGGTGGGCGTAGTCCTGAACGAGGTGACCAAGCAGAGCGGGTACGGCGGCCGTTACGGATACGGCTACGGATATGGCTACGGGTACGGGTACACCTCCAATGCGGCCGCGACGCCGGCTGCTGACGGGTCAGTGCACGCGAACGGGGACTCGGCCGGGGCGTCGGCGACCAGGCAGGGCCGCCAGCGGCAATGACCAGCCTCCTCCCCGCGTTGTCCGCCGGCGCCATTGTGGTGGCGGCCGAGCCGGTGACGATTGCGCTGCTGCGGCGGTCGGCCGCGGTCGACATCCCCGGCACGAGGTCATCGCACACCGTTCCCACACCGAGAGGCGGGGGCGCCCCGATCGCGGCCGGGCTGGTCGTGACCGCCGTGCTCATGCACAGCATGCCGTCGGCCGCGTTCGGTATCGGGGTCGCGCTCTTTTCGGCGATCGGGCTCGCCGAGGATCTGTGCGGGCTGTCCGTTGGCCAGCGCCTAATGATGCAGTGCTGTGCGGGCGTCGTGGTCGCCTGCCTCCTGGTCAGCCCGCTGCAAATGACGGCGGCCAGGTTGGCGGCGGTCGCCGCCGTGGCCGCCGTATGGATCATCGGGGTCGTGAACGCGTACAACTTCATGGACGGCGTAGATGGTATCTCCGCGACGCACGCGCTGATCGGTGGCGTGGTCTACAGCTGCCTCGGGGCCTGGCGCACGGACCCGTTCCTGATCGTCGCCGGCGCGGCGGTCGCCGTGAGCGCCCTCGCCTTCCTGCCGTGGAATGCGGTCCGCGCGCGGGTATTCCTGGGCGACGTTGGCAGCTACGGGCTAGGCGCGGCCCTGGCCGTGCTCGCGGGCTACGCCGTCCTGCACGCTGTGCCGGTCGAGGCCGCTGTCGCCCCGCTCGCGCTGTATCTCGCGGACACGGCGTGGACCCTGCAGCGCCGCGTCCGGGCGGGAGAACGCTGGTCGCAGCCGCACCGCACACACATTTACCAGCGGTGGTGCGACGAAGGCTGGTCGCATCAGCGGGTGACGGCAGTGAGCGCTGCGGGGACGGTCCTGCTCTGCCTGCTCGGGGCGGCCAGCCTCACCCGCCTGCCGGCCCTGCGGGTCGCCGCGGACCTGGCCGCACTAGGCCTGTTGGCCACCTATCTCCGGTCGCCTGCGCTGCTGATGCGCCGCACCACCGCGCCGGAGCTGGTCTTATGCGGACCCTTATCGTGACGCACTACTTCCCGCCCGAGACGGGCGCCCCGCAGGCCCGGCTGTCCGCGCTGGCCAAGACGTGGGCCGCGGACGGGGACACAGTGACGGTGCTGACCGGCATGCCGAACCACCCCACGGGCCTGGTGCCACCCGCCTACCGGGGCGCTATCCGGCGCCGGGAACGCCGGGACGGCTACCGGGTGATCCGCACCTGGCTGTACGCCACGCCCAACGAGGGCATGGCCCGCAAAATCGCGGGTCATCTGAGCTTCATGATCAGCAGCGTGCTGCTCGGCGCGCGGCGCTGCGGGCCGGCCGACACGGTCGTCGTGTCCTCGCCGACGTTCTTCTCGATCGGGGCCGCCTGGCTGCTGGCCAAGCTGAAGCGGGCCCGGCTGGTGGTCGAGATCCGCGATCTGTGGCCCGCCATCTTCGTTGAGCTTGGCGTGCTGACCAACCGCCGGCTAATCGGCCTGCTGGAACGGCTCGAACTGGCCGCGTACGCCGCCGCTGACCGGGTCGTCGTGGTGAGCGACGGCTTCCGCGCCAACCTGATCGCGCGGGGCGTGCCGGCTGAGAAGGTGCATACCATCCGCAACGGGGTCGCCCTCGACCGGTTCGATCCCGCCGCCACCGCCGACTCCGAGGTCCGTGCCCGGCTCGGTGCCAGCGCCGATGACTGCCTGGTGCTGTACCTCGGGACGCACGGAATCTCGCACGGGCTGCCCGGTATCGCCGACGCCGCGGCCCGGCTGGCCGGCGAGCCGGTCCATTTCGCGTTCGTGGGCGAGGGCGCCGACAAGCCCAGGCTGCACCGCCGGGTCGCGAAGCTGGCGCTGGACAACGTGACACTGCTGCCGGGCATCCCGCACCGGGAGGTCCCGGCGCTGCTGGCTGCGGCCGACATTTGCCTGGTGCCGCTGCGCGACATCCCGTTGTTCTCGACGTTCATCCCGTCGAAGATGTTCGAGTACCTCGGCGCCGGGAAGGCGGTCGTCGGCGCGGTGGCCGGCGAAGCCGCGCAGATCCTGTGCGAGGCGGGCGCCGTGGTCGTGCCTCCAGACGACAGCGCCGCATTGGCCGACGCGATCCGGCTGCTCGCCGACGATCCGCAGCGCCGGGCGGCCATGGGGCGGCAGGGCCGGGCCCACGTGGAGCGCTATTTCGATCGCGTAGCGCTCGCCCGGGAATACCGCACCATCCTCAGCATGCCCAGGAGGCGGCGATGAGACTGCTGATCACCGGCGGCAGCGGATTCCTCGGCGGCTATGTACTGCGTGAGGCATCCCGCCGTGGGCACGAGACGGTGGCGCTGGCGCGCAGCCCGGCGGCGGCGCTGGCCGTCGCCGGCTTGGGCGCGGAGCCGGTTGCCGGGAACCTTGACGACGCCGGGCAACTGAGCCGGCTGTTCGCCGCGGGGCGCTGCGAGGCGCTGGTCAACCTCGCCTCGCTGGGTTTCGGGCACGCGCCCGCGATCGTCGCGGCGGCCAGCGAAGCAGGCATCGGCCGCGCCGTGTTCGTTTCAACCACCGCTGTGACGACAACCCTGGCCGCGCCGACGAAGCGAGTACGGCTCGCCGCCGAGCAACGGATTCGCGCGTCCGCCCTGAAGTGGACGATCCTCCGGCCGACGATGATCTACGGCGCCCCCGGCGACCGGAACCTCTCCCGGCTGCTCGCGCTGCTGCACCGCGCGCCGCTGCTGCCTGTCCCCGGCGGTGGGCGTCATCTGCAGCAGCCCGTGCATGTCGCTGACGTCGCCGACGCCATCGTCTGCGCCGCCGAACGGCCGGCCGCCGCCGGCATGACGTACGACATCGCCGGGCCTGAGGCGCTGACGTTCGCTGAAATCCTGCGGACCTCGGCTCGGGCCGTCGCTAGCCGGACCCGGTTCCTGCCGGTACCGCTCACCCCGCTGGTGGCCCTGGTCCGTGGTTACGAACGGCTCACCCCGCACCCCCGGATCCGGGCCGAGCAGCTATTGCGGCTGGCTGAGGACAAGGCGTTCGCGATCGACAGCGCTGCTCGCGATCTCGGCTTCTGTCCCCGCCCATTCGACGCTGGCATCCGCGCCGAGGCCCAGGCGATGGGACTGGCCAGGTGACCCGCACCGAACTCGCGCTGCTCGCCCGCACAGTCCCCCACTTGCAACCCGGCCAGGTCGCGCAGCGGGCTCGGCTGCGCGCCCAGCGCACGGCCCTGCGCCGCTGGCCACAGAGTGGTCGCTGGCTGCTGGCCGGGCCTGACCCGGCGTCAGCGGTCGGCTGGCCCGAGCAGTTCAGCCCACTCGATGCGGGAATCTGGCCGCACTGGCCAGGCCAGGCCGAGCTCCGGGGCGGCCGGATCGAGCTACTCGGGCTAACCAGGACCCTCGCCATGCCAACCGGCCCGGATCAAGCCAGCCGGGCGGATATGGATCAGGAACTGGCTGCCTGGGAACGGGCCGATGGGGAGAGACCCGACTGGGACCGGGCCGGCCGGGACGGGGTTGGCGGGGACCGGCCCGACTGGGACCGGGCCGACTGGGAGCAGGCCTGCGCACCTCAGCTCTGGCGCTTCAACCTGCACTACTGGGACTGGGCCTGGGTGCTGGCGGCCGAGCCGGACCGCTCTGCGGCCCGGGCTTTGTTCGCCGCGCTGTGGCAGTCCTGGCACCGGGCGGTCGTGGCCGGCCGGGGAGATGCGTGGCTCCCCTACCCCACGGCGCTGCGCGCCTGGTCGTGGTGCGGGCTGCACCGTGACCTGGTTGCTGGCGGCGAGATCGAGGACCGCTTCGCCGCCGATCTCGCGGCCCACTGCGGTTTCCTGCGGCGGCATCTCGAATCCGACGTCGGCGGCAACCACCTGGTCAAGAACCTCAAGGCGCTGATCGGTCTCGCGGCGTTCTTCGCTGATGACCGGCTGCTCGAACAATCGCTGGACCGGCTGACGGACCAGCTGGCTGTGCAGGTGCTCCCTGATGGGGGTCACTACGAACGGGCACCTGCCTACCACTGCCAGGTACTCGCCGACCTCATCGACGTAGCTGATCTCGTGCGGTCCACGGGCCGGACGCCCGAGCCGGAACTCCCCGTGGCCATCCGCCGGATGCGCCGCTGGCTGGCTGGCGTGCTCTCCCCGGACGGGAGCGTGCCGCTGCTCAACGACGGCTACCCGGTCAGCGCGGGCCTGCTCACTGCCCTGCGCCCGTGGCCGACCCGCAGCGGGCCGTTGCTGGTTCTCCCCGATACCGGCTTGGTGCAGGCGACGGCCGGTAGCTGGCAGCTGCTGGCCGATGTCGGGCTGCCCTGCCCCGACGAGCTACCAGCGCATGCCCACGCCGACACGTTCAGCTGCCTGCTGCATGTGGCCGGTACCCCGTTGCTGGTGGACACCAGCACCTCCACGTATGAACCTGGCTCACGTCGCAGTTATGAGAGATCGACCGCCGCTCACAACACCGTCGAGGTGGATGGCGCGGACTCCACCGAGGTATGGGGGGCGTTCCGGGCGGCCCGGCGGGCCCGTGTCCGTGATCTCGTGACTCGCGCCGACCCGGGTGTTGTGACGATCGAGGCCTCCCACGACGGATTCCGCAGGCGCCCAGGCCACCCGGCGCACCGCCGCCGCTGGTCGCTGACTGAATCAGGGCTGCAGGTAGCCGACCTGATCGGCGGCGGCGGACAGCACGTCGCCGCCGTCCGCTGGCACTTCGCGCCGGGCGCCGTCCTGCGGCCTGTCGAGGGCGGGGCCATTGTCACCACATCGGCCGGTGAGTTCGGTGTCAGCGTCCTGGCTACTGCGGGGGCGACACTGACCTGCCAGGCCGGCCTGGTGGCCACCGGGTTCGACCGCACCGTGGAAGCACCGGTGCTGACCTGCCGCATCGACGCCGCGCTGCCGATAGAAGTCAGCACCAGTTTCGGGAGAGTCGCGTGAAGCAGATCGTGCAGCCGATCGCAGGCGGACAGGTCAGGGTGCTCGACGTGCCCCGGCCGGCCCCGAACGCGACCGAAGTCCTGGTGCGCACGGTCGCATCGGTGATCTCACCAGGCACCGAGCGGGCTATCACGGCGCTGGCCCAGTCCAGCTTGCTGGCCAAGGCACGAGCCCGGCCCGACCTGGTTCGCCAAGTGATGAGCAAGGCGCGCATCGAGGGCCTCACCGCTACTGCGCGGACGGTCCGGAGCCGACTCGGCCAGGACCTGCCGCTGGGGTACTCCGCGGCCGGCCTCGTGGTGGAAGTTGGCGCGGCGGTCTCCGGGCTGCGCACTGGCCAGCTTGTGGCGACCGGCGGGGCCGGCAAGGCCAACCACGCCGAGTTCCAGGCGGTACCTGGCCTGCTGTGCGCCGCCGTTCCGGACGGCGTACCTGCCCAGGACGCGGCGTTCACGACGGTGGCCTCGATCGCATTGCACGCGCTCCGGCTGGCGGAGGTAGGTCCAGGGTCGAAGATCGTTATGCTCGGTCTGGGGTTGATCGGGCAGTTGGCGGCGCGGCTGGCCATGGCCTCCGGCTGCGACGTGGCCGGCATCGATCCGGCCGGGTACCCGCGCAAGGTAGCGGCCGCGTCAGGCGTGCTGGCCCTCGACGAATGCGGCGACGCTACTACCGATCAGGTGCTCAGCTGGTCGCGCGGCCGGGGTGCGGACGCTGTGCTGGTGTGCGCGGCCGGGCGGTCGTCCGAGGCGATGCTGCGGGTTCCCGCACTGTGCCGGGACCGGGCGGCTGTCGTGGTCGTGGGGGACGTCGGGCTCCAGTTGCGCCGCACGCCGTTCTATGAGCGGGAACTCGTCCTGCGGTTCGCCCGGTCTTACGGGCCGGGCCGGTATGACCCTTCGTACGAGGCGTGGGGGGTGGATTACCCGGCCGGGCAGGTGCGCTGGACCGAGGGCCGTAACTTCGAGGCGGTGCTCGACCTGCTGGCCACCGACCGGCTGCAGGTCTCCGACCTGGTCACGCACTCCTACGACATCGCCAACGCGGCCGCCGCGTACACCCTGATCGAGGAACGGACCGATCCGTACCTGGCCATTCGCCTGACCTACCCAGCGGGAGTTGCCGCGGACGGCTGCGTCCGGCTGAGGTCTGCGCCGACCAGCACGTCGTCACCGGGGGTCGGCTGGGCTGGAGCTGGGGCGTTCTCCACCGGCACATTGCTGCCCGCGTTCCGCGCTGCGGGCTTCGACCGTTTCGTGGCAGTGGGCTCGGCCAGTGGGCTGTCCGCCGTCCGGGCCGCGGCCAGCTACGGCTTCGAGAAAGCCGTGTCCGGTGCCGACGGGGTGATCGGCGACCCGGACGTCGACGTCGTCGTGATCGCGACCCCGCACGACACGCACGCCGACCTGACGGCACGGGCGCTCCGCGCGGGCCGGCATGTGTGGTGCGAGAAACCACTCGCGCTGACCATCGACGAGCTTGATGCCGTGGAAGACGCGTGGCGGGAATCGGGGTGCCAGCTCGCGGTCGGCTTCAACCGTCGCTGGTCCCCCGCTGTGCTGGCCACGCAGCGCGTCCTCACCGGGGTGACCGCGCCCAAGCTGCTCGTGTACCGGGTAGCCGCGGGGCGGGTACCGGACTGGCACTGGTACCGGGACCGGCGGCAGGGCGGTCGGCTGCTCGGCGAAATCTGCCACTTCGTCGACACTGCGCAGGCACTCGTCGGCGCCCCGATCGAAGACGTGGCCAGGCTGCCAAGCGGCGGACTGGAGGGGCAGCCGGGCGACGACACCGTAGTGTCGTTGCGCTTCGCCGACGGCTCGCTCGCAGCGATCGCCTACGGCAGCGTCTCAACACCGGCCGGGAAGGAATGGATCGAGATCTGCGCCGGGTCGCGGCGGGTGGTCATCGACGATTTCCGCTCAGCGGTAGCAGACAGCAAGTCGCTGTGGAAAGGCCGCCAGGACAAGGGGCATCGTGCGGGCACCGCCGCATTCTGGCAGGCCGTGACAGGTAAGGCCGCGATGCCGACTGAGACCCTGCTAGCCACGATGCGGGCCACGATCCAGGCCGTAGCTTTCCAGCCCACAGGCGGGCCGTACTGTCATGGCTGACCAGGCCACCAGCCGAGCTGACCAGGTCCGGTCGGCGTTCGACGCGCAGGCCGCGACCTGGTTGGCGAAGTACTCACCCCATGGGCGCCTCGCCGGACGCATGTCGCAGTTCACTGACACGCTGACCCGTCACGTCCCCGCAGGGGGAAACATGCTCGACCTTGGCTGCGGCACCGGCAACCTGGCACGGGCCGCCGATGAGGCCGGCTGGCGGGTGATGGCGTGCGATATTTCAGCCGAGATGCTGGCCCGTGCTACCGAAACCAGCCTCGGCAACTCCGTCGAGTGGATCCAGCTCGACCCGCTGTGGCGCAGGCTGCCATTCGAGTCGACCACATTCGATGCGGTCGTCGCCGCGAGCGTTCTGGAGTACGTTGACCGACCGGGCGCTTTCTTGGGTGAGTGTGCACGCGTGCTGCGGCCCGGCGGGATCGTGCTCTGTACCGTGCCTGATCTCACCCATCCGATTCGCTGGGTTGAATTGCTGGCTGACGCCGCGGCACGGGTGCCGCTGATCCGTACCCTTGGCCACAGGTGGCCACGGCTGGATGGCTACCTGACCTACCTGCGAATCTCGCGGCAACGGCACTCTGCCGGATGGTGGCCGGCCGTCGCCGCGCGGGCCGGCCTGCTCGCGGTTCCCAGTCCGGCACACACCGCGGAGCATTCGCCGCTACGTCTTCTAATGTTCCGGCGACCCGCTGACTCTGAGGGGGGGCGTTGACTGCCGCCGTTACCGTGGATGTCGCAGGGGGGCAGGTCGGAGGAGCTGCCCGCTTCAGGGCCGAACTGTCTCGTTATCTGATACGCACTGAGCGCAAGGACGTACGCATCATCGGGATGGCACGGCAGGTCGATCCGGCGTGGCTGGTGCGGCGTGAGGTGGCCAGGCCGATCCGGGGCCGGCGCATATCGCTCAACAACGTGAGCTTTGTCGTTTCCGGCAGTGAACGCTGGACGCTGCTGCGGAACCCCCTCGACTTCCTGACATCCCGTGAGGAGTCCGGGCTTGAACCGTCGGTCCGCGCCGCAACCCGCCGCAGGGCGCCCATCGTACGGACAGCTGCGCGACGAGCGCATGTCCTTGTTGTGCCCTCCACGGCCATGGCCGAACGCGTCACCCAGGTGCTGCCGAGCCTGCGAGAGCGCGTCGTTGTGCGACCACATCCTGTATCAGCCGACTCGATCCCCCGCATGCGCCGTGACCCCGTCATTCTGTGCCCGGTGCTTTTCTCCCCCTACAAAGGAATGACCGAGCGGCTCACCGAACTGGTTGCCGCCATGGATGAGATGGTCGATCCGTCAGTAAAGCTGCTCGTTACAGCAGGCCGGGCCCAGGTTCCGGCGGCACTGGCAAACAACCCAAGGGTCGAGCTCGTGGGAGAACTCGATCACCGCGATCTTCGCCAGCTGTGGGCATGCAGCCGCGCCATCTACTTTCCGCCTGGCATTGAGTCGTTCGGCTATCCGCTCGCGGAAGCACGGGTCAGTGGTCAGCCTGTCATTGCCCGCGACACCGCACAGAACAGGGAAATCGCCGGCCCAGCGCTGTGCGGCTTCACTCCAGGCCAGCCCGAGTCGCTGCTTCACGCGACCGCACTCGCACTGACCACCGAAATCGTCCCCGATCCGATGCCATTCGATCCGGACGCCTACTTCGGCTGGCTGCTGGGCTCGCCCCCATGACCAAGCTTGGCCTGCGGCCCTACCAAGAAAGTGATGGCCCCGCTCCTGGCAGCGTCCCGCTCAGCGTCGTAGTCCTTACCTGTGAAGAGGAACCGAACATCCACCGGTGCCTGGCGTCGGTGGCGTGGGCCGGCCAAGTGGTCGTGGTGGACTCTGGCTCGGTCGACCAGACCGTTCCGATCGCACGCTCGCTGGGGGCGGATGTGGTGGAGCAGCCATGGCTGGGCTTCTCGCAGCAGCGAGAGTTCGCGCTCCGGCTTCCAGTGCTTCGGCACGATTGGGTCTACTTCGTCGACGCCGACGAGTGGGTTTCCCCACAACTCGCCAGGGAGATCGCCGGCCAACTGCAAACACCATCGTGCGCTGGATTCTCACACCGTCTGCGGCTCGTCTTCCAGGGCACCTGGATTCGTCATTGCGGCTGGTACAGAGGCTCTTGGGTCGTGCGGCTGGTGGATCGGCGCTACACGAAGTACGACGGGAGCCTCGTCGGTGAACGTGCCTGCGTTGACGGCCGCGTCCACCGCCTGCGCAACGACATCGTTGATGAGGATCAGAAGGGCCTGAGCATCTGGCTGCACAAGCATGTGAGCTATGCGCAACTTGAGGCGCAACGTCGTGGCCAGCCAGTGAGCTTGCCGCACCGGTTGCGGAGGTTGCGATCTCGGGATGGCACCGACACCCGACCGCTGATCCGGGCCGTCCTCAAGGACGTCATCTATCCTTCGGTCCCGCTCAAGCCCTTCGCGTTGTTCATTTTCATGTATTTCATTAGATTCGGCTTCATCGATGGTCGGTCCGGACTTCGCTTCTGCTTCTACCACGCTTGGTTCGAGGTCAGCGTCGCGGCCATGCGGGCGGACCTGGAAAGTGTCAGCGGAAAGGGCCTGGGAACATGCCCCCGAAGCTAGGCGTGCTGGACTTCAACCCCATTCAGTACCATGCCCCGCTTTATCAGCGCCTAGCAGGCCGGAATAACGTCGAACTAGACGTCCTGTACCTCACCGATCGTGGCTATCGCCCGTCAGTTGATCCTGGATTCGGCGCGACCCTGTCGTGGGATATTGACCTGCTGTCCGGTTATTCTCACAGTTTCCTGACTGCCGCAGAAAATCCACCGGCGAGGGTAGCCAGCAGGATCAGAACCCTGCGGCGCTGGATTAGATCCCAGGACGCAGTCGTCATCCACGGCTATACGAATCCATGGATGCTAATTGCCATGATGGCCTGTCGGGTATATAAAATACCCTATCTCCTGCGCGGCGATTCGCGGCCAGATGGCCAGGCAACCGGAATTCGCCGTAGCCTGCGGAACGGTGTCGTGCGCATAGTCGTATCTAATAGCGCAGGGTGCCTGGCTATCGGTCAGCTAAATGCGGATTTCTACCGCCAGTATGGTGCCCGGCGGATTACCTTCGCGCCATATTCAGTAGACGACAAGCGGTTCGCAAGACCACCCGATTGCCGACGATCAGAGTTGCTGGCGCGGTGGGGACTGGATGACGGCAAGCCGGTGATCATGTTCTGCGGCAAGTTCTATCCGGGCAAGCGCCCCCTCGACCTCGCGGCCGCTATCCAGCTACTAACATGCGAGGTGACGGTCCTTTTTGTTGGCGATGGAGTGCTGGCTGATCAGATTCGGGCTTCACTCAGGCCGGGCCATGGAGTGGTGACCGGGTTCGTCAACCAGGCAGAGATTCCGTCCTATTACCACGCCGCCGACATTCTGGTGCTGCCCAGCGAAGCCGAGAAGTGGGGTCTCGTCGTCAACGAAGCCATGGCTGCCGGAGTGCTGCCCGTGGTCTCGGACAGAGTGGGAGCCGCGCCCGACCTGGTCTCCGGAGTCGGCGAGATCTACCACTTTGGCGACGTCACAGGCCTCGCCACCGCACTGGGCCGGGCTCTAGCCCGGCTCAACGACCCCCAGACTCGCGACCGTGTCCGGCGGCATGTCGCTCGCTATAGCCTCGATCACACGGCTGCGGGCTTTGAACAGGCCGCAGTCTTGCGGATATGCCCGAATGATCAAGTATAACTATTCACCTGATGTCCCTTTTGGTGGTGGTGGAGATCAGTCGGAATCAAACGAGGTGAACCCTGATTTAGCCGTCACCTACAGCGGTGCCCTGATCGCAACCCGTTATACTCAGGTACCATCGATAGCATGCAGAAAGACCCGCGGCTTCGGCATAAATATGCCTGAACCTCTCGGTGTCGGCTCTTCATGCTGACTGCCACAGATTTCCGGCCATACACGCCAACCGTCATGTTTTGTTGGGATGGCCCGAGGTTAGTGTCAATGATCAACGACGCCGTCCGCCGATAGGGTATACAAATCGTGCTCGTGGCGAAATGATCCTGAGGAGACTTGGATGTTTTACGATCGCCAGCGAAGTCGGCAGGCACGAGCATCGAACTATGTCCACCCAACGCCAGGAGCAGAAGTAAACCCTTATCATTGGCAAGTCGACGGTGGCAGGGAGCCGAAGAACCTGGGTGAGCCGGAGTGACTCAGGGCGTCGAGCCTGCCGTTAGGCTGCAGCATCGGAGAGCACTCGGCTTGGTATTTATCATGTACCTGGCTATACTTTCCATAGATGCAATCCGCAAGATGGTTGGGATTTCGAGCGGCATCATCGGCGTACTCTATGCGCTTACCTTCCTGGTATATATTTTCGCCCCTCCCAAAACAGGTGACAGGGAGCAAGCCGTTCCTCGGTTTCTCCCCCTGTGCTTGATCTTGCTATCCCTCTGGTGCCTAGCCAACGCGATTATCCTGCGGATCCCCGCTCAGGTGGCTCTGCTCGGCTGGGCTTCTTACGTTTTCTTCGTGCCGCTCTTCTACGTTGGTGCCAACCTGATGGTCGAGGACCGTCAGGCGACCAAAGCACTGCGCGTAGCCGCAGCCGGGGGCGCCGTAGTGGGAGTGGGAGCAATCGCCAGCGCTCTTCTCGGCTCGTCCGCGCCGACACTGCTTCAGCCCATCATTCCGGCGGTCGGTGTCCATAGCTTCAACGCGACGAGCATCTATCTCGCTCCATCCATCTTCGCCGATGCGCAAGAGGCATCTCAGCAGCTGCTGATCGCCCTGTTCGCCTGGACCGCGCTGGCTGACCTGCCGTCGGGTGGGCTGAGACGTCCGTCCTCGGCGGTCCTTGGCGTACTCATCGTCGGCGGATTGATCGCGACTGAGGGACGCGCGGTTATCTATATTGCAGTCGCCGGCATTGTCGCGCTGCAGATCCTTAGCCACATCTCGCCACCTTCCCGAGGTGGCCAACTGGCGTCCCGTACTGCCATGGTGGCCCGACGACCCCTCGGAGTTACACTCATGCTCGCGTTCGCCGGGTCGATCGCCATCGTCTCCTTCCTGGGCGCCAGCACGTTTGCGTCTTTCCTCACATCGGGGTCGCCCACGGCGAGGCTCACGGGTATGTTCTCGCAGCCCTATTCTGATGCTCTGATCGGCCAAGGACTTGGCACGTCGACCCAGGGCGCCAACCTCGTGGGGGCGACTTTCTTTAACGGTGTTAATGGCCTGGGCCCGTACCAGGGCTTCATCATCGCCGGAAGAACCTTCATAACTACTGAAGGCGGCCTTTCCAAGACGTGGCTTGAGCTTGGGATCTTGGGTGTCGTTATTTACGGGCTGATTTTCTTTTTGGTACTCAGTCCCGCCATCGTCTCTCTGCCCAGGCTGGACGGCTCCGGCCGCGCGCTCACCATTCTCGCCGTAGGCTTGGGCATTGTTTTCCTCAAGAACCATCAGTCCCTCGATAACCCATTGGTGCAACCGCTGTTCTGGCTGTGCGCGGGTGGGGCCTGGGGAAGGATGCGCGCTCTCGCGGCCCGCAATCAGCGGGAAGCGGGAACGGCATCGGGCACGGTCCCCGCCGACGGTCACTCTCGCATGCCGACCCGGCCAGCTCACCTCGGCTGACGCATGGTCCGGCTGCATTCCCGCGCGACATGGGCCCGGGCGTCATTGCGCGGCCCCACAGCCGCGACCACCATCGCGAATATGGTGATTCTTGGTGGCAATGCGCTAGCGGGAATCGTGAGTGCCCGTGCTCTCGGCCCATCAGGCCGCGGTCAGCTTGCGATCGTCGTGCTCTGGTCGGCGCTGATCTACATGATCGGGAGCCTCGGCCTCCCATCGTCCTGCTCGTACCACGTGGCGCGCTGGCCGGACCGTCGGCCAGCGCTGACCACCTGGCTCAGACGGATCGCGATACGGCAGGCGATCGCCATGACGGCTGTCAGCGCTGCGATGCTCTTTGGGCTGCAGATCCGTCTCCGGATCGCTCCGCTATTGACGATCGAGTACACAACGTGGGCAGCGGCCGCGACAATCACTCTCTACGGGACGTGCTACGTCCAGGGATTGGGCGCTTTTGCTCGATTCAATGCAATCCGAGTGATTCCCGGTACCGTGCCCGCCGTGCTGATGCTCGCGAGCGCCGCGACAGTCCGTCTGACGCCTGCCGAGGCCGGTGCCGCCTACCTCCTTCCTACCTGGTGCAGCGCCGTACTTGCCTGCGTCTGGCTACGCCAGGCAACCAACGGGGCAACCAATGGGATCCCGGTTCAGCCGTTGTCCCGGCACGAACGGCGCTCGGCATGGTCTTACGGTTGGCGCAGCCTGGCCAGCTTCTCGGGGCTGGCGCTCAACCGCAGTGCGGACCAACTGGTACTAGGGCTCCTGGTCCCAGTGGGTTCCCTCGGGCTGTACAGCGTCGCCGTCGCTGCGTCTAGCCCCCTGCCTTCCCTCGTCGCATCCTTCGGGATGGTTGGACTGCCCACAGTCACGGCGCTGGCTGATCGGGCTAAGAGCACAGCCACCTGGACCACACTGCGCCGCTCCGCATATCTCCTCGCCCTCATTTCGCCGCCGCTGGCGGTTCTCCTACCCTGGGCAATCCCACTGGTGTATGGCGCGCAGTACTCGACCGCGGTAATGCCCGCGGAGCTTCTTCTGCTGGGCGCCGTCTTCACCGCTTTGGCCGCAGTGACAGATGACCTGCTGAGGGCACACGGGCACCCAGGGTTCGTGAGTATCACGCAAGGGGCCGGCGGGGCCGTGACCATCATTGGCACCTTGTTGCTGGGCGGACATCCCCTCGGCGCCGTGGCGCTGGTCAGTTCGCTAGGTTTTATGCTGGCTTTCGCTCTCGCTCTCGCGCGGCTATCCATAGCCACCCGCAGACTACGAGGCCCGGTAACCCTGGATTGACGTAAGGTAGCAGCAAGCCAACGCCGCCCTGGAGCAAACCAACGACGTCACTGAGGTGAATCAGGGTATTTAATCACGTCCCTGATTATTTCCTGACGAACACGAACCACCGTGTCCGCTGGAACATCAAAATCTACTACGCAGCCACATCCAATTACCGCATTCGCACCAATTCTACACGGACCGATGATTATAGCTCGGCTCGCAACCCAAACACCTCTTTCTATCACAATGCTCCGGCTAGTTGTCTGGCGAACTGCCCCCCGCTTCGCATCTGTCAGCCTGAAGTCGTGAGTTCCAGTCAACAGCATGACGTCATGACCAAAAAAGACATAATCATCGATATCTACGAATCCACCCGAAGTATTTATCAACACATTGGCCAAGCCGACTGTAGGGCTGATCCGAACGCGCGAAATAGGCCCGCTCACGATAGGCCCGGAAAGCCGCCGCCTGCTCCAGTAGCCGATGCCGCGGAGGCGACCTTCCGGCACATTCCTGCTGCGCATGAAAACTTTCCCGCCACGATGCGACATAGCGTCGCGTTCCGACTACAGAATGATGACTAGAGCAGCCTCGAAATGGCAAGCTGTGCGTAACGCTCCGGAGCGAAAGATTCGCGAGCCCATTTCGCAGCGTGCTGACCCATCTGCTCCAGATGCTGCGGTTCTCGCAGCATTTCGTTGAGAACCTTCGCCAGCGCACTAGTAGTCTCGTCCCTCGGCGCAACTCCCGTGACTCCATTGATGTACGTGTCAGTCGAGCCGCCATAGGCGGGCCCCACAACTGCTGTTCCTGCTACCTGCGCTTCCAGCAGTACCAGGCCGAAGCCCTCACCGGAAGCCCGCCGACCGGTCCTGGTCCTGGTCGCCAGCACAAAGAGGTCAGCCGCAGCGAACTGGCCTGCGAGCTGACGATCGGTGAGTCCTGGCCGCAGGGTGCACCAGGGGTGTTTCCGCACCGCCTCCTGGAGATCTGCCGGCGGTACTCCGGTACCGCAGACGGTCAGGCGGACGTCAGATCGGCCCAGAGAGGCAACGGCATCCATCAGCTCGGGCAAACCCTTCTCGCGCCACACCGCTAGGCGGAATGCTGTGACTACGTGGACCCCTGGGCGTCCCGTCCGGCCGACCGCCGAGCCGGCGACTAGAGCCTGAAACCACTCCCCGGACAAACCTGGTGGCAAGAGAGTCGCCGGGCAGAGACGGGAAATAGCGCCAGCGGTGAAGCCGCTGGTCGCGACGACGCGAACGCCGCGGCGACGCAGGAGGCGGCTCTCGATGTACCGACGGAACCGAAACTCACCCCCCCAAACCTCGCAGCCATGGCACACCACCGACATGCCGCAGACAGACTCATCGCGGGCGATGAGGGACGCTACCGGCAGTAGCGCCTTATGCGCGACGACAAGACGGGTGGGCGCCGGGTCCCGCAGCAGCATACGGGCCTGGAGCAGCATACGGGCCTGGGCGACCGGGCCCGGGCCGGACAGGTCAAGACGCTTGTACTGAACTCCCTGCGCTGCAAATGCCCACTCCAGGGCTTCGACGTAGCGTTCTATGCCGCCACCAAGCCCGGAGGACGGGGCCAGCACGATGACCCGCCCGATCACATCGGGCGCAGAACGCGACCCTGACGACTTGCTCGTATCGGCCCGCAGCACCTATGTCACGACCCTCTTCAGAATTAAACGACGCAGATCCGGGCAGCTGACCAACTAAGCGCCTGACTATGTTGACGATACGCGAGGCTCATCGGCGAGTCGTTCATAGACGAAGAAGTCGCATCGCGCAGGTCCGGGGGCAGGTCCTGGCGCGAACTGCGCGAGCCGCCATTGCGGGCAGTTGTCATCCACCCACAAGGAGAAATTCCGATGCCGCACATGGGGGGCCGCGTCCCGAATCGGGCCATTTGTTGCATACACAACCACATATCGGCTGCCCGCGGCGAAAAGGTGTGACATGTACGCATCAAAGACTGGCTCCTCGATCAGGTGGAATATGACATCCAGAGAGACGGCCATATCGGAACTGAACAATCCGATACGGTCCACGAAGCAGGAGCTATCGTAAAGGAAAAAGCTCTTGGTCGGGTCACCTGCAAACCGGCGCTCGCATAGCTCGAGCGCGGTCCGGGAAACGTCAAGCCCGACATATTGGGGATAGTCAGCCAGCGAAAGCTGGTTGCCATCACCACAACCGAATTCGACGACCGATCGCACGGCGCGCTCACGGACGAATCCATTGATAAAATCGGCCTTTGCCTGGGCAAGAGCACCGTAAGAGCCGTCTCCGCTCGTTCCACCGCGCGCGTAGGTCCGTTCCCAGTACTGCGCGGAACCTGGGAAGTCCAGCCGCTGGCGCAGAAGTGAGAGCCGACGCGCTCCCGGAAGCGGTCGAACCAGATTCTTTACATCCATCAATGTCCACCTCACCCGCTGATTTACTGTCATGCCTATATCTGCGGAAGGTTGCACGCCGGTCGCGGCGCCGTTCGGGTTATGAGTGGGCCCTAGCTAAGATTCCTCTATGATTGATTGTAGTCCGAGTCCCAGAGGAAGACTCGCACAGCGAGGTTTTCAGGATGCCCGGGGAGGCAACATGACGCTTCGGACTACCCTTGAGCGGGTATCCCATCGCCTTGTCATCCAGAGGAGGCTGCCATCGCCTTTTGACAAGGCAAGAATCTACGCATCAACCGAAGGCGGCCTACGATATCTTAGGCCACGCCTGGACAACGTGGATCCGGTATTGCTCCGCCTTGTGACTGAGACTGTCCGAGCTGGGGATATCGTTTGGGATATTGGTGCAAATATAGGTCTATTTAGCTTTGCCGCAGCCGTGGCAGCCGGTCCGAAAGGCCGTGTTCTGGCGGTCGAACCCGACGCCGTCCTCGTCGCGTTGCTCCGCCGGTCAGCGGCGGCAAACCGGCGTCACGCACCGGTCGACGTACTGCCTGTAGCTGTCGCCGACGATCTTGGAGTTGGGCAGTTTCACATAGCGAGGCGAAACCGCTCTACTAGCTACCTTGACGGCTTTGGTACCTCCCAGACAGGTGGCGTCCGCACTACCGAACTCGTGCCCACGGTGTCTCTGGACTGGCTGGCCGAGCGGTTTCCCTCGCCAGACATCCTCAAGATTGATGTCGAGGGGGCGGAGGTGAACGTGCTGGCAGGAGGCACCGAGGTCCTCCGCCGGAGACCACGGATCCTCTGCGAGGTCGCCGACAAGAACGCTGAGACGGTACGAGACCTGCTCGCCACGCATAGCTACACGCTTTATGACGGCGAAGAGCTTGCCACTCAGCGAATGCCCTTGCAGGTCGCACCGAATAACACGTTTGCCATCAACGAGTCTGGCCACTGACAGCGCATGACGATCTACTTGGCCACAGCGCTGGGTGGGCTTTCAATCGACCGAGGGACCGCGACGGCCCAATGCCCGATAGCACCAGCCAGCGGCACACCAAAGGTCCGGATCGAGTGCATTGCGCCCATCGGCTATCTTCCGTTGAGCCACGGCTTTACCAAGAACTTCCGGGTCAGCATCACGGAATTCTTCCCACTCGGTAAGCAGCAGCAAGACGTCAGCGTCGCAGGCGGCACCTACCGCCGATGCGGCGTAGCGGAGTTCCGGGTACGCAAGCCGAGCCTTGTCCATGGCTACTGGGTCGTAGACGGTAACCTGCGCGCCGAGGTCGTGGATGTCCCTTGCTACCTCAAGCGCGGGCGAGTCCCTGATGTCGTCGGAGTTTGGCTTAAAGGCAGCCCCGAGAACACCAACGGTCCGGCCCATCAGCGACCCGCCCGCGAGCTCCCGCGCCAAGTCGACCATTCGAACGCGGCACCGCAGGTTGATCGCATCCACCTCACCAAGGATGCCCAGTGCATGCCCGGCACCCAACTCGGTGATTCGGGCCATGAACGCCCGGATGTCTTTCGGAAGGCAGCCTCCGCCAAACCCCAGGCCTGGGCGCAGGAACGCCGGACCGATGCGCCGGTCAGCGCCGAGTACCTGGGAAAGGACAGCGACGTCACCGCCCGCTGTCTCGCACACCTCGGCCATCGCGTTGATGAACGAGATCTTCGTGGCCAGGAACGAATTCGCTGCTGCCTTCGCCAGCTCAGCGGTCGCCAGGTCAGTCACGAAGAACGGTGTTCCAGCCGCCAGGGCCGCTGCGTAGACCTGGCGAAGCATCGCCTCTGCGCGGTGGGACTGCACGCCTGCCACGATCCGGTCCGGGCTCAGCGTGTCCTGCACTGCGGACCCCTCGCGCAGGAACTCGGGGTTCCAGGCAAGTTCCGCAGCATCGCCAACCGGTGACAAACGTGTCAGCTCCTTGGCCGCCACCGCAGCCGTGCCTACCGGAACGGTGGACTTGCCCACGACCAGGCAGGGAGAGTTGAGCAGTGGGGCGAGTGCCGCAATGCACCCATTGACCTGAGACAAATCCGCGCTGCCTGTGTCCTTACGCTGAGGCGTGCCAACGCACACAAAGTGCACATCGCCGAAGGCCGCTGCCTCCGGGTAAGAAACTGTGAAGCGAAGCAGGCCGGAACTCAAGCCACGGCGCAGCATCGACTGCAAGCCAGGCTCGAAGAACGGCATCTCGCCCGCGGTGAGCGTTTCGACCCGGATCTCGTCGGTATCGACGCCAAGCACCTCGAAACCCAGCTCTGCCAGACAGACAGCGTGCGAAACGCCGAGGTAGCCGGCACCGAGGACCGTGAGCCGCGGACGTACCGGCATGATGGCCAGATCAGGTCCCATGATTTCCACCATCACATTTTCGCGAAACGAAATCCGAAGGCACTAGTGTGCGTTAATTCTCTGGCTCAGCACTATTTTGCCGCTGCCTTTCTCGGTCATCGCACCGATCATCGACCGGGGCAGGCGAAGACATCAGGTCCGAAACCCGGGTCGGTGAGTGGTCTGAGAACTCCAGCGCGGTCGGGCCGGAAAAGACCATACCCGTACTTATCGAGCAGATCTACGACAGACTGACGATCGGCCCCCACGGCAGCCATAGAGGTTTCATTCCATTCGAGCTGGATCAGCCTGATGCGATGCTCGGAAAGCGCATGCTCACATCCGCGCAATACGTCAATCTCGAAGCCCTCAACATCTATCTTCAGTCCGGCCACGATACGGTCGTCGACTATCGAATCGATCGTCATCACAGTGGCTTCGACACTGCCCTCCGGGTCCAGGCGGTTTACCGTATCCCGCCCACTCGTGAACCGGGCAGTTCCAGCGGTTGCCCCGGCTGCTGCTTGAATCGTCTTGATTGGATAGCCGTTGAGCGCGACGTTCTCGACGAGCAGAGCATAAGTGTCAGCTGCCGGTTCCAATGCGACGCCTTCCGCACCTAGCTCACCAGCCCAGATCACGTAGCTTCCGACATTGGCACCGACGTCGACGAAGAGGTCTCCGGGCTGCAGCACTCGTTGCCAGACGAGCATCTCCGGATGGTCGGGCGGGTTAGCGTAGACGACCTTCGACGCCGCCTGACGGTGCAGTTCGGCCCAGATGGCCGACCGCTCGCCGAGACGGGCGAGGGTCCGCCGACGCAGCACCCGGCCCCGGGCTTGAAAGCGCGCGGAGCGAAACAGGGCGCTGACTCGCTCCCCCTCGTTCGCCGGATGCGTCAAGATGAAGTGCACGACGTTCTTGGAATAAAGAATGAAGTTCCGGTAGTCGACGCCCTTTCTTGCATCGGGAAGTGACCCGATACCTGCGTCATTCTGACGTATCGCCATTCAACCGGCCTTGCGAGCGACGAAGGTAAGGTTCTGAGTGACGACATGACCGCGCAGGGCTCCGGTCTCTGCCGCCAGCACGACCTTGTAAAGTGCACTGACAACCTTCCACACCGCGACCCGACCAGCACTTACCAGTCCGTGGGCGATGGGCGGGCAGGGCAAAATCATGCTCGAATCGAAGCCCGCTGCAGCGACAAGCTGCCGCACGGTTCGCGCTGTATAGGACGTCTCGTGAGTGAAATCGCCGTACCGGATGTAACCGCTGAAAGGACTCGTCGCGTTCGGCACCCGTGCGACCCATAGTCCCCCCGGCGCCAGCGCGGTTGCCACCAAGTCGAAGGTTTCCATCACTTCGCTTTTGGTCAGGTGCTCCAGCAAATCGGTGGCCGTAACCGCGGCGAAGTGACCGGGGTGAGCGTCGAGCAGGTCCCGAAAGTCGCCCTTGCGCACCTGGCTCAGCCCGGACGTCCGGGCGATCGCTACCTGCTCTGCGCTGATGTCGACGCCCTGAGCGTCGTAGCCGTCCCGGAGCAGCAACCGCACCAAATCGCCCTGTCCGCAGCCGATATCAAGTACCGCCCCCGCAGCTGGCGACGGCAGCGCGGGACGGATGTCACGCCGGTAGGTCAGAGCCGTGGCCTCGCCGTTGCTGTGCCCCGCATGCTGCGAGGCGTACGTCTCGTAAAGGCGTTCCCGGAGCATGGCGCGGTCTACCGTGGTCACGGATACATCTTATGTCATGACTCTCTGTTATCAGCTACTTCGGATCATGTCCGTGCACGAATCAAATTTCCGCGCCGGCGTCCTCCGTCCGATCAGGCTCATCCCGCATTAAAGGCACTTTATGGTTCGCGATGACAACAAGTCTTGGCAAACCCAAATAAGACGGCATCACCATAATCACCTGAGAGGGTGGCGCCAGCCAGGTCTATAGTCCGACGAGCACCGGCACAGAACTACGGCCGCCAAAGCCATCGTCGCCGAGGCCATCGTCGCCGAGTTCGCCGACCGTGTCGCGACCCCAGCAGTACGCAGCGCCGGCGGCATCCACCGCGCAGGTGTGGTAGTCGCCGATGGTGATCTGGGTGAGGGTCTTGCCAGCCAGCGCACCGCCAGTATCCACCGCTACCGGGACGCTGGAACTGGTGGTGCTTGCGTCGCCGAGTTCGCCATAGTGGTCGTAACCCCAGCAGTACGCAGCGCCGGCGCTATCCAGCGCACAAGTGTCGAAGGCACCAGCCACAACCTGGGTAAGGGCCTTGCCCGCCAGCACGCCGCCGGCATCGACAGCCTCCGGAACGTTCGAGTCGGTAACGCTTCCGTCGCCGAGTTGGCCGTAGGAGTCCCGACCCCAGCAGAAGGCAGTGCCGACCGCATCCACCGCGCACGCGTGATACCAACTTACCGCGATCTGGGTGAGGGCCCGGCCAGCCAGCGCGCCGGTGCTATTCACGGCCACGGGAACACTGGAGTTGGCATTGCTTCCGTCGCCAAGCTGGCCATAGGAGTCCCGGCCCCAGCAGTACGCCGCACCCGCGGAATCCAGCGCACATGTTTCTTCGTAACCAGACATGATCTGGGTGAGCGTCTTGCCCGCCAGGACCCCATTGGTGTCCACAGCCACCGGGACAGTGGAGAACGGAGACTTTTCCCCATCGCCGATCTGGCCATAAGCGTTGAAGCCCCAGCAAAACGCGGCTCCGGCAGAATCCAGCGCACACGTAGCCACGACGCCGGACGTGATCTGGGTGAGCGTCTTGCCTGCCAAGACCCCATTAGTGTCCACAGCCACCGGAACGGTGGTACTCGTCGTGGTTCCGTCACCGAGTTGGCCATAGGAGTTAAGGCCCCAGCAGTACGCAGCGCCGGCGGCATCGAGCGCGCAGGTGTGTTCGTAGCCTGACGAGATCTGAGTCAGGACCTTGCCTGCCAGCGCGCCTCCACTGTCGATGGCCACCGGGACACCGGAGTTGGTACTCGTGCCGTTGCCGAGCTCCCCATTGAAGTCTTCGCCCCAGCAGTAGCCGATGCCGTTGATGATGGCGCAGGCGTGTTCACCTCCGGCCGAGATCGAGGACACTCCTCGCGATGCCGCGAGCGCAGCCTGCGGCGCAGGCACGAAGAAGACCAGCGCGGCGGCCAGCGAGACCAGCGCAGCCGACATCGCCCGCTGCCGCACAAATGCGGGCCCGAATGTCCTTGCCCAAGCTGACATGTCCCCGTCCTCTCAGCTAACGCTTAAAGAGTCCGGGACAATGTTATTACCTGGAGTAACTCTCTGAATGCAGAAGGTGGGCATTCGGCGTGGCGCGGCAGGCACCCGATAAGGGCAGGCGCCGGGACGCGCCCCTGCGGGCGGGTACTTTGTAGCGTTGAACCCGGCGGTCGGCAGACTAGGTGCCATGACTGTTCCCGCTAGTTATCGCGAACCACCAGCGCCCGTGTTCCTGTTCGACCTGGACGGGACACTCATCGACAGCGTCTACCAGCACGTCATCGCCTGGCGCGGCGCATTGTCCCGGCTGGATATCGACCTGTCGGTGTGGCGGATCCACCGCCGGATCGGGATGAGCGGCGGCCTGTTCGTGTCGGCCCTGCTCCGGGAGACCGGCCTGACCCTGTCCGAGGCCGACATCGCCATGCTGCAGAAAGCTCATCAGGAGGAGTACCTCGCCCAGGCCGACTCCGTCCGCCCACTGCCCGGGGCCGCCGAACTGCTGGCCGCCCTCACCGACCGCGGCGTGCAGTGGGCGATCGCGACCAGTGGTTACCGGGCCACGGCGGGCCACGCCCTGGGCATGCTGGGCCTGGCCGAGGACGCCCCGATGATCACCCGTGACATGGTGCGGCACGCGAAGCCCGACCCGGACCTGTTCTTGGCCGCCGCCGCGTTGCTGGACGTTGATCCCAAGCATGCGTATGTGGTCGGAGACAGCGTCTGGGACCTGCTTGCCGCCCGACGGGCCGGATCGATTGGCATCGGCCTCATGTCGGGCGGATACGGCCGCGAGGAACTCGAACGGGCCGGCGCCTACCGCGTCTACGCCGACCCCGCCGACATGCTGGCCCGCGCCGACGAACTCGGCGTCCGCGACCTACTTGCGCCCGGCAGGAGCCTCGCGGACTAGACGCCTGCGGCGCGTCGGGTGAAGTCGGCTACTGACCCACCTGTGCCGAGCCGAGCCAGGCATTCAGCGCAGCCAGCGCCCACGTTTCGGCCCAGCGTTCGCAAGGCCGCAAAGGTACCAACCCCGCGCGCTCGGCCACCGTACGGTCCACGACCGACCACACAGCCGCATCTGGCTCCTCAGCCGCCTCGAGCACCGGTGCCAAGGGGCCTGTCATCCAATGTCGCATAGGAACGCTGAAGCCAAGTTTGGGGCGGGTCGTGAGCCGACTGAGATACGGATCATCAAGTGCTATCCCAATCGCCGCCTTGCCTGGCGCCACGCTCCGGCCGGCCGCAAGGCCCAGCGCTGCCGTGAACACGCGGCTGTCCACGAAGGGCACACGCAACTCAACTGATGAAGCCATGGAGAAGGCATCGGCATCTGGAAGCAATGTGGACTGGAGGTAGACGGCGACTTCGGCCGCCATCATCGCGCCGAATGATCTCGGGGAGGACACCGCTCGCAACGCGAAAAAATCCACC
>Ga0265338_10002492_pt1 | contig 27463 bp, 26 predicted proteins | sample 42126metaG_FD_193579 | JGI IMG/M metagenome (GOLD analysis project Ga0265338, IMG submission 193579) | Rhizosphere microbial communities from Carex aquatilis grown in University of Washington, Seatle, WA, United States - 4-21-26 metaG | ecosystem: Host-associated > Plants > Roots > Rhizosphere...
GCGCAATCCACGGATCGATAGCGTCATGTTTTCCTCCCGCACGGCTTTGTTCTCCGGCGGCCGGGCCGGGCGATGCTTCGATCGTGCCGTGCTGGCTGAATGATTGCCCGCTGGCGCGGCAAGTCCATTCCGATTAGGCTCACGGATCGATATGGAAATCGTCATCATGGCGCCGACACTCGACGGAAGCGCTATTTTCGGGCCGTAGTTGTTGCTCGAACGGCTCATATTGGAAAGCTGTCAATGATCGACTTCCGGTTGCTGCGTCATTTCTGGTATTTTCTCGCCGTGGCCGACGAGCGCCATTTTGGCAAGGCGGCGAAGCGGCTCGGCATGTCGCAACCGCCACTCAGCCAGCAAATCCAGGTGCTCGAGCAGATGCTCGGGGTGCAGTTGTTCGAACGGTCGCGCCAGGGCGTCCGGTTGACGCGCGAAGGCGCCGCCATCCTCGGCCCGGTACAGCGCTTCATGGAGCACGCGCAGCGGCTTCAGGTCGCCGTCAACGAGGCGAGCCAAGGCCGCAGCGACATTCTCAGTGTCGGCGCGATCAATTCGGCCCTGTTCGACATTCTCCCCTCGCTGCGGCGCATCGCGGCGCAGCGCTACCCCGGACTATCGATTGCGATCGCCGAATTGAAGAGCTCGGAAGCTCTGGCGGCGGTGCAGAGCGGCGAGATCGACCTCGCCTTCGCCCGCCTCGGCGACCGCGTTCCCGACCTCGAGGTGCGTCCGATCGTGCACGACCACCTGGTGCTGGTCCTGCCGCGGGACCACGCGCTGACGGCGTCGAAGAGCGTCGGCATTCACGAGCTCGCCGACGAGACTTTCGTGCTGCCGCCGCGCAGCTCGAGCCCGAGCTATTTCGACCAGATCACCAGCGCCTGCCGGGCCGCGGGCTTTTCGCCGCGCGTCCATTTCGAAGTGCCATCAGTGGTGTCGCAGATTGCCTATGTGGGCTGCGGCGTCGCGGTCGGCATGGTGCCGAGCCGGGCGATGCGCTTCGGCGGCGGCGAAGTCGTCTTCCGGCCACTGGCCGAGACTGTCAACGTCGTCAGCATTGCCGCGGTCTGGAATCCGCAACGGCGCAAGGACGTTGTGCCGGAGATCATCGATATTGCGGAAGCGATCGGGGCCAACCAGGTCGCGCTGCCCGTCCAACCCATCGCGGCGCGGCGCATCGCCGCCAAAGCGCGGGCGTAAGCGCGAAACCGACGATGGGCGCGGCCATACGACTTGGCTATCGAACGATAGTGCAGAATGTGTTGGACAGAGGCCCCGGAACATCCGATTCCTGCGCCAGGGGAACGCTCGGACAAGACCACATGACACCGTATCAGGACATCGCCGAGGAACTGCTGCAGCACGGGACTTCCACGCTCTGCGAGGCGTCAGGGCTTCCTTGCGCGCTCGACTTCGCCTTGCGGCCGGTCTGGCCGGGCGCCGCCGTCGCAGGGCCAGCCTATCCGGTGCGCTGCGCGCCGGGCGACAATCTTGGTATCCACATCGCACTCGACGCTATGCCTCCGGGGCACGTGATGGTCGTCGATGCCTATGGCTATATCGCCGGCTACTGGGGCGAAGTGCTCACCGTGGGTGCGCAGGCGCGCCAAGTGCTCGGCCTCGTGATCGATGGCGGCTGTCGCGACATTGCAGCGCTGGAGCGGCGCAAGTTTCCGGTGTTCGCCCGCGGCGTCGGCATGCGCGGCACGGTCAAGCATCATTGCCCGTCGGCCGGGGAACCGATCGTTGTCGCGGGAGTGATGATCGCGCCGGGCGATCTCATCGTCGCGGACGCCGACGGCGTGCTGTCGCTGCCGCAGGCCCACGTGCAACGAACGCTGGATGGCGCCCGCAAGCGCACCGAAAAGGAAGCCGGCACGATGCGGCGGCTGCAGTCCGGCGAGACGACGCTCGAACTGCTCGGATTGACAGCGCACCGCAAGCGCTGACAATTGCAATCCACTTCTCGCTCAAAGACGGTTCATAAAATGCGATCTTCAATGACGCCTCATGCCGGTGCGGCCGGCCGCATCGACCGCCGCAGCTTCATTGCCCTGTCGGCCGCCGCGCTCGCATTGCCGGGCAGCCTGCGCGCCGCGCCGGCCTACCCGACGAAACCGGTACGCATCGTCGTCCCCTACGGACCGGGCGGCATCGCCGACGTGACCATGCGTCTCGTCGCCGACCAGTTGAGCAAGAAGTTCAACCAGCAGTTCTTCATCGAGAACCGGCCCGGCGCCGGCGGCGTCGTCGGTATCCAGGCCGCGCTCTCCGCGCCGCCCGACGGCTACACGATGATGATGATTGGCGGGGGCCTGTGCATCGCCAAGGCGTTGTTCAAGCATCTGCCCTACGACATCGAGAAAGATATCCAGCCGGTCTCGACTACGGCCTCGTACGGCCTCGTGATCGTCAGCAAAACGGGCTCGAAGTACCAGACGATCAAGGACGTGGTCGCAGCCGCCAAGGCGAAACCGGGCAGCCTCAACGTCGGCACGATCAATGCCGGCAGCACGCAGAACCTCTCCGCCGAATTGTTCCGCATCCGCGCCGGCATCGACGTCGCCATTGTGCCGTACAAGACGACTCCCGAGCTCGCGAGCGCCGTCCTGCGCGGCGACGTCGACGTGGCGTTCGAATATTTCGCCGGTCTGCAGTCGCCGATCGTGAACAAGCAGGTGACCGTGCTGGCGACGACCGGCAAGACCCGCGCCACCAATCTGCCCGACGTGCCGACCGTGATGGAAGCCGGCGTTCCGGATTACGACGTGACGAGCTGGAACGGCCTCGGCGTGCATGCGGGCACGCCGGCCGAGCTCGTGACCTTGCTCCATAACGCGATCGACGAAGCGCTCAAGTCCGACAGGGTGCAGACATTCTCGAAGAAAGCCGGCATGGACGCGAAGGGCATGGCCCCCGCGGCGATGAAGACGCTCATCAAGAGCGACGTCGCGACGTGGACGGAAGTGATTCAGAAGGCGGGGATTAAGAAACGTTAGCCGCTCACGCCTCTGCGCGCGAAGGCGGCCTGGGATTAGTTGCCGGCACGAAGTCCACAGATGCCTGAATGCTCGCACTGGGCTCGTACGTCGCCAAAAGACGGCGTATGGCCCAAAAAAGCCGCTGCTATTCGGATCGCTCGCGTCTTTCGAGGAGCCGCCGCGGGTCCGGATCGAGCTTGTTCTTCATGACCCAGTCGGCGATTTCCGCATGCGACGCGAACCAGACGTCCGGGAAGCCGCGCATGTAGTTGAAGATCTTCTGATAGATCGCCGTGATCATCGGCCGACCGCCGTTGTGACAGTGCATCGACAGCGGCAGGTAGGATCCCGGCTCGCGTAGATACAAGTAGTCGAACACCTCGCGATAGACGTCCCACAGATCCATCGAGCTCGATTTCAGAACGCGATTGTCGGTGAAGTCGCTGCCGGGAATGTGGACGATCGGGCCCTTCTTGGTCTCGATGAAACGCGGCAAATCGGAATCGCGCGCATCGCCGTGCCACAGCAATCCTTCGGCTGCGAGGAACTCGCGCGTGTGTGGGCTGAAGGCCATGCTCGGGCTGATCCAGCCCTGCGGACGCATGCCCGACACCTTCTCTAGAAGATCGAGGCATTTCTTGATTGTCTGCAGCTCTTCCTCGGCCGACATGGCGGAAAGGACCTGGTCCTGCAGATAAGCGTGGCCGGCGACGTCATGGCCGGACCGCACGATCTGCGCCACGGCGTCGACGTAAATCTCCGCACAGCGGCCGCTGACGCAGAACGTGCCCTTGATGCCATGCCGGCTCAACAGGTTGATCAGCCGATAGACGCCGATCTTTCCGCCATAGCTGCCCCAGGCAATGCCCGCGAGATCGACGGTCCCTGCCTTGAGCGGGCTCGCCTGCACGCCGTAAGGCGGCGCTTTCCCTTCCGACCAGGTTTCGAGCATTACAGTGACGCCAACCGCCATGCGTTTTCCATGCGGCCAGTGGAAGGCAGTCATTTGAGTGTTTCCCTTTATGATCGTCGATGATCAGCGCTTGAGATAATCGGCCGTCCACGTGGCGTAATCCGGCCGCCGCGTCGCCTGGGCGAGCGCCTCGCCGTCGAGGCCCTTGATATCCGCAGAAGGCGTGCCATTTGCGAGCGCCGCGAGCGCTTCATGGCACGCACGCATTGCTGCGAGGAAAGGCCGATGCCCCTGCAGGCAGATCCGAACGCCGTAGGTGGCGAGCACATTCGGGTCCGAGAGCGTCGACGGAACGGCGCCGAGCAGGATCGGCAGCCGCACGCGTTCGCGGATTGCGGCGAGTTGCTCCGCCGACCGAATGCCGGAGAAGAACAATGCGTCGGCGCCGGCATCGGCATAGCGTACGGCTCGCGCGACGGCGTCACCGATGCCGGAGATCGAAGCCGCCGCCGTGCGGGCGATGACGACGAGGGCGTCGTCGCACCTTGCCGAAACGGCCGCCTTGATCTTCCTCTCGCCCTCTTCAGGAGTAATGAGCGCTTTGTCGCTGCCGTCGAAAGGCGGCGGCAGGAGGGTGTCTTCGATCGTCAGCGCCGCGAGGCCCGCGGTCTCCAACTCCTCGACCGTGCGCATGACGTTGAGCGCGTTGCCGTAGCCGTGGTCGGCATCGACCATGATCGGCAGGTCGCTGGCGCGGCATATCCGTCGAACCAGCGCGGCGAACTCGGACATCGTGATCACGCAGAGATCCGGCGCGCCGAGGATCGCCATGGAGGCAACCGAGCCTGCCAGCATACCGACCTTGAAGCCGAGCCCGGCTGCCATTCTGGCCGACATCGGGTCGAAGACATCGGCCGCGAACCGACATTCGGTTTGCTCCAGCAGCGCGCGATAGCGGAGGCGCCTGTCCTTCGGTGTCACGACCTTAGCGCTCATGCTCGCCTACTTCCTCGTTATTCCCGCGGCGTCGATCACGCTGCCCCATCGTTTGATCTCTGCTTCCATGCGCCGTGCAAACTTCTCGTGCGGCACCGGCAGAGCCTCGAATCCGAGCCTCTTGAATTTCGCAATGGTGTCCGGCTCCTTGAGGATTGCCGTGACATTCGCTTCCAGCGCCGACACGGCCACCTTCGGCATGCCCTTGGGTCCATAAAGGCCGTTCCACGACGTGATATCGAAATCCGGCACGCCCTGCTCAGCCATGGTCGGCACATCCGCCAGGCGGTCGTCACGCTGCCCCGAGGTGACGGCAAGAACGCGAATCTGTCCCGCCTTGATCGCTCCTTGAAGCCCACCATAGGCGTTGACGACGACGTCGACGTCGTTCCGCAGCAGCGCCACTTCGAGCTCCGCCGGCCCGCGATACGGCACCACCGTCACCTTGAGCTTCATATTGAGCGTGAAGAGCAATGCGGCGAGGTTATTGCTCGTGCCCGCCGACGAGGTTCCGATCTTCAGTTCGCCCGGATGCGCCCGCGCTGCCTCGATGAATTCCTTCAGCGACTTGAACCGCGATTTTGCGCTCGTGACGAACAGATAAGCGAACTGACTCACCCCGACGATCGGCTCCATCTCCTTGCGCGGATCGAACGGCTCGCGGAAGAGACTTACTCCGATTGCAGTGTTGTTGCCGACCCACGCGATGGTGTAGCCGTCATGCGGCGCGTTGGTGACTGTTCTTGCTGCGACGACGCCGCCTGCCCCTGGATGGTTTTCGACGACGACCGGCACTTTCATCGTCTCGGACATCCTGGCCGCGAGCAGCCGAAGCTCGACGTCGGAGGCTGCCCCAGGCGCGAACGGCGTGACCACCTTGATGGTACGCTCCGGAAAGCTGGCGGCCTCCGCACGCCCGCCCGTCAGCAGGCATGCCAGCGCCAAACAAGCGAGAATAATTTTTAGGTGACCTGCCGGTTGTGCCACAAACAGCCGACGCTGTCCGCCAAGGGGCGTCCCGATGCGCGCCATACGTATCCTCCCCATATTATTTCGTTATTTTTTGCCATGGTAGAGAGCAGCAAATAGCCTCTCAAGAATGTTTAGCGTATCGACTTGATACCCGTAGCAAATCGGCACCCGCGATCGGCTCGATATTGAGGTCGCGCTCAAGTACGACAAAGCCGATGTCGCGGCCCGTATGTTCGACTTTTAGAGATCACCCGCCGCCCTCGGAGGGTGCCCCCTAGGGCATTAGCCTCTACAACGTATGTCTGAGCAGAGTGCAAGGCCAGTATGCTGCAGAGTTGAGCAGATTTGGCGGGTCAAAGGATGTAATCGGAACCGAAATAGAGGCAAACAGGATTATGCCCTTTGCGCTTACACTAGAAGATGTCGGATTCGCTGAAGAAGGGACGCTCATATCCCCGTAAACAAAAGAGTCGAAATGTTCTTATAGCCGGCTCACACTCCGACCGACGTGAAATAGCGGAACATCTTATGTACATTGAATTGAAACGGCCGGCTTTCGACGGGGGAGACAGTATGTCAATGCCTGATCACGCCGAGGCGGCAATTCCGCCGAGCTACTGAGATACGGCTCAACATGCAACGCCGTGAAAGTGTTCTTCGATGTGAGGTTGCTGCCGCGACCTTGCTCCTCAACGACCTCGGGATCATGGGCTACAGCGGCCATATCGCGGCGCGGCTTGATGACTCCCAAACTTTTCTGATCCAATCATTCCAGCAGAGCCGCTCGACGATCGGGCCGGATGATCTTTTGGTCTGTGATCTGGATGGCGGCGTCGTGTCCGCCCCTGCCGGCTCACGCCCTCCTTCCGAGGTTTATCTTCATTGCGAGATTTTCCGTGCCCGAGCCGACGTGCAGGCGATCGCCCATTTCCACCATGAACGCACGACAGTCTTTACGCTTGCAAAAGGCGCCAAATTGCAGCCCGTGAAGAACCACGCGGCGCGCTGGATGAGCGGCATCCCCGTTCATGATGATCCGAGTCACGTGAGTACGTCGGAGCGAGGGCGCTCTCTCGCCCAGACGCTCGGCGGCAAACATGGGCTACTCATTCGGGCGCATGGCCAAGTCATCGTCGCGGAGTCGGTACAGGGCGTGCTGATTGACAGCATTCACTTCGTTGAGAATGCGCAAGCCATGTACGATGCCGCTTGCCTCGGCCCGGTTGCACCCCTCACGGAGGCGGAGATGGCGGCTTTCAGCAGCGAATTCGACCGCAACAAGCACATCGCCAAGCTGTGGGAGTATTATGTCGGCCGCGGACGCGCGAGCGGAATGCTCCCCAAGGCGTGGGCGCTCTGACCTCACTCACATTGCCAATTAAATGCATGGGCATTGGGAACCGATCCGCACGGCTTGCGATCTGGTTCGTCGTGCCTGCATAATGGACACGAGCGAGACCACGGTGATGACTAAGCCGCGAGCACATCTGCGGGAGCATCGCGCATAGCAGACTGAATGCTAAACTATTGCCCCCGCTACCGCGCCGCAGAAGCGCGGAGCGGTTGAATAGGGAGGAACCTATGCCAGACGTGCAACGGCGTTGTTTACTCGTCTCGCTCGGCATGTCGGGCGCAGCATTGATGTTGCCCCAGCCCGCCTTTGCCGCGGCGATTTATCCAGACAAGAACATCAGCTTCGTCATCCCCGACGGCCCGGGTGGCGGCTTCGACAGCTACGTGCGCGCAATCACGCCTGCGATGCAAAAATATCTGTCGCAAAAAGTGACCGTCGTGCCGACCAATGTTCCCGGTGCCGGCGGGGCCCGGGCCGCGAACGAAATCTTTCGCGCGCGACCGGACGGCGCCACGATCGGCATCTTCAACGTGCCCGGTATCTACATCCAGCAGGAGCGCGGTAACGCGGGCTTCGACCTGGAGAAGCTCACCTGGATCGGGCGCTTGGGAGTCGATCACTACGGTCTGGCGGTCGGCGAGAATTCGCCGATCAAGTCCATCGACGACCTGAAGGCGCTCGCGAAGCAGCGTCCGGTCAAGTTCACCTCCACCGGGCCGGCCGGCACCGCTTACAACGCTACTCTGATCGCCGCGCATCTGCTTGGCATCCGCGCGCAATTGATCACCGGCTACAAGGGTTCGCGCGATTATGTCATGGGCGCTGTACGCGGCGACGGCGATGCCGTGGTTACGGCCATCCCGACCTTGCGCCGCATGGCTGCCGGCAAGACCCTGCGCATCATTGCCACCTTCGAAGAGCACGGCAGCGTGCCCGGCGCGACTGATGCCACCGCGCTCGGCCAGCCCGAACTCGCCAGCATCACGCTGCAGCGGCTGGTCGCCGGCCCGCCAGGCTTGTCCGCCGACATCACAGCGACCTTGGCGGATGCCATGACCAAGGCACTGGCCGCTCCGGAGGTCGAGGCGTGGGCGAAGAAGGCGGATGCCGGGCTTGCACCTGAAAGCCCGGAGCAGGCTGCCGCCACGCTCAAGGAGCAGATCGCTTTCTACAACAAATGGAAACCGTATCTGAAGGCTGGTCACTGATCCGCTGACGGCGGTTGCACACAGGCCTTCGCACCCATGTTGCATGTCTGGCTCAGCGGCATCGAAAGCCTGTTGCAGCTTAGGGAATTGATGTTCCTTGCGCTCGGCATGGCCATCGGCCTGGTTTTCGGCGCCATTCCCGGTCTCGGCGGTAGCACCGCTCTGGCGCTGCTCATGCCGCTCACCTATGGCCTTGAGCCTTTCACCGCGCTCGCTTTGTCCGGCGGCGTCATGGGCGCGGTGCCGATGGGCGGCTCGATCACCGCAATCCTCCTGAATGCACCGGGCACCGCCCCCAACGCTGCGACCTGCATCGACGGCTATCCGCTTGCGCAGCAGGGCAAGGCCGGGCTCGCCATCGGCGCGGCAGCGAGCGCCAACTCGCTCGGCGGCATCATCGGCACCATCTCCGTGCTCGCCGTCCTGCCCATCGCAAAGGAGCTGGTACTGCTGTTCGGCCCGCCCGAGTTCTTTCTTCTGGCAATTCTGGGGCTCGTGGTTGTCGCCACGACTTCGCGCGGAAAGATGCTGCGCGGCCTGATCACCGGCGGTTTCGGCCTGATGGTCGCGTTCATCGGCTACAACAACGTGAGCGGCGATGTCCGGTTCACCTACGGAGTCGAGTATCTCTGGGACGGGGTGCGCCTTGTGCCGGCGCTGATCGGCCTCTTCGCCGTCGCCGAGATGATCAACCTCATGGTCAAAGGCGGCACCGTGGCGCGCGATGCCGGTACGGTGAAGATCACGCGCATGATGAGCGGCGTAATGGAGACGTTCCGCCACCCTGCAACGGTGCTGCGCGGCTCGATCGTGGGCACGGTCGTCGGCGCCATTCCAGGCGTGGGCGGCGTCGTCGCCTCGTTCCTGTCCTACAGTCTCACCGTGCAGGCCTCCAAGGATCCGGACTCCTTCGGCAAGGGCAATATCGAAGGTGTGATCGCGCCGGAGGCGGCGATCAACGCCAAGGACGGCAGCGCGCTCATTCCGACTTTGGCATTCGGCATTCCCGGCGGCGCCGAGATGGCGGTGTTCCTCGGCATTCTCGTGCTGCACGGCCTGCAACCGGGGCCGTTGATGCTGATCCAGAACCAGACGGAAATTTACGGGCTGGTCTGGGCACTCACGGCCTCGTGCATCCTTGCATCATGCGTCGGCCTGCTGCTGGTCCGGCCGCTCGCCATGGTGACTTTGGTCGACTCCGAAATTCTGGCTCCGGTCGTCATCTGCATCGCCCTCGTCGGCTCCTTCGCCATCGACGGCCAGATCGGCAATGTCGTCATCACCGCCGTCTTCGGCATTCTCGGCTATCTGATGCTCCGCTTCGACTATCCGCGACTGACCGTCGTCGTCGCGCTGGTCCTCGGCGGGACGGCGGAACGCAGCTTCCACCAAACAATGATGATGAATAATGGCGGTTGGTCGATCTTCGTCGATCGCTGGGTGTCGGCTCTGCTGCTGGCGGCGATTGTCATCCTGCTCGGGTCGCCCGCCCTGCGCATGCTCGTACACAGACTGCGCGCGCGGCCGATCGCGGCAGAGAAGCCGCAGACATGAGGCGCGCCTTTGGAACGCCCATCGTCGATTATCTGCCGGCACTGGTGCTCTGGCTGCTCACGGCGGCATATCTGATCACCGCCTATGGCTACGACGCGGAATCTCGGGTCATGCCCGCGCTCGTTGCCTGGGCCATGCTGCTGCTGCTGCTGCTCGATCTGATATCGAGGACACAGACACGTTTCGGCCAGGCGCTGACCCGCTGGCTCAATCCCGGCGCAGCGCAAGTCAAGGGTGCGTCGACGGACCCCAACATGACCCGAAAGCAATTCGCGGCAGTTCTCTGGCTCGCGGGTTTTGCGACGGCGCTGCTGCTGATCGGCGTCCTCTACGCGGTGCCGGTCTACGTATTTGCGTCGCTGCGCCTGCGCGGGCGCCGCTCCTACCTAGTTTGCCTAACCGCCGGTGCCGGCATGGCGCTGCTCGTCTGGCTGCTGTTCGCCATGCTGCTGCAGCTCAACCTGTACCCGGGCCTGCTGCTCCAAGGCGTTTGACAGGTTATGCGACGGACACCGCCGCCGCTTGCGGAAAGATGAGCGACTTGATCACCACCGGCACGGCGCCGGACGTGTCGATCATCTTGCCGACATCGATATAATCGAATTCCTTCAAGTCCAGTCCATCGACGGAAATGATCGCATTTTCGAGCTTCAGTTCTTCGCGGCAGTGGATGCCCAGCAACCCGCCGACATCGCCATCGCCGACGAGCACCAGGGGATGACCACGTGAGAGCACCGGCGCAAGCCCTTCAATCAAGCCCCGGCAGCAGGCGTCCAGTCGTGCAAACGTCGCCGAGCCCCGCCAGGGAAGAAACACCGCCACCGCACTCCCGCCCTCGGCAAGGTCAAGACGCCCTAGCGATGCCGCAATGGCGCAGCCGATCTCGCCTTGATCGATGACGGTCTTGTCAAGCGCCAACTGCGGCGCGATTACCGGCACGTTACGCAGCGGCAGTATGTCGAGCGGCGCAACGTAGATCGTGCTGCCACTCACCTGTGTGGTGTACTGGGATGCGCCGATGACGGTGGCGCGGATGAAAGCGTTCGCCGGTTCAATTCTCGCGCCGGCGCGTTCGGCGCGCGTGCGAACGGCCGCGGCAAGCTGCGGTCCCAAGTCGCCAAAGCCGCCCGTCTGGCGACCGTAGAGATATTCCGAGACGCCGCCCGAGAACGTAAGCGTTTGAAGGGCCCCGCTGCGGCTGAGCGGCGCCAGCCGCAGCAGGCTCACCGATCGCAGACGAGGCGAGCCGCCCTGCATTGCCTCGAACAGGCGATCGGCCATGGCTTCGGCGACCGCAGTGGCACCGGCTGGCGTCAAGACGGCGCCGACTTCGCACGGAAGCCCGAGATCGACGAGATAGCGACGGCCGGCGTCTTCCAGCCGCATCAGCCTGCCATCAGGACCGATGCAAATGAGTCGTGCACCGACATCCACGGCGGTGAGATCGGCCACGCGTCCTTCCGCGCAAACGGCAATTTTTGACGTGCCCCCGCCGATATCGACGTTCATGACGGCGGCACCGCTGCTGATCGAGCGCGCCACCGCACCCGATCCATAGGCCGCCATAGTGGTCTCCAGATTGTCGCCAGCGCTCACGGCCACCATCTTGCCCGCCTGACGCGCAAACAGTTCGCCGATCCGCCGGGCATTGCTTCGACGCACCGCGACACCAGTTAGGATGAGCGCGCCGGTGTCGATCTCATCGGGATCTATCTGCGCTTCCTCGTACTGTCGCTCGATGAACCGGCCGAGCGCGCCCGCATCGATCGTCTCGCCGACTTCATAGGGCGTGAGCATGATGTCGGATTCGAAGAAGGCCTCGCGCTCGCTCACGACGTAGCGGCTGTCGAGCCGCTCGAGCACGATGCGCGAGAACACCAGATGCGAGGTGGACGATCCGATATCGACGCCAACGCTAAGGATGCAGATCTGGTCCTCTTCGGCCAACGCGCGCCCGGTATCGGAAAAAAACACGCGCCCGCCCTCGGCTTCTTCGGACATGTTGGTTTCTGCCCGTCGGGGCCGCCCTACTCTTTCGGCAGTTCACCCTTGTAGCCGCGATCGTAGAACTCCGGCGCCATGCGGTTCTGCGCGCCGTTGCGGTTCAGTGTCGTTTCGTATTCGGCGCGGATGAAGGGATCCTCCATCCAGTACGGGATTGCCGTGCCGCCTTCCGGAATGTCCATGCCGGTGTAGTCGATGTGCGTTTCGCCCGGCGGTCCCGGCTCGCGGCCCGGCGAGTTCGGGCCGAACCAGGCGGTTAGCCGCAGCGGATCTTTCGAAACGCCGAAGTGCTGGTGATACCAGCGCGCGCCGCCGGGCGCCGCCGACACCATGCCGACAGGCTCGTAATCGACGCGCTTGATCAATTCGGCCTTGCCGTCCTTCCACGGATTGACGCCGGCATGTTCCGGCCAAGTGTAAGTGTAGCCTTTTCCCTTCAGGCAGATCAGCACCGCCGCCGACGTATGCGCATGCGCCTTCGAGTATCTGCCATTCTCATGCTGGGCGATCCAGAGATAGAACGTATTGCCTGTCATGAAAGGCTCGATGCGCCTGTACCCAGGTGAGCGGCGGTTATCGAGCGGCAGGTCGCAATTCTTGATGTCGGGGATGAAGTTCGTACGCCGCATGGCGAGCCCGCGCACGGGATCCGGCTCGATGTCGTCCTTCGGCTTGTAGAAGTCATCGGCGCCACTGAAGCGGTCGCGAAATTCGTACGAGCAATTAAAGATGGCGTCGGTGTTGTTGATGAGATTCATCAGGTTCGGCGCGGTCGTCCCGCCGAGCAGTAATGCGGGGCTGGAGCTGGCATTGACGATCTGATGCCAGGCATTCACCGGGATAGAGAACAGGGAACCGGCCTGCCATTCGAAAGCGTGCCGCTTGCGGTCGCCCTCCAGCCAGACCTCCGTCGACCCGCGCCCCTCCACCACGTAGAAAATCTCTTCGTAGAGATGCTTCTCGGGCTTGAGCGCGCCAGCGCCCGGTATCTCGACTACATAGCAGCCCCATTTGCCTTCGGTACCGTAAAGCTGGATGAAACTGCCGCGGCCACCCGTCCGCGCCCACGGCGCCAACGGCAGATTCTGCACCTTGCTGACACCGATGTCGCGAAAGACCGGGATGCCTTCCGCCTCCATGAAGAGGTCGTAGGGTGTCTTCGGTCGCCCGAATTTGCCGAAGCCGGCGCGCTTTCCCGCGGTCGGCTCGTGCCAATGGCTGCGTCCAGAAACCTCATGCATTGCATACACCTGCGCCGCGGCATGACATTCGAATGAAGTGTCCGTCCCGATCCAATGCGCGCCGCGTTTCGATTAGAGCCATTTTCCGGTTAGCAGATATTGCTTGTTGAGGCTATCGCATCGCTGGCGGGTCGGAAGCTGGCGAAGAGCTGGCAGCGGGTCGTCGTTTCCGGGTTTCAATGCACATACTAGGTACCGAACCAAGGCTTATCCGACCCGTCTTCGGGCTTCGGTACGAGATCAAACAACGTCCTTCGCGGCCCGCGTCCTTGCCAGATGTGTGAACACGCTAGCCGAGAAGCCCGTGCTCATTGGCTGAAGTACGGAGTCTCAGAGAAAAATCGGCCGAAGAGAGCAATGCGGCCGGGCCGTTGCGCACAAGGGTCCGAAGGCCCATCGCCAAAAAGGACCGTTCAAAGGGATAAGAATGGAAATCGGAGACGAGAGGACGGGACAGGCTGGCGGTGGGAGCGCTACTGCAAACGAACTTCTCTATTCTGGAGGCAGCGACAGGCCGGAACCGGCTCAGCGCCCCTCTCAGAGGGCGCCAAGACGGTCCGCCCGAGCGGCTTTGAGGCGGAACCTGAGGCAAACGCGCGCCCCTTGCCGACGTCCGGATGGGGACCGGGAGGGGGCGTTGGGAGCCCGGTCCGCTTGGTCCGCCTTGGGCCAGAAGCGGAGTTCGGCTCCCACGGTAACTTTCCGCCTGGATGGGGTGCGCCGGAAACAGAACGCGTTCCGCACGAACCGTTGCGATGTCGCACCCTGCTCCACCTGTCGGTGAGCGGTTTATGTCCTCAGCAAGCGCAAGCCGTGACCGGCGACGGATCGCGGCATGATCGTGCCGTCCGCGGAAATGTCCGGCCAACCCTCGAAGAGCCCTTCCAGCAAGGGAAAGTCCTCCAGCCAGCGCAGCGCGCGAGACACTGCTCCGACATGCACGAACAGGCCCGGCAGAAAATGCGGTGACACAATCGCGTTCGTCGTCTCGGCGAGCGAGCAAACGTGGAGAATCGGCGTCAGCCCGCCGATCATGGCGAGATCCGGCTGCAGCACCGCTGCCATCCCATCCGACGCGAACATGGCAAACTGACTGAGCGCCTGGCCATGCTCGCCCCAGGCAATTGCGGGGCCGGATGAGCGCCTAAGTGTCTGGTAGCCGCTCCAGAAATCGGAGGGCAACGGCTCTTCGACGAAGAGTGCCCCATTATCGCGCGCCATGTTCATAAGCCATATTGCAGCGGGCAAATCCGGCTTTTCGTTCGCATCCAGCATGATGTGGGCTGCGTCGCCGACCGCGGCGCGAACCGCCGCGACGCGCGCGGCATCGCGGGGGTCCCCGCTCACCCTTGGCTTTATCGCGGTCAGGCCGCGTTGCAGGTGCTCGCGCGCGATGTCCACCGTTTCGGACGCACTCTGCTGTGCATTGAACCGGCCGCTGCCGTAGACTTGGATGGGCCGCAGTTCGCCGCCCATCGCCGCTCCCAGGGGCAAGCCCAGCCGGCGCGCATGCAGATCCCATGCGGCCACGTCGATAGCGGCTAGTCCCAAGAGGTTGGGGCCGAGGCCCGTGCGATTGAAACTCTTGGTGATGCCCTCCCACAATACGCGTGGATGCGGAAGTTGCTTCCCGAGGATGAACTGCTGCAGTTGCAGATCCAGAGCCTTGGCCGCAAGATCGGTCCCGCCGCCGCCGCCGAGAACGTAGGAAAATCCGAACCCCGACGCCCCGTCGGCATCGAAAAGCTCAACCGTGAATACGCCGATGTCGCTGACACCGGATCCTCCCACGGGGCCTTCCAGCCGATGTACGAAACATTTCTGTTCGGCTCGGGAAATCACTCCCGTCACGCGATCTTCTCCTCACGCGCGCGACGCTTCACCCGTACGGCCAGTTCGCCCATACCGTCGCCTTTCGCGACGATGAGATCGCCCGGTTCGACCGGCCCGACGCCTTCCGGCGTCCCGGTCATGATGACGTCGCCGGGGTACAGGCGGTAGGCCGCCGATGCGTAGGAAATGAGCCGCGGAATATCGAAGATAAGCGCGCTGGTGCTGGCGTCCTGGCGTACGTTCCCATTGACGTTGAGCGACATGCGAAGATCGGATGGGTCCGGAATCTCGTCCGCAGTCACGAGATGCGGCCCGAGGACGGTGAAGGAGTCGTACGACTTCCTCCAACTGCGGTCTTCCGTCCCCCGCACCGACATGTCCAGACCGAGGCAATATCCGAACACGACGTCGAGAGCGTGCGTTTCGGCTACGCCCTCACATTCCTCGCCGATGACGACGACGACTTCGACCTCATGGTCGACGCGTCGGTTGCCCTCCGGCAGACGAACGCCTTCGGCCGGTCCGACGATCGAGGTATTCGACTTGAGGAAGAGGCCGTAGTGGTCGATCGTCTTAATGACGGCGCCGAAGTTTATTCCGGCATCCGCCCGAGCCTCGGCGACGTGCTTCGCGTAGTTCACCGGCGCCGCGATGATCTTGCTTGGGTTGGCCACCGGACTAAGGAGCGATACGGACGAAACGGGCCGCCCCTCCTGCTGTTCCGCGGCGTGCGTCAGAGAACCCTTCAGCGCCGCGAAGTGCCTGATGAAGTGGTCGCCCGGAGCCACCGGCCACCGTAACGGCGGCAGACGCTCCAGCACCTCCGTTACGTCATGGACCCGGTCTCCGAAGACCACGCCCAACCGATTTTGATCAAATCTGCATAGCTTCATTTTGCGATACCTAGCTAGGGAACAAGAACCTTGACGGCGGCCGCCGTACCCGGCGGATTTCTGCGTAGGCCGAGCAGGAAGACGCTGAAAGCAGCGATGGCAGCGGGAATAGCGGCCGCGAAGAAAATGTTGGTCGTGCCGAAGCCCGATCCGATGAGCAGGCCGCCGACAACGGGTCCGATGACCGACCCGATCCGTCCGATGCCCAGCGCCCAGCCTACGCCGGTCGACCTGATCGCGGTGGGATAGTAGCCCGCTGCGAGTGCGTTCATGCAGAATTGGGAACCTATGACGAAGACACCGATGAGGAAGATCAGCAACATCACCACGCCCAGGCTATTGACCGCCACAAATCCGAGTGCGGCTACTAGGACCGCCGCGGCGGCATAAGCCAATTGCAGCACGCGAGTAGGACTGGCGCGGTCGGAAAGCCCCCCGAGCGCAATGCCGCCGGCGATTCCGCCCGCATTCAGGGCGGCGACGCCGATCACAGCGCGCTCGATAGGAAGCCCCCCTTGCTGGAGCAGCACGGGCAGCCAGTTGATCAGGAAATAGAGGACGAGCAGGTTCGAGAAGAAGATGATCCAGAGCAGTATCGTTCCCGGGCCGCGTCCTTCCTTGAACAGGCGCGATACGAACGCGCCCTCGCCGCCGGCAATGCCTTGCTCAGGCGCCACGTCGAGAACCGCCTCTGCTTTCGCACCCGCGGCGACCCTCGACAAAAGCGATTCCAGCTCCCGGCGCCGCTCGCTTTTCCCGGAAAGGTATCTCAGCGACTCTGGAAGCGCAGCAAATAGGACAGGCGCGAGAAGAAGCGGCAGCACGCCCCCGAGGTAAAGCACCGCCGCCCAACCGAACCGCTCCATCAGCGGGGCGCTCATGAGCCCGCCGAGCACCGCGCCGAACGGAAACCCGCAGAACATCAACGTGACGAGCGTCGCGCGCTTGCGCACCGGCGAATATTCCGATGTGAGCGCAATGATGTTCGGCATGGCGCCCCCGAGACCGAGGCCGGTGAAGAACCTCATGGCCGCCAGGGTTCCGATCGAGTCCGCCAGCGGCGTCAGCAACGAGAATAGCCCGAAGAAGACGGTCGACCAGATAATCACCGTCCGTCGCCCCAGCCGATCGGCCGCGGGGCCGAATACCAATGCGCCCACCGTGAGGCCCAGCAGGCCAGCCCCGAACACTGGCCCGAAGCTAGCGGGCGGAAGTCCCCACTCGCCGGCGATGACCGGTGCGACGAAGGCGACCGCCTGCGTATCGAATCCATCGAGGATGGCCACAATGCCGCATAGCACCATGACGGCGATCTGCAATTTGCTCACCGGCGCCTCGTCGATGATCGAGGCCACGGTGACGGCTGGCGTCTTCATGTGTTTCTCCCCTCGACCGGGGCTCTCTAGAGGAGCCTTCCGGTCCGTCGTGCGAATGATAATCAGATGGCTGTTTCGAGCAGGGATGCGGCGCGGCGCATGCCAAGTTCGGAGGCGTCCGGATCGAACACGTCCGAGCGCGCGCGGTTGAAGAAACCGTGTTGTGCGCCGGGATAGACGAACACGTCTGCATTCTGCATGGCATGCGCAGATTGCTTCACGCTCTCGACGTGTTCGGCGGGAATATGCGCATCCTTGTCGCCGACATGGAACTGAAAGGGCGCGTCCACGCGACGCAGATCTGCTTCACAGAGGTCGAGTCGGACGCCGTAGAATGACACGACCGCGGCGACGTCGTCATTTCCGGCCGAGGCCAGCACGGCCATGCGGCCGCCCAGGCAGAAGCCGACAACGGCGACCTTGCGCCGCTTCGGGTCGCGCCGGCGCATGAAGGCGATGCTCTCCCGGAGATCGAGCGTGCCGGCATATTGATCGTATTGCTGCATATAGCCGAAGCCCGCCTTCCGATCCTCCTCAGAGTATCCGAGCGACAGCTTCGGCTTCTGGCGCCAGAAAAGATCGGGAAGCAGCACGTCGTAGCCGAGGGCCGCGAATTCCTGCGCCTTCTGCCGCATCGCGTCGTTCACGCCGAATATCTCCTGCAGCATGACGATGGAGCCTTTGCTCTCGCCTTCCGGACTGACGAGATAGGCGGGCATGTCCTCGAGGCCATTCGCAAGAGACACAGAAATCCACTGCTGGGTAACAAGCGTTGTCATTGTCTGAACTCGCACACGACGTCCGCATCCGGCGCGCAACGACGCGCCGGCGCATGGACACAAAGGGCTCTCAGTTGACTGGAACGGTCTTGCCGTCGGCCATTCGGCCTTCCTCACGGAAGAGCCCGAGCTTCCTCACCGCCGGCTCGTCGGTGACCGAATACAGGAACGCGTCCTGGGCGGAGGTATTTTGGTGGGAGTGCCAGAGCCAGCCGGGGACGGTGAAGACGTCGTTGCGCTTCCACTCGAGGCGCTGGCCTTCGACTTCGGTGTAACCCTCTCCTTCGAGCACGCAGTAGACCGTGCTTGCCGTCTTCCGGTGCGCGAGAGTCTTCTGATCGGCCTGAAGCATCTGGCAGCGGAAGGACATCGTCGGCATGACCGAGCCGCCCGTCACCGGATCGATATATTCGAAAATGACGCCGTCATACGGGCTGCCTGCGTAGCCTTTCAGGCGTTGCAGCGCCGACTTCGTCTCCGCCCAACGATAGACGAACATCGGTGAGTGCTCGGTCGGGCCGCGACGGTGCGAGACGAAGAGGGGTTTGATGCCCCCGGTGCCGTAGAGCTTCTGCGAGTGGTCGTCCGGATGGCGGATCGTCTGCAGCGTCCGCGGAATGGGCGACCCTGAATTGGATTGCTCGTCGCTCTCCGTGTAGTCGAACTCGAATTGCGTCGCATTGAGGCTCTCGACCAAGGGCACGTTCAGAACATCCACCCAAATGACCGCCTGATCTCCGTCATTGCCGTGGTCGTGCCATGTACCCGTCGGCGTGAGGATGAGGTCGCCTCGGCTCATCCGCAGCTTCTCGCCTTCGACCACCGTGAAGCCGCCGTCCCCCTCCAGCACAAAACGGCTTGCGGACGGTGTGTGGCGGTGAACCGGAGCGCGCTCACCGGGATTGTAGAGCGAATAAGCCGCGAACAGCGTGTTCGTGATGTACGGCTTTCCCTCTAGGCCCGGATTCGCGAAGACCAACGCGCGTCGCTCGCATTCCTCGATCGGCACCGTCTTGGCTGCGACGCGCAGCCTCGGCTCGATGTCCGTCCATTTCCAGCGGAAAGGCTTGGCCCGATTGCGCGGCTGAAGCAGCTCCACATCCGCACGCTGCTCCCAGAACTCGACGAGATTCAATGCCTTGGCATCTTGGCTAAGAGCAGAGCGGACCGTCTCCAGAGGGGCGTTCATTGGCTTTCCTTCCCATACCAACTTATTACTTATTGTATGATGCATAATACCCTTCGTAACGTCAAGTCTCTGGCGAAATCTGCGAAGCTGCGCGAAGAGGTGCGTGGCGCGACGACACCTGGGGAATCGAAATGGTGAAGCGGGCGAAGCAGCAGCCGGGCATCCAGTCGGTGGAGGTGGCGGCGCGAATCTTGAAGGCTCTCACCGTGGCCGGCCGCCCCCTGCCGCTGAAGGATCTGGCGCACCGGGCGCAGATGCATCCCGGCAAAGCGCATCGCTATTTGGTGAGCCTGACCCGGATCGAACTGGTCATGCAGGACGCGGGCACCGGGCATTACGGGATTGGTGCGTTGTCGATCTCGCTCGGTCTCGCGGGGCTTCGCAGCGCGAACGTCGTGAAGAGCGCGCTCGCTCACATGCCGGCGCTGCGGGACGCGATCAACGAGACGGTCCTGCTCGCACTCTGGACGGCTCAGGGACCTGTGGTCGTGGCGCTGGAGGAAAGCAGCCGGCCGGTTTTCATGAACATCCGCGTGGGCTCGATATTGCCGCTGCTGACGACGTCCACCGGTCGCGTCTTTGCCGCCTTCATGCCGGCAAATGACACGGCAGAATTGATTGCTGCGGAGGTGCGCCGCTCTCAGGGCAAATTAAGTGCGTCTGTACTGGAGGAAGTGCGGCGTAAGGGCTATGCAGCGGTCGGGGGTACACTTGTGCCGGGCGTCGGCGCCGTGGCAGTGCCGATCTTCGACCACAAGAGTAGAATCGCCGCCGTGCTCGGCGCGCTCGGACGCGATGAAGAATTAGACATGACAGCCGAAGGTGCAGTGGTTCAGTCGGTGCGGGAGACGGCCGAACTGGTTTCTCGCCAGATCGGCGGCGCGTCCGAGAGCGGACTTGGATCGGCCAAGGATCGAGAGCGGACGTGAGGACCTGAACACTCCATCGTCCGCTTGGGGTCATGAGCCGAACTAGTCGGCCTTCCTCACTCAGGTCTCCTCTGGGCCACTGGCGGACATTGACGGGCCCTGGGCGCAGCTGGCCCGCTGGCGTGCGTCTTTTGACGACGCGAAGCGGGGACAAACTGAACGGAAGAGGCCGCCAACCGAGGCGGCCTTTCTGTATTGTCTGCCTCGAACCTATGATGCCCGGCAGAGTTTTTTGCGCGTTTCCAAAACCAATCGCCCAAATCAGGACAGTATGTTCACCATCGCAATCGCGGAGTCGCGAAGTCGCGCATAACAGTCTTGAGTGGCAAACCTAGTGCCGCCCTCCGTGAGGCATGGTGGCAGTCGCTCCGCCGCTCTGGAAAACCGGCTTCGCACCGGGGAGGTCATGCACTGGACGGTGCACCGTTCCCGCGACGGCGACCGGATCCTTTGTAGTGTTGACGGGCCTGCGTATGCCGCCCTGATTTGGGCGAGCGTTGAGCACCGCATTCTTGCAATTTTTCCCGTGAGAATCGCAGCCAATGACATGGCAGGCCGTCGCGTTACAAAAGTCGCAACTCGTCCCACCGCCATGCTTTGCGCAGAAGGCTTCTGCGATACTGTGTGAGATCGATTGGACATGACTTGCGTTTGCCTTCGTGGTGACTGCCGCGATAGCAAGGCTGACCAAAGCCAAAGTGAGTAGCCGCCGCATAGTTGCCTCCTTTGAGCCAGTGAACTGTTGTCCGGTTTAACGGTGATCCCGCACGCTGCTTTTCCCGTCCGTCGGTTTCCACCCTCCATTCGGGTAGCCGCCACCGAATTGCCGGTGCCGGTAATCCCCCCGGTGGTCTGTGACATTGCCGGTGAACCCCGAGGTCGTTCCCTTTATGACGGTGACCCCACCGTGTGCGCCTTTCGCAGCTGCTGAGCCGATCATGGCCAGTGAGACCACAGCGGCGACCAACGTTGTTGATTGATGCATCATGGCTGCTCTCCCTATCGACTGTTCAAGAGGCTCACAGAAGTCATCCGGAACTTCAAACGCCGAGCGCTTACTTTGTCGTTCCCGATCAAACCCGGTCGCCTGCTGATTGGTCGCCGGAACCGAGGCGCGGGTTCATTTGGAACTTTCGTTCTAGTTCGTGGCGAAAGCGGTACGATCCTGCTGACGCACAGCATTGCCCTGACCTCACGAATTGATGTCATTGCCCAGTGCTCCAGGTCCGCTGCGGGTCAGGAGCGGACCTAAAGCGCCCTGCTCGCTTACGTCAGCTTCGGGCCAGAAGTGACCCTGGGTCCACGGCGGTCGAATATCCGCAGAGGGGTCATCCGCCGACGCTCACCAGCCTCTCGATCATAGCGCGATCCGGCGGCAACCCAGATTCGGCATTGTTGTAGACCGACATACCGCGATCGAGCACGATTACGCTTGGTGAGAACTCGAGGGCGATATCGAGGTGCTGCTCCACGATCAGGATCGCCATGTCACTTTCATTTCGAATGCGGTGAATGATCCCCACGATCTGGTCGACGATCACCGGCGCCAGTCCCTCTAGCGGCTCGTCCATGAGCAAGAGCCGCGGATTTCCCATCAGTGCGCGCGCAATCGCCAGCATCTGCTGCTCGCCGCCGGAGAGCTGATTACCGCCGTTGCCGCGGCGCTCATCGAGCCGGGGGAACAGTTCAAACACTCGCTGCAAGTTCCACGGCCCCGGCCGCGCTGCGATGGTCAGGTTCTCCAGAACAGTCAACGACGCGAAAATCTCGCGCTCCTGCGGCACGAATCCCATGCCAAACCGCGCCCGCTGATGCGGCTGCATTCGATCGATGGCACGACGGCGGAAGACGATCGATCCACCCTTCTGCGCCGCGCGGCCGATCAGCGTCGACAGCAATGTGGTCTTGCCGACGCCGTTGCGGCCGAGCACGACCAGCGTCTCGTTCGCCGCCATCCGCAGCGAAATGCCATCGAGTACCTGCGTCGCGCCCCATCCGCTGGAGAGCCGATCGCATACGAGGATTGCCTCCGCAGTGGCGGGCTTAGGCATGCTTACGGTGCCCCAGATAGACGTCGCGCACCTGCTGGTCGTGCGCGATCACTTCGGGCGGCCCCTCGGTCAGGATGCGACCGGCGACAAGAACCGTGATCTCCCTGGCAAAACGAAACACCAACTTCATGTCATGCTCGATGATGAGCACAGCCATCGACGACGGCAGACTGTCGATCAGATCCATCATGCGATGCGAATCGGCCGGCGGGACACCCGCCGCCGGCTCGTCGAGTACCAGCACGGCCGGCTCGAGCGCCAGCGCCACGGCGACTTCCACAAGCCGCTGGCGACCGTAGGGCAATTCAGAGACGCGGCGCAGCGCATCGTCATCGAGCCGCAGCCTCTCCAGCAGGTCGTATGCAGCCTCCGCCGCGCGGTCCTGCGCACGCGCACCGAAGAGAACGAGGCCCCCCTCCTTCCGATGCTCCAGGATGGCGAGTTGCACGTTCTCCAGGACGGTCAGTCCCCTAAGCAGCGTGTTGAGCTGGAACGTACGGGCAAGGCCGCGCCGCACGCGCTGGTCGGCGGACAGGCCGGTGATATCGCTGCCATCGAGGAAGATGCTGCCGCTCGACGGCTTGAGCTGTCCGGTGAGCAGGTTGACGAACGTCGTCTTGCCCGCGCCGTTGGGCCCGATCAGGGCGCGGCGGGCGCCGACCTCCATGCGGAAGTTGATGTCGCCCGCGACCTCGAGCGCACCGAAGCGGCGGTTCAGCCCTCTGGTCTCGAGCGCCGGCGTCATAGCACTTCACCGATCTTGGCGGCCCCGCGGCCGAAAAGCCCCGCTAGCTGCCGCCGCAGCAGGTCGACGATCCCGAGCACGCCGCCACGCGAGAACATAACGATGCCGATCAGGATGAGGCCCAGCCAGAACAGCCAGAAAGTCGGGCTGCTCTTTGCGAGTGCGTCTTGCGCGATCAGGTAGATTGGCGCGCCGATAAATGCGCCGTATAGCCGCCCTGCCCCGCCGAGCACGAGCACCACGAGCACCGTGCCGGACAGTTCGAAACTCAACGAATTCAGGCTGACGAACTGGTTAGTCTGCGCGGACAGCGCGCCGGCAAGCCCGGCGAGCCCGGCAGCAACCGTGAAGATGACCAGCTTGCGCCGGGCGACCGGCACACCGATCGCCGCCATCCGCACCGGATTCTCGCGAATTCCAACCAGCGACCTTCCGAACGGCGCCAGCAGCAGGCGACGGCAGACGAGCCAAGCGAGGAACAGGACGACGGCAGCGTAGACATAGCCGACCTTGCCGTAGAGGTCGAATTCGAAGCGCCCGAGCAATGGCGGCATCGTGATACCTTGCAGGCCGTCTGCGCCGCCGGTGATCGAATTGAAATGATTAGCCAGTGCTTCCAGCAATAGAGTCACGGCCATGCCGAGCATCAGGAGCGTGAGTCCTTTGGTCCGCAGGATGATGTACCCGGTGACAAGGCCAACGATAGCCGCCATGGCGGTCGCAGCGAGCAGCCCCGAAATCGGCTCGCTCCAGCCGGACACGGCGAGGATGCCTGCGGTATACGCCCCGACGCCGTAATAGGCCGCATGGCCCAGCGTAACAATGCCGGTGTAGCCGAGCAGCAAATCGAGCGACAGTGCGAACAGGATCATGACGATGATCTGCGTCGCAAGCGGCAGGTAGCTCGGCAGCAGGAAGTATGTGCCGATCAGGATGCCCCATGGCAGGAGTTCGATCATCCGCAAGCCGCGCGTGGCGCACATGACAGCGAGCGTCTGAGCACGGCCCTGCATGTCACGCCTTTCCGAACAAGCCGGCCGGCTTCAACAGCAGCACGACCAACACAGCGGCGTATACGAAGAAGGCGCCGAACTGCGGAACCAGCATCTTGCAGGCGGTGTCGCCGAGACCGAGCAGCAGCGCCGCAACGAAGGGGCCGCGGATCGTACCGAGACCGCCGACGGCGACGACGATGAGGAAGTAGACGAGCTGCTCCATGGCATATCCCGGCGCGATCGCGACAATATCGGCGCCAAGGCTGCCGCCGAGCGCGGCGAGCCCGCTGCCGAAGGCGAACACCAGCATGAACAGCAGATCGGTGTCGATGCCCAGGCACTGGGCCATAGAGCGATTATCGACGGCGGCGCGGATGCGAGCGCCGATCATGGTGCGATCGAGCCCGAGCCAGAGGGCGACGAACAATAGAAATCCGACGACAATCAGAAAGGCGCGATAGGTCGGGAAGGTTTGCCCAAAGAAAACCAACTGCCCGCTGATCGCGCGCGGAATGTCGACCCGCTGCGGCAGGGGACCGAAGACGAAGTGCGCAACGGCCGTGGCCACAAAGATCAGTCCAATGCTGAGCAGGGTCTGCTCGAGCTCGCCCGCTCCATAGAGGTGACGATAGAGCAGCCGTTCTAGCACGACGCTGAACAGCGCCACGGCCAGAAAGGACGCGACGAGCGCGAGCCAGAAGGGCGCGCCCGCGTTGTTCATCAAAGACAGCGCCACATAACCGCCGGCCATCGCGAACACCCCGTGGGCGAGGTTCGCGATGCCGAGGAGCCCCATCGTCACCGACAGGCCGACTGCGATGACGTACAGCACCATTCCGTAGGCGACGCCGTCGAATAGGATGCCGACGCCGAGGTTGACGATGTCCATCGGTTCGGCCCGCCTCAACGCGCCGCGACTGGAAGGCGCCGGCTCACTGCGGGTTCACCAGCTTCCACTGATCTTTCACATTCGGAATCGTCTCGATGGTGACGTTCGCGAGGTGGCCGTCTACCTTCTCGACCTTGTCGATGTAGACCTGCTGCACGATGTCGCGGGTCTCCGGATCGATCGCGATCGGGCCGCGCGGACTATCTGGGTTTTTCCAGTGCTTCAGCGCGTCCATCGCAGCATCGCCGGTGTACTTTCCTTCCTTGATCGCGGCGAAGATGGCGGCCATTCCGTCCCAGCCGCACACGGCCATGAAGCTAGGCGTGCTGTCGGCGCCGTATTTGCTCTTCCACAGCTTCACGAATTGAACGTTCTGTGGAAGCGAGCTGTGCGCCGAGTAGATGCCAGCGGTGACGGTGCCCAGCACGGCGTCGCCCATGTTCGGAAGTTCCTAGTCGCTGGTGATGTCGCCAGGGCCGAGCAAGGTAATGCCGGCGGCCTTCAGCCCGGCGTCACTGTATCCCTTGACCGCCGCGGTGGTGATGCGGCCGGCATTGGTGAACATGAACATTGAGTCGGGCTTCGCATTCTTAATCTGCTGCATGTACGGCACGTAGTCCGGCGTGATTTGCGGCATGTGCACCGTGCCGACGATCTGGCGACCGTCCTTCGCAAACGCCGCAATGAACGCCTTCTCCGAATCGATGCCGGGTGCGTAATCGCTGACGGCCACGTAGGCCTTCTTGAATCCGTGCTTGCCCGCCCACTCGCCGATCGTGTAGGCCGTCTGCCACTGGGTGTACGAAACGCGCACAATATAGGGCGACAGGCGCGTCAGATTCGACGTCGACGCATTCATCAGGACCAGGGGCGTCTTCGACTGCGTCGCCAGCGGCGCGATCGCCGCGGCATTCGGCGTGAACACGAGGCCGCCAATCATCTGAACGTGATCGCGAACGATCAGCTCCTGTGCGAGGCGCCGCGCGTTGCCGGGGTTGGGACCGCCATCGTCACGCTGCAACATTTCGACGTTGACGCCCTTGGGCAACTCGCTCTTGTGCGTGTCGAAGTAGAGTTGCGCCCCGTGCAGGATATTCTCGCCTAGCGATGCGGTTGGCCCGGACAGGCTCAGGATCATTCCGATCTTCACAGTCTGGTCAGCGGACGCCGCCGTGGTAAAGCCGAGCGACAGCGCCGCTGCGCAGCCGGCCAGTGATCGCAGGTACTTGCAGGCCATTTTTACTTCTCCCCGTTCAGGCGCCATTTTTGGGCGCAGTTTCATGGTTTCGGCGCGCAGCTAAAGCCCTAGCCGGCGGCGCAAGAGCGCCGGATCGGCGGACAAGACGGCCGCATCGATAGAAACAGGTTCGAAGGCGCAGCGCGCGAAGCGGGCCTTGTCGGCAAAGGGCACCGTCGCGTCGATGCCGAGCTTGGCGCGAATGCCGTTCCTTCCAATGCGAACGTACTCGTGGCCGCGTCCCTCCGGCATCACCAGCAAGTCGCGCGAGGCCTCCATGCGCGTCGCCAGGGCGTATTCGACGTCGAGTGGATCGCGGATATCGATGTCCTCATCTACTACGATGACGAGATCGAGATCCTTCAGCGCGCCGAACGCTGCCTGGATGGCATTGCGCTGGAACCCGTCGTGCTGCGCCGATTTTTTCTCCACTTGGACGACGGCGTGAAAGCGATGCAAGCCGCCGGCGGTCATCTCCGCGTCCTTGACAATGGGGATGGCTGCCTGCAGCACCTTCAGCAGGCTCGCCTCCAGCACGTACTTGCGCAGCATGATGGTTTCGCGGCCATAGCCGTTGATGGCGTGGTAGATCGGTTTGTCGCGGTGCGTGACGGCTGTCACTTCCAGAATCGGCGCGTCGTCTTCCGGCGAGAGATAGCCGACGAATTCGCCGAACGGCCCCTCGAGATGCACCTCGTCGATGAGCATTCGCCCCTCGAGCACGATCTCCGTCTCGGCCGGCACCAGCAGATCCTGCGATACGGCCTGGACAACCGGCAACGCGCGACCTGCCAGACCGCCAGCGACTGCGATCTCGTCCGCCCCCTCCGGCATCTGCGAGCCCATGGTCGCCGCCGTGTATTGCAGGGCTATGTCGGTCCCGATGCAGACGGCGACCGGCAGCGCTGTCTTGCGCCGCTGCGCCCGCTCGAAAGCGAGCCGCAGATGCCGGCCGAAGTCGAGCTTGATCGCCACGCGGTTCGATCCGACCAACTGCAGGCGATGATACGAGGCGTTGTAGACGCCCGTCTCCGGATCGCGAACGATGACGACGCCGGCCGTGATGAACCGGCCGGAATCTGCCGCAGTGTGATGCAGCACCGGCAGCATCCGGCCGAGGTCGATATCGTCCTTATGGATGTACTGCTGCACCGGCGCCTTCTCCAGCCGCATGGGGGGACGCGGATCCCCCAAGGCACGACCGATGAACTGGCGGATGCTGCGGAAATCCACGCCGAAGGCCGCTTCGCAGTTCGCCTGGCAGGCGAGGAAGTTGCCGACGACGGGCAGGTCGTGACCTTTCACATCGGTGAATAGCAGCGCG
>Ga0265338_10002493_pt1 | contig 27461 bp, 20 predicted proteins | sample 42126metaG_FD_193579 | JGI IMG/M metagenome (GOLD analysis project Ga0265338, IMG submission 193579) | Rhizosphere microbial communities from Carex aquatilis grown in University of Washington, Seatle, WA, United States - 4-21-26 metaG | ecosystem: Host-associated > Plants > Roots > Rhizosphere...
GTAAACGAACAGTTTCGTGTTTCGAAGAGAGAGCTTCATCCAAGTTCAAACTCCAACCGGCTGGGGCCCAGCCTTGGCGCCAGTTTAACCTGAAAGGCCGACACCCCGGTGATCAAGGAGACGGCTCAAAGAGGGTAGTCGGGTTCCCGGCGCCCATCGAGCCCATCGTCCGGATAAACAAGGAACGCTTTCCGGTGATCCCGTAGGGATCGAAGAGGGTAGCCGGGTGGTGGAGCGCGTCCGACGCGGCCGATGGCCAAGGCGGGAAAACGACACCCCGGAAAGCGCCACCCACCATTCCGACCCCGCAGGGTCGCAGATCATAACGAGGGGCCTTCCCAGCTGCGGAGCCGATACGAAACCCATCAGAAGCGCCCGAACCAACTACTGAGAGGGCTCCGTCACCGCGTTTTGGTTGAGATTCACCGCCGTTTGCGCCAGCAGTCTTCCCGTCTCTTGTGCTTTGCTGCCGAAGTTGATCGCATCTTTTGCGAGCACGATCCCCTCAAACTCTGCGTTCGCTCCCAATGTCACGGAGGTGCCCGCAACCTGCCAGAAGACGTTCTTGGCGAGAGCGCCGCCCGTGAGGAACACGTGCGTGTTCGCGCCCGTCGTGAGCGTGCCCGAGATCTGGAAAATCCAGACGTCGTTCGAGCCCCCGGAAAGGGTGACGTCGGTTCCAACCGGCAATGTAACTCCCGATCCCCACGTGTAGAGACCCGGGTAGAGCGTTAGCCCGGCTAGATTCCCGCTCTTCAAGTTGAGATAGTTAGGGTGGATGCGCCCGGCCGCGTCTGCGTAGGCCGCCCCCATATCCTGCGAGGCGGTGGTCACGTTAGCCGGAGTTGGCGCCGCGTAGTCGAACGCGTAGACCTTCCCGTTAACCTGAGCCGAAGTTGAATAGGCGCTTCCGGCCGGAAGCGTCAGGGCAAATCCGGTGATGGCGGTCGAAGTCACCCCGGGGCCGACTCCGATATTCCCCGTGATCGCGGCTGGAGCGATGGTGGAGATTCCCGTGTCCGCGAAAATCGTGTAGTTGCCTGCCAGTCCAAGTTGCACCGGCGCAGGGCCCTTGGCTCCGGTTACTTTGCCTGCGCTAACTACCATCGGGCCCGCTGCCGATAGCGAGAAGCCTTCCGCATGGTAGTAGTGCTGCTCGGTGGACACGGGCTGGCTATACGCGGAATATCCTAGCAGGGCGCCCTGTTCCGGTATGTAGAACACCTCGCTTGCCCCCGTGTAGTCTCCGTCTTGCTGCAGCGTGCACGCTACCGTTATGATTTCAGATTTCTCGCTGACGTTGCGGAGGCGCCACTCGGGCGATGCCGATACTTGCCGGTCGGAGAATGAACCGTTCTTGGTCGGAACATGGAACGAAAATGGGCGCAACGGATCGAGATAGACCGAGTTGAAATTCGCGAGAGTCGAGGGGCCTCCAAAGAGATCAGAGGTTGACGCCTCTGACCAGAAACCGCTGATAAGGTCGTTGCTCATTGCCACATCGGCAGCCGTGTACTGTCCCCAGTCGAAGGTTATCGGGATATAAATAGTTTCAAAGGTCGTCCCCGCGGGAGGCGTCACTTTAAAGGTCCACTTAAACCTCGGCGCCACGGAGACCCGGCAGGCGCCGGAGTAATTGGTGCCGGTGGAGGCTGGCTGGTCGATCGCCAAGTACAGGGCGGCGATGCCCGCAGGGGCGTCCAACTCTTGCCCGGTAGCGACAAAGAACTTTCCGTTGTCCATGGTGTCCTTGGCAACGGCGCCGTAAGCGGGAAATCCTGGGTAAGGGGCGATCGTAACGTGGTAGCCGTCGGGAGTGGTAAAGCTCCCCTGAGCGTAGATGCAGCCACAGCACCCCATGAGTGCGGCAGCAAACCATAGTTTTCCGTACATAGAATCTCTCCCTTTAAAGCTCAGGCCCGATTGAGCGCAAACCCGAACTGGACCTATAGGGTAGCTTTGATTCGACCACCTTACGTCGAGAGGGCCGTCATTCTTCGGTCATGTTTGTTTGCGTCACAGCCGAGACCTCCGAAAGCTCTGGGAGATCGCAGACAGGGTCCTGTTGTCGAGTCCGACAAAGCGCCGCCGCGAACATTGGTAGCGCACACTCTCAAGTGTGCGGGTCGAGCGAAGCTCGACAGACTTCCGGGAGCCCTGATGGGCGGCACCAAAACTCACCTAGCGATCAGCCCTGGCCGTTCCACACAAACCCGTTCGCGCTCCATCCCTCGCTCCCAACCCCGTGGTGAACATAGAAGAGGCCGTCCGGGTCGTATTTCCTTTTCACGTCTAACAGCCTGTCGTAGTTCTTGCCCCAGTAGGCGTGGCGCCAGTCCTTTTCGAAGAAGCTGCTTTCCGACACATAGGAACCGGGACTGGGAACGACCTTTCGCAGCTCCACCATGGCTTCGCGGATATTGCCCGCCCGTCTTGTCGCCCGCTCCTTATTCGGTTCGTGCCCCGCAACCCCTTCGTAGCAAGGGCCCTCTCCGCCCGCGATAATCGCGAGGGCGAACGCGTCTAGCACGGCCGGGTTCATAGCCGTATCGCGCGTTGCTTGCACGGCCGAATCAGGGGCCCCCGCGATGCCCTTGTTAAAGTGGATTTCGACCGTCCACCAGAGGGCGGCCGAGGTCAGCGCGTCGACGAGCCGCCCCACGTTCTCGTCGCGAAGCAAATCCTGTTGGAGCCAAACCGATTCGTATCCGTGCCAGTAGATGCCGCACTGACCAGCGTCACCGGCCCATAGAACGTTCTCTTTGGGTGCGCCTGGACGATCGTCGAAGGCGACGTTGGAGGGGTAAAAGCCCTTCCAGAACTGGCCATCCCAGTAGGAACGCCCGGGAAGGGCCGCTACAAGCAGATCCCCCATTTCATAGTCGTCATGCCGCGCCTTGATCCATTCGACGAAGGGCCTCCAAGCTGCTTCTCCCTCCGCTTGGCTCAGTCCTTGAAGCTCCATGCTGAACTCGACCGTATTGCCACCGGTTATGCGAACGCTTTCGCCCCAATGCGGATTGAAAAGCGTCTCGCGGTAATGGCGCAAGAACCGGTCGAGCAGGCGCCTCAAGGCTGCGTCGCTCTTCACCTGAACTTTGCCGGAAACGCCGCCAAGCGTTTTCGGCAAGTCGTGCGTTTTCAAGGTCAGCTTCGTCACAACGCCCCAACTTCCGCCCCCGCCGCCTTTGAGCGCCCAGAACAGGTCGGGATGGTTCTTCGCGTTGACGGTCAGGATCTTGCCGTCTGCGGTGACGATCTCGGCCTCGAGCAGGTTGGCCGCGGCCGTCCCAAAATTCTTTGAGAAACTCCCAAACCCGCCGCTTTGAACCAGGCCGGCCACGCCGACGGTGCCGCATCCGCCGCCCTGCACGTATTTCCCGTTCTTTACGGAAACCTCCTGGTACACATGCATCCAAAGGCAACCCGCACCAACCGTTACGGCGGCCTGAGGCGCCACTCTGCCCTCGCATCCGCTCGGAATGAAGGCGTCGTGCAGATCGATGTCCCTCATAGCGTGCGTCCAGATCAGCAGCGAATCCGGCGCGCAGGAGGTCCCGTGGTAGCTGTGTCCGCCCCCTTTTACCACGAGCCTAAGGTTGTTCTCACGGGCAAAGTCGACCCCTGCCGCCACGTCCTCCACGCTATTGGCCGCGATCGCGTAGGCGCTTGGGCGGGTGACCCACCCGTCGATCAACCCCGTCGATTGGGTTAGGCCGGCTTCATCGCCGATATAGTAAGGGTTCCCCATGGACTTGAAGACCTGATCGACGGTAGCCTTATCGGCCGTCTTGCAACCTTCCAGCGGGGATGTGACCGTGACGAGCCGACCGCCAACCCGCTCGCGAAGTCGGTCCCAATCGCCCGCCTTCGGCCAGGAGGCGTCGCCTGGTCTAACCCGTGAACGTTTGCCAAGTGCCGTCTTCGGCAAGTGCTTTAGCATTGAAGGGAGCAGAGGCAAGGCGACGAGATTGAGAAGGAAGGTTCTTCTATTCACTTTATGGGCTCCATCTGCGAGTCTGGCGCGACAGGGGCAAGCGTAGCTAGTAATTTCATAAAGTTCCGCTTCGCTTTGTGCCGCGCGCCTAACCCAGCCAAGTACGGCGCAAAGTCTTCCGCGGGCGCCAAACTCCGAATACGCTTCACAAAAGAGACCGCTTCCTCATAGGCGCCGTTGTTGGCCCTATCCACGAGGGTCTCGACATACGCCTTATAGATCCGCGCTGCATCCAACGGATGCAGCTTTTCGCGCGCCTCCGCAAGCTGCAACATCAGGTGAGCGGAACATCCACCTTCGCAAGCCTCCCTCCAAGCCGACTCCGCATCACCCTCCCCAAGATAGATGCTCACCAACTCCGAGCTGTCCGCCCGGAAATAGCTACTGGTATTCGCCGACAATCTCTTCGAGATTTGGTCTCGCACAGCGCCGATAGCTCTTGGCCGCCAAAGCTCCCACTGACCCAGGCGCTCGGCTCGCACCTTCAGCCGGGTGTATCCATCGCTGGAGAGCTCCTTGCCAAACTGCTCCCATTCCACTTGCATGGCGCGATACTCATCGCCAGAATGCTCGTATTGGTCGGCCAAGAAGGCGCCCAAGCGGCGGTCCGGCCGTTCCGAGAAGGCCTCGACTCCCTGGGAAGCCCAATCGATGGCCAGGTCCGTGCGTCCCATCTCGGCGTAGACCTGAGCAACCTCCAAGTAGTGATCAGGCAAAGTCAGGTCGCGCTTATGAATCTCCGCCAACATCTCTAAATCCCCAATCCCGCGGGCGACCCCCTTCATCACCGCCGTCACTCGCAAGCGGTTCGAGTCAGGATCGTATTTTTTGCCTGCCTTCAAAGCCGGAACCTTGTCCCATTCTAGTTGCGCCAGCCGTCGATACTCTGCGAGCCCGTTGTCCCCCAACACATCGCGGTAGGTGTTGGCCGCCCCATAAAACACGTCCCAATCCGAGCGAAGCTCCCAGTCAAACAGATGCTTTGCCAGCGAGACCGGATCAGGCAAGCACATTGCACAGGCTTCCAGGTGAATGTCTTGGAGCCTGCCAAGGACTTGACTCATGAATCCGTCGGAATCGTCACATTCGTCCAGCGTATGCTCGGCCGCTTTTAGCGCATGCTCGCTAAGAGCGACGACCCTTTCCGCAGACCCCTCGCCAAGCATCGCTTCGATCCGATCGATGATCTCCGTGGCGCTCCGCGCATAGTTGCGCATCTTGTAGTAGTCCACGAAGGTCCGGCTCTTCATTGCCCGGTCGATCACCTTTTCGAAATCGGCGCCGTCCCGGGCCGCGGCCACCTTGATCGCCAGCTTTTGATACAGATTCGAATCGAGTCCCGCATGTTCGAGCAGCATCTCTACGAGATCCCCCTTTCCCAATCCCTCCAAATAGGACCGAATCGCGTCGTCCGTCTCGGCGCCACCCTCTCCATCGAGGTCCAACCACGTCATGCCAACCGCCACGCAGTGCTTGCAAAAGGCACGCTCATCGCCGACGGGGCAAGAGCAGGAGTAATGGAGAGAGTCAGCCTGGGCTATGAGGGTCACGTCGTAGTCTTCAGTTCCATGCACAATCGCAGTGATGCGATCACCATTCTGGCGGAGGTTTTCGACACACCCCGACTCATGGTAGTCCTCGCCTCGCACAAAAGACCTCGAGCCGGCATACTTCCTTAGCGTCTCGGCGGTAAGAGCGAGCTTCAAGAAGCGGGAGCGGGACATTAAACGATGATATCCGACGAACTACTATCTCAATTGATTGGGCGGTAACATCGGGTTGTGATACGGCGGCTCTACGTTGATCTTTACTGCCTCTAAGGCGGATTCACTGTAACTAAGCTGGTCACCTTTGAAGCGCCAAACGTCGCCGTGAGGGTTTCACCTGTGGCCGTCTTAACCGGCATTGTCGCTACCGTTATCCTGATGTAGGTGCGCCCGCCCAAGATCAGGACCGAAGACGGCGGAGAAATGGCGGGCCGGGGTGGCAGACCATCCGGGACGCAACTCCATCACCTTCCCCCTTAACATTCCCTTACTATTCTGTTAATATATAGAAGTTGCCGTCTAATTGCACTGCGACCCCGGAGGTTCGGAATTGAAGGTAGTTTCTCTTACAAAAGCCGCTTTGGCGGCTGGCGCGCTTTTCGTCGCTCTCTCAGCAATCGCTCAAAATGACCGAGTCCGATATGGGGTTAGTTTTGACAGCGGCCAGACGTTCGAATCGCTCAGCTTCGCAAAAGGGGGGTTCCCAACTCTGAACTTCGCGACTACTGATGGGGACGGCTCGGTCTTGAAGACCCTTACCGGCGGTGTATCGCCTGCTCCGTTTACGCTGCAAGTCGGCGCCGGCAACAACGGTGGAATGCTCGGCTGGGTAGCAGAGACGTTCAAGCAAGAGTTCGGTCCTATCCAATCAACCAGGCACCTTGTGATCGCTGCGCGCGACCAGTTCGGAAACGCCCAACTGAGCGACTGTACGGGCGCCACCATATCGGAGGTGGATTTCCCGGCATTGGACGCTTCGTCCAAGGACGCGGCTAAGATGAGGATCAAACTCGATCCGGCCGACTGCAAACAGGTGGCCGTTAACGTCAATCCGCGCTCACTGCCAAGGCAGCAGTATTTCTTCAGCGAGCGGACGTTCGCCTGGCAAATTAGTGGGATCGATCCACGCACAAATGTCACGAACATCAATGCGGTGAGGGTCAAGTATGGGGCTAGTTTTGGCACCACCGGCATCCCTCAAAGATTCCAGGACGATTCGTTAGTAGAAATGACCATTCCCGTCACACAAGGCGGCCCCTTTCAACAGTGGCTTAGTGACAGCGCAAAGAGCGCCAGCCAAGGCCTAAACGATGAGCGGCAAGGGTCGATCACCTATTTCGATACGGCGGGAAACCAGATTGGAACGCTTGTCCTCAACGGCCTCGGGATTATTAGCATCGCTCCAGCCGACTTGGATGGAGACGGCGACTCGGTAGTAAAGGTGGTGATGTACGTTCAATCGGTCCAGTTCAACGTGGCGCAATAACCAGCAATCCCTTCTCGATGAGATTTCATCACTAAACATCCTACACGGGGAGTTTTTTAAGGGTCCGGCGAAGCCGGACAGTAGCGAAGCGTTGTCATCCCGGGTCCGGCGAAGCCGGACAGTAGCGAAGCGTTGTCATCCCGAGTCCGGCCCTAAGGCCGGGCGTGGGGACCTGGCGCCGCCAAAAAACCTCGGCAGGGCTTCGCACATAAGCAATCCCGGCACGGGATGCGAATGCGAAGCCCTGCCGAGTCTCCGAACGCCAAACCGCGCCAACACCAAATACCCACTCCCAATTTGTTATACTAAACGCATGTCTACTAAAACGCTTGCCGCCTTCGGCTTCGAAGCGTTCCGGCCCGGCCAGGAGAAGGTCATCGAAGCTCTCCTCGCGGGGCGTTCGGCGCTTGCCGTGTTCCCGACCGGCGCGGGCAAATCCCTCTGCTACCAGCTTCCGGCTCTCCAGATCGAGGGTCTCACCGTCGTGGTCTCGCCCCTCATCGCCCTCATGAAGGACCAGATCGACTTTCTGAAAAGGCGCGGCATCCCCGCCGCGCGGCTCGATTCGACCTTGACCTCCGCCGAAGCGGGCGGGGTGTCCGAGGCGATCCGGAACGGCGATCTCAAGCTTCTTTACGTCGCCCCTGAGCGCTTCAACAACGAGCGGTTCCTCGCCGAGATGAAGCGCACGAAGATCGGCCTCTTCGCCATCGACGAAGCTCACTGCATCTCCGAGTGGGGCCACAACTTCCGGCCCGACTATCTGAAGCTCGCCGAGACCGCGGTCGACATCGGAGCGGAGCGAATCCTCGCTCTCACCGCGACCGCGACCCCGTCCGTGGTCGGGGACATCTGCCGGTCGTTCCGAATCGATGAAGCCGACGCGGTGGTAACCGGCTTCTACCGCAAGAATCTAACCCTCCTCACCACTCAGACCGATGCGGCTGACCGCGACCAGAAGCTCACCTCGCGGTTGAAAGAAGCGCCGCCGGGTCCGACCATCGTCTACGTAACCCTCCAGAAAACCGCCGAGGCGGTGGCGGCGATGCTGTCAAGGCAAAGCCTCCCCGCCCGGGCCTATCACGCCGGCATGGATCCGGAGGTTCGAACCGAGGTGCAGGATTGGTGGATGGCCCAGCCCGACGGAATCGTGGTCGCGACCATCGCCTTCGGCATGGGGATCGACAAGGCCAATGTCCGCTACGTTTACCATTACAACCTGCCGAAGAGCCTGGAGAGCTATTCCCAGGAAATCGGCCGCGCGGGCCGCGACGAGTTGCCTTCGACGGTAGAGCTGTTCGCCTGCGCGGACGATATTCCCGCCCTCGAGAACTTCGCCTACGGCGATACACCGTCCCCGGATTCGATTCGCACTCTCGTATGCGAGGCGTTCTCTTGGCCTGAGGACGAGCCTACCGCGGTGTCTCCATCCGAACTGTCGCAGCGCCTTGACATGCGCCTCTTGGTTCTTCGAACCGCCCTCACCTATCTGGAACTGATGGGACTCATCCGCTCCGGCACTCCGATCTATGCCGGATACGAGATGAAGCCGCTAGTCCCCCTCCCATCCATCTTCAAGGAGTTTCCCGGCCAACACGGCGACTTCGTCCGCAACCTATTCCAGTTCGCCAAGCAAGGACGAACCTGGTTCAGCTTCAACCCCGACGACGCGGCTAGGGCTCTAGGCGTGGAGCGCCGCCGCGTCCTCCGCGCCATGGAGGTAATGGAGCAGAAAGGATTGGTAGAAGTGAGGGCCTCAGAAGTCCAAACCCCCTATCGCCGCCTGCCGAACAACCTCGACCCGAAAGAAGTAGCGGCCGAACTGATCCAGCGCTTCAACCGGCGGGAGGCACAGGAGATCTTGCGGCTCAAGCGGGTGATGGAACTCGTCGAGCACGAGGGTTGCCAAGTGAACGCCCTAGTCGGCTACTTCGGCGAGAGCAGAGAAGAGCCCTGCGGCCACTGCACCGTGTGCCTAACGGAAGCACGCCAGCAGTTGCCCCCGCCCACGATGCATGCCATCGAGCTGAAGGAAACCGAGGTCGAAGAGCTGCTCCAAAAGCTCCCGCCCGAATTACGCGCCCCCAGACAACTGGCGAAGATCCTGTGCGGCCTAAGCAGCCCCAGCTTCACCAAACTGAAGCTCACAAAGGAGAAGCTATACGGCGCCCTAGAGCAACACCGCTTCGCGGACGTGGTCGCCTGGTGCGAGCGGCTTGGCTCCTTGGCGTGACGTTGCCGGAGCTATTCGCCTATCTGAGCGCAAGTTTGTTGAAGTTTAGGTTCCGTGGGTTCGTTTGGAAATTCGCGCCTATTCTATTGCTCGCGTGGAGGATGCTTTTGACGGCGAGTTCGACGAGGACGGCCCAACGTTCACCACTATTCAGTTGTCAAAGTGCGTGGGCTTGTTGTTCCCCAATTTATATACAGCTTTTAGGGCGTTCTTGTCACAAGAATATATAGAATTATGTCTAGTTATATCTGGATAGTCACCTCCTCCTCTTTCGGAGTCAAATCTCCTAAGCTGGCTTTGGCGCACGCTTCTTCTTGAGATTTCTCCACCACGAGCAGACGACCACGAATATGAAAAGCCCGTTCCAGACGCACATGAAGATCAGAGCAACCATCGCCTGATAGCGGCGGAGCGCAGGATTCGGGTCTCCAACCGCCGGGTTTTCGGGAAGGTATTTGATCTTCAGTGACCCTTCATAGCCGTACTTGTCTTCGAAGTCGGCTTGGCCGTTGTATTCGACGCCATTCACGTTATAGGCAAAGATAACGTCTGGCCCGGATCTGGGCTCGTGCCTGACATCCATGATCGTGGCGGTCGTAGGGAGGCCGCGGCTTTCCAGGGCGACGCAATCTTGGTATGCCCGGTACGCCATGGACAGGAGCACGAGTCCGCCGACGAACACCAGGGTCAGAACAAGGTACATGCCGATTATCGACACAGGGGAACATCCGCGCGTTTGCTTCATGCAACCAGGATTATGCCCTTCTTGTCGACCGAGTCTCATAGAAGAAGCCGATCGAGGCCCTACAATCTGCTGCCGAGCGGTGTTGTATTGTTCGCACCAACGGGCTAACGATGTTTGATGACCTTCCCTAGGCGTTCTCTTGTCGACCAATCGGCGAAAAGGTTATGCGTCGGGATGTCAAGGCAGCAAAGGACAGCGCAAAGAAAAGTCATAGGCGTTTCAGCGCCATGGGTCTTTGGTTTGAGAAGGCCTGGCGCCGCAGAGTCGACCCCCGGCATCACGCCGCCAGCAATCTAAGAAGGCCAACCTGCCGCTCCAGCCGCGCCCCCGGCGATCTAGCCCGATAAACATCCGAAAGCCGCCCCCGCATCTCGCCGAGCGAAAGCCGCTGCCAAGCCGCCAGCAACTCAGGCGCCCCTTCCAACCCTTCCCGCACCAAATCAGGAATTGCCGCCTGCCAGTCGATCCAAGCAGTCCCCCAATGGTCGTCGCAAGGGCGAGCGTCAAAGTCCTTAGGGGTCAAGCCTTCCACCTTCCCTCCAAGATAGTGCTCGCCCACGTTCCGAACGCGGCAAGGGAAGGTGACCCCGCGACAGTTGATCCTCATCGGCGTTCCGCCGTACAAGCTGACAAGCTTCCAGTCGCTCGGATGCATTAGGACGGAAACCTGCTCACCCCACATCCGGACAATGCATTCAACCGAACGGTCATCCAAGGGGGAAAGGTCGACCATAACCGGATCCATCGCGTTATGATGGCTGATCTCGCCCAAGGCTCGCGGACGTGGCCCGCAGAAGTGAATTCTCTAGACCGAGGCGCGGGCTGAGATTGGCTGTGGTATGGATGAAAGGCACTATGTCAATCAGGCCGCTTTGGTGTAGCCTACAAGTAGGCCAATGATTGCAACAGTTGCCACGTTCCTCGCCATCAGAACCTTCTCAACTTCGTTGAGAGATCTCGCAATGGAATGCCTTCACGAGGCCGCGTCGCTGTCCCATCTCGAGCCCGACAAAGAGCGGAAGGCTTTGCTGTTATCCGAGATTGGAACCGGTTTCGTCGGGCTCAACATGGCGGCTGCCAAGAAGTATCTGAACCAGAGTTGGGACCTCGGAGAGCAGAACGAGGCGGTTCGCGGTTGGGCAATGATCGACGAAATCCATGCACGCGCTTTGGCCTCCAGGATAAAAGATCCAGAGCGGCGCAAGCTTGCACTGGATGAAATGCCGGTGGACATCGCCCAAGTCGATCTTGCCCGCGCAGTGCACCTCCTAAATAGAGTCTTCCCCCGCGAGGACCAGACGCTTCAGGTTGCTTATGGGCTCATGGACTGGAACCTGGGGGAATCGATCAAGCTTGTAAACCAGGTAAGTGGGGTTGATAAGGATGGCCTTCTCAGCGCTATTGCCAGCAATGCCCCTGAGTCTGAAACCGCCACGGTACTTCCCCTGATCAAGGACCGCAAGAAACGAGACGAGGCGCAAGTAGAGGCGCTCAAGCAGCGGTTCAACAGAGACCCGCGTGAAATGGAGCGGGTTGCGAACGGAATGGTCGATCCCTTGTCGGAGGCGAACGTTCTTTCCTTTGCGGTAACTGGATTCCTGGACCAGGGTTCCCCTCGAGCCCGATTCCTAGCTGACAAGGCAGCAGACCTGCTTCGACCCGTCGATACGGCCTCGCCGGCCAGCATTTATCGGGATACGGATTGCCTTTGGAGACTGATGGCGTCGGGTTCGGCAAAGGCGGCGAGCCTTGCGAAGAAGTGGGAAAAGTCCGGACCCTCTATCTCGCTCGCGGCCGTATGGGCTCAAGTCGATTTGGACAAAGCGGAAAAAATCTTGGAGAAGGTGCACGTAGACCGTGCAGGAATGAAGGTGGGACTCGAATACGCCGACATCGGCACTTTCATTGCCGACGACTACAAGCGTTACTTATCGTCGCTATCCAGACGCCAACCGGAAAAGGCTGCAAAATTGCTGGCTGCCTTAGGCCAAGAAGAGGGCACTCCTGATCCATGGTCGAGGGGCCTGGATCAATTTGTAGAGGAAACAGCCCAGGAAATCCTGGAACAGAACGATAAACGGTTTCCGGCGGAGATGGACCGATTTGCTGCCGCATTTCAGGGTAGTAAAGGCGTTCAGATACTGAGGCAGTTAAGGATGGCCGAAAAAATCCGCGCCAACCCCAAGCTCGCCGAAACTCTTCTCCCAAAGTTCGACCCCTCTTTATTCAGTGGCTCAATCGGCGTAGAGGCGGTGGGTTACAGGGCAGCGATGGAACTCGCCCAAACGGATGTGAAAGCAGCAGTTAGACTGGCGCAAGTTTCCAGCGATGGCGCGAACTCGATCTTCGAGGCGGTGTCGGCCAATCTGGCACACACCAATCCTGGTAAATGCCTGTGGGTCCTCCGGCAAGGCGAGGCCTGGGCCTCTGCGGAAGGAGACCCAGGCGCCAGGGCGTTTAATTTGTGCCGCATCGCTGAGTCGGCGGAGCACATTCTTCGGCGGTAACTGTGGGTTTACGGGAACCTCAACCTCGAACCGAGGGCCTTAGGAAGCACGGAGACTTCCCTTATGTTCTGCGTGGTAGCCACCTGAGGTGCGGACCAAAAGCCCGCCCGGCACCCTTAAATTGGACACCAGAAGCACTACTAGAATCACAATGATTTTCATATTACGGCGAATCACGGCGACCTACAGGTAGTGAGGAGCAGTAGAGTCCCAGCCACCAGGATTTCAAGGATTTCCCATAAAATATCTTTGATTATCTGCTATATGCTTAATGAACGTTAGAAGCCCAATCAAGATGAATATCCATGAAATAAAAGGGGAGGAGCAGGCCCGGCTAGTCAGGCTCGCACTCTACTTGGACACTTCCAAGTCGTTCGCATTTGCAGCCGCGCTGACATGCGCGAGTCACGATGTCGTCCCCCATCTGCTGAAGGCTCTGCACCTGCGATGACAGTCGATGCCCGAAGGTCAATACTCAAACTTGAACGCAGATGGGAACCACTAATCAACAGACAAACGGTCAAAGGTCACGCTCCGGAATGCCCCGGAGGGGCTGAAGAAGGTGGCCCGGCCCGAGCGTCCAAGCCGCCACCGCACCTAACTCCTTCCGCCCCTCAATTGCTCGGTGCCCGAGCTGCTGGCAGCCTTGGAGAAGGCCTTCCCCTCGAAGGAGATGCTTCGGTGGCCCCCGGAAGATTTTCGCGCTAAAGGCCCGAGGGCGCGGGCTTGGGTTCGTCGGGCGCTTGAGGGAATGGCGGGGACACGAGGCTTTTGACGACCCTGACGCAAACGCTAAGGATCAGGACGGAACAGATGGCTTTTTCCTCTTCATTTTCTTAGGCGCTTTCCTGAAATAGTCAAAGAACAACTCACCCAGATCGGAGCCCATGAATGTGAGGGTTATGGCCCACGCAAGAGGCAAGACAACTCCTTCGACTGCCATGACACAAAATGCGGCGAGATAGAGGAGGACGATCAAGACGGTGACTGCACGATATCTTCCAAGCTGGACCTGGTCCCGCTCTCCATTCTCTTCGGAATCCAGTCCCTTACTCAAAGTAGACCTCTTGTTAGACATGTGCCACAGCGGTGTTCGCAAAAAGCAACCGAGGAACAATGCAAAACAAAGAAGGGCTGCCGACTTGCCCCCTAGTTCGTGAAGACTGTTGCCCAGCTTCAGCGTTTCATATCCGTAAGCGAGTAGAACGGCGCCCGGAACTTGACCGTACTGTCGCCCCCAAGGAAGAGGCGCAGGATGCATGTCCTCGGCCGAAGTGAATCCCGATTCGTCCAAGTCGCCAATAATAACAACGTCGGACTTTAAATCAGTGAGCCATCCGGTGTCGACGCCGTTTTCTTCAACTACGCGGTAAGCATTCGCGATGCGGTAGTCAATGGGTACGTCCCCTCCAGTTATCCCTCGTTGATCTGATGGATCCAGCATGGCGGCGCAAAGGTGCTGATTATCGGTGGTGCCAAACTTGATCAGCGGCTCGAAATCCCTGACGTTGCCGTCTTTCGCTCGAAACCACGCCGGATAGGCCTCACTTTGAAAAGCGGAGTACGCGTCGAATAGTGGTTTGGGAAATGGATTGGCGTCGCCCCGCGTCTCCTCAACCGCGTCAAGCGGAAGCAACACGACTCCTTTGGACGCCGTCTTTAGCGCGGCTACAAGGGGTGCACTCTCCTCCGGAGTTTCTGCATCTGACAAGTCAATATCGAGGACGCAGCAACGCGGCCCAGCCTTTAATATCTTTGTCAGTAGGGACGCAAGGCGATGCCGATCGTAGTGCCTGCCGTTATAGGGCTTCCTCGCGTCTTGCGTAAGATTGACTATCAGGACCGGCTTTTCGACTTGCGGGCCAAAGAGGTGATTTCTGGAAAAGTTGTACGCTGCGCCTAGGATCGGGTTACTGGCCAGCCTTTCAGTCAGCGAAAGACCGATCAGTGCTCCGATTACCACAATGAGCCACACGACGCGACGCTTAATGTCTGGTGATATGAGAGGCATACAGTTCAGATCCGCATCTTCTTAGCAGGTCGACTAGGAACTGATCTGACTCAATGACATCGGCCGGAGTTTCGGCAAGGGTCCTAGCCGCATAAGCTTCTTCCAACTCGGAGGCCCTTAGACCCTCCGCCTCCATTAGATCAGCAAGGCTCAGATGCTCCGTCACAGTCCTCGGAGGCACCCCATCCGCCATCATTAGCGGAGCCTGAGGTTTGTCGGTGGGTATCTGGACCGCATTGTTTCGCATGGTCTCGACGTCGAGGGCGAGCCCACTACAACCTGCGGAAGTACTAAGATCCCATTCGTAAACCTCATTATTCTTGTACGCATAGATGATGTGACGCGAGTTTTCGACAGGGGAGAGGGGGCCGCCTATTGGCTCCAGAGAGACAGTCGAAGCCAGGCCTTTGCTTACTGCGTAGACAACCCTAATCACGCGGGCGCCATCGTCCTCGGAGACCGGTTGGATTGCCAATATCTCTAGGTTAGCTAGTGGGGCATCGGATCCTCGCGTCCCGCCAATGCTAACCTGCCCCATCTTCTCACCAAATAATTCTTCCAACTTGGCGAAAAGCTTCGAAAAGGTCGGGCCGCCATTGTTCGCTTTTGGCCAGCGATCATTAGGCCCTATTGCTCGAATGCTCTTCCCATCGAAAACATATGCGATGCATCCCGAACCAACTTCAAGCCTTTCAATATCCGTTGTGAGCTTCATGCCCTTTCGAACCCTGTCCTTCGGGTGGCCATCTTTGTAAATAGCATAGACCTCGTCGCCGCCGGAGATTCGCATCAGAATGCCACTTATATCGCCATCGAGCCTGCTGGCGCAGTAACAAAGAAACAAAGACGTCCACAGCATGTCGAGCTAGCTCGCGCCTCCGCCGATCACCGGAATTACATCGTCCGGATGGTCCAGCAGCTCATCGAACGGGTTGAGCGAATCCACAAAGTAGCGAGGAACTATCCCGTCGGGCAATCTAAGGTCGGGGCCCGCGAATATCTCGCTCAGTATCATCAGGCGATTTCTGAATACGCCCAGCTGCATAATCCCAAAGCCGGAATTCGGCTTACGCCACTCTACTCGATAGCCTGGGTTCTGTCCGATCGGATAGGGATATCCGGTCTTGGCAACCCCGGAGTCCGATTTGTGCCCCAGCAAGCCGCCGATCAAGGGAATCTTTGAGAGAATAGAATTGCCTCCGACGCTGCTCAAATTGCCAAGATTGCCGATATTCACGTTTAGCGATACGTTAATGAGGCTGCTTACAATGTCAACCGCAGACTGGTCTGTGCCAAAGAGATCACCAAACCAGTCGGATTTCTTGTCGCCAACAAGTTTCTGCCCGAACTCAAGAATCTTCTGCTTGTCGATCTGTTTCGGATAATCGATGTATGTGGCTGAGTACTTGTAGTAGGCGTAACCGGTCTGCCGTTCAAAAGTGTAACAAATGCCCTGGGTGGTTCCGTCAGGGGTTTGTACCGGCTTCTGAATTCGCCTCACAGCCGCGGGATCCGTGATGCCTTCTGCCGGAATCTTGATCTCAAATCCCCCCTCTCCCGACACGATATCGCAGTACCGCGGGCTGGGCAAGATGCTGTAATTCCCTTGAGCGCAGATTGTCTTCGGTTCAAACAGCTGCCCTTGTTGTTCAAGAGGCTTGATTTCGTCTTTCTGCGAGGTCTTCGGCGTCCCGGATACGATCACCACGGACTGCGGGTCGCCACTAAGGTTTGATTGTGGTTTTTGAGTATTATGCGATTCCGCAGCCACCTCTCTTTTGACGTATGCCTCAACGTCGCCATAGGTAATTTCGTGGCTGGCGCCTTCGCTTGCGACATTTGTGGTCAAGGCCTTGATCAAGGTTGTGGTGAAGACTCCACCTTTACCGTCAGCAGTTTCGGCGCTAGATTGCCCGCGTCCGCATGATTGGAGGATCGCCCAGTTACTGGGCGCGACGCCAGGCGGCAACTTGCCCGGATCAATGCTATTCAGGACCGTGGTGGTCAGGGCTGGGTTCGCGGCAATGGGGCCGGAGTCCCACGCCTGCCCGCGGCACATATCGAAAAAAGCAATAACGGTACCGAACCGCGCACACGTGGCCGCAACAAACTCGTTGGTAGGCATCCATCCAAGCTGCTTAGGGTCCGTAGGCAAGAGCTCTTGAATCAGGATTGGCGAAGGAGGCGCGGCGTTTGACGGCGTTCCTGGCTGTGCATCCGCGCTGGGGTTGGTACCAACCTGTGTCAATAGGGCGCCTATGATTTGGTCCGCCTGCATCGCAGCATCGTATGGCAGCAAATAAGGCACGCCACTGACATCCACTCCGTGGCCTGCATAAAAAATAAATAGCGTGTCATTTGGTCTTGGTTTCCAACTGCCTACAGCTAGGCCAATCTCCTCAAACACTTTCCTAGTCGGCTTGATCGGACTGCTCGATGTCAGCTCAAGAACATGATCCTTGGGAACCTCCCCGTATTTGACCAGCGCTGAAGCGAACCGGTCTGCATCATTTACTGCGCCATTTAGCTGGGCGATTGAGGCTTCCTTATAGCTATTGATACCGATGACTACCGCGTATCTCTGACCTGGCATACTATTCTGGGCTAGCACAGCTACGGCCAACAAAGACAAAATCATAAGTACATATTACAGTCACGAGGCGCGAATATAGCATGTTCCTCGTATAAAAGTATGAAAACTCCGTACAGTCACAAGTTTGGGAGAGGTGACCATAAGTTGGGCGCGCTTTGAGCGGATAGCCCCCCCTGATCACCTTTTACTCACACCACTCAGGAACTGAACTCTTCCATGAACCGATGATCCACGTCGTAAACCGTCCTCGGGATCACCCCCAGCCTGAGATTCTCCATAAGCTCGACCAACCGGTCGCCATCGACCAACTCTATAGGCGGCGTGCCTGGCCGAACCGCCTCTTCCTTCGCATCCCTTGAGAAGGTCCCGGTCGTGAGAAAGATTCCTTTGTCGGTTCTCCCCATCATCGTCCCGTGGAAGTCGCGAATCTCCTTCGAAGAGACCGTGCCCTGGTACCGCTTGCACTGAAAGAGGACGCGAAAGCTCACGAGGCTGTTGACGACCAGCGTTCCATGGCCGTCGATGCCACCGTCTCCTGTCTTGCCGGTGACGTGAACCTCCGAAAAGCCGGCCTCCCGAAGAATCCTCTGGCAGAGCTTCTCAAATCCAGCCGGCGGAAGATCGCGAAGCACGTCGAGCAAGCGGGCAGGGGAATCGGGTGCGTCTGGCTCATCGGGCGAATCGTCGGCGGCTGGCAAGTTCGCTGCGGTAGCCTGAGCGGCCGAGTAGCGGCCGCGCTGCATATCCCGGCGAAGGCGCTTTGCCTCGTCGAGTGTCAGGTGCTTGGAAGCGCCCGCCGGAGTCAAAGCCCAAACGCCACGCACGGAGCCTTCGAGAAATCCCAGATTCACAAGCCCCTGACGGGCCCAGTGGATTTCATTCTCGATGGCTGGCGAGCCCGTTTTCGTGCGAACCGCCAACTGCTCGTCCGTAAACCCCTGGTCGGCAATGATCCAGGCCTTAACTTCCTTCGGAGTCCCCGACCCTCCTAACGCTCGAAGCGCATCGAGGATCGGGCCGTAAAACCGGGCATAGCTGTCGGAGTCTCGCTTCATTAGGAGGAGTGTACTTGGGGCATCTACGCAAGTGCCCTCTTTGCTCGGGCCGGGCGACAAGATTCGAACCTGCTACCTCTTCGACGCAGTAATAAGGGCGCTACCAAACTGCCCCAAGCCATGACTGCTAACCAGAGGGGTGCCCCAGCGCTGTCCCTCTCGCTCGGACCGCACATGCAGTCCAATCATGCGTTAACTGCGCAGTTTCTCCGCCTGGCTAGTACTTTCTTGAAATAGTTGATACAATGGCTTGGTGCCTGCTCACGATGTTCCGCTTGTACGTCAGCGCCTGGAAGCCGCTCGCAAGAGCTTGATCGATATTTCCCTGCGAAACAAGCTCATCAACTATCGAACCTCGCGCACCTCTGGCGTTACAGCCGTAGGAGCTGATCCTGTCGTCGTCTTTCGTCTCTTGGTCACTGAGGGCAAGGCCACGAGGTTTGAGCCCAAACCCGAATCAAACAAAGCAAGGCAAGACGCACTCCTTTCAGCGGATGACGAAATTCAAGAGGGTGACTTCAAGGAAGAACTCACCAACGGGGCGAGTCATTCACACGCGTTGCGAACCAACGACACCGAACAGATCCTAAGCAATCGATTACTCAAGACCTACAGAGACGCGAATGCGGTTATCGAAGAGCAGGGCATCAACGTTCTCTTCGTCGCCCTAGGCATGCTCACCTGGTACGAGGCCGACCATAGTGAAGAGGCCCGGAAAGCCCCCTTGGTGTTCATTCCCGTCCAGTTGGAAAGGTCGAAAGACAACACCTACAAGCTCAAATACGACGGAACTGAAATCGGCGCCAACCTGTCGTTGGCCGCCAAACTTACCGAGCTCAATGTAGTCATCCCGGACTCCGCAGGTGAGGACGAGGAAATCGACGTAGCCGCCTACTTCGGCAAGATCGCGGAAGCCATTCAAAAGCAAGCCCGATGGGAACTCGACACCAAGAGTGTGGTTCTCGGCCTGTTTAGCTACGCCAAGTACATGATGTACAAGGATCTCGACGGCGGCGCATGGCCCGAGGACGCCAAGCCCTGGACCCAGGAGCTACTTGGTTCGATACTGGATTGCGGATTCCCAGACGACGAGGGCACCGTCGATGAGGAGACCTTCCTCGACCCCCTCAGGCCTGTGTCCGGAATTAATGAAGTATGCGAAGCCGATAGTTCGCAGGTGCTCGCCATCATCGAGGCCAACTCCGGTCGTTCCATGGTCATCGAAGGGCCGCCGGGCACGGGCAAGTCGCAAACCATCACGAACCTTATCGCCGAAGCGATCGGTAACGGCAAAAAGGTCTTGTTCGTGGCCGAAAAGATGGCAGCGCTGGAGGTCGTAGCCCGGCGCTTGGAACAAGCCGAAATCGGAGACGCATGCCTCGAACTCCACAGCAACAAGGCGAGTAAGAAATCGTTCTACGGAGAACTCCATAGAACCATGAGCCTAGGCGCCCCTCGGCTCGCGGACCTGAACATCGAACTCGAAAGCCTCGAAACGGTAAGAGCTGCCCTCAACGGCTACTGCCAAGCCCTGAATACAATCGTCGTAGGTCGCGAACTCACACCGTACGAGGCAATGGGCGCTTTGGTTGATCTCGGGCAAGAAATCTCAACAGAGGGCCGCCTCGACCCGGAGGAGATGCGGGGGTGGACGCATCACCAATTCAAAGCTAAGATGCACATCGTCGAGGACCTCCAACAGTTCGTCAAGGAATATGGACCACAGGAGCAAAACCCATTCTTTGGATCCGAGCTCACGCTGTTCATGCCGGCGGACAGGGTCGTACTCCAGGAGTCGTTGTCAAGCGCAATCCAAAACCTGGCTGCCCTGATCGAAAGGTCGGAAGCTCTCGCCGACGAACTGCAAATTCCCCGCCCGGTGACCACCGAAGACGTGAGAACCATTGGAACCTGTGCGCAACGAGTCTGCGAAGCTCCGCCGCTTCAAGGCGTGGCCGTAACGACAGGCGTCTGGAAGCAGCAACATACCTCACTCAGCGAGCTTCTGGCCAAAGGAAAACGCTACCAGGAGATCAGGTCTAAGTTCGATTCAACGTTGCTCTCCGAAAGCTGGACCAAGGAGATCGGCGAACCGCTAGCCGTAGTTAAGAAAACCGGAAGTAAGTGGTACCGCTTCGCCATCGGCAGCTATCGCAAAGCATCCAAAGAGTGTTTGTCCCTTTTGGCCGCACCACAAAAATTAAGTCCGGCAGCTCAACTCGAATTATTAGAGGGCATATTCGAACAGCAGCAGCTTGGAGCCGTAATCGCAGCGGCGAAGCCAGTATGCGAGACCACCTTCGGAGTTCAATGGCAAGCAGAAGGATCGGACTGGGAATCGCTCGAGCGGCTCCTCTCTTGGGTGATTGGGCTCCACGAGGGAATATCGGCGGGCCAACTGCCCTCAGGACTCCTCGGTTTCTTCGACGGCTCCCACAACACGGCATCTGTAGCGGAACAGGCGCGACTTGTCGCTACAGACTTGGCTCGGTGCGAATCAAGCTTTCAACGGGTGCTAGAGCTGCTGAAGATGCGGAAGGAGGTCACTAGTGAGCTTAATCCGCTCCTGGAGCTGTTCCGCGAATGGGACGAAGACATCGAGAAGCTTCAGGTTCTCATCAAGTTCAACTACTGCAGAGAAACTGCGATCTCCGAAGGCTTAATTGCATGCGTAGCGCTCTCGCAACACTGGCTCCAAGCTTCAACCCAACTGGTCGAAAAATATCGGAGGTGCTGGTACGAGTTAGTGCTTAGAGAAGCATTCACGGCCAGGCCAGAACTCCACCGTTTCGCCCGGCAGTCGCACGAACGGATGGTGTCCGATTTCAAACGTCTCGATGACCTAATGCAGAGATACAATCGGGTCAAGGTAAGCCGGACCCATTTCACAGGAGTTCCGAAGCGTTCGGGGGCAGGGGCGATAGGCTGGCTGGCTGGGCAGTTCGAACGAAAGAAAAATCACAAGTCCATTCGGGTCGCGATGACCAAAGCAGGCGACGCTATCCAAGCCATCAAGCCAGTTTTTATGATGAGCCCTCTGTCGGTGGCTATGTACCTGCCGCCGGATGGGCCTAAGTTTGACCTAGTCATCTTCGACGAAGCCAGCCAAGTCAAACCTGAAGACGCGTTCGGCGCGATCATTAGGGCGAAACAGGCCATCGTTGTGGGCGACAGCGAACAGATGCCGCCAACCAGTTTCTTCGATAAAGTCACTGGTTTTGATGAGGACTTCGATGAAGACGACGAGGGCCGGGAGACAAGCGTGACCCGCGATATAGAGAGCATTCTCAACCTGATGGGGAGCAAGATCGGCAATCGGCGGCGATGGCTCCGCTGGCACTATCGTAGTAGACACGCCTCACTCATTCAATTCTCGAACCATTTCTTCTATGACAATAAGCTAGTTGTTTTCCCAAATCCCAACCCTCCAGGTGAGGATGAGGGCTTGGTATTGCGCCACATGCCCGAAACCTCCTATGATCGTGGCGGAAGCCGAAAGAACACGTTGGAGGCAAGGGCGGTCGCGGTTGCTATAAAACACCATGTGCACTTCCACAGGGAGAAGAGCCTAGGAGTGGCTGCCTTTAGTAGAGCACAACAGGAAGCAATATTAGACGAGCTTGAGCTACTGACGAAAGGGGATACCGCCTTCGATCAATTTGACCTCCACCATCCATTCGAAAAACTCTTCGTCAAGAACCTAGAAAACATACAAGGCGATGAACGAGACGTAATCTATATAAGCATTGGGTATGGAAGGGATTTAAATCGGCACGTTGCGATGAGCTTCGGACCTCTCAACCGCGACGGCGGCCAGCGCAGGCTAAACGTTCTCATTACCCGCGCTCGGGAACAGTGCAAGGTGTTTACTAACTTGACGTCCGACGACATCAAGCCCACTAGTGATAAATCTGTCGGTTTGAGGGCTCTAAAGGAGTTCCTGCACTTCGCCGAGACCGGTCATCTTGACGCCCCTGCCGCCAGCGGAAAACCCGAGGACTCACCCTTCGAGACCGCCGTTCTCAAGTTCCTCAGATCCAAGGGCTATGGGGCCGATCCTCAGATTGGCAGTTGTGGCTTCTTCATTGATATTGGCGTAAACGATCCGGGCCGTCCCGGTCGCTATACCCTGGGCGTCGAATGTGACGGAGCTATGTATCACAGTGCTAGATCCGCCCGGGACCGTGACAAATTGCGCCAAGCGGTCCTTGAGTCGCGAGGGTGGCGTCTTCATCGAATCTGGAGCACCGATTGGTTCCAGAACCGCGAGCGAGAAGAGCGACGCCTCATTGAAGCAGTCGAGAAATCTTTCGACTCCCAATCTGCACCTGTAGCCAGCGCAAGTACAGCTACCCTGGTGGCGCCCCCCATTGTGGACCGAGATTCCGCCTTGACCAGCTTGCCAGCAGAATCAACGGCGTCTCCCTACTTGCCTGCAAGGCTTAACGTGAACATGAACGGGGTCCCGCTGCACGAGGTAGACGTGGGGTGGCTTGCCAATATCATAGTCCAAGTCGTAAGTCAGGAGGCCCCCGTGCATGCTGAAGAAGTTTTGCGAAGGATCCGGGAAGCTGCCGGCATTGCGAAGGCTGGCTCGCGAATTCGCGACACATTTGATGGGGCTGTCCGAATCGCAACCTCGAGCCGGGGGATCGAGAGGCGGGGAGACTTCCTCTACGTCCGAGGAAAGAAAGAGTATCCTCTTCGAAGCCGTTACAACCTGCCAAGCGCAGCAAGAAAACTTGACCTTGTATCGGACGAAGAAGTAGCCGAGGCTCTACGAGTTGTGGTCCGCGACAGCTACGGCCTAAGCAAAGATGAGGCGTCCGCGGCCGGAGTTCGCCTGCTCGGCTTCGAACGAAGCACGGGCCAAATGTCCGACCGAATGACCGCTGTCTTGGAGGCCCAAATACGCAAGGGTGCATTTCATCTCGATGGAGGCCTCGTCAAGTGCAAGCGCACGACTTAGGCGCGCGCACTAGTAGGTGGCTACCGAGATGAAATGCCGACAATAGCGCGAGGTTTGTGCTTGGGGGTGATTGACGACAACCGGTTGCCCACGTGGCGTTTACCCGGGGGTGGTTGGACATGCCCGCCAAAGTCATCGATGTCCTGATTTTGAGCCCCAGGTCGGTTTGCCCGATTTGCAGCGGCAAGGTGGTTCCAAGCTCATTTCGGAATGCGTCACCCTCATCGCAACCCATTTTTCTTGAGGGACTACTACGGCCTTCTCGAAGCTCGGCAGGGCTTCGCATCCGCGTCCCGTACCGGGACTGCTCATGTGCGAAGCCCTGCCGAGGGGTTGTGTGCGCGCTCCTGGTCCCCACGCCAGGCCTTAGGGCCCGGCTCGGGATGACAACGCTTTGCTACCGTCCGCCTGCGGCGGACCTTGCATAAACGGGCTTGGATAGAGGGGGGCGGAATTGAGCCGTGAGAAGTCCCGGACCTGGGGTCTAGTGCGCTCCTGGTCCCCACGCCAGGCCTTAGGGCCTGGCTCGGGATGACAACGCTTTGCTACCCGTCCGCCTGCGGCGGACCTTGCATAAACGGGCTTGGATAGAGGGGGGCGGAATTGAGTCGTGAGAAGTCCCGGACCTGGGGTCTAGTGCGCTCCTGGTCCCCACGCCAGGCCTTAGGGCCTGGCTCGGGATGACAACGCTTTGCTACCGTCCGCCTGTTGGCGGACCTTGCATAACACGGGCCGGCGCAGGATCCGAAGCCCGCCGTCAACATCCCCGGCGATTGCCCGGACCAAAACAGGAGTTGCAGCCTGCCAGTCGATCCAAGCACTCCCAATGGTCTTCGGAAGGGCGCGCGTGAGAGTCCTTTGGGGTCAAGCCTTCCACCTGCCCTCCAAGGTAGTGATGGCCCCGGCTATCTTTTTAGGACATTTGGCCAGGGCCTCGGCCGGATCGGAGCTACAAGCAGTCAATAATCTATGAAGAGCTTATCGCCCCTTCTCGTTGCCGCAGCTTGCGTGGCAAGCTCCTGCGCTCAAACGTCCGGAAAAGTGATCCCTGCGGCGGTCAAGCCTGCACCCGATTCGGTCCTTCCACTTGCGAGCTACCCGCCGGTGCAGACCAAGAAGAGCAAACAAGGCGACGTCGACCTCGTGTTTGTCCCTGCGGGCGAGTTCATCATGGGCAGCAACAAGCCCACCACCTTCTTCATGGACCGGGTGATCCAACTCTACGACGAGGGCCCCATCCACAAGGTCAACCTCGATGGTTACTGGATCAGCAAGAAACCAATCACCGTCGACCAGGTTCACGCCTTTTGCCAGGCGACCGGAACTCAAGACCCTTTTCTTGGAGGTCCGGACGACAAAGCGGCGGTCGACGTTACCTGGAGAGTAGCGCAAGCCTATTGTCAGTGGCAAGACGGCGACCTCCCAACCGAGGCCCAGTGGGAAAAGGCGGCCCGTGGAACCGACGCGCGAACCTACCCGTGGGGCTACGATTTCAACTCAGGCAAGGTCAGGTCCAACCCCGATTCGGAGGATCAAAACGTAAGCCCCCTACGGTTGCGAAGATATGGTTGGCGTGGTCTACCAGTGGTGTCTAGATAAGTATTCGGCGGATGGCTACACGGGCTTACCCTCCAGCAACCCCGTTCGCACCGTAGGTAGGGGTAGAGTTGCGCGGGGCTCATCGGCAAATCGGGCCAACGCGGATCAATGTCGAATCGCATCGAGAACCGGTTATGAACCGTCGGCCGCCTACGACGAATGCGGAATCCGCCTGGTAGTCAAGGACCAACCAGGCCCCGCCAGCTCCCCGAGCCCCCAAAGCGACAGCGCAAACAGCGACTCTGGCGGAGTCAAGGACCAACCAGACCCATCCCCCGCCAGCTCCCCGAGCCCCCAAGGCGACAATGCGAACAGCGACTCCCCCGGCTCGAACGAGACGACAGGCGCCGGGGTCGGTTGGGCGGCTTGGCCCTCGTTTCTTTCCTCTTTTCAGCAGGCCAATCCGGGAGTGGCCCGGAGCCCGCAAATACGAGTCCGGCGCCTATCGACGGCGATTTGAGTTTTGGATTCACTCTTAGTCAGTATAAAATCGATCGCTGGCGCAATCTCTGTAAAAATGACAGCAATTTAGGGGACAGGAAGCCTGCCCGGCGGGTGTTTCGATTCACCGGTGGATGGCCGTGGGCCAGCGCATGAGGACCACCATAAGGCCAGGTCCGGACATGGCGTACTAGTGGCGAGCGAGTCCTCGGATGGGAGCCTATCCATGTCGCTCGACCTGAATGCTCAAAGTGAGCAGATTCTAACTGGTCGGGGCGATCCCGATTTATCGGGACGACCTTCCCGGCCCGCCCGGACGCGCTACCAAACTGGGGCAACTATCAACTCTAGGGGCGGATGGGTCGACTGTCCTAGGGGAGTTTCCAAACTTTCAGCCGACGACGATGCCACCCTACTAAAATCTGCTCACCGCTTACCATCCGTGCGATCGATGGTGTCCTCCTGAGTACTCGCAAACCTCTCCCGCGACTTGAGAATCAGCAACCAGCGCTCTCGCAACGCATCGAGTATGCGTAGCTTTTCTGAGATCGTCAAGGCTCTGAGTCGAGCCCGCATTGTTAGCTTGTCGGACTCCACCTTATTCCATTCGTTGTTCAAGCTTCCTCCCCGAAGAATACTTGCTTGAACTGCGCCCACTGCGGGCGCAGATGGTGGCGATCCAGGATCCCTTCGAAAATTTGCATTCCAACGGCCCCCTGCTCTAGGAACTGAAGCAGCCGCGCCTTGTCCTTGGCTCGTCCCGTCTGCAGGGCGATGGCAGCGAGGTGCTCGGCACGGAAAACGCGGACGAGGACGCCTTCGACATCGAATTCGGCCGCTTGCTCAAGGGCCTCATGCACTAGGGGATTACCAGGTCCGAGAAACTGCACCGGCCAGCCGCCAATGAGCACGTGCTCACCTTCGCAGCGGTGGCCGCGCTCCGCTAGGCGCCGCAGAAGCGGAGTGGGGTCGGCTAGGATTCTGCCAGGCTGTACCTGCATATCCAAGAAGACGTCTACGTCAACCGTGGAAAACGGCTCTAAATAGAATGTGGCGCCGACAGCGCCCCCAATTGCATAGGAATCGATAAGGCCTTCTTGTTGCAGAACAGCAAGCTCCTCAAAGACAGACTGAATTCTCATGGAGCCTCTTGAGCCGACCCGTGCGCCCTACTGTCTCATTCGCCTAACGTCAAATGCAAGAAGGAAATTGGTCGGGGCGACAAGATTCGAACCTGCGACCTCTTCCACCCCATGGAAGCGCGCTACCAAACTGCGCCACGCCCCGACGCGAGGTTATAGGATACCAGGAACGTGCGACCTTCCCGACTCCGCCGGACGCGCCACCAAACTGCGCCAGTTAGCCTAGACTTTTAAAGGATTCCGCCGTATCATCATAGATAGCCAAGAAGGAATAACCGCGATGACTGTGCCAAAGGGATTGGAACGCGTGCTCAAAATTGACCCCGAGACTATGCACGGCAAGCTATGCTTTGCCAGGACGCGTGTTCCTTTAACCATTTTTCTCGACAACATGGCGGACGGGATGAGCCTTGAAGAATTCCTAGTCAAATATCCAAGCGTCACGCAGGAACAGGCGCGCGCCGTGCTTTCATGGGAAAGAGAAGCCATCAAGCAGGCGCCGGCCTGCTAAATAACATATCTCTCCAAATATAGTTGAACTTCGTCTACTATAAATGCGTCTATAATAGTCTTGGGTCCCGACGAGCAACTTCGGCGTCGACCCACACAATTCGCAAAACCACGGCAAAAACTGGCACAAACTGGCAAGAAACTGAAGTCTAGGAAGTCCGTTTGAACCTAGGATTACCCCGCGCCGTGAAAAAGGAGGTAAGCGCCGGAAGAATTAGGAAATTTTTTTGGAAAACGAACCCTACGACGAACCCCAATCAGCGCCGGTGCCAACCAACCCAAATCTCAAAACCTGTTCGAAAGAGTCCGATTTAGTCCGATTTAGACCGATTACCAGCCAAACCAGGATCCAAGCACAAAGGCGACCGAGGTCGACTGCTCTTTGAAAATCGCATAGCCATCCCGGGCCAAAACTCCCTTCCCCGTCCTAACGCGGGGAAGGGGCCAAAAAGAGAAAGCTTAAAAAAAACCGAACGAAGCCAATCTAGGCTCAAACCAATCTTGAACCCGCCCAATGGCTTTCATAACGCAGCCAGTCCTCGCGCGTCAGAGGGCCATGGCGCAAGATTTTATCAATGCCCTCTACCACTGGTTTCTCACCGCGGTCGACGTTGCCCGCCAACTCC
>Ga0265338_10002494_pt1 | contig 27428 bp, 31 predicted proteins | sample 42126metaG_FD_193579 | JGI IMG/M metagenome (GOLD analysis project Ga0265338, IMG submission 193579) | Rhizosphere microbial communities from Carex aquatilis grown in University of Washington, Seatle, WA, United States - 4-21-26 metaG | ecosystem: Host-associated > Plants > Roots > Rhizosphere...
GGAACGCCGTATCCCATTGTGATCAACGAGGCGCTCGAGATTGGCCGGCGCTACTCGGCGCCCGAATCCATCAATTTTCTCAATGGCGTTCTGGACGCCGTGGCGCGGAGCCTCATCGCGGATTGAACCGGCTGCGGAAGAATTCCTCCGGGGGCGGGCGAAAACGCGCCGGGGCAGGACATCCGCGATGCCTGGGCTGGGCCGGGGACCTGTGAAATCTCAGGAAAATTGGCGCCAAGGGCGCGCTTGCAACTCGGCCAACCAATGCGGCGTCCAAATCCCAGGACGGCAATACAGCGCGCCCCATGCGCCTGTCTGCCTTTTAGCGGCGTGGCTCTCCGGTGGCCCTTTTGCGGTAACATGGAGAGTCTTGGGATACACGGGCATTTTTCGCACTCAGGAAAGGGAGATTTCTCGATATGGCAGATGAAAGCAGCGGCATTAACGGATTTGCGTGGTTTCTGGCCGGCCTTGGTATCGGCGCTTTGGCGGGCGTTCTGTACGCGCCCAAGAGCGGGCGTGAAACCCGCGAGGACCTTGCCAACACAGCTCGCGAAAGCACTGAGTATCTGCGCAACCGCGGCAAACAGGTGGCCGACCAGGTTGGCAGCATGGTGGACAAGAGCCGCGAGCAGGTGGGCGAATACGTGGATCGCGGCCGTGAAGTAGTGGACCGCGGGCGCGCCCAGTGGGAAGAGTTTGTGGAGCGGGGCAAGAGCCTGGTGGGCTAGCAGGGTACGCGCGTAGCGGCCGCGGTGGATGCAGGCCGGCAGGCTTATCGTACGTCGAGCGGCGGGGTCAGTTCGCCGGGAACTTCATCCACTACCGGCGGCGCGGCCTCCGGCAGCGGCGTATTCGGGTCCGGCAATCCGGCTCCCTCCACCGGCAGTACCTCCGGCTCGTAGGGCGCAACAGCAAACCTGATGGGCGCGCCGAGATGGGCGCGCCTCCCCGGATTGGGCCGGGACGCGCCCTGGAACCAGTAGATGGGTTCGCGGCCGCGTCCCGGCCAATGCGCTTCCAACGGCAGGGCGGCCGCAGCCGCACAAGCCAGTAAGTGCTCATCGAGAGGCCACAATGCCAAACACCAATACTTTTCTCCTCATCATTTGCATCATCATGGGCGTTTCGGTCCTGTTGCAGATCGGGTTCCTGATCGCGCTGGCCGTCATGGGCGGCAAGGCGATGAGGCTGGCAAAGGAGTACGGAGACGAGTGCCGTTCCGCGGTCTCGCCGACTCTGCACCATGCGCAGGAGTTACTAGAGGCGTCAAAGAACCTGGTGACTCGCCTTGAGCCGAAACTGGACGCTGCGGCCGGCGACCTGGCCGAGATGACGAAGATTGCGCGCGAGGAGACGCGCAAAATGCAGGTTTCCGCCGATGAGATCAGCGAGCGCATCCGCCGCCAGGCCGAACGCGTGGACCACATGACCACTACTACCCTGGACAGCGTGGACCGCGTGGGCAACTTCGTCAACCAGGCCGTCAACGTGCCCATGCGCCAGATTGCGGGCGTGCTGGCCGCGGCAAAAGCGGTTGTTGACACGCTGCGTTCGCCCACCCCGCAGCGCCCCCGCAACTCCCGAGCCGACGACTAAACGTCCGTCGCACCGGCTTATTCCCTTCGCTCCCCTGGGTTACTCTGGACGGGGAGGCTCGCCCATGCGTCCGCACGTTTTTCCCATCCTTCTCGCCGTAACCGGCGGCGCCGCGCTGGCTGCTGCGCAGTCCACTCCTTCCCCCGCGCTTTTGGTTCTCTCCAAACAGGATCACACTGTGGCCATCGTTGATCCGGCCACTCTCCAGGTGGCGGCGCGCGCGCCTGTCGGCGACGATCCGCATGAAGTGGCCGCCTCCTCGGACGGCCGGACAGCCTATGTTTCGAACTACGGCTTTGGCCGTTTCCACACCATCACCGTGATCGATCTCGTGAATCAAAAACAGGAGAAGGTCATCGACCTCACTCCCCTGAGCGGCCCCCACGGACTGGATTTCGTTGACGGCAAACTCTGGTTCACCGCGGAAGTCAACAAGGTGATTGGCCGCTACAATCCGGCCGGCGGCAAGGTGGATTGGGTGATGGGGACCGGCCAGAACCGCACTCACATGCTCTACGTCTTCCCGGGTGGCCGGCGCATCGTGACCACCAACGTGAACTCGGGAACGGTGAGCATCCTTGACTTTGAGCCCGCGCAGGGTGGTCCGCCGCCGGGCGGCCCCGGAGCGCCCGGTGGACCGCCGCCCGGCTTTCCCCGCGCTCCCATCCACCCGCCGGGCGGAGATTGGACGCCAACCGTCGTTCCCGTTGGGTCAGGCGACGAGGGTTTCGACGTCTCTCCCGACGGGAAAGAGGCGTGGGTGGCCAACGCCGGCGACGGAACCGTTTCCATTGTGGACCTCAACCTGAAGCGGGTAACTGCAACCCTGCCTCTGAATGTGCATTCCGCCAACCGCCTCAAGTTCACGCCCGATGGCAAGCGCGTCCTCATTTCCATGCTCGGCCAGGGCGATCTGGTAGTCGTCGACACCGCCACCCACAACCTGGAGAAACGGATCCCCATCGGCCACGGCGCCGCAGGCATCCAGGTCCAGCCCGACGGCGGCCGCGCCTTTGTGGCCTGCACGCCCGATAATTACGTTGCGGTGATTGACCTGAAGACTCTCACCGTCTCCGGCCACATCCAGGCCGGCGGCGGCCCCGATGGAATGGCCTGGGCCGTACGGCAGGAATAGACGCCCACCGCTGTCGCTTTTCGCCTCTCATTTTCGTGATTTGCCGGGGTCGTCGATCCCGTCCGTCCGATGGCCAGGCCGGAACAGCCCGGCCATCGGAAAGAGGGCTTCCACATATGGATCTAAGCTTCTTTAGGTTATGGGAAGCCTGGAGTCCCTCTTTGAGCGTCGTGACTCAACCTGAGGAAGGTTTGCGCACTGAGAGTTGAACTACCGTCACTGTGATCTGTCGAGCCGATCAAGGCAAGAGAGGGGACGGGGCATGTCGGGGCAAGTCGGGACAAGGCCGAAAATGTGAGCTGGCGCACAACAAAACCGATTCCATCTCATTTTGGCGCTATGCCATTCACTCCTTGCTGATCGCCGTTCCAAACGGGAGCTATACTGTCTGCAATCCAAGCAGGGTTTGAGACAGCCGCCATGTCGGGTACGATCGACAATTCTCCGGGAAGATCAAGGATAGAGTCCTGGAAAGAAATCGCTTCCTTCTTTGGCCGCGATGAAAGGACCGTCAAACGCTGGGAGACATCGCGCCGGCTGCCCGTCCATCGCCTCCCCGGCGCAAAAGGCGGCGTATTCGCCTACTCTGACGAACTCCTGCAATGGCTTGATTCGCGATCGACCGGGTCCCCTGCCCCGAGTCAGGAAACTCAGGGTCCGCCCACCCCGGCCATTCGTGCCCGAACCCGTCATCGCGAGCTGTTGTGGCTGGCGCCGCTTCTGGTTCTGCTCGCCATCGTCGTTTTTGCATCCCACAGGCTGCACATTATGCGCGGCGCTTCCCCAGGAACCGCGCCCAGGGCCGTGTCTGCCGCGTCTCACTATGGCGGCTCGCCCGCCTCAGAGCTGTACCTGCAGGGCCGCTACTTCTGGAGCCACCGGACTGAAGGAACCCTGCGCCGAGCCGTGGATGCCTTCACCCAGGCCGTGGCCCGGGACCCGCACTTTGCGCCCGCATATGCCGGACTCGCTGACAGCTACAACCTCATGCCCGAGTACACCGGCATGCCGGAAGCAAAGGCCTTCCCCATTGCCATCGAGGCCGCCCGGCGGGCGGTCTCGCTTGACGACTCCCTGGCCGAGGCACATCGCGCCCTCGGCTTTGGGCTTTTCTTCTGGGATTGGGATGCCGACCAGGCCTTTCGCGAGTACCGCCGCGCCGTTCAGCTCGACCCCACGGATGAAGATGTCCATTCCTGGTTCGCGCATTCGCTTTTCATCCTGGGCCGGTACGCAGACGCGAAAACTGAAATGGAACGCGCCCGCCAACTCGAGCCCACCTCCCGGTCCGTTCTGGCCACGCACGGACTCATCCGCTACTGGGCCGGAGAACGAGATGCCGGGATCGCCCAGCTCCAAGAGTTGGAAAGCTCCGAGCCTGATTACTCCGCCCCCGCGCGATACCTGGCCCTTATCGATTTCCACGAGCGCAATTACCCCGCCTATATCGATCAACTCCAGCGCCTCGAGGCCCTCAGCCGCAATCCCAAAGATGCGGCGCTGGCCTCCGCCGCCGCCTCTGGATGGAAGCGCGGCGGCGCCCGTGGCATGCTGGAGGGCTTGCGCACCGTGCAGCTCGAATCCTTCCGCAAGGGCGAATCCTCGGGATACGATCTGGCGATCGTCTGCTCCCGCCTCGGCCGGCGGCACGAAGCCGACCAATACCTCCAGGCTGCTTTTGAAGCGCGCGATCACCACGTGATCCGCGTGCTCAACGGCGATCTGGACGGCGAAATGCGCGGCGACCAGCGCTTTGAGCAGGTCAAGCGCGCTATCCGGCAGCGCGTCAAATCCACGCCACCCAGCGCCGCAAGCTGATCGCCGTTGACTGGCGCCCACCGGGACCTGAGAATCCCAACCGCGGGGATCGATGCAGAGAATTGCGACTAACCGGCGCGAGACCGCCGGCATTTTTACGCGTCTTTGTCCTGATTTAGCGGTCTTCAGCGGCCTGTGAAGTCGTGCTCGGCTCGAGAGCCAGAATCCTGAGAACTGCGCGCAGCCTGGACCAGGATGCAGGTGATGTTGTCATTGCCGCCGGCGTCCTTGGCCGCTTCCACCAGCCGGCTGGCGCGCTCTTCAAGGGCCCCATCGTCGCCGAGAAGCTCCTGAATCAACTCATCGGAGAGCTCGCGGGTGAGGCCATCGGAACAAAGCAGGAAGACGTCGCCGGCAGCAGCTTCAAGCTGGAAACAATCGGGAGACACGGAACTTTGCGTGCCCAGGGCGCGGGTGATGACGTTGCGCAGGGGCGAGCGGAGGGCGTCAGAGGGCGTCATGCGGCCTTGCCGGACCTGCTCCTCAACAAGAGAGTGGTCGAGCGTCAACTGCTCGAGGATGCCGTCGCGGAAGCGGTAGCAGCGGCTGTCGCCGACGTTGATGACCCAGGCCTCAGTGTTCTGGGCCACGAGCGCCACCATGGTGGTGCCCATGCCGCTGAGCTGAGGATTGTTCTGGGCGCGGATGAACACAGCCTCGTTGGCCGCGTTGACCGCTTCTTCAGCCAGGCCGGGAAAAGGCTGGGAGCGGGTCTTCAGGACATTCATGACCTCGTCCACGGCCATTGCGCTGGCCACTTCTCCGGCAGCAGCGCCGCCCATGCCATCGCAGACCACGAACACTCCGTCTTCAACCGAATAGGCGAACGCGTCTTCATTGGAAGGTCGCTTGCGGCCGCGGTCAGAAACTGCTGCAGCGCTAAAGTAAACCTCAGCCGTGCCCAAGTGAATCCTCCCGCTGGACAGTGTAAAGGGAAGACCGGGCGTAGGGATATAGGAAGTAGTGTACATAGAAGGTTCCACGTTTCAGATTCCAGGTTTAAGGTAACGGGTTTTAAGGTGACTGGTTCCAGGTTTAAGGGGCCGGAGCTGCCGAGGGACCCATGTGTGCCCCTGGATTCTGAGATGCGTGATGCGCAGCCTGGGACCACTCCCACTAAGCGGTTATTGTGCGGGTTTTGCAGGTTTTCTAACATGGTTTCACACAATTCTCAAGAAGGACGTTCTATGGCAAAGGACAACGAGATTTGGCCCAGTGTCGACAGTCCGGAAAGGGCGGTCACATTGATGCGCTACGGAGCATACACGGCAGGATTGACCGCGGTGTTGACCGCTGGCGTCGGAGCTGCGGCAATTTACCTGGGGCATCCGGTGGTGGGCATGGATGGTTGGAGCCTGGCGGACTCGGCGCTGTTCGCAGTGGTAGCGTGGCGCATGCATCGTCTGTCACTTCCATGGGCAATCGTGGGCCTGGCGATGTTTGCGTTGGAGCGGGTTGCCGGATTTGTCATCCACCCGAGTTTTGGTACGGTGGTTGGGCAGGTGGTTGGGGTCTTCCTGTTCGGTACCTTCTACTTGAATGCGGTGCGGGGTGGATTGTATCTGCGGAACAGGAAACCGGTGAATGAGGACACGAGGCAGGCGGCTCCCGCTGAGGCGGTTCCCGCGGCGGCGCCGGCCAATGAGGCACCCAGAAGTAGCGAGCCGGGTCTGTATCTGCTGGACACGGAACCGCTGAATGAGGATACGAGGCAGGCGGCTCCTGCGGCGGCGCCGGCCAGGGAGGCGCCCAGAAGTGGCGAGCTGGGTCTGTATCTGGTGGACACGGAAGAGGACAAGTGGCAGGCTGCTCACATGGCGGCGCCCGGCGGTGACGAGCGGGCAGCCAAGGCAAAATTTGTGCAAGACGAATACGCCGAGTTTCTCCTGTACCTGCGACAGAAGGATCGCCGCTTTCTGCGCCCGGGACGGACGGTCCAGGAGGAATTCGCCGCCTGGAGGGTGGACCACGCCAAGAGACATACGGGGAAACGGGAGTTGGAGAAGGTTGGGGCCAGGGGCTGAGGGACCGCTAAAAGGCCTGGCATTCTTTCGCTACGTCCGGATTCGGTACTGTTCTTTACGGCTTGGCGGGCGGAATCGGCGGCGGGGCGGGCAGATCGAAGATCTGGATGTTGCCGTCCATGAGGATGGCGGCGCGGCGGCCGGAGGGGGACAGCGCCACGTTTCCGCCGGCGTCAAAGATTGGAGTGGCGGCGGCGCGGAGCACGACTTTTCCCGTGGCCGCATCGAAGACCTGCACGTCCTGTCCCTTGATGTCGTCAGTCGAGAGCGGCATGGACGCATTGACGGCGTGGTTGACGATGAGGGATTCGCGCGCGAAACGCAGTCCGTTGGCGCTGGTGACGGAAGAAGGCCATACGTCAGGACCGGTATTGAGGTTTTGCCAGAGGCGGCGGCCCTCGGTGGTGAATGCGTAGAGGTGAGTGTCGCCGGTCTGACTGCAGGCGGCGGCCAGGAACTCGTCCGGCGAGATGAAACTCAGGTATGGCGTGCAGACGGAATCAACGGCGCCGACGGGCGTAGTGCCCCCGGTGAAGTGATTGAAGTTCAGGTTCCACGCCATGCCGTTTCCGCGAGCGGATTCCAAGTAGCCGTCCGAGCCGATGGGGAGGTGGATGGCCTGGTCGACGTGACTTACCAGCATCACCTGACCCGTGCTGCGCCGAATGATTCTGAGGATGAAGTCTTTGTCGGCGGATGCGCCGGGCGGCGAATCGGTGGTGATGGTTGCGGAGGCGGTGGCGGGGCTGCCCACCAGGCCCGGATTCGGGTTGGCAATCGGCGGCTCAATGGACCCGGTGACCACAAACTGCCGCGAGGGATCGAGCTCCGCCCATATCACCGGTCCGGGAAATCGGAGCCACGGCTTGAGCTGCAGCGTTCGATCGCCAAGCTTGAGCTGGTCCTCATCGCGGAGGATGAACTCCCCCGCGGCGAGCGGGTAAAGGTACCGGTCGCGGTCGTGGAGGGTCCACACCTGTTCGGCTTCAACATTGCCCTTTGGGAGACTCAGCACAATGGCGCGAATCTCGCGCACGCTGTCCGGATCGGCCTGCACGTTCCCACCGCGATGCAGGAGGCCGGGAACGCGGAAGGTGAAAAGGAGGCGGTCTTCATCCAGGAAGTCCAGCGACACCAGGGAGTTGCGCATGCCCAGGTAAAACTGGCCGGGCGCGGCGAAGCCGAGAGGCTCGGCCGGTATGGTCAGCGTCGGCTGGACAGTGGCGCGGACACGGTGTTCCTGAGGCGCGGCGGCCTTTTTTTTGGCGGCAAGAGTTGACGGGAAGAGGATGGCCAGCCCCAGGATCGGGTACAGCCAGAGATTCGCCCGCGGGAGCCGATGTGCCATCAAGGGCTATTCTCTCGCACCCAGGGCGCAGGTGTCAGGTTGTGACTTGCCGATCGCGAGGTGAAGTACGGGCTTCGAGCCACCGGCCACGGGCCGGCTCTGCCAATATGCGACAGTAGAGGCAGGATGAGGGGAAGCGCGGAAACGGCGAGCCGTCTGCGATGGCTGGGTTACGGGGCATGCGCCCTGGCGGGATGCCTGTGGGGCACGGGGTTCTATTTCGGCCGGCTGGCGATCAATGAAATGAGCGTCGAGTACATGGTGCTGTACCGGTTCCTGTTTGCCTGCGTGGGGCTGCTGCCGGTGGCGATCATGGAGAGGGTGCGGCTGACGTGGCCGGAGACGCGCCTGCTGCTGATGGCGGCGGTGCTGGGCGTTCCCATCCAGTTCCTGCTTCAGTTTCACGGGCTGGCGCTGACCACGGTGAGCCATGCGGCGCTAATGGTGGGCACGGTTCCGGTGCTGCTGGCCGCGGCCGCCGCCTTGTTTGCCGGGGAGCGCCTGGATGTGGTGGGCTGGCTGGCGCTGTTCGGGTCCACCGTGGGAGTGATGCTGATTTCGCTGGGCGGCGCGCGCGGGCCGGCGGGCAATGAACAACCCACTCTGGCTGGAGACATGCTGATCGTGTTTTCGCTGGTCCTCTCCATTGCGTGGGTGCTGCTGAGCAAGAAGCTGATGGAGACACACAGTCCGCCGGCGGTGACGGCGTACACCATCCTTGCCGGAACCGCGATGCTGGCCGGCTGGACCCTGGGCCCGCGCGCGCTACTTGGTTGGATTCCGAATCACAGCGCGCCCATGCCGTTTGCGCACGTGAGCGCGACTGCGTGGATGGCGCTGGCGGTCAGCGGGCTGGCTTGCACGGCCACTACCACGCTGCTGTGGAACTGGGGGATTCATCACGTGCCGGCATCGCGGGCAGGCGTGTTCCTGAATATTGAGCCGGCGCTCGGCTCATTGCTCGGCGTCAAGCTGCTGGGAGAACGCCTGGGACCGTTTGCGTGGCTGGGCGGAGGGCTGATTCTGGCCGCGGCCATCACGCTGACCACGCGCGATCATGAGGAGCCGGCCGTGATTCTGGAGTGAGTGAAGCAGGGACGTAGGGACTAAAGGACTGGTTGGTGGAGTTGTCAGGCTTACGCATTGAAGCTGATGGCTGATGGCAGATGGCTGATAACTGACCCCTGGCTTCAGCGCAGGAACAGCGACCATACGGAGTCCACTGTGGCGTGGGTAACGGCGGAGGCGCCTACGCGGCGATGGCGGCGCCAGGCGCGGCCATAGAAGATGCCGGCCAGGGTGGCCATGATCACGTATCGGGTATTGAAATGGACGGCGCGCTTGTTGAAGTGGGCGAGGCCGAAGAGAATGGCGGTGAGGATCAGCGCCCGGTTGCGCCCGGCGCGGCGTTCAAGCAGGTTCTGCAGCCATCCGCGGAAGAAGAGCTCCTCCGGCACGGCGATAAAGAAGAACGTGAAAACCCAGGCCTCTATGAACCGGCCGATCAGCGCGACCGGGCTTGAAGTAACCGCGTGCGCGTGCAGAAAGCCGGTGGCGAGGCCGATGGGGAGAGCGATGAGCAAATAGAAGAGAAATTCACGCAGTCCGATGACGAGATCGCGCCAGCGGAGGCGAAGATCGAAGCCTGTTCCGGCAAGCGGGTTCAGGATAAAGAAGGCGTAAATGCCCGCGTCCAGCAGCAGGATCTTGTTGAAGACGGAGAGGTGAGCGGGCCACGCGCTCTCGAACCAGCGCAGGTCCACGCACAATCCCAGCAGGACAAGGACGGCGAGCTGGAGCCAGATATTGCGTTCGTCGCGCGGGAAGCAGCGGGCGGCGATGGCCATGGCTGCCGGGACCAGGGCGTAGATGGCAAGCCAGGACCAGCGAAAGATATGCGCGTCCTGAGCCACGAGGACATATGGGATGGCGAGCAGGGCGGGAACTGCGATCTGCTCCCATGCGGTGAGCCTGCGCGCGTGGCCCACGAACTGCGCCGGAAAAAACGCTGCGCCTAAATAAGGCGCCAGAGCCAGCACGGCGGCGAGGATCAGGGCTGGGTCTATGTGGGGCACGGGTACAGGGTACAGGTTTCAGGGTTCAGGGGTCAGGTTTCAGGGATCATGTTTCTCTTCCCCCCGGCCGGCCTGCCGATAAACAATAGGTGCAACTCTCAGAGGCAGGCATGGGACTGGTGAACTGGAGCCGCGTGTCCAGCGTGGGCGTGCGGGCGATGGACCAGCAGCACGGCGTGCTGATGGACACACTGAATGATCTGCGGCAGGCGGCCGCTCATGGGGCGCGGGAGCGAGCCGGCAAGGAGCTGGGGCGGCTGGTTGAGTTCACGCGGCAGCACTTTATGAGCGAGGAGCGACTGCTGGAGCAGATGGAATTTCCCGCGCTGGGTGAACATCGCGAGGCCCACGCGCGCCTGCTGGAACGGATCCAGGATGCGCTGGAGCGGTCGCAACACAGACAGATTGGCGAGGCTGCCGCGGCCGAGGTGCGCGACTGGTTCGCGGAGCACATTGAGCAGTTGGACCAGAACTACGGCGAGTGGCTGAACGAGCGGGGAATTCTGTGAAGGCTGGGGACGAGGGAACAGCCGGACGCGATGCTCATTCAAGGTTCGCGACCTTGTGCCGATAGCGAGAGTGGGCCGGCGTTTCAGCGGGCCGACTTCCTGGAGGAACAAGCACGATGGCTCTGATGACGTGGAATGACAGCTTTTCAGTAGGCGTAAAAGCCATGGACTACCAGCACAAGGGTCTGGTAAAGGCGCTCAACGATCTGCATGCCGCGATGATTGCGGGGCAGGCGAAGGCGGTATCCGGAAACCTGCTGAAGACGCTGGTGAAGTACACCCACGACCATTTTGCCGCGGAAGAGGCGCTGATGCGGCGCGCGCAGTATCCCCAGCTTGCCGCGCACTGTGCTCAGCATAAAAACCTGGCTGGGCAAGTGGAAACCTTTGTCGGTCGCTATGAGCGCGGCGAAGTTGCGCTGAACGTGGACTTGCTGATGTTCCTGCGCGATTGGCTGGTGACGCATATCCAGAAGACGGATCGGGAGTACGGCCCGTGGCTGAATGTGCACGGGGTGAAGTGAAGGTTTCCCTGCTCAAACAGGAGTTCTTCAGCAAGCTGTGAAGTCGTGCCCTTTCCAGGCCCGATCTGCGCAATCATTTCTGCGAACAGTGAACCAAGAACTGTCCAATGTCCCTGCTGTTATCCTTCCCCCAGCATGAAAGACATCTACATCTCCGATCTGTCTTCCTTCGAGGAAGGCAAGCCGTTTAACGGCTACTTTCTGGTCCTCTCCCGCCAGCAGCGCACGACGCAAACCAACAAGCCCTATCTCAACTTTGTATTGTGCGACAAGACGGGCCAGATGGAGGCTCGTGCCTGGGAGCCGGGCGATCCGCGCATCGCCAAGGACGTGGATCGCGGCGATATCGCCAAGGTACGCGGCTGCGTGACCCGCTACCGTGACGCACTCCAGATCAAGATGGAGCAGGTGCGCCGGGCCAATCCCGGCGAAGCTGACAAAGCCGACCTGATGCCGGCCACCACTTACGACGTGGACGAGCTCTGGCGCGAGCTCCTCGGCTTTGTGGATTCCTTTACCGAGCCACATCTCAAAGCGCTGCTCTCCGCCATTCTTGCCGACCCGCGCATTGCCACGGCTTACCGTGAAGCCCCCGCCGCCAAACAGCTTCATCATGCGTGGCTGGGCGGGCTGCTGGAGCACGTAATCAGCCTGCTGACGCTGGCTGACCGCGTCGCGCAACACTATCCCATCCTGCACCGCGACCTGCTTCTCACCGGCGTCGTCCTGCACGATATCGGCAAGGTTGCCGAGCTGGCGTGGGACATCGGCTTCGAGTACACCACGGAAGGCATCCTGCTGGGCCACATCCAGATGGGCGCCTCGATGGCAGAAAAGGCGATGGACGCGCTGCCTGATTTCCCGCCGCGCCTGCGGACCCTGGTATTGCATTTGATCCTGTCGCACCATGGCAAGCTCGAGTTCGGCTCACCCAAGCTGCCCATGATACCCGAGGCGCTGGTGCTGAATTTTCTGGATGACCTGGACGCCAAGATGCAGGCCGTGCAGGGCGAGTTCGACCGCTGCGCCCGCGACGGCCGGCCCGCCGATGAGCTTACGGGCAAGGTTTGGGCCCTTGACCAGCGCCAGATGCTAAACACCCGCGCCTGGCTGGACGAACCCAAGAATTAACAGACACTGCAATCCACTGCATGCTACACTTCGCACGCTAATTCCTCCGCGGACCAGGGCAGTTTCCGGTTTCGCGGCTGTGCGTCCCCCGCGCCGGCTTCCATTTTTCTTTCGAGGAGATCGACTCAATGAACGACGCGCAAACGATCGACAGAACCGGCAATCCAGCGCCGCTCGGGCTGATGGGATTCGGCATGACCACTGTCCTGCTGAACCTGCACAACGCAGGCCTCTTCCCTCTCGATTCAATGATCCTGGCCATGGGCATTTTTTACGGCGGACTGGCACAGGTGATCGCGGGAATCATGGAATGGAAGAAGGGCAACACGTTCGCCGCCACCGCATTCACCAGTTATGGAATGTTCTGGCTGACGCTGGTTGCGCTGGTCACGCTGCCCAAGGCAAATCTCGGCGTTGCCGCGCCGGCCAAGGGCGCCATGCCCGCCTACCTGCTGGCGTGGGGAATCTTCACGGCGGTGCTGTTCATCGGCACGCTGCGCCTGAACCGCGCCCTGCAGGTGGTGTTCGCTTCGCTCACGATTTTGTTTTTCCTTCTGGCGTTCGGCGAGGGAATGGGGAACGAATCGGTGGTGAGGTTCGCCGGCTGGGAAGGAATCTTCTGCGGCGCTTCCGCCGTTTACGCCGGCCTGGCGCAGGTGCTCAATGAGGTGTACGGCCGGGTGGTGTGGCCGCTGGGAGTGGTTTCGCCGGCAAAGGCCAGAGCATCCGCAGTCTGATCGCCGCAATTCTCAAAATGGGCAGTGGAGGCAAGGGCATCGGGCCCCCGCTTACCGCGTGCTTCGCATCGGGTTAATGAACTTCAATCCCGCGAAGTGCTTCTCATTGTCCGTGACCAGAATGCAGCCATTGGCCTCGGCGATCGCCGCGAGCAGCATGTCCATTGCGCTTCGCGGCCGGCCGATGCGGACGCCTTCGGCCATAAGCCTGCCCCAGATGAGCGCGGCCTTCTCGTCAAATGACAGGATCCGCCCGGCGAAGAGCGTCCGGGGTCCATTCGAGCCTGCAAACCACTTTTCCAGACCTGTTCGCCTCATCCCCGCTGGCAACACTTGGATCCCGCGCCAGATTTCCGCCACGCTGAGAGATGAGATGAACAGATCTTCGGCGGCCTGACCCTCAAGCCATGCGAGGAGCGACTCGGACGGGGCCGGCTTGCCGGGATTGCACAGGATATTGGTGTCGAGCAGGTAACGGCTCACAGATCAATCTTCCGCCCCTCGGTGAATTCACGAGTCAGATCCAGATCGGCGATGGGCCAGCGCCGGAGAGCGGCCCAGATCGCGCCCTTTTCTGGCAATTCTTCCTCTACTCGCGGCGCTAAGCTCGCGCGAATCTCGGCGGCTTGCTGGGTTTCTTCCGCCAGTTTACGCGCCAGCTTGCGGATCAGCTCCCGATCGCTGTTCAGGCCGATCACTTCAAATCGGGCCATGCCGCGCTTCTTCAGCCGCTTGCGATAATTCTTGATCGCTCTTGCCTGTGCCGGGCTGCCCACTGGTCCACCGCCTTCTACCCGGTAATATTACCCGGAATAGGGCGGCGGGGCAATCCGGAAGGGCGCATTGCCGGTCCGGTACTCTGTTGGCATGCACACCTTGAGAAATCCGAAGGACTGCCAGGACATTCTCGTTCGCCTCCAGTGCATCTGCCCGGACACCCCGCGCGGCTGGGGCAGGATGTCCGCGCCGCAGATGATCTGCCACCTGCGCGACGGTTTTCTCGGAGTCATGGGCGACGTGCCGATGTCCCAGCCGAGCGGCTTTTCGTGGTGGCGCCTGACCAAACCGTTCGCGATTTACGCGCCGGTCGAATGGCCGCAAGGTGTGCCTACGCGTCCCGAGTTCGACCAGCTTGCCGGCACTGCCAGGTCTCCCGCCGAATTCACAGCTGACGTGCAGGGCCTGCTTGACGCAATCGAGCGATTCTCTGCGCAGCCGCGCGCCTTTGCCTTCCGGCCGCATCCGCTGTTTGGCGTTCTGTCTGAGAGGGAGTGGATGATCTGGGGCTACAGACATGCCGACCACCATTTGCGGCAGTTCGGAAATTAGAGGTAATTCGCGGGAAGCATTCGCTCGTGCAAAACGCGACCAATCACGACTCCTTCGGGCTCAATCGAATAGAAGACGACATGGTGTCCGATTTCAAAACGCTTCAAACCCGGCCTGAGGAACTCGCACGAACGCCCGATCGACGGGCTTTGTGCGATCAATCCAAATCCAGCTTCAAGTCGGTCGAGATATTGGGCAGCCTGGCGCCATCCCCAAGTCGTAAACGTGTACTCGATGATATCGGTGACATCTTGTTCAGCTTCCACTGAATAGCGAAACGCGCCCATAGCTTATTGTTCTCTGGCGGGCAGGTTGTACTTTTTTCGTATTCGAGAGAACATACCTGGTTTGGCGATTCCGCTGGCGAATCCGGATTCAATCGCTGCTCGCAGGGCCTTCAGTTTCTCCTGGTTTTCGCGTTCATCCCGCTCGAGCAGGCGCAAAGCTGTTCGCACAACCTCGCTTGCATTAGCGAAGCGGCCGGTCTCAACCGTATCCGAGACGAATGCATCGAGCTCCGGAGTCAGGTTTACGTTTCTCGTCGGCATTGTGACCTCATCTGGAGTATAGGACGGTTGGCAAAGTTTGCCAACCTGTCTGCGCACAGTGCGTTATGCAAGCAACCACTCCCACTGCTTCTCCGTCAGCGGCACCACGCTCAGCCGCCCGATCTTCACCAGCGGCGACTCCTTGAACAGCGTCGCGCCCTTGATCTCGTCGAGCGTCTTCGGCATCTTCAGCCGTTTGCCTGCCTGCACCCGCACAATGGGGACCTTGGGATCGCTAGCGTCCACGCCGGTTACCGTGCCTGTCCCCACCGCGCGCCGCTCATCGCCGGTGTGGTAGAAAATCCACTTCGTCCCCTTCTTAATTTCGCGCAGGTGCTTTACCGCAGTGGGATTCGTCACCCCATCCCATACTGTTTCCTTGTCGCGCAGGAAGTCGTCGAAGGAGTATACGTCAGGCTCGGTTTTGAAGAGGAAGTAGGCAGCCATGAATACAGGTTACAGGGGTCAGGTTACAGGGGTCAGGTTACAGGGGCCAGGTTTCGGGAGTCAGGTGCCGGCGTCCTGTCACCTGACACAAAAAACCTGTCACCTGTTCAGCGGCCTGTCGGTCCACAGCGCCTTATCGGCAATCGTCTTTACCGGGTACAGTCGTCCGGCGAGCAACTGCTCTGCCTTCTCCTGGTAGGTGTCTTGCGCGAACAGCCACTTTCGTTCGCCGGTCCCCCATGTCCTGGTGAGTTGCTCCTCGCTCAGGAAGATGTCCGGCGCGTCCGGCCAGCACGATCCCCAAAGCAGCGACGACCCCGCGCCGTGCTGCGAGCACCGTTCCATTACGATGTATGCCGGCTTGTGCAGGAAGTTGTGCGTATAGAAGATCACTGACGAGGCATCGGACTGGTCGTGGAAGACGATGAATGAATCTTGAGGCGAGCCATCCGCCAGGATTACATCGGCCAGTTGCTTCGAGCTCAGCATGGGATCGAACCGCGCAAACGCGATGTGCGCCGCAATGAGGAACAATGCCGAGGTGAGCGCCAGCGCGGTGGTTGCCGCCACATGCTTGCGGCGCATCCGCAGCGCCCAGCTCACCGCCGGGCCAACCAGCAGCACAATGGCCGCGATTACCGCCGGCAGCCGCAGCGCCGCAAACGAGGGACCGGTGAGGTCAAAGAAGTGCGACATCGAAAGCGTGTATCCGCCCACGTCGCGGTGCGCCAGCAGCGTTCCGATATCAGGCACGTAAGGCAAATGGCGCGAGACCCAGAGTCCCCAACCCAGCGCCGCGGCAGCAGCCATCCCTGCCACCAGAAAAATCGCATGCGGAGTGGTCAGCCACCCCGCCCGCAGCAACGGGGAGTCGGGGTCTGATGCCTGCCTCTCTTCCGTTGTCGCCACCACCGCTGCGATGAGGATCAGCAGCGCTGGCCACACCGGAAACGTGTAGTACTCCTGGTTGGTGGAAATGGAAAAGAACAGCAGCACGAATGCCGAGTAAATACCTAACAGCCAGATCGAGCGCACGCGGAACAGGCTCTGCTCGATAAGGGCGGCGCCCTCCTCGCGCCCTAAAGAGTCGAACACCAAGCCCTGAAGCCCGCGCTTGTCCGGGCGCGCGAGCCATCTGCGCCTCGTCTTCCAAGCTGCCACCAGCGCCGCGGGAATGAAAATGCTCCAGGGAAAGAGCCAGGCCAGGTGCGCCAGCCAGTACACCGCGAAGGGCATTTTGTTGTAGTCGTTGGGGTAGCGCCCGCCCAGGAATCGTAGAACATGCTCGTTGATGAAGTAGAAGTACCAGAATCCGTGAACATGCCCCAGGGTCGGGTGATTGCCCATGGGATGGCCCTGGTCGGGATTGGCCAATCCCGCCAGAATGTGCCACGGCGCGGCAACCGCCAGGAAGAGCAGAATGCCGGTCACCGGTTTCAGTTCGCGCCAGCGGCGCCACAGGCCGCTCAAAATCAAAAAGGGAACGGCCACCGCAATAAAAAAGACCGGAGCCACCAGCCCCTTGGCCAGCGCGGCCAGGGCCAGTGCCGCCCACATGGCGTAGATTCGCGTCGCGCGCCGGTCTTCCAGGCCCGTCAGGAAATTCCACAGCGCCAGCATCAGCAGAAACGTGAGCAGGGCCTCCGGAATGTTGAAGCGGGTAAACAGGAACGGGCCAATGGCGGTAAGCATGGCCAGCGCGGCGTAGTAGCCGGCTCGCCTGCCCCAGGCACGTCCCGCCCACAGCCAGCAGATCCAGGCGCAGCCAAAAATCGCCAGGGAGTTCGGCAGATGGGTGGCAAACACATTCTGGCCGAAGATTTTGTAATCGGCGGCCGTAAGCCAGTAGGGCAAAGGCGGCTTCTCAAGATAGCGCACGCCATTCACGTAGAGGGTGACCAGGTCGCCGGTTTCGGCCATGTGCTGGGCTGCCTGGGCATGCGATGCATCCACGTCATCCAGCAGGGGCGGTGTGAATAGCGATGCGAAATGAACCGCGGCGAAGATCAGCCACAGAATGAGCCACGCCACAACGGGGGAAGGCCCGGAACGCGGGCGGACGGCATCTTTTTGGGGCTCGTTCATGAGCGGGATCGCGCAGGGTTCAGGATAGCAGTTGGAGAGTGCGCAAATGCGGGTGATTTGAGACCATGGCAAATGGAAGTGACTTCAACTTTAGAAAGTCGCAGCGCGACGCCCCGAAGTGCCGGTGCGATCGCCAGGAAAAAAAAGGCCAGCCGGTCCTGTGCGCGGTACTGGCCCGGCCAGGACCGGCTGGCAATTCATCAGTGAGTTACTTCTACTGAGCGAGAGCTGAAGAGACCCCCAACACCATCTGGGTGCCGCTGTCCAGATGGACGTTTCTGCGGGAAGCGGAGAGCATGCCGGATGCGCTACCGGTGGCGTCGCCCGCCAGCATCAGTCCGGGGATGCCGGTGAGATGAGCGGAAAGCAAACCGGTGCCGGCTGCCGCGCCGTTGAAGCCCGGGCCGCCAAGGCTGCCGCCGGCATTTGAAGTTGCGCTGCCGGCCGCGCTGGTTGCGCCATGAAGGCCCGGGGCCACGCTTGCGTTGCCATTACCCGCCACGGAACCCACCGTGTTGACGCCGTTACCGGCGAGCGATCCCGTGCCGCCAACCGCGCTGCCCACTGCGCCTCCGCCGCCCAGCAGGCCGCCACCGGAGTGCGCTCCACCCGCGGCCATGCCGCCGCCCATGGGCGCGCCCATCGGGGGAGAAGCAATCAGGTCCGAATCCGCCGAGCCGTTCGCCATTGCCATTGCCGCCGGCGAGGGCGAGATGGACTGGATCATGGAGTGAATGGGCAGCGACCGGCCGCCTTTCAGCTCTGCGCGATCGAACACGATGCCGAGCTGCGAGTCCTGGCTGGTCTTGCTGTGTGCCTGCACGTCGGTCACGCGGCCCAGGATGCGCGTCCCCTTGGGGATTACGGTTCCATCCGCGGTGCGCGTCTTCTCAGTGGTCTTGAACACCACGGGATCACCAACCTTCGCGTTTTTCGAATCAAGCTTGCTGGCTAACTCGCCGTTGACCGGCCGCAAATCCGCCTCTCCCCCCGCGGAGCCGTTCGCCGAACCATTTGCAGCGCCAACTCCGCCAACTGCGCCGGAGCCATTGGCCGCGCCCGAACCCTCCGCCTGCACGCCGTTGCGGCTGGCGTGAGCATTGGCTGAAGCGGACTGGTTCGCTGGTGCGCTCGCAGCGGAGGTGGAAGAACTCTGCTGCACACGGGCGTCGGTTTGTCTTGCCAGAATGGGGACACTGGAGAGAAGCACCAACGCCACAACACAGAACTTCGTGGACATCATAGGAGAACTCCTCCTGAAAAGATTTTGATTTTTTCATCTGAACTGCTCGCCAACGTCGTTGGCGTAGGGAAAATCACTTTCCGCCGGGGGTTTTTGCAACTGGCGGGCCAAACTGCCGGGGGGCAACCCCAACCCGCATCATCCCAGTTACTTAGATGAACGGAGCCGCATCGGACGTTGCCTTCCGGAGCAGACCCGGGTGGGCAGATTTGAGCCGGGACGCGTGTAATTTATTCCTGCTCGTCGCAAGTAATCTTGTCACCCGGGCGGAATCATCTAATCATTTGGCTATGCATTGCAGCCGGAGGCGAGATGTCATGTGCTGCAAATAGTCCCCGAGTGATTGTGGCGGACGACGAGCTGGTAATCACGCGCACCATCGAGCAGATTCTCAACAGCCAGGGTTTTGAAGCCAAGGGAGTTTTGAGCGGCGAGGATGCCGTTGCGCTGGCCCGCCACTTTGCTCCGGATATCCTGGTCAGCGACATCCGCATGGGCGAGCTCGACGGCGTGCAGGCCGCGGTGCGTGTTCGCCGCATTGCGCCCTCATGCAAAGTAGTGCTTTTCTCCGCCACCATTCTGGACGAACTTCAGCTCAGGAAGGTGCGGCTCCTGGGTTTCGATTTCCTGCGCAAGCCGCTTCATCCCATCGGCTTGCTGGCGCATTTGCGCATGCTGGACCCCCGGTTCATGGATGAGATTCCTGCCGACGAGGCGCTGCGGCTCTTGCGCACCCACGCAGAAGCGAGCACGGAGCTGCTGGTGGAGGGCCGATTCTTTGGTGAACTCGCGGAGGCGCTGGCCGTAATTACGAGGGTGATGCCCACGGACATGAGCATCTGCTTGCGGCTCACAGAGGTGGACGGCCAGCCCGAACAAAACATCTGGCTGCATGACGGGCGGTTCCGCTACGCGGCCATCGGCGAGTGCCCAGTCGCTTTCGCTCCACCTTGGCGCTCGGTGCTCCAGGTCGGCCTGGAAGACGGCAGTGAGTGGGTGTTCAGGGAACGGTGGTAGAACCAGGGACCAAGGTTTCCCCCATTCCCCCATTCCCCTATTCCCCTATTCCCTTATTGCTACTGCCCGCTAGTCTGTCCCGGCGCCGGCGCAAAGTACCCCTTGCGCACCTGCACATGCACGCCTTCGCCGCAACTGACGGCGACGTGACGGAAGCTGCCGTCGAGCTTGTTGTTTGTGGAGGTATAGGAGCCGACGTACTGGGTGCGCAGCTCGTCTTCGATCTGCTGGAAGGCATCCTGGAGCTTCTTGCCGTTGTTGCCCACGTTGATGACGCGTCCGCCAGTCTCTTCGGCGATTTTTTTGGCGGCGGAGTACCCGTAGTAGCCCATCCCGGAATTCCAGTAGGACCCCACGTCGGCAATCAGGATGATGTAGACGATCACGTTCGAGCGTTCCGCGGCGGCAATGGCGTCCTGGATTTTCATGCGGCTGCCCTGGTCATCGCCGTCGGTGAGGATGATCATGGCCTTGCGCCCGGTCTCCTGGCTCAGTTTGTCCTTGGCCACCTCGTAAATTGCGTCGTAAAGAAGGGTGCCCTTGGGCCCGCCCTGGGTTGGCACAGTGCCCCCGCCCAGGCCGGGAATGCCGCCGCCGTTGCCGCCGGCGGTGTTGATCTGGGCCTTGTCCATGGCCCGCGCCAACTCATGCGCATTGTTGGTGAAGTCCTGAAGCAGGTCGATATTCACGTCGAACGAAATCAGGAATGCTTCGTCCTTCTTGCGCAGCACCTGCTCCAGAAACTGGCCGCCGGCCTGCTGCTCCAGGGGTAGAACGTAGTACTGGCTGCCGGAGGTATCCAGCATGATGCCCAGGGTGAGGGGCAGATCGCTCTCCGCGGTAAAGCTCTTCCAGGTCTGCGGCTGCTTGTCTTCCATGACCGAACAGTCGGACTTGGACAGATGAGGAACCAGTTCACCGTTCTTGCCCTTGACGGTGAAGAAAAGATCAACCAGATTCACCTGGAGCTTGAACGTGGCTACGGGCTGGTCGTCCTCAGGCTGAGCCGGTGCGTTGCTCACCGGCGGGGCGTCCGGCGAAGGGGGGAGCTGGGCCAGCGCCGCCACAGGGAAAAGCGGCAGAGCCAGCAGAAGGACGGCGATTCGGGGAAAGAGAGGCATGCTACCACCATTTAGAAGCGAGAATCCGGGTTACAGAAAGCATAGCCCCAATCCGGGGGCTCTGGCAGACGACCGGTGCTCAAAGCAAACCTGCCTGGTCCCGGCGCGTCTGATACTCTGACGGATGAAACACACGAAACGTCTGAGAACAGGCGCGGAGTGCTGGTCGCGCGCATTTGAGCGGCGCCAGGGGAGGACTGGAAAGCAGTGAACCTGGTATTTAAAGCAATGGCGGTGACGGCTCTTCTGGGCCTGGGTCTGGCTCCGGCAGTGACGGCGCAAAGCCAGCAGACGCAGCAGCCTGCGCAGGTTCCCAACGCTCCCAAACCGCAGCCGACGGCGCCCATCATCGACGCCGCCTCCGGTCCCATCAAGCCGGGAAGCGGAGCCGGGCTGGAATCCAGCGACACCGGCTCCGGCAGCGTGCCGCAGCAGACCGTGACCGCGCCTCCGGCGCCGAAACAGGTGCAGCCGCCTGCAGGGCCGCCGCCCGCCATGCCGCCGCCGGAACAGCTCGGCACTATTCTGCGGCTGAACGTGACCTACGTGGAAGTGCCGGTTACGGTGAAGGACGCAAAGGGCCGCCTGGTGGCCGGGCTCACCTGGCGCGACTTTCGCGTGTTCGAGAACGGCAACTACGAGCCGCTTAAGGAGTTCTTCGTCGATCCGTTCCCCATGTCGATGGTGTTCGTCGTGGACCGGAGCCTTCGTACCGGCGATATGGACTCGGTGAACCAGTCGCTGGGAGCAATTCAGGGCGCTTTGACGCCATATGACGAGATCCAGGTGATGACTTACGGCAACGGGACCACGAACGTTTCCGGCTCATTTACCGGGGCGCAGAGCGCGCGGGTTCCGTACCTGATTGCGATGGCGAAGTCTTCCGGAACAGAGGCGTTGAATCCGGTCAATTCCGGTCCGTTCGATAGTTGCGGCGTGCATGTGAATGGCAATTGCGTGGATCCGAACCTGCAGGAGGGGCGCTCGGCAGGCAACGGATACTTCATGACCATTCCCAAGGAGATTCACACCCTCAACGATGCTGTCCTGGCGGCGGCCAAGGAGCTTTCCAATCGGCCCAGGGAGCGGCGCCGCATCATTTACGTCATCAGCGATGGCGCCGAGTACGGCAGCAAAGCCAAGTACAACGAGGTTCTGCGCTACCTGGAAACCAACCACATTGCCGTATACGGCACCCTGGTGGGCGATGCGGCGCGCTGGGGCGAAGGACGGTTGAGCCGTCTCCACATGCCGTTCACCATGTACGACAACCTGCTGGTGAAGTACACCATTGCGACCGGCGGAACGCTCGATTCCGAGCACGGATTGAACAACATTGAGAAGAGCTACCTGGCACTGGCTGAAGAGGCGCGCAACAAGTACACCCTGGTGTACGCCAGCCACGAACCGCTGATCGACAGCAAGTTCCGCAATATTGACGTGCGGGTGGCCCGGCCCAACATGGAAGTGGTGGCTCCGCGCGGGTATTATCCTTCGGCGCAGGACCAGTAAGGCTGGGACCAGGGATCAGGGAACAAGACAGCACCAAAACGGAAAGGCCTGTGCGGGGTGCACAGGCCATTCCTTTTGCGGACTTGTGGGATCGCGGCGGCCGATTCTCGCCGCGCGGGCTTATTTGGGTTGGTCGACGGGGGGCGCGGGCGGATTCACCGGCGCGCTCTGCTGGGTAGCAGGCGGCGCTGTGGTTGTGGGCTCGGTAACGCCCTTCAAACCCTCTTTGAACCCCTTGAGGCCCTCGCCAATACCCTTACCCAACTCCGGAAGGCGCTTGGCGCCAAAGAGCACGAGCAATACGACTGCAATCACGAGCAGGTGGGTAGGTTGTAGAAAATCACCCATTTTGATATTCCTCCGCAGGGCGGCACACTCACCGTCCTGCCCATTTGACACCTTTATTGTCGCACAGGGGCAGGTCCGCGTGTTTGTGAGCTAGCTCACTTGTGATGAGGCGGGCCGGGGCGGGTCAGTTGACCTGCGCCGGCTTGCCCAGCCGCTCCGTCACCATGGCATAGAAGCTGTGCAGATCCTCTTCCTCACCCATGGTGAGGCGGCGGAAGACCTTCATGAGCGGGAACAGGCGGGAACCGCGCACGTCCACCGCGGGAACAGCCACGGTGCCGCCGGGGTACTGGGTCATCTCCCAGCCGCCGTTGTAGCGCCGGCGGATGATCTCGCCCAGGTAGCTGCCCCACAGGCGGACCTCGTAATCCACGTCGTGCTCGGGGCTCTCGCCTACGAGAACGAGGATTTCGTCGAGGACTTCGATGGATTCAGCGGTGAAATCGAGGGTCTTGCGGTAGTCGGTGCGCGCCACGTCAGCGGCCCCGCGAGCGTAGCCCTCCATCATCGATCCCAGGTCGGGAAACGGCGTCGACTCCAGACGTTTGCGCATATCGTTCATGGCCCAGACAAGTATAGGCCCGGGCGGCGGGCGGACTTACCGGGGCCGGCGCCGGTATTTTCGATTAGCCAGTAAAATCGAATCAACGGGGTTCGGTTTCTCTATGAAGTTGCTGCGGATTTTCATGGTTGCCTGCGGGCTGGTGCTGGCGTTCGGAGTGGCGCGGCCGGCTACGCGCGATATTTATCCCGACTCGGCGCAGGCGAAGGGCCAGATCGCCTCGGCGCTCAAGGAGGCGGCGCGGACGCACAAGCGGGTTCTGCTCGTCTTTGGCGGCAACTGGTGCGGCGACTGCATCGTGCTTGACAGCTACTTTCACAGCGCGCGGAACGGGCCGATTCTGGAAGCGAGTTTTGTGCTGGTACACGTGAATGTGGGCGAATACGACGCCAACCTGGACCTGGCGCAGAAGTACGAAATACCGCTTGAGAAAGGCGTGCCGGCGATTGCTGTGCTCAGCGAGGACGGCAAGCTGATCTACAGCCAGAAGGGCGGGGAGTTTGAGGCGATGCGGCGGATGGATCCCGGAGACGTGACGAAGTTCCTGGTGAGGTGGAAGCCGGGACAGAAGGGCTGCTCGGTGGTGGAAGTGAACTGCTGAGGGGATGGCTAAAGAGTGCGGAGGAAGTCGTGAAGCCGTTTTGCGTGCGGGGATGCGCGCTCCACGAGCGCCGGGTTGATCCTGGCCAGCAGCGCTGATCCATGCACTATCTTGTGGTACTCGCCTTTGGTTTTGGTATTCACGGTCGCCTTCTTGAGCCCGTTCGCCACGTCCTGTTTTTGAATGACCTCGATGTTTTTCGGACTTCCAGACAGCGACTTCGCTGAGAACCCGCCGTCGTAGAACGATGCCAGTGCCTCGCGGTCCGCTAGGAACCAGGATTCCACGCACTCGACCATGAGGAATATGTGGTGATCGCTCAAGGTCGGGAAATCCCATCTGTCGCGAATCCGTAGATGTTCAACCTCCGTTGCAGCTGACACTCCCGATTCGGAATCAACAAGGAGGACTTGCACCTCGCCGGTCTTGCTAGTCTCAACTGCTCGCCTGAACTTGTCGAAGGTCTGATTCCGCCCACCGCAGGGAACGATTCTGGGGCGGTTTCTTCCCGGTGCGACATTCGCACAATAGGCCGCGAATCCTTGTCTGCAGCGAGTGATGGAATCCTCATTGTCTCCACCACCTTCTACATAGATTCGTACGCTCACCAGCGGTTCCCCCCAATCTGGCCGCTCGCCCAGAGCTTTCCTAGGGAGTACTTGTCGAGCCATATCCTCAACCGTTCTGCATCGAGTCTTTCGATAACTGTGGAGCCATCAACCTTTTCGCATATGCAGACCGCATCGGGATGGTCGGTGAACGAGTCGAGAAGGCTACGAGAGTGGGTGGTGACGATGAGTTGAGTACGCGCGGATGCCTCGCACAACAAGTCGGCCAATGTTGGGAACATGTCCGGATGAAGCCCGAGGTCTGGTTCATCGATGCAAATCACCGGAGGCGGCGTCGGATCGAGCAAAATGATGAGCAGCGTGAGCCAGCGCAAGGTGCCGTCGGAGAGGCGTTCGGCTGGGGTTCGTGAAGTCAGACCCACTTCCTTAACCATAATCCGGAGGCTGGTTCCAACCAACTCTGTATCGACGTCTTTCAGCGGCTCGTAAAACGAGCGTGCCAACTCGATCAGCCGCTCGAAAACAGCCGAGTCGCCCCGGTCACGCATCGCCTTGAGCACCTGCGCAAGATTGATAGAGTCCGATGCAAGCCGATAGCTATCTAAGCCGGCGGGCTGCAATTGTCTTGTCTCGGATTTGTGGCCGAAGGTCCAGTCTCTGTAAAACGCAAACTGTTCGAACGCATCGGCAAGCTCACGCATGCGAGGATAATGAGTCGAGAAATACGGCTCGCGGCCTAAGACCGATAGTACTGAGCGTTCCGCCGGTATTGATGGCTTTCCTGATGGGCTAATTTCTTTTGCCAGCATCCAAGCGATCTCATCATCTCCTTGGGATCTCGAATCGCGCTCGAAAGAGTCGCTCGTTGCGCGCGTCGGATCAGTACCTTCACCGATTTCTACAAAGCGCTCGTTGCGGACATCAAAGCCTCCTTGTAGCGCCGAAAGCGAGATCGAGTAGTAAAGTGGCCGGTGCTCTGACATTGCGAAGGGGGAGCGGACGCCGTTATCTCCATCGGTCATGGCCACTGAAAGAAATGGCGGAACACCATTAGCTGATTTTCCTTTCCAAACCCATTCTTGTGCGCCGCCAGTCCGGATAACATCCGACCACGGATCCTTATCCGGCAACTTGCTCAGCAGCCCAATAATCTCGATCAGATTCGACTTCCCCGACCCGTTCGCCCCAATCAAAATATTCAGCGGCCTTAGCTCGATCTCTTCGGTATTCGGTCCAAAGGAGAGCAGGTTCACCGGCTTAATCGACTTCAAAAACGGATGATTTGCCATGATCGCACCCTCTCCTTCCGCAGTATGCCCCTACGGTATCACTTTTTGCAGGAAGTCGAAGAGAACACGGCAGCTTACTGGCTTCGGGCCGCCAACTCTAGTCGCTCAGCGGCGCCAGGTGCTTGGTGTTCTGGTAAGTGAACTGGATGCGATGCACCACCGTGATGGTTGACAGCACCGCCAGCACCCACAGCACCGGCGCCATCACCCCCCAGTGATTGAACAGCGCGCCCAGGATGATGAGCACGATGCGCTCCGGCCGCTCCATGAAGCCAACCTTGCAGGAGCCGATCAGAGCCTCCGCGCGGGCGCGCGTATAGCTGACCATCAGAGACGTGACCATGACGAACGCCGTCAGCACCACGTAGCGAAAATGGTTGATGCGCGCGTAGTAGACCAGCAGCCCGAAGAACAGCACAACGTCGGAGTAGCGGTCGATCACCGAATCAAAATACGCGCCAAAGACGGTGACCTGGTTGGTCCGCCGGGCCACGCGGCCATCCACCATGTCAAAGATGCCGGCGCCAATAATGACCAGCCCGCCGTAAAAGAACATGCGCCCGGCGTTGAGCGCGTTGGCATGGCCAAAGAAGAACGCGGCGGCAATGTTGATCACCAGCCCCAGGAAAGTGAGAAAGTTGGGCGAAATGCGGGTCAGCGCAAGCCCATGCACGATTCGGTCAAGAAGCCAGCCGCATGCCCTGCCGAACCCGCCTGTCCACGTCATCGTCTTGCTTCCCTCGTTACTGCTGAGCGCCTTCACCATCCTCCACGCCGCCAGCGGCTTCATCGTGGATGGTGGTCAGTTTCAGGATCTCAAGCTCGCGTTTGCCGTTGGGCGTATGGATGGTGGCCACGTCGCCCACGCGCTTGCCCACAATGCCGCGCCCGATGGGCGAAGTGGTTGAGATGAGCCCCTTGGAGACGTCGGACTCCTCGCTGGTAACCAGGCGGTACTCAATCTCCGCGTCCTTGGTGGAATCGTAAACCATCACTGTGGAGCCAAAGCCGGCGCGGTCGCGCGGAATATTGGCCAGGTTGACCAGTGAGAGCTCCGCCATGCGCCGCTTCAGCTGGCCCAGGCGCGCGTTCACAAAATCCTGGCGCTGCTTGGCCATGTGGTACTCGGCGTTCTCGCTCAGGTCTCCCATGGCCACGGCTTTCTTGATCTCCGCCGGAAGCTCATGGGCGAGCTCATGCTCGAGCACCGCGATTTCTTTCAAAAGTTGTTTTTTAATGTGATCGGGCATCCGTGGTCCACAAGCAGAGAGCGCGGGTCGCTCACGCCGCTAAAGGGGCATTCAATCCTGAATTTCAATTATACGCACCGGGGCGTCAGAGCCAGGGCATAGCTGAAGCGCAAACTCTCAATCTTCGCAAACCGGACTTCTGCGGCAGCCTGCCGACGCCATTGAAGCCGGGGAGCGGGGCGAGGTCTCCAGACGCTCCTCCGTTTCAGAACTGATGAAGAATCTCCACCCGGACGATTGAGCGGACGCCTTCAGGAACGGTCCCACCCTGACACCTGAAACCTGACCCCTGACCTGTGACTGCCGCCACAGCCCCTCCGAACCGGAAAGCACATACTCAACGCTGAAGAGGAGCTTCCAGGCGAAGCTCCTTTCCAAGTTTAGGGGAGGAATTTGTACCCCCCTCCCCCCATTTTGATATCAATGATATCAATGCTATCGGTCGTAGCAGCAGCAAGGGCTCGGGAATGAGCGTCATCCTGGGGCGGGTTTTCAGGGAGGAACGAAGAAAGAAATACCCCCCTCCCCCCCCCGTTTTGATATCAATGCTATCAGTAGTAGCAGCAGCAAGGGCTCGGGAATGAGCGTCATCCTGGGGCGGGTTTTC
>Ga0265338_10002495_pt1 | contig 27417 bp, 23 predicted proteins | sample 42126metaG_FD_193579 | JGI IMG/M metagenome (GOLD analysis project Ga0265338, IMG submission 193579) | Rhizosphere microbial communities from Carex aquatilis grown in University of Washington, Seatle, WA, United States - 4-21-26 metaG | ecosystem: Host-associated > Plants > Roots > Rhizosphere...
CCTGTAGACAAAGAATCCCATGAACGTGGCCGACACGGCCGTGAGGATGGCCGTCGGCAGGTGGCGGAAGGGCCGCCACACGCAAAGCCCGATGCCGCAGGCGAAGACCCACTTGGCCAGCAGCAGCTTGAGGTCCCATGACCATGAGGCCCCGTTCGCGAGGATGGGCAGCAGCTGCAGGGGATCGCCGAAGCACGACTGGCCCTGCCCAAGGAGGGGCGATCCCGTCGAATCGTAGCGGTTCCAGAGCGGAAGCTCCCCGTCGGCGAGCAGCGCCTTGCGCTCGATCATCGAGAGGGGCAGATGGTGCCACAGGAGCGCCGCGACGTCCGCCTTGTGCGGGTCGCCGGCCTCGCTGCTCTGGGCTCCGGGCAGCCAGGGATTCTGCCCGTAAAGAAGCGCGATTCCGAGGTTTGGCGACACGAGGCTCCGGCCCGCGAAGATGACCGGGAAGTTCGCGACCGCGGTGCCGAAAAGCGCCGCAGCCGCAATGGCCCACGCCGGCGAGGCGCATGCCGCCCCCCATAGGCGCCGCGCCCGCTCATCCAGGCGCACGGTGCCGGAATCCCTGGCCCAGCCGATTATGAGGAGCAGCCCGACCGATCCCATGAAAAGCGCCGCAATCTTCCTCCAGACGGGGGGTCGCACGATGTTGATGGCACCCCCCAAGCTTATCCTCGTTCGCGGGTCGGTCGCCTCAGCGGTCGTCTCGATCGTGAGCGTCCCGTCCTTCACCGTCAGCGAGTGGATCTGGTCTTCGGGCGTAAACTGCCCCGGGTCAAACGAGGCGATGATGCGGCCGGACCCGTCGACAATCCGCGCGTCGCTCACCGTCATCTTGGTGTCACGGTCCAGGGGATCGAACCTCAGCGCCTGGTAATGCCCGTAGGGAAGGGCGAAGCGAAGACGCGCGGACTGCCCCGCGACGACGGGCTCGAGCACGGAATCCGGCTCGTTGATTCCCGCCCCAATGTCGTAGTAGAGCTGCACTAGCCCCGATTGCTCCGATTGCACCTGGATCTCGAAGGCGCAGGGACTCGTGCGCGACCTCGACCAGGGCTCCAGCGTGAGCACCGCGCCAGCCGAGAACACCAGGCACGCCAGCACGCTCCAGAAGGTCAGGGTTCGGCGCTTCAAGGTTTTGGGGCAGAATAGGCGGCCTGCCTCCGGCTAGGAAGCCTTTCCATTCGGGCGGCGGACGCTCCCATCACGGTTGGGCCCTGGGTCAGCCGGGCAGCACCGGCGGCTCGCCGGCCGTCTCCTTCTGCAGCTTGTGCCAGGCGAACGTGCCCCGGACCCCCTGGAAATAGAAGTAGGCGAAAACGGCGCCCATGATGAGTCCCGCGGAGTTGCCGGTCTTCGATATGAGCATGACCTTCGAGGCGATGAAGTAGACCAGCATGATCAGCGCGCAGATGCGGCTTTTTCTCCAGATGCCAACGGTTAGGCCCGCGATCAGGGCGACGTCGGCCAGGTTGAAGAGGTTGAAGCCTGCGATCGAGGCTCCGAACAACGGCAGAAGGCTCGCAATCAGCGTGACCACCGAGGAGATGATGCCGGCGATCCACGCGTTCTTTATGTGCCGTAGGGCGTCTGAATCTGTCATGAGTTTGTGATCCTTGGTTTGGGGGCTGCGAAGTGCCGCGCATGGCGGGCGGCGGACGCCGGCCCCGGTGGGCCTGCTCAAAGCCCCTGTCGTCTAGGTTCGAATGCGGCCGCGGGCAAACAGTATATGGGTCCGCGGGCGCATCACCCGGCCCACCCCTGGGGCCTGCGGGCGACGTAGACGTAGTTGTCGACGTCGCCGTGCTCGGACTTCTCCACGGACATCATCTGAGCCCCGGAGCGCGTGAGGAACGAGACGACCTCGTCCTTGGGCATGGCGTACATCTGCATCTTCGGAGTCCCCGGGAACCAGCCCGGATGGTGATAGCGCACATGCCTGGCCACCCGCATCCACAGGGTCGGGGGCCAGAACGAGAACCGGAGCCTGTCGGGGGGGTCCCCGGCCGGCACCTTGTCGGGAATCTGCACCGACATGACGCCGCCCGGGCAGAGGATGCGGATGAATTCCCTCAGGTAGCGCCGGGTGTAGCGGGGCGCGATGTGCTGGAGCGTGATGCGGCTGTAGACTAGGTCGAACGAGCGGTCGGGAAAGAGCCTGAGGTCGGCCCGGGCGTTCTGCGTGAAGCTCACCCGGCTGTCCGTGCAGTGCTCCCGGGCGAGCGTCACCATGCGCTCCGAGATGTCGACCCCGGTCACCCGCTCGAAATGGCGCGCGAGGGCCTGCGTGAGGCGCCCCGCGCCGCACCCGAAATCAAGGGCGCTGCGCATCCTGAGCTGCGGATCGAAGGAGCGGACCCGCGCAAGGTCCTTCTCGACCTCGGCGACGCCCGTCGAGAAGAACTCGGAGATGGCCCACCGGTTGCCCTGTTTTTGAGACTCGGTAAGGACCGCCCAGAAGGGGTCGTCCTTCGCGAGTGCGTCCCAATGGCGTCGTACCTGCCAGAGTTTCATCCAGGAAAGGCTTGGGCGGTCATGGATCGCTCGACCTCCTCAGAGCTTCTCCTTCAGGTCGATCTCAAGGTGGCGGACCTGGTAGGTGAGCCTTCGCGGGTCAAAGTTGCCGGGATATGAGGCCGGCCGGTCGCTATGGAAGAGCAGGACCGTGTCGCCTGGCTTCAGCACGACATCCCGGATCGTGGCCGGCACCACTTCGGCGGGCTTCAGGGCGGCGCGACAGACGACCTTCCCTCCAAGCGTCACCACCGCACCGCGCTCGTCGACCGACCTAAGGTTGAACTTGATGTCCGCCCTTATGGCGAACGGCTGCGGATTGCGGATGGCCACCGTGCTGTCCCCCAGGCTCCAGCGGAAGAATTCCCAGCGGGACTTTTCGGGGCCCCACCAATTGCGGGGGCCGAAGACCGCCTCGACCACGCTTCGGTCAGCCGGGTTGATCATCAGCTCCCGCGGTCCCTCCACAACGAAGCTTTCCCTGCCGGGCGGCTTGAGGAGCTCCGCCGATCCAAGCGCGCCCAGGTTTCCAATGACAAGAAGAATCGGCCATAAGCCCTTGCGGGGCACCATGATATTGAACGCCAAGGTCATGGGGAGCAGGACCCGTGCGGCGGCCGAGGGATAGTTCTCCCACACCGCATCCCCAAGGAAGACCATAAGAACACAGTAGCATGCGCCCACGCGCCACCAGGGCTCGAGCCAGCGCCTCCGAAGGACAAAGAACAGAAACTGCGCCATCAATCCCACGAGGACCAGGAGATCGATTCTCGTGACGACCGCGTTTGGGTAGCCGCCGGCAAAGGTGCTCGATAGCGCATCCCCGAGCTTGTTCATGAGGCCCACAAACGGCGGGGCGAAATTGCGGGGTCCAATGTCGTCCCCTTTCCCGAGCCAGAGCCTCAGGCAGAGCATCCATGCCGCAACGGGAAGAAGCACGAGGGCCCCCTGTGCCAGCCAGGGCGCCCACGTCCGCGGCCTGCGCGGTTCCGGCGGGCGCAGCGCGGCGCCGCCGAGGACGCTGGTGTCCTTTCCGAGCCCGGAAATCCCGAAGACCAGGGCCGCTGTCCAAGGCCGTCCGGACTCGATAAGCATCATTGCCACCACCGTCAGAAGAAGGCTTGGGCCGTCCAGGAGAGCGCTGGTGACGCTGAAGATGAGCCCGAACGAATAAAGCACGGCCGCCCATCTGAAGCAGTTGCCCCAGCTGATCGGGGGGAACCAGCGCAGCAGAAGGGCGGCCAGAATGAACCAGCAGACAATGTTCTGCGCCGCGTAGACGTTCAAGGCCCGCACCGGATCCCCGCCGCCGAGGATCCATGCCGTCCAGACAAAGAGTATCCGGCGCGCCCGGTATTGAAGGCTGTCCACGGCCTTCTTAAGCAGGGGATCCCTCAGGTACGGGTGCATTGCGATCTGGGCGTACCACTGGGAGTCGTAGCCGGGGGAATTCGCCCTCTCGTAATGGTTCACGGCCCTCAATTCGGGAAGGTAGCGGGCATGCTCGACCGTTCCAAACTGGGCCATGTACGTGAACCCCTGGCCAGGCAGGTAGAAGAACGCCACGCTCCATGCAAAGATCGCGACCGCGGCCAGGCACACGATCCAGCGAAGCGCGTTGGCCCTTCTTTGGAGAAATGATTTGAGTCGGACCACGAAAAGAGGACAAACCACTCTCCCCGCCGATTCAAAGCAAGTATGGATTTTCCTGAAGCCCCGACTCCGCCCATCCATCCTGAGTTGAGGCGCGCGGCCGCAGCGGCGGCCATCCTTGCCCTTGCTGTTTATGCCATGGTCCTCGTTGCCCACGTGGCCGCGGTGGCCGGGGCCTCGGATTCGTCGGGGTACATGAGCCATGCCCGCCTCCTCGGCGAGGGGCACCTTCATGTCCAACCCAGGATCATACCCGGGTTGCCGCGCGTGAGCGGCGCACGGCTGCTCTATGTACCCCTGGGATTCATGCCGGCGCCAAATGGCGACGGACTGGTGCCCACTTACCCCGTGGGCCTTTCCCTGTTCATTGTCGCCCTGAAGCCCCTCTGCGGCTGGCGGTATGCCGGCGACCTGGCCATGACCCTGCACGCGCTCGGCGGCCTGGCCGCAATGTACGCCCTGGGCCGCATGCTGGGATTGGGGCGCATATGGGCGTCCATCGGAGTCGCGATCCTGGCAGTGAGCCCCCTCTATCTCTTCATGTCGCTTCAGGCGATGAGCGACGTCCCCGCTCTCCTGTGGACGACCCTGGCGGTGCTCGCGGCACTCAAGAGCAGGGACCGCCCATGGTGGGCGCTCCTGGCCGGCGCGGCGATGGCGGTCGATGTCCTGCTCAGGCCGACAAACGTCCTCGCATTCGCCCCGCTCGCCGTGGCCCTTGGAACCTCGCCCCGGCGTTGGGCCCTGCTGATGCTGGGCGGCCTGCCGGGGGCCGCGTTCTTCTTTGGCCACAGCCTTGCCGCCTATGGAAGCGTTGCGGCCACGGGATATGGCGACGTAAGCATTGATTTTGGCATGCGCTACGTGCCCGAGACCCTGCTCCACTACGCCCGCTGGCTGCCGGTCCTCTTCACGCCCCTGGTGGCGTTCGCCCTGGGGCTGCCTTGGCTCGGAGGGGAAAGCCCAAGGAACCGGTGGCTTCTCGGAACCTGGGTTGTGGCCTTCGCCGCCTTCTATGCCACCTATCGATGCACGCACGAGGTGTGGTGGTACCTGCGATTCCTCCTTCCGGCGGTTCCGGCGCTCGTTGTCGGCGCTCTCCTTGTCCTGCGGGCCTTGTTCCGCCGGGCGCCGGCCTGGGCCGACCCGGGGCGATCTCTTGCCGCCTGCGCCGCTGTTTTGGTGCTCGTGGGGATCGCCGCGGGAGGGCCAGACCGCTTCCTGCATCCGTTCAGCATCGGCACGGAAGAGATCCGATACCAACGCCTTGCCAATTGGATGCAAGAGAATGTCCCGGCCGACGCCGTCTGCCTTACAGAACAGGCGAGCGGCGCGCTCTTCTATTACACGCCCTTCGCGCTTGTGCGCTGGGACGCCATCGACAGGGCGACCGCAGGAAAAGTCGAGTCGGCCATCCGCGCCGCAAAAAGGCCCCTTTATGCCGTGCTCTTCCCCTTCGAAATCCGCGATGCCGGCGTGCTGCGCGACGTGATGCCGGGACATTGGATCGAGGTTGGAAAGGTCGACGATGTTGCCATATTCCGACGCGACTTTGACGCCGCGAAACCCTGAGCCCACCGTGTCCGAGCCGCTTCTCCTGGACCTTACGCACACGAGCCACACAAGGGCCCGGACGGGAATCCAGCGGGTCGTGCGCTCGCTGCGAAAGGCGCTTGCGGAAAAGGCGCAGGCCGTGTGCTTCGATCCCTACGAGGGCGCCTGGCGCCCCCTCCAACCCTGGGAGGAGCGAAACCTCTCGTCCGCCAATCCGTCCAAGGGCCGGGGCTCCCATTGGCCGCTTCGCGCGCGCATCCTGGGGCGCCTGCGGCGAATGTCGGGCCGAACGGATTCCCCTCCGGCGAAAGGCGGCGCATCCGGTGTGCTCGTCCCCGAGATCTTCTCGCCGCAGGTCGCCCGCTCCCTGCCCCGCCTCTTCGCCGCGACAGCCGGCCCGCGCGTCGCCCTCTTTCACGACGCCATCGCGCTCCAGTTCCCGGAATTCACGCCCCGCTCGAATGTCGCACGCTTTCCCTCGTACCTCCGGGAGCTCCTGCAGTTCGACGGCGTGGCGGCCGTGTCCGAGGCGTCCCGCGAGAGCCTGCTGGAGTACTGGCGCTGGCTCGGCGCCTCGCGGCATCCCGAGGTTGTCGCCCTTCCCCTTGGCATAGAGCCGCCGCCGTCCGATGCCGGTTCGCCGGACCCCGGGAAGCCCCCCGTTCTCCTAAGCGTCGGGAGCATCGAGGGGAGAAAGAACCATGCGGCGCTCCTGGAGGCTTGCGAGACGCTCTGGTCGCGGGGCCTGGGCTTCGAGCTTCGCCTCGTGGGGATTTCAAACCCGGAGACGGGGGGTCCGGCGCTCGAGAGGCTCGAGCGGCTGCGCGCCTCGGGCCGGCCTTTGCGCCATGACGGCCCGGTTGACGACGCGACCCTCGAGGCGGCGTACCGCGAGTGCTCCTTCACGGTTTACCCTTCGCTGGCCGAGGGCTTCGGCCTGCCCGTGGCCGAAAGCCTCGCCCGCGGAAGGCCCTGCCTGTGCCGCACGGACGGGGCCCTGGGAGAGATCGCACGCGGCGGAGGCTGCATAGGCCTCGGCGCTGCGGGCCCTTCCGAGATCGCCGACGCGATCGCCGGGCTGCTGGCAAGCCCCTCCACGTTGGCCTCGCTTTCGGCCGAAGCCAGGGGCCGCCAATTCAAGGCCTGGAGCGCCTATGCGTCGGAGCTTTTGGCCTGGATGGGATCGCTTCGCCGCGACGCATAAGGAGATCGGAATGCGTTGATCGACGGGGGCCTGCGTGCGCCCCCATTTGCATTTGCAAACGCCCCCCGCGCTCTTAGCGTCGGGCCCGCATGGCGATCACCTTTTTCCTGAAGAACAAGAAGCCGATCTTGGGCCGTTGCAGCGAGGACTACTCGACCAAGATGCGCCTGCGCTACGCGCCTTTCTACCACGCCATGGATGCCCAGAAGGGCACCACCATACACCTGGACGGCAAGGAGATGATCATGCTTTCGAGCAACGACTACCTGGGGCTCTCGTTTCATCCCAAGGTGGTCGAGGCGGGGCGCGCGGCGCTCATCAAATGGGGGACAAGCACCACAGGGGCCCGGCCGTCGAACGGCTCCCGGACCTACCATCTCGAGCTGGAGCAGAAGATGGCCACTTTCCTGGGACGCGAGGCGTGCCATATCCACGCCGCGGGCTACCTGTCCTGCCTCGCGAGCGTCGCCGCGTTCGCCCAGAAGGGCGACGTCATCCTGGCGGACAAGAACGTGCACTCCTGCCTCTGGGACGGGATCCGCCTCTCGAACGCGACGGTCGAGCGGTTCTCGCACAACAATCCCGACGACCTGAGGGAGGTCATCGCGACGGCGAACCCCACCGCGCCGAAGATGCTGGTGATCGAGGGCGTCTACTCCATGGAGGGGCACATCGCCCGGCTGCCCGAACTCAACGAGATCGCCGAGGAGCACGGCTGCTTCATCGTCCTGGATGACGCCCACGGCTTCGGGGTCCTGGGCCGCCAGGGGCGCGGTACGGTCGACCATTTCGGGCTCAATGACGCGGTCGATGTCATCTGCGGGAGCCTGTCCAAGTCGCTCGCGAGCACGGGCGGGTTTGTGGCGGCCTCAAAGGACGTGATCGAATACCTTCGCACCCACTCCAAACAGACGATTTTCAGCGCGGCGATCAGCCCCAGCCAGGCCGCGTGCGCGCAGGCCTCGCTTGAGATCATGCAGACCGAGCCGCAGCACCTCGAGCGGCTCTGGGCGAACACGAAGAAATACCGGGCCATCCTGAAAGGCCTGGGATTCGACACGTGGGAGAGCGAGACACCCGCCGTTCCGATCGTGCTCGGCTCCAAGGAGCGCGTGTACCCCTTCTGGAAGGCGCTTCTCGAAAAGGGAATCTTCACCGTCATGGCCACGTCGCCCGCGGTGCCCGCGGGCAAGGACCTCATCCGCACCGCGGTCTCGGCGATGCACACGGACGAGCAGCTCGAGAAGATCGCCGCCGCAATGGCGTACGCGGCGAAGAAGCTTTAGAAGCCCGCCGCGTTAGGGGTCAGACGAGCGCCTCGCGCAGCATTCTCGCCGCTCCGGCCCACGTCGGAAGCGGCCGGCTTGAAGCCTCGGCCGCCAGGCGCGCATGCAGGGCGTCCTCGGTGAGAATACGCCGCAGGGCCTCCGTCCAGCCCGCCAGGTCGTTGCGCGGCACGACGAGGCACCCGCCCCCGGTCGCGTTCTCAAGGAGAGGCGCAATGCCGCTGCAGACGCACGGAACACCCCTCCAGAGCGATTCGAGGAGCGGCAGGCCGCAACCCTCCGCGATCGAGGCAAGGGCGGTGGCTCGGGCGGACGCAAGGAGCGCGGCGAGCGCCGCATCGTCCATGCGGGCGTGATGCAGGAGCCCCGGCCAGCGGGCGCCCAGCTCCCGCACCCGCTTGGCCATAGGTCCGCCGAACTGCGGGTTCACACGCCCGACCAAATGAAGCTCCATCTCCAGCCCTTCAAGCCTGAGCGCCTGGCACGCGTCGACGATCACGCCCTGGTTCTTCCTCGGCTCGAGGATTCCAATGGAGACGATCCGTGGCGGACCGGAGCGCGCCCCGGAGGAACCCTTCGAACGGGCGATGCCAGCCCCGTCGGCGCCCATCGGAAGCACCTCGACGGGCGGAGGGCTGGACACGCCCTGCCATTTCCAGAATCCAAGCAGCTCCTCCCGGCTCGCGGCGGAGACCGCCCACACCCTGTCAAAGCGCGAGAGTATCTTCATGTAGGACGGGTGCCGGGCGACGCTCTTTGGCCACGTGATGTCGGGGTGCTTGATCGGGATCGCGTCATGGTAGAGCGCCGCCAGCCTGCAGGGGCGCCGATCAAGGAATCCCGCGAAGCCCGGACGCTCGGTTTCGGAGAAGAGCTCCGGCGTGAAGATCCAGTCGGTCTTCGCAGGCATCGCCGCGATCCCGGGCCAGGCGGCCCCGGTTGCCGCGGCCCCCAGCTCCTCCTTCAGGCGCCGGCTGACCCGGGCTAGACCGGAGGAATGCCGCCAGGTGGAGGCGCTTGTCGTGTCAAAGAAGATCATGGACTCGCGGCGGCCTCGAGCCGCTTCAGAAGCCTCTCCGTGTTGGATCGGACGTCGAAGTTGGCCTCAATCCAACCCCTCGCCGGGCGCCGCAGCGACTCGCAGAAGTCATCGTCGCAGGAGAGCCGGCGGAGCGCATCCACCCACGCTTCAGGGCGATCAACCGGAAGAACGATGCCGGTCACCCCGTCACTTACGGCCTCTGTCGTCCCCGCGGTCGGGGACGTCACCACGGGAACGCCGGCCGCCATGGCCTCGGCGATCACGTTCGGAAGCCCGTCGCGGTCTCCGCTCGGGGCGACAACCCCCGTGTGCAGGAGGACGTCGGCCCATTCAAGGTGCTCCCAAACCTCCTGCGGGGGCACCTGCCCGACGAAGGTGACAAGGTTGGCCACGCCCAGATGGCCCGCCAGGGCCTCGAGCTTGGGGCGGAGCGGGCCGTCGCCCACAATCCGGGCGGTGAATTCCACGCCGGCCGCCTTGAGGGCCGCGTAGATCCTCAGCTGCCGGTCAATCCCCTTCTTCTCGACAAGCCGGGCGAGCGAGAGGAGGTGCAGCGGCACGCGGGAGGGGTGAAGCGCCTTCAGTGCGGGGAGCCGATCGAGGCCGCTGCGAATGCAAATGATCCTGTCCGGCTCGAGTCCCCGGGCGATGAGCGCCTGCCGGGCGAGCTCCGTCGAGGTGTGGACGAACACGGCGGCCTCGAGCTTCTCCTTGAGCCACCAGTCGCCCCCGTGCTCAAAGACGTCGTAGGCGTGGGCGCCGGCCGTGAACCGGTGGCCGTCGATCCGCCAGAGGAGCCATGCCGCCGTGGCGGGGCCGCCGCCCCACGCCGCGTGGATCAGCCGCGGCGGGTTTCTCCGGAAGGCCCTGGCGTAAAAGCAGGCGAAGCCGGCGCCGAGCATGTTCTCCCAGAAATTGATCCACGAGGGGGCGCGCCTCGTTGCGAGTCCGTGGAGCAGCTGCCTGAGCACCTCGGGCCTGCGCCACGACTCGTAGGGGATCAGCCAGAAGAGCTGGAGCAGCTTCCATTTGTTGAAGGGCTCGACCTCGACGCCGCGGAACGAGCCCCCGCCGCCCCACATCGAGTGGATCCTCAGCCGGACGCCCTTCGCCCTGAGCGCCACGATCTCCCGCTGGAGGAACATCTCGGTCGTCTTCGGAAAGGTCGTGAAGAGGTAGGTGATTTCGAGTCCGTCGGAGTTCAATGAACCTCGACTCTAGACGGTCCCGGGCCGCCTCGGAAAGATTCTTCGGACGGCCGGCCGCGCGCCTTCCCTTTTTGCGCTCGCGCGGACGGGGACTGTCTGATGCTTTCTGCCGTTTAAGCCGATGAATTACTTCCGCCGGAGCGACCTCACTACGGAGGTCATAGGCCTCCTCACCCGATACGACGAAACCATACGCCGCTTCGTGGGCCCAGGGTACCAGCACCCGATCCGCATGCGCGACTGGGAGCTCGCGCGGATCCTGGTGGCCATCCGCTCGGTGCCCGTCGGCTCAAGCGTGCTCGACACCGGCTCGTACAACACGTACCTGGCGCTCGCGCTCGGCGCGGCGGGCTACCGGATGACCGCCTCCGACCTCATCTGGCGGCGCATGATGAAGAGTCTCGAGCGCCGGCTTGGGTTCGCGCCCAGCAAGCACACCGAGGCCCCGTTCTTCACATGGCTCGGCGTGTACCGGCGCGCGGGCGTCCACGTGAGGAACCTGAACCTCACCAAGCTGGCCTGCCCGGACGCCTCCTTCGACTGCGTGGTCGCCCTCTCCGTCATCGAGCATGTCCCCAACGTTGGGCGGGCCCTCTCCGAGATGTACCGGGTGCTTGCGCCCGGGGGCCGGATGCTCATCACGACCGACTGCGCGCCGGAGCCCTCGCCGTTCGCGAACGGCGTCAGGTACTTCTCCGAGGCGGAGCTCGAGAGCCTCTTCGCCCCCTACCCCGTCACCTCGGCGCGCAACAGGCCGGACTTCTCGGAGGAGAACTGGTGCTACAACCTCGGGCGGCCCGTGGTTACGGTGTTCGTCGAGATCACAAAACCCCGATAAAGGGCAGGTGGGAGTGGGCCCGGTACGGCAGCCTCGTTGGCTTCTCCTCCGAAACCTTCGCGGCCAGTCCGACCAGCTCGTCGATCAGGATCGTCGGATCCTCCTCGTAGCGCAGCCGCAGGAAGTTGTCGCGCATGCGCATGTAGGTCTCGGGTTCCGTGAGCCACGCCCCGATGATGCGGTCAAAATCCTGGCCGTTCTCGATCTTGTCCGAGGCCGCGCCGTTGCGCAGGTACTTCCAGGTGAGCTCCTCCTGCGGCATGATGCCGCCCGAGGCGTTGAAGATGATCGGGCACTTGAAATGGAGCGCCTTGGCGGTGGTCGTCGTCCCCCCGCGCGTCACGATGACGTCGCTCACCTGCATCAGCAGGTGCACCACCTCCGAGTACCCCTCCACGTAGCAGTTGAACTCGGGGTGGCTCGCGCGCCAGTGCACGACCTCGTTGTAGGCCTCCTTGTTGCGCCCGCAGATGACGATGGCCTGGCAGCGGTCCGCGCGCTTCACGAGGGCGGGAAGCAGCTCGAAGTGGTTGTTGGCTCCGTTGCCGCCCGTTGCGAGAAAGACGGTGAAGAGGTCCGGGCGAAGGCCCAGCCTCTCCTCGCGGAAGACGCCGCGCTCCTGCGGCGCGATGACCTCGGCATGCGCATGGGGGTGCATGAGGTAGCCGCGCACGCGCGCCCTCTCCGCGGCAATCCCCTTCTTGATCGCATAGTCCTGTGCGGTGGGGGTCCTTGAGAAGTACATGTCGACGCTCGGCTCGATCCAGTTGCGGGAGTATCCCCATCCGCCCGAGAACTCCCCGCAGTAGGTCGCGCACGTCACGTTGTCGTGCCCGAGGATCTTGTGCGCCAATTGGAAATACCCCCGGTTGAGGCAGTCGTGGACGCTCAGCACCAGGTGGGGCCGGTACTCCTTGAGCACGCGTATGTAGTAGCGCCTCCCGAGTGAAACGGTGTCCCTGTTCAGGATGCTCTGGAGCTCCACGACCGCGTAGAAGGCCTTGTGAACCCACGGCGCACTCGCCTGGATCCTGTTGTAGAAGTTGACGCCCGCGCGGTTGACGACGGAGGACTTCTCGAGCATCTGCTCGATCCTCACGTCGACGTCGTGCCGGTACAGCTGGAAGCACCAGTCGGTGAACGCCTCGGCCCGCGCGTCGTGGCCGCCGCCCGTGCTCGAGGTCAGGACAAGGATTCGGATCTTGGACATTCTTTGGAGGGTCTGAGGTCAGCCGCCGAAATAGCGGGCCGTTGCGGCGCGCACCCACGACCGGGGCAAGAGGCGCGCGAGGGCGGGCGCCAGGCGCGCCTGGAAGAACGAGCCCGAGCGCACCACGCCGCTGCGGCCGGCGATGAGCGCGCGCCTGAGGTCGCGGGCCGCCCTCTCGGGCCGCGGCGCCGCGGCGAGCGCCGCCTCAAGGGCAGACCAGGCCCCGCGTGTGGAATCGGAGGCGGAGTCGTTCTGCATGGCGCGGTTGAAGTTGGTCCGGTAGTCGCCCGGGCGAAAGTCGATCACTCTTACGGCTGAGCCCCGGGATTCAAACATCAAACTTTCGCTCAGGGCCGACAGCCCTGCCTTGGCGACATTGTAGCCGCTCATGTAGGGAAGCGGAAACTCCGCCGCAAGGGAAGAGACATGGACGAGACACCCCCGGTCGCGGCCCCTCATGGACCGGAACGCCGCGTGGCTTATCGTAAGGACCGCCCCCAGCATGGCGCCGACCTGCGAGCGCCACACCGCGGCGTCAACCGCGGCAAACTCCCCGAACACCCCGTAACCCGCGTTGTTGATGACAAGGTCGAAGCCGCCCCCGGCCGCGCCGGAGGCCGAGGTGAACGCACTGAGCACCCCGTCGGCGTCCGCAAGATCGAGCGCCACGGGAAAGAATGCCCCGGGGTGCGCTGACGAGAGCTCCGCGAGGCGGGACACATCCCTGGAGCTTCCCCAGACCCGCACACCCTCCTCTAGGAGCATGAGCGAGAACGCGCGGCCGAGACCGGCGCTGGCACCGGAGACGAACGCGGTGCGGTGGAGCTCGCCGAGCCTGCCCATCAGGCCCGCCTCATGAGAAGCGCAACGTTGGCGCCGCCAAAGCCGCTGCTGTTCTTAAGCACCACGCGGGCCGACTGATTGAGCGTGGAGCGCAGGATGTTCAGGCCCTCGCACGCGGGGTCGAGGCGCGTGATGTGGGCCGAGCCCGGGATGAACCCCTCGCGCATCGAAAGGGCGCAGAACGCCGTCTCCATCGCACCCGCGAGCGAAAGCCCGTGCCCCGTCAGGGCCTTCGTGCTGCTGATGGCCGGGCGCACCCCCATCTCCCCGAATACCGCCCTCAACGCCCTCGCCTCCGACACGTCGCCGATGAGGGTCGATGTCGCGTGGGCGTTCACGTAGTCGACCTCGGCGGGCGCGATCCCACTCGCCTTGAACGCGTTCTCCATGGCGATCCGCGAGCCGGTGCCGTCGGGATGCGAGATCGCAACATTGTACCCGTCCGATGCCTGCCCCCACCCTGCGAGCTCGCAGTAGGGTGCGACCGACCGGCGGGCCACCTCATCCTCGCTCTCCAGGACGACGACCACCCCGCCGCCCGTGCCCACGAAGCCGTCGCGCCCAACGTCGAACGGGCGCGACGCCAGGTCGGGGTCCGTCTGCAACGAAAGCGTCCGCATGCCCGCAAAGGGAAGGATCGCGTCCTTGTTTCCGTCTTCGCCCCCCACGACGAACATCCGCTTCTGGCGGCCGAGCGCGATCTCGTCGAACGCGTAACCCATGGCGTGGGCCGAGGAGGCGCACGCCGACGAGAACCCGCACGAGGCGCCCTGGATCTTGAAGGCCGCGACCAGGTTGAAATTGAGCGTGCCGACGATCGATGCGACGATGCCGAGCGGCGAGCAGCGCAGGGGCCCCAGCCGGACCATGCGCTCGTGGTGGAAGTGCGTGAGCATGGGCGAGCCGCCGGACGCCGCAAACAGCCCGGTGTCGCTGTTGGAGATGTCCGCGTCGCCCAGGCGGGCGTCCGCGATGGCCTGCAGAAACGCGCAGTGGGCAAAGAGGCCATGGGGCGCCATCGAGCGGATGGTCTCGCGCTTGATCTCGTAGCCGGCCGGCCACGTCCAGTCCTCGGGGTCGGTGGAGTCGGTTGAGAACCCCTTGATCGTGCCGATCACCTTGCAGGTGATGTCAGGCCCCTGGAACGGGGGGTAGAGCTCGAATCCGTGGCGCAGCTCGCGCAGGTTGCCCGAGACCGTGGCGGCATCATTTCCGATGCTTGTGACAAAACCGAGGCCGGTGATGAAGACTCTGGGCATGCGCTTCTATGGGCGGGCTGCCCGGCCCATCGTGGCGAGCGCCACGGCCCCGTCAATATCAGGCGTTGATCGCGACCCGCAGGGGCGGGCTCGCCGAACTCTCACCCTCGGGCGAAGGCTGGGTAGCCCCGTTGATGGCCGACGGCGCAACCGCGGATTCAACGTAGGCGAAGGTGAGCGTGATGTCCTCGGCGATGACCGCCTTCTCCTGGCCGACGCGAATCGCGCCCTCGAAGGTCGCAAGCGGCATCTTCATCCGTTTCGGCTTGATGGAGAGCGTGAGGATGTCGCCCGGCCTGCACATGCGGTGGGCGCGCACCCCCTCGCAGCCGGTGAAGAAGATCGTGTTCGATCCGATGGCCTTGCCGGGTTCGGTCGGCGCGCCCTCAAGGAGAAAGAGCACCGCGAGCTGGCCCAGGGCCTCCAGCATGATGGAGGCGGGCATCACGGGGTTGTCCTTGAAATGACCCTGGAGGAAGAACTCCTGGCCCGTGATCCTGTACTTGCCGTTCGCCCCGGTGGAGCTGACGGAGGCCTCGTTAAGGAAGAGGAAGGGGGGCTGGACCGGCATCACCGCGCCGATATGCTCGATCGGGAGGAACTTGGTCGGGCGCGGCAGCGGCAGGCCCCTGATCTTGCAGTCGATGAAGGTCTTTACGTCCCCGACCGTCCTCAGGTTGCGCAGCTCGTCGTTGTTGATCGTCAGCTGCAGCACATCCTCAACAAGGATCACGATTTCCATCATCGTGAGCGAATCGATGCCGAGGTCCTCGATCAGGCGAATGTCGTCGTCCGCGTCCTTGAGCTTCGGGCGCAGGTCCGGCTCGACAAACCGTTCAATCACGCCGATCACGACCGCCGGCATGTGGTCGGCGTTGCCGGTCTTGCGGAATTGGACGGCCGCCTCGAAGGTCGAGGGCGAGCAGCGCTTGAGCGCCTCCCTGAGGGCCGCCTCGTCATCCGGCGCAAATGGCTTCGTGGCAACCGTTAACGGCTTGGCTCCGCCTGTGGTGGATTGAGCTAAGTCAGACATCTGTAGCTCTTTGTATGTTACGGCGGCCGGCAAAGTAAACCCTATTTCTTGGCTCCCGGGGTCCCAAGGCTGCCCCTTGGGGCTCTGCAGCGTTTTTCAGGAACGATTTACACCATATGGTGACCGTAACATTGCTTGAATTCCGGGCGTCATCTGCGCTAACCTTCCCGTCCCCCAAACCGCTCAATGAGCGCACCTTCACTCGCCAAGCCCTCCAGCCAGCTATTCCTCATCACCCATGAGTTCTATCCCGTCAGCGGGGGAATAGCCACGTTTGCCGAGGAGATAGCCAGGGCGTCCGCGGGGCTTGGGTACGACGTGGAGGTCTGGGCCCAATCGGCGCCGCCGAGCGTTGAGAAGAAGTGGCCCTTCAGGATCCGCAGGCTGCCGCTGAAGGGCACGCACGACCTGATCTGCCAGCTTCAGCTTGCCTGGGAACTGGTCGCCTCCCGGCGCCAGCTGCGGCACGCGACCGTCTATCTGCCCGAACCCGGCCCCATGCTGACCATGATGCTGCTGCAGTTCTTCAAGGCGTTCAGGCCAAAGCGCCTCATTCTCACGTTTCACGGCTCCGAGATCCTGACCTTTTCGCGAAGCCCGCTCAGGCGCTGGCTCACCGGAAGGCTGATCCGCAATGCCACCCGCATCAGCACGCTGACGACCTATACCCGGGAGCTCCTGCTCGAGCGCTTCCCCCATGCTGCGGACAAGATCTTCCTGACCCCCGGGGCGCTGCGGACCGACTTGGCCGTCGTGCCGGCCCGCACCGAAAAGCCGCGGGACAAGATCGTGGTCCTGACGGTCGGCCGGCTGCACCCTCGCAAGGGGCAGCTGATCACGCTCAAGGCGCTCCAGATGCTCCCGGAGGATGTCCGCAGCCGGATCGAGTACTGGATCGTCGGCGGCCGCAACAAGGGCAACTACGAGGACCGGCTCCGCTCGGGCGCGGCCGCCGATCCCCGGATGACGGTGCGGTTCTTCGGGAACATCCCCGACCAGGAGCTGGCCGAGGTCTACGACCGCGCCGACATCTTCGCCCTCACCAGCGTCAGCTACGAGGACAGCGTCGAGGGATTCGGCCTCGTCTATATCGAGGCGGCCGCCCATGCGCTGCCGATCGTTGCGCACAACATCGGCGGCGTCTCCGAGGCCGTCCTTGACGGCGTGACCGGCCTCCTCGTCACCCCGGAACGACCCGCTGAGCTTGCCGCCGCGTTCGAGAAGCTGATCCACGACGTGCCGCTCCGCAGGAGGCTCGGCGATGCTGGCCGCAGCTGGGCCGCGCGAAACTGCTGGCAGGAGAACGCCTCGACCCTCTTCGCGAAAGCGGAGGATATTTGATGATTCAGTCGCGGGCGCAGGTGACGGTCCGGTACGCCGAGACCGACATGATGGGCATCGTCTACCACGCGAATTACCTGCCCTGGTTCGAGGTGGGGCGCACCACCCTCCTCAAGGAGATCGGCGTCCCCTACCGCAAGCTCGAGGAGGAGGGGTTCCGGATCCCCGTCCTCGAGGTGACCGCCAAGTTCCTGCGCCCGGCCGTCTACGACGACACGCTGGAGATCCTGACCACGATCCGCGAGCGGCCCCTTCTCAGGATCCGCGTCGAATACGAGGTGCGCCGCGGAGACGAGCTCCTTGCCACCGGCACCTCCGTCCACGCCTTCGTGGACCGCGAGGGGCGCCCGGTTCGCCCTCCCCAGTGGGCCCAGGAGCGGATCGGCAACGCGTTCGCGTGAGCACGACCCGCGCTCCAGCGCCCTGACGCGGGCGGCCGCCGCACCCGGCGCTTTTCGCTTTCCGGGCGGTCGCTTTCGATGTCTCATTGCCCTCCCCGCCGTCCCCGGGCCTCCACCCCATGACGCAAAGCACGTCTCCCGCCAGGCCCGAGCACAGCAGCTACCGCTGGATCATCTGCGGCCTGCTTCTCTTCTCGACGACCTTCAACTACCTGGACCGGCAGGTCATCAGCTACCTGAAGGAGTATTTCTGCACCCCGGCATCCCAGGGAGGATTCGGCTGGTCGAACACGGATTTCGCGAACCTCACCGCCTTCTTCACGGCGTTCTACGCCGGCATGACGGTCGTCGCCGGCTGGGTCATCGACAAGATCGGGACCAAGCTGGGCCTGGCGCTCTCGCTCGTGGTCTGGTCCATATTCGGTATTCTGAACGCGTTCGTCGGCCGCCTGGTCGTCATGCACATCGCGGTGCGCAGCGCCTTCGGCATCGGCGAGGGCGGGAACTTCCCGGCCTCGATAAAGACCGTGGCGGAGTGGTTTCCAAAGCGGGAAAGGGCCCTGGCGACCGGGATCTTCAACAGCGGCTCGAACGCGGGGGCCATGGTCGCCGCGCTGTTCGTGCCCTGGTGCCTCGTGCACTTCGGCTACGAGAGGGGATGGAAGATGGCGTTCATCCTGACGGGAGCCGTGGGCTTCGTGTGGCTGATCTTCTGGTACTGGCTCTACGACACTCCCGCCAACCAGAGGAGGCTTTCGAAGGAGGAGTTCGACCTCATCCACAGCGATGGCGAGGAGGAGGCCGTCCAGGACATCCCCGGCGACAGGGCGAAGATCCCGTGGACCAAGCTCCTGGGCTATCGGCAGACCTGGGCCTTCTTCTGGGGCAAGTTCCTCACCGACGGCGTATGGTGGTTCTACCTCTTCTGGCTGCCCGACTATTTCATAAAGCAGTTCGGGATGACGACGGACGAGGTGCGCCTGCCGACCTTCGTGGTCTACGGGGTTGCCATCGTGGGGAGCGTCTACGGGGGCAGCCTTCCGATGACCTTCATCAGAAAGGGGCTCCCGGTCTACCAGGCGCGCATGCGGGCGATGCTCCTGATCGCGCTCTTTCCAATGGTCGTCCTGAGCACCCAGTACTTTGGAAACACGGCCCAGTTTGGAAGGATGGCCGCGGTCCTTGCGTGCGCCACGATCTGCATCGCGGCCGCGGCGCACCAGGCGTGGTCGGCGAACCTCTTCACGACCGTGTCCGACATGTTCCCCAAGAAGGCAGTCGGCACGGTGACGGGAATCGGGGCGATGGCGGGCGGGCTTGGGGGCGTCCTGGTGCAGAAACTGACCGGCGCCCTGACCGACGCTTTCTCCGCGACGCCGAAGGTTGCCTATGTCCTGATGTTCATCGTCTGCGCCGTCAGCTACCTGATCGCCTGGGCGGTCATCAAGGTTCTCGTCCCGCGGCACACGACCATCACGGACCTTTAGGCGGACGCGCCAACCGGGAGCGGGCCCGGGATCGGCATGCCGGCGAACCCGTATCAGCGGTAGGCCGGGTCGAGCTCCAGCCCGAAGAAGGCCCTCGCATTCGCAAAGCAGATCCGGCGGACCATGCCGCCCACCAGCGCGGAATCGGCCGGAAGGTCCCCCCTCTCAATCTGCGAGCCGAGGAGGTTGCAAAGGACGCGGCGGAAGTACTCGTGCCGGGTGTAGCAGAGGAAGCTGCGCGAGTCGGAGAGCATGCCCACAAACCGCCCGAGGAGTCCGTTGTTCGCCAGCGCGTTCAGCTGCCACTCTATCCCCTCCTTCTGGTCCAGGAACCACCAGCCGCTCCCGAACTGGATCTTTCCAGGCACCGAGCCGTCCTGGAAGTTGCCGGCCATCGTCGCGAAGGCGTAGTTGTCCGCCGGGTTGACGTTGTAGAGCACCATGCGCGGGAGCTCCCCGGTGACATCGAGGGCGTCGAGGTAGTGCGACAGCGTCCGCGTCAGCTGGAAATCCCCAATCGAGTCGAAACCCGTGTCCAGCCCCAGCTTCCCGACAAGCCGCCTGTTGTTGTTGCGGATCGCCCCCAGGTGCAGCTGCTTCGTCCAGCTGCGGCGTGCGTCCCACCGGCCGAACTCGAGCATGAGAAAGGACCCGAATTTCGCCGCCTCCTCGGGCGTGGCGGCGCGCCCCCCGTGCGCGGCCTTGAAGATTGCGGCCGCCTCTGCAGGGGTGCACGGCTCGGCCGGCGCGGTCTCCATCCCGTGGTCGGAAAGGCGCGCGCCGAACGCGTGGAAGGCGTCGTGCCGCGCCTTGAGCGCCCCGACAAAGTCATCGAACGAATGCACCTGTGTCCGCGCCTCTCCGGCGAGCCGTTCGACCCAGGGATTGAAGGTCTTGGGGTTGGCGACGCCGAGCGCCTTGTCGGGGCGGAAGGTGGGGTACACGCGCGTCTTGATCCCCGAATGCCGGATCCTCTCATGGACGTCCAGCGAATCGGCGGGGTCGTCGGTCGTGCAGACGACGGCGACGCGGTTGGCCGCCAGGATGTCGTGAACGCGAAGCGAAGGCAGCTTCGCGTTGGCCCTCGCCCAGATCGTGTCCGCGGTCGCGGGGCTTATCATCTCGCTGATCCCGAAATACCTCACCAGCTCGAGGTGCGACCAGTGGTACAGGGGGTTCCCGAGGGCCTGCGGCAGCGTCGCCACCCACGCATCGAACTTCTCGCGGGGCGCGGCGTCCCCGGTGCAGAAGCGCTCGTCGACTCCGTTGGCGCGCATCACCCGCCACTTGTAGTGGTCCCCCCCGAGCCACATCTCGGAGAGGTCCCCGAACTGGTGGTTGTCCGCGATCTGCTGCGGCGGCACGTGGCAGTGATAGTCGTAGATCGGCTCCCCCTCGGCGAAGCCGTGGTAGAGCTCCCGCGCCGCGTCCGACTGCAGGAGGAAGTCGTCGTTTATGAATGCCTTCATTTTGAAATCTCGTTGAGGAACCCATCGTACGATTCGATGCGCGCAAGGATCCGCCGCACGGCTGCGCACCGCTCCGCAGGGACGAGGCCCGTGTGCTCGGCAAGGAAGACGATGTAGGAGGCGACGCCCTTCGCGTAGAGCAGGCGCGCCTCCTGGCTTATCGAATAGAACCGGGCGCGCTGGGCGTAGCCCGCCGCAGAATGGTCGCCCAGCGCCGCCTTCTCGGCCCGGCCGCCGGCCGCGAGCACGTACAGGAAGTTGTATTCAAAGAAGAACATGGCGTCGGGGCTCGGCGGAAGCGCCTCCACGGCGGCCCTGCACGCTTGCGGGCTCGCGAACACGTCGCTCCCCTTCCCCGCCTTAGAAAGCGCGTCGCAGATGAAGGTTCGCGCCATCTTGCTCTCGGTCGGGTCGGCGCTGAACGCCCCCGCGAGAGCGAGCTCCACCGTGAAGCGGTACCAGTCGCCCCAGAGCGCATGGTCGGAGCGCTCCTTCGAGCGGAAGAGCGCCGCGCCCATCTCGTAGGTGTAGCGGCCGCTGGTCTTGATCTCGAGGCGCCCGCCCGTCACCTCGCCCATGACCCGGTAGTTCTCGGCCGACTTCCCGGATCCGGAGTGGAAGCCGATGCTGGCCCCGAACTTCCGGGCCACCGACCACTGCCGCTCGATCAGCCCGCGCAGCGCGCCGTTGTCCGGATAGGGCATGTTCTTCTGGAATCCGAATGCGGGCGCGATGAAATTGACAGGCATCCCGAGCGCTTCGCAGAGAGCCAGCATGACGGCGGTCGTCTCCGGCGTCGTCAGGCCGGGAAGCTCGTCGATCGAGAGCTCGCGCAGGTACCGCCGGCCGGCCTCAACCGTGAACGCGCGCTCCCTGGCGGCGCGGTATTTCTCGTCGCGGAGCTTCATCTTCTGAAGGGCGGGCCAGACCGCGCACAGGAGGGAGTTGAAGGCGCCCGGCTCGAGGACCAGCCCGGCGGCCGCCACGCGGGCCCGCACGGCGTCCATCACGGACCGGTCCACCTCCCCGAGCTGCGCCGGCCGCTTGAGGGCGAGCTCCGGCGACAGGTCAAAGGTGATGTAGCTTGCGAGGAGGCAGCCTTCGACCAGCGCGTCTTCGCGCGCGTCAAACGCGCCGCCGATCGGCTGGTGGTCGGCGTTGAAGCTCCAGGCGATGCGGCGGCGGTGAAACCCGTGCCTGAGCTTCGAGAGGACACATCCGTGGCTCATCCCCTCCACGCTCTGGCCCTGGTGGCCCTCGGGAACATTGGTCCCGATGAACGGGAAGGGAACCTTGTCCAGCCGCCCCTCGAGCATGGCCTCCACGTCATAGACCAGCTCCCTCGGAATGCTGTTCTGGTTCGCGGTCACGCCGATCCCGAGCGCGCTCATCGCCCATTCCACGGCCGGCCAATGAAGCGTCGTGAAGCGGGCCCCGATGCCGAGCGTGCTCGCGCCGAGCTTGCCGGCGGTCGACGGGAAGATGGTGGAGTCCGGATCGTCCTCCTGGACCAGGTTCTTCAGCTGGATCAGGTTCTCCCAGGTGGCCGGGTAGTACGAGCCGTCCCCGGTGACCACTGCGTCCCGGAGCGTCTGCCTCGCGCCGCCGGAGCCCGAGGGCTTCAGCTTCCACGCGCAGTCGCCCGTTTCAGGGTCCTCAACGAGCGCCCATGAGCCGTCCTTGGTCTCGAAGGCCGACTTCGCATGCTGAACCACCTTCGCCCCTCCTGCGCCCGAAAGCCGTTCCCTAAGCGCGGGCCAGTCCAGGCAGAAATCCGGGCTCACGCAGGGGTTGCTGGCGATGCGCAGCCCGTTCTGAAGCAGAAAGAGGTTGATGCGGCTCACGGGGGTCAAAGGCTCATCGCGTTGAAGCCGCCGTCCACCACGAGTTCGGTGCCCGTGATGAAGGAACCGGCACGCTCGCTGGCCAGGAGCAGCACGGCGCCGACGAGCTCATTCGCGCTTCCGAAGCGCCCCATGGGCGTGTGTCCCATGATGCTGGCGACCCGCTCAGGCGTCAGCACCTTCCGGTTCTGCTCGGCGGGAAAGAACCCGGGCACGAGCGTGTTGACCCGCACGCGGTGCGGCGCCCATTCGCGGGCCAGGTTCTTGGAGAGATTGTGCACCGCGGCCTTTGTGGCCGAATACGTGAACACCCGGGAGAGCGGCGTGAGGCCGGACATCGAGCCGATGTTGATCACGGATCCCCCCTGCCCGCGCTCGACCAGGTACTTGCCGAACACCTGGCATCCGAGGAAGACCGCGTTCACGTTCACGCGCACGATCCGCTCGAACTCCTCCTCCGAAATGTCGAAGAAGGGCGTCGGCGAGTTCATTCCCGCGCCGTTGATGACGATGTCGATGCGCCCCGACCTCTTGACGACCGCGTCGCGCAGCTTTTCGAGGTCCTGCTTGCTCGTGGCCTCGGCGGCATGGAACCAGCCGCGGCCCCCTGCGGCCGCTATCTTTTCGAGGCGGACCCTCGCCTTCTCAGGACTGCGCCCGACCAAGACGACCTCCGCGCCGGCGGCCGAAAGGCCCTCGGCTATGGCTCCGCAAAGCTCGCCCGTGCCCCCTATGATGACCGCGACGCGGCCCGTCAGCCCGAACAACGTCTCGAGATAGGAGTCATTTTTCATGTTTTCATGAGGGGTGCGCGCCGTAGTCTACCCGCTTGCGCAGGGATCGGCCAGCGGCGGCGGCTGATCGGCGGGGCATTTTGGGAGAAACCGGACTTTCACTAATGAACTTGCAATTCATAGGTGAACAGTATTCTCGGCAATAAGAAAATATCCCGGAGACCCGTCACACCCGCAATTCCCAGGCAGAAACCAGCCTCCGGCTTCCCCGATCCCATGAATAACGCGTCAATCGAGCCCGGGCCGAATGCTTCCCTCGAGCGTTACGTCATTCCGAACCTTCGAAACGCCTGCCGAACTTTGAAGCTGCTGAGGGGCCATCCCGGGGGCCTCAAATCGTCGGAGATAGCCCGCTTGCTCGGCATTCCGGTGACGACCACGATGCGGATAACCGCCACCCTCCAGATCGAGGGCCTGGTGCAGAAGGGCGACGGGCGCTACGCGCTGGGGCCCGTGCTCATCCACCTCGGCAACGCGGCCCTCGCGGGCACCGACATACGAAAGCTCGCCCTGCCGCTCCTTGAAAAGCTTACGCTGCAGACAAGTGAGACCTCGCACCTGGCCATACCGTGCAACGAGCGCTCGCTCGTCATCGCGGTGCAGGACAGCCCGCACCCTCTGCGCGCGGCCTCCCCGGCGGGATTCCTAGCCGATCTGCACTGCTCGGCCACCGGGAAGATCTTCCTGTCCTACATCTTCTCCGAGCAATTTGTTAAGTTTCACGAGGCCGAGCCGCCCTACCGGCACACAGCCCATACGCTGACCAAGCGGGCCGACCTGGAGCACGAGATAGAGGTCACGCGCAAACGGGGCTACAGCATCGACAATGAGGAATGCCACACCGGCGTGCGCTGCATCGCGGCGCCGATCTTCGCCTCAGACGGCAAGGTCCTGGCGGCGATCGGCGTCACGGCCGCGGCCGTGCGCATGCCCGAAAAGAGGATTCCCGAGGTGGCCGCGAAGGTCCGGGCCATAGCGATGGAGGCCTCCCGGCTTCTCGGGTACTCGGAGACGGAATGACCCGAGGGACCCCTTCAATCACCACACCATGTCCAAAGCCGAAATCCTAAAGCGCATCAGGTCGGAGAAGATCATCGCCCTAATACGGGCGGACGGCCCGGAGAGCCTCCTGGACTGCTCCCGCGCCCTGTCGGCGGGCGGGTTGAACGCGATCGAGCTCACCATGACCACGCCGGGCGCCATCGCCCTGGTGACGGAGGTTTCGCGCAAGCTGCCCGGCGTCATGCTGGGCCTTGGGACCGTTCTCGACGCGGACACGGCGCGGGCAGGCGTGGCTGCGGGCGCGCAGTTCATCGTCACGCCGGCCGTGCGCCCGGGGGTCATCATGGCCTGCCGCGAGCTGGGCGTGCCCGTCTTTGCGGGCGCCCTTACGCCGACCGAGATAGCGGCCGCCTCGGACCTGGGAGCGGACCTCATCAAGATCTTTCCCGCGGAATTCTTCGGGCCGGCCTACATCAAGTCGCTCAGGGCGGTGTTCCCGCAGCTGAACTTCCTTCCCACGGGCGGGGTCACGACGCGCACACTCGGCGATTTCCTGAAGGCCGGCGCCTTTGCCACCGCGGCGGGCAGCGCGCTGGTGGAGCCAGCGGCGCTCAAGGCGCGCGATTGGGTGGCGGTGACGGCCCGCGCGAGGGAGTTCGTGGCTGCGGCGGCGGCCGCCTGAGGCTTTCACCCATGTCGGACACCTACTTTATTGTCCCCGAGCCGCAGCACAACGCCCTTGCCGAGGCGGCCTACCGTCACCGCGGCTACCTGCCGGACGAAGCGGCCGACGGCGCCCGCCTTTGCGCCGAGGCTTCCCGCCACGGCATCCGCACCCACAATGCCATAAAGGCCCTGCACCTCGATCATCTCTTTGGCTCGGGCTCAAAGGGCTGCGTCCCGGGGGCGCAGATCCAGGAGATCCCCTCGCGTTTCGAAGCCGCGAAGGCCTGGAACGCGAACAAGAAGCTCGGACAGCCCACGGCCTACCGGGCCATGGACGCCGCGATCGCGCTCGCGGACCGCTATGGCATCGGGACGGTCGCGGTCGACAATGCCTTCCATTACCTCTGGGGCGGGGGCTACGTGATGGACGCCGCACGCCGCGGCTACATCGCCTACACGAACTGCACCGCGGCGCTCGCGGAGGTTGTCCCCTTCGGGGGCAAGTTTCCCACGCTCGGCACGAACCCGCACTCCTGGGCATTCCCCACGACCAAGGCGATCGGGTTTCCAATCGTCATCGACTGGGCCACCTCGGTCATCGCGATGGGGCGCGTGCAGCAGCTCAAGCGCGAGGGCCTGCCGCTCCCCCCCCTTGCGGCGCTGGACCGCGCCGGCAACCCCACCGTCGACCCGCACCAGGCCGTTTCACTGCTGCCCTTCGGGGGCCACAAGGGCTACGGGCTTTCGCTCATCGACGAGATTGTCGGCGCCTTCATCGGCGGATCACTCCCGACGCTGCGAAGCCGTTGGGACGAGGAACCGAGCGAGAAGCACACCTGCAGCTTCTTCTTCCAGGCCATCCACCCCGACGCGGTGAGCGGCGGGGCGTTCGCCAAGGGGCGCAACCAGGCCGCGAACGTAAAGGCGGTCATCGGCGACATCCTCGGCCACGGGAACGACAAATGCATGCTGCCGGGCCAGCCTGAGGCCGAATGGGCGAAGCGGAGCGCGTCCGCGGGAGGCCTCTTGTTCACCGAGGCGGAGATGGAGGCCTTCGACGAGCTCGCGGCCGAGGCCGGGCAGCCGAAATGGCCGCGCTCGCACGCCCATTCCATCGTGATCTGACGCACCCCCTTCCGACCCACACCCCTCCCATCATGAGCCTTAATATCCGACCCGCCTCCGAATGCGCCTACGACCAGGTGTCGCTGGGAGAAGTGATGCTCCGTCTTGACCCCGGCGAGGGCCGGATCCGCACCGCCCGCAGCTTCACCGCCTGGGAGGGCGGCGGCGAGTACAACACCTCGCGCGGGCTGCGCAAGTGCTTCGGCCTGCGCACCGCCGTGTGCACGGCCTTCGTCGACAACGAGGTCGGCCACCTGATCGAGGACTTCATCATGCAGGGCGGCGTCGCCACGGACTTCATCCGGTGGCGCTCGGACGACGGGATCGGGCGCACGGTGCGCAACGGGCTCAACTTCACGGAGCGGGGCTTCGGCATCCGCGGGGCCGTGGGCGTCCCGGACCGCGGCAACACGGCCGCCTCGCAGCTGAAGCCCGGCGACTTCGATTGGGACCACATCTTCGGCAAGCTGGGCGTGCGCTGGTTCCACACGGGCGGCATCTTTGCGGCCCTTTCCGAGACGACGGCAGCCCTCGCCGTCGAGGCGGTCAAGGCGGCGAAGCGGCACGGCACCGTGGTCTCCTACGACCTCAACTACAGGCCCTCGCTCTGGAAGACGATCGGCGGGTTGAAGAAGGCCCAGGAGGTCAACCGGGAGATCGCCAAGCACGTCGACGTGATGATCGGAAACGAGGAGGACTTCACGGCCTCGCTCGGGTTCAAGGTCGAGGGCGTCGATGAGAAGCTCAGCCACATCGACTCCGGCGCCTTCAAGTCCATGATCGAGACCGCGGTCCGGGTGTACCCGAACTTCAAGGTGGCGGCCACGACCCTCAGGCGCGTCATCAGCGCCACGAGGAACGACTGGAGCGCCATCCTCTGGCACGGCGGCGAGTTCTACGAGAGCCGAAAGTATCCGGACCTGGAGATACTCGACCGCGTCGGCGGCGGCGACAGCTTCGCCAGCGGACTGGCGTTCGGATTCCTTTCAGGCAACGGCCCGCAGGCCGCCGCGGACTACGGCGCGGCCCACGGTGCGCTCGCGTCAACCACGCCCGGCGACACCTCAATGGCCACGCGCAAGGAGGTCGAGAACCTCATCAAGGGCGGCGGCGCCCGCGTGGTGCGCTGAGGCCCGCACAGGCCGTCAGAACTTGTTGGCCTGAGCAATCGGCGGCTTTCCCGCGAGAAAGCGCGTCAGGTTCTCGACGGCGCACGTGGCCTGGCGCTGGACGCTTTCGAACGTGCGCGAGCCGATGTGGGGGGTGAGGACCACATTGGGCAGGCCCAGAAGCGGGTAACCCGGAGGAGGAGGCTCCTGGTCCAGCACGTCGGCGGCGTACGCGAGAATCGACTTGGACTTGAGCGCCCTGACGATGGCGTCGAGCTCGATGAGCTCCCCCCGGGCGCAGTTGACGATCACCACGCCGGGCTTGAGCAGCCCGATGTTCCCGGAATTGATGAGGTGGTGGGTTTCCGGTGTCAGGTTGGTGTGGAGCGTGATGACGTCCGCGGCGCGGAGCAGGTCCTCCAGGTTCTCGGCGCGGTCAATGCCGTGCTGGCGCGCGAAATTCTCCTCCCAATACACATCGTAGCCGAGGACGTTCATCCCGAACGCCCTCGCGCGGATCGCAACCTCCTTG
>Ga0265338_10002497_pt1 | contig 27413 bp, 18 predicted proteins | sample 42126metaG_FD_193579 | JGI IMG/M metagenome (GOLD analysis project Ga0265338, IMG submission 193579) | Rhizosphere microbial communities from Carex aquatilis grown in University of Washington, Seatle, WA, United States - 4-21-26 metaG | ecosystem: Host-associated > Plants > Roots > Rhizosphere...
CTAGCAAAGAGTCTGGTTCTTGGTATTTTATGGGGATGGAATTATGGTCGCCGGATTGGAATATCTCCGAACGAGAACAATTAGCACCAGACGTTTTCTTTGCAATTAGAAATGAAGTTTCCAGCCATCGCAAAACTCCAATCAAATTCAATCAGATCATAATTTTTGCTGTCAGTATTGATGCTGGTGAAGTTATTCGAGCTGACGCACGCAAATGGGTTCAAGAATTGTCTGTCAAGTTGGGCTCACCTTTGACTGTTTATCAAGAACGCGCTTGGGGAAAAGCTTTCGGTGGTTCTGGTGGCTTTTCTAATTCGATACAGGACATGGCGTCAACTGGTCTCTTCAAAGTTGGAGATTATCATAATAGGCCGGTTGATCTTGAAACATTTGTGGAATCGTGGTCTTCGCTTCCTCCGTCTAGTCCCAGCGCCGTAGGCGCGACATCTTTGTAGAAACGCAAACCAAACATTCTCCAGCCCCGTCGGTGCGGCATATTCCGTTTTGTTGGAGTTCACGCTTCAGCGTGTCCAGCGCCCGCACAAGCTAAAGCTTGAACTCCAACTTGCAATTTCGCTCCTACGGAGCTTTGGTCGTTTTGCCTGTCCCGCTACAAAGATACCAGCCCTACGGGCTTTCAAAACTTGAATTCGTGTTAATTCGTGTCAAAAACTTCCTTGCGTCTTTGCGTCTTTGCGTGAAATTCTCCGCGTGCAAAAGCTTGGCAAAAATCAAGGCGGCTACCACGGCAAGACGATCGACATCCGCGCCGTGCTGCGCGACATCCAGACCGCTGCGCAGCAGCACGGCTGGACCTGCGAAACCTTTGGCCAGCAGGGCGAATTCAACCTCCTTGCCCTTCATCGTTCCTCGTCACCCGACACCCGTCCCGCCTCACATCTTTACCTCAGCGCCGGCATCCACGGCGACGAGCCGGCTGGGCCGCTCGCCGCGCTGCAGCTGCTTCAGGAAAATAAATGGCCGGCGAACACCGAACTTTGGTTCTGCCCGTGCCTGAATCCGGTGGGCTTCCTTTTGAACCGGCGCGAGAACGCCGACGGCCGAGATTTAAACCGCGATTACCGCAGCCCGCAGACCGCCGAGGTCCGCGCCCACATCGCCTGGCTGGATCTCCGGCCGCAATTTGACCTCTACCTTTGCCTGCACGAAGACTGGGAATCGCGCGGCTTTTATCTCTACGAACAAAACCTCGATTCAAAACCATCACTTGCGGAAATAATTATTGCGGGCGCCCGGAAAGTGTGTCCGATTGATTTATCGGAAAGCATTGAAGGCCGCGCGGCCAGCCAGGGAATTGTGCGCCCGAAGATACAGCCGCGCGAGCGCCCCGATTGGCCGGAAGCTTTCTATCTCATCACCAACAAATCACGCCAGGGATACACACTGGAGGCCCCGTCGGATTTCCCGCTGCCGGTCCGGGTCAACGCACTGGTGACCGGCGTGAATGCAGCATTGCCGAAGATGGTCGGCTGACGGTTGGGGGCATCAGTCGGTTTCCCGCCGATGACGGAGGATGATTCTCCCTTGCCCATCGGATGGGGGAGGGCCGGGGTAAGGGCTTATTTCAACGCCACTTCGCGTTTTTTCATCCATTGCTCGCCCAGCTCGGTAAGCGTGTTCGCATTCATCACCTGTTCGGCCAGTGGAAACACGATGCGCTCTTCCTTGTCGAAATGTTCGCGCGAGGCGGCGATGGCGCCCAGCAGGATCTTCTTTGCGTCCTTGAGCGTCCTGGCCGCATGCACCCCGGCGAGGGCTTGCTCAATGTGCCGGTGTTCATCGTGAAAAGTCTCGTTCTGGCCGATCTGCTCGAAGCAATGCTCCAGCGGCTCGATAAACAGGTCGTCCTCGGTCTTCGAATGCGACCCGTGCAGCTTTTCCACGACCGCGGCGAGGGCCTTCACCTCCGCCACCGTCTTGATGCGCGGCACGACCGTTTCGATGTGGTCGAACAGGTTGTGGAACACCACGTGTTCCGCCATCAGAATTTCAGTGATTTTCATGGTTGTGATCGAACTTTTGGTCCGCGCTTAAAAATCATGCCGCCCCCGCCAATCCACCAACCGTTTATTGCCTTTCTTTTAACCCGCCACACCGTGGCGCCAATCAAAAGGCATCGCCGGCTAAAATTCGATCGGAAACGGCAGGTCATACTCTTTGGACCCTTTCTGCATGGCTGCCCCACCGGAATCCTTCAAGTCCGGCCCGATGGAGTAAATGAGCTTTTTGCCTGGCAGATAGCGAAACGGTTTGCCGTCAAAATCATCCAGCGGAACCTGGGAGAAAAACTCCGGCACCAGCTCGGAAAGCGATTCCGGCAATTGATCGTGCCGCATTTTGTAGATCTTCAACGCCAGCAACAATTGCGTCGCGGTGACACTCACATCCTCCCGGCTTTTCCGTTTGGAAAGACTCTGAATTGAAGGCTCCAGCAGTTCGAAAAGAATATCTCCGATAATGTTGCCTTTGATTACTCGCTTCAACATTGACCGGTTGGTTTCCATCCCCGGCATGTCCGACCAGGGGATTTCACCGTAGGGTTTTGAATTGCCGTCGCGGATGACGCGTATCAACCGCGCAAATTCCATCTTTGTTTTGGTCGCGTTGAAAATCGGTTTAATGCCGATGGCCATCATTGTCCGATCCGAGTTCGAATTCATCGTTGATATTTTCCCCCTGGCATAATCATCAAGCAACCTGCAGTCCAATTGATATTCAACTTTCAGGGCATTGGTAAGACCTTCCTTGTTGGGTTTGAAACCGTCCAGTTCGCGGACCAATCCGAGGAGATCGGTTTCTTTCAACGTAGTTTGGGCGGCCATTTGTTGAATCCGCAGCAGACCGGAAGTCTTAATGGCCGCACCCACCAAATAATGGATAATCGGGCCGCCGGAATTCTCCGCCTGCTGGCCGAACTTGACCAATCCCAACGCCGAATCAAAAGCTTCCTTTTCCTTATGACCGCGAAACCAGGCATTGGCTTGAATGGATTTCACCCGGCTGATGGCTCTCCAATCTGCAAGATAAGGATAAGCTTCATCGAAAGTCCCCGGTTCAGGAATGAGCAGAAAAGGTTGCTGCGCCGCCGCGTCAAACAAATCCAAACAAGCATGATTTTTTTCCAACAACTCGGCAGCCAGTGCGTCATCCCAGTTGGTGTTGTCGCTTAAATCCCTCAATTGGCTGTCTTTCGCCGTTGGCCAATAAAGTTCGTTGGTCGCCTGCAGCAAAGTCAGGAAGGCATTGCTTTCCACCGGAACTTGCGGCCGCGTGAAAATCAAATCGGCATCATCGAAGGCGGCCGGCTTCTGCCGCCGGGCCAGCGATGAAAACACCGCCGCAACGACCAGGCAAATCACCAAAGCGACGGCAATGAAGACACTGGCGGCGATGAGAAGTTTGTATTTTCTCATTGATGTGCTTATAAAGGCCAAAACGCTGACCTGGCCAGTACAAAGCCATCAGGAGTTTGGAATCACTCCTTAAAGGCTTCCATCCCCACACATGTGCAGACCGGGTTGCGGTCGCCATAGACGTTATCCACGCGGCCGACGGCCGGCCAGAATTTGAAGTCGCGCAGGCCCGGCACCGGAAAGGCCGCCGATTCGCGCGAGTAAGGCCGGGCCCAGTTGTCCGCCGCGATCATGTCCACCGTGTGCGGCGCGTTCTTCAGCAGGTTGTTCTGCTTGTCGGCCGCCTCGGATTCAATGGCCGTCATCTCCGCATGAATGGCGATCATCGCGTCGCAAAAGCGGTCCAGTTCGATCTTCGATTCGCTTTCCGTCGGCTCCACCATCAGCGTGCCCGCCACCGGCCAGGACAGCGTCGGCGCATGAAAACCGTAATCCATCAACCGCTTCGCCACATCCTCGGCGGTGACGCTCTTGAATCGGCGCAAATCCAAGATGCACTCGTGCGCCACGAGGTTGCCGTGACCACGGTAAAGCGTCGGGAAATGATTTTCCAGGCGTTGGGCGACATAATTCGCGTTCAGGATCGCGAACCGGGTCGCCTCGGTCAGGCCGTCCGGCCCCATCGCGGCGATGTACGCCCAGGAAATCGGCAGGATGCCCGCGCTGCCCCACGGCGCGGCCGCGACCGGGCCGATGTGTTGTTTTGAATTTTTGTCATCGAGCCGCGACGTGAAAACCGGGTGGCTCGGCAGGAATGGAACCAGGTGTTTTGCCACGCCAATCGGCCCGACACCCGGCCCGCCGCCGCCGTGCGGAATGCAGAACGTCTTGTGCAGGTTCAAATGGCAGACATCCGCGCCGATGTGGCCGGGGCTGGTCAGCCCCACCTGCGCGTTCATGTTCGCCCCGTCCATGTAAACCTGCCCGCCCTGGGCATGGACGATTTCGCAAATCTCCCGGATCGTCTCCTCAAACACGCCGTGGGTGGACGGATAAGTGACCATCAGGCAGGCAAGGTCCTTTTGATGCGCCACCGCCTTGACGCGCAAATCGGCCACATCAATGTTGCCGCATGAGTCACAGGCGACGGATACGACTTTCATGCCAGCCATAACCGCGCTCGCCGGGTTTGTGCCGTGCGCCGAGGATGGAATGAGACAAACAGTCCTGTGCGACTGATTCCGCGATTCGTGCCAGGCACGAATGACGAGCAAACCGGTGTACTCGCCCTGCGACCCGGCGTTGGGCTGGAGCGAAATGCCGGCGAACCCGGTGATTTCCGACAGCCAGTCTTCGAGATGCTGGAACAAAATCTGGTAACCGCGCGCCTGTTTCAGCGGGGCAAACGGATGGAGCTTCGCAAATTCCGGCCAGGAAACCGGCAGCATTTCAAAAGCGGCGTTCAGCTTCATCGTGCAGGAACCGAGCGGAATCATCGAAGCCGTCAAAGACAGGTCACGGGACTCGAGCCGTTTGATGTAACGGAGCATCTCGGTTTCGCTGTGGTAGCGGTTAAAGACCGGATGCTGGAGGAAAGGTGAAGTTCGTGAAACGTGAGGCGTGAAACGTGAGGCGTGAGCAGCAACGTCCGCCACCGTAAATCCGATGGTCTTGTTGCCTTTGAAAATCTGCCAGATTTCCAGCACGTCCTTCTCGCTGGTGGCTTCATCCAGTGAAATGCCCAACGTGTGGTCGTCGATATTGCGGAAATTCATCCGGTGCGCCTCGGCGATTTTGACGATGTCGGCGGCGAGCTTGTCGCCGAGATGGATGGTGAGCGTGTCAAAGTAGGGCAGGCGTCTCGCCTGCCCATCTGGGGATTGGGACACAGCCTCGCCGCTGGACAGGCGAGACGCCTGTCCCACTTTGAAACCCAATCTTTCCAGGCCGGCCGCGAGGATTTCGGTCAGGGCGTGAATCCGCCGGGCGATTTGCTTGAGACCTTCCGGCCCATGGTAGACGGCATACATGGACGCCATGTTGGCCAGCAGCGCCTGCGCGGTGCAGATGTTGCTCGTGGCCTTCTCGCGCCGGATGTGCTGTTCACGGGTGCCGAGCGCCAGGCGCAGGGCCGGTTTGCCGCGCGAATCCTTGGAAACGCCGACAAGGCGTCCGGGCATCTGGCGTTTGAATTCATCACGGGTGGCGAAAAAAGCGGCATGCGGACCGCCATAACCGAGCGGCACGCCGAAGCGTTGCGCGCTGCCCACGACAATGTCCGCGCCGAATTCACCCGGCGGCTTCAGCAGGGTCAAGGCGAGCAAATCCGCCGCCACGGCAGCCATCGCACCGGCGGCATGGGTTTTGTCCACGAACGGCGCCAGGTCGTGAATGGCGCCGAAGGTATCGGGATATTGCACGAGCGCGCCGAACACCATTCCGCTGAACGCAAATGTCTCGGGATTGCCAACGACGATTTCAATGCCGAGGGCCGCGCCGCGCGTGCGGACCACCTCGATGTTTTGCGGATGGCAGCTTTCGGAAACGAAAAACACGTTCCGCCCGTCTTCACCTTTGAGCCGGTGAGCCATCATCATGGCTTCGGCGCAGGCCGTGGCTTCGTCGAGGAGCGACGCGTTCGCCACGTCAAGGGCGGTAAGATCGACCACCATCGTCTGGAAGTTCAGGAGCGCTTCAAGCCGGCCCTGGGAAATTTCGGCCTGATAGGGCGTGTATTGCGTGTACCAGCCAGGATTCTCCAGGATATTGCGCTGGATGACCGCCGGCGTGATGCAATCGTAATAGCCCATGCCGATGAACGAGCGGCACACCTGGTTTTGCGACGCGATTTCCTTCAACGCCGCGAGGACTTCATGCTCGCTTCGCGCAACGGGCAGGTTCAGCGGCCTGGCGAGCCGGATTTTTTTGGGGACGGCGGCGTCCACCATCGCGTCGAGGCTCGCGTAGCCGAGCAGCTTGAGCATGGCGGCAGCCTCCTCCGGGCGCGGGCCGATGTGTCGGCGGATGAATGGGTCGCCAGCGGCGGTCCAATTTTGAGTCAAATCCATCCGGGGAAATTACGGTTCGCAGACGGCAAAGCAAGTGGGATTTCGGTCAAACCCCCTGCTTTTACCGGAAACCGCGAAAATACAACAGGTTTGGTTGGCCTCAAAAACAGGCCACAACTAATGGTATTCCCGGCCAAAATTTTCATAAAATATCATTGTGAGAAATGGCGGTTTTTTCTATCATTCTGTCATCCGTTGACGCGCAAATATTTGCCGCGGACGGCGTGGTTTTTTATGTCGAATAAAACTGATTTGGTAGCGGTAAAGACCGGGGCAATCACTGAGGATTATGATGCTTCCAAGTTAAGCCAGCTCAAGGGGTTGGAAGCCGTGCGCAAGAAGCCGGGCATGTATATCGGCGGCACAGATGAGCGTGCGCTCCACCATTGCGTGAGCGAGGTGATGGACAATTCTGTGGATGAACATCTCGCGGGCCACTGCGACCGCATCGAGGTGACCATCCACGTGGACGGCTCGATTTCCATCCGGGACAACGGGCGCGGCATCCCGGTGGACATCAACAAGGACAGCGGCCTGCCCGGGGTGGAACTGGTGCTGACCACCCTGCATTCCGGCGGCAAATACGGCCAGGGCGGCTACAAATTTTCCGGCGGCACCCACGGCGTCGGCGCCAAGTGCGTGAACGCGGTGAGCGAGTGGTTCGAGGTGGAGGTATCGCGCGATGAGCAGGTGTATCACATGGAATTCGAGCGCGGCAAGACGGTGAAAAAGCTCGAGGTCATCGGCAAGTCCAAACACACCGGCACGCTCATCACCTTCATGCCCGATTCGGAAATCTTTCGCGAGACGGTGGAGTTCAAGTCGGACATCATCGCGCAGCGTTTGCGCGAGCTGGCGTTTTTGAATTCGGGTCTGGAAATTGTTTTCACCGACGAGCGCAAGACGGCCGCCGAGCCGGAAAAATACTTCTACAAGAACGGCATCGAGGAATTCGTGAAGCAGCTCAACAAGAGCCGCGAACCGCTGCATCCCAAGCCGATTGCGTTCAGCAAGGAGACGCATGAACAACTCGATGACAAGGAAATCGAGGTCCATGTCGAGGTCGTGCTGCAATACAACGACAGCTATAACGACCAGGTGCTGTGCTACACGAACACGATCCACAATCCCGACGGCGGCGCGCACCTCTCGGGTTTCCGCAGCGCGGTGACACGGGCCATCAATCAATACGCCCGGTCGAACGAATTGCTCAAGGAGAAGGACCCGCAGATCACCGGCGACGACGTGCGCGAAGGCCTGACGGCGGTGATTTCGGTCAAGCACAGCGACCCGAAATTTGAATCGCAGACCAAGGTGAAACTGCTTTCGCCGGAGGTGGAAAAAATTGTCGGTTCGGTCACCTATGAAGGTTTGATGACCTACTTCGATGCGAACCCGCCGGTGGCGAAACGCATCGTGGACAAGGGTCTGACCGCCGCCCGCGCCCGCGAGGCGGCGCGCAAGGCGCGCGAGGCCGTCCGCAAAAGCGCCCTCACCGGCGGCGGCCTGCCCGGCAAGCTCGCGGATTGCTCCGACCGCGACCCGGCGAACACCGAACTTTACATCGTCGAGGGTGACTCCGCCGGCGGCTCGGCCAAGCAGGGACGCGACCGGAAGTTCCAGGCGATCCTGCCGATTCGCGGCAAGCTCATCAACGTGGAGAAGGCGCGGCTGGACAAGGTGCTGCAGAACAACGAAATCCGCACGATGATCACCGCCATTGGCACCGGCATCGGCGACGGCGAGGGGGAAGGCGCGTTCGACATCAGCAAACTGCGCTACCACAAGATCATCATCATGACCGACGCCGACGTGGACGGCTCGCACATCCGCACGTTGTTGCTGACGTTTTTCTACCGCCAGATGCCGCAGCTCGTGAAGCAGGGCTTCGTTTATATCGCCCAGCCGCCGCTTTACGGCATCACCCGCAAGAAGAAGACCGACTACATCGACGACGATGTGCAGCTCAACCGCATCCTGCTGCAAAACGGCACGGAGGAGGTAAAGTTAAAGAACCTCGCCGACGGCCGCGAATTTTCCCCGAAACAGCTGGAGGAAATTCTGACGCTGCTCGAATCGCTCGACAAACACGCAACCTACATCAAACGGCTGGGCGGCGACTTTGCCAGCTACGTCGAGAAGCGCGATGCCGACGGCACCTTGCCGCAATCCATGGTCAAGGTTCGTTCCGGCAACGACGAGACCGTCCACTATTTTCTCACGGGCGAGGAGCTGGAAGGCTTCAAGCAGGCCAACGGCGACCTCTTCGGGACCGACACGGAAGAACGCCGAAAAGACGGCCCGACCCGGCGCGCAAAGGTCTCCGACCTGCATCTCGAAGGCAAGGCCATTGCCGACCTGCTGGGCAAACTCTCCAAGAAGGGCCTCGCCGTGGATCATTACGCGGCGCAGGACAAGCCGCTGTTTGAGCTGACCGAAGGCGAAGGCGAGCGCGCGGTAGTGACGCCGCTGTCTTCGATCCCGGAGATTCTTTCGGGCGTGAAAACCGTCGGCAAGAAAGGCATCCAGATGACCCGCTTCAAAGGCCTCGGGGAAATGGACGCCAAGGAGCTTTTCGAAACCACCATGAATCCGGTCCGGCGCAAGCTGCTGCGCATTGAACTCACCGACGCCGTCGAGGCCGAGGAGATGTTCGTGCGGCTGATGGGCGATGAAGTCGAGCCGCGCCGCCAGTTCATCGAGGACAACGCGCTCAACGTCCGCAATCTCGACGTTTGATCCTTTAACTTTTCGCAACCACGAACCATGCCAGACGAAACCGAACCGACGCCGCAGCCGCCGACACAATCGCCGAGCGGTGGCGCCTACACGCAGGGCGAAAAAATCGCCAAGATCAACGTCGCGGACGAAATAAAAAATTCGTTCCTTGACTACTCGATGTCCGTGATCATCTCGCGCGCCCTGCCCGATGTGCGCGACGGCCTCAAGCCTTCCCAGCGCCGCATCCTTTACGCGATGGAGAACCTCTCGCTGTTTCCGGGACGCAAGCACATCAAGTGCGCCAAGATCTGCGGCGACACCTCCGGCAATTATCATCCGCACGGCGAAGCGGTGATTTATCCGACGCTCGTCCACATGGCGCAACCGTGGGCGATGCGCGAGAAGCTGGTGGACGGCAAGGGCAATTTCGGTTCGGTCGAAAATGACCCGCCGGCGGCGATGCGTTACACCGAAGCCCGGCTCACCCATCTCGGCGCACTGCTGATGTCCGACATGGAAAAGGACACGGTGGATTTCGTCCCGAACTACGACGAGCGCCTGGCCGAGCCAACGGTCTTCCCGGCCGCTTTTCCGAATCTGCTCGTCAACGGCGGCACGGGCATCGCCGTCGGCATGGCGACGAACATGGCGCCGCATAATCTCGGCGAGGTCATCGATGGCATTTGCGCCCAGATCGACGAGCCGCAGATCACGATTCCGCAGCTGATGAAGTTCATCAAGGGCCCCGATTTTCCAACCGGCGGCTTCATCTGCGGCGTCGAGGGCATCAAGAATTATTTCGAGACCGGCAAGGGCAGCATCAAGCTGCGCGGCCGCATCGGCGTCGAAGAGATGAAGGGCAATCGCGAGCAGCTCGTCATCACCGAAATTCCGTTCAACGTGAACCGCGCCGGGCTGGAGGAACAGATCGCCGCGCTCGTCAACGACAAGGTCATCACGGAAATCTCCGCGATGCGCAATGAGTCGGACGAACACTGCCGGCTGGTCCTCGAACTCAAGCGCGACGGGAATCCGAAGGTCGTCATCGCCAATCTTTTCAAGTACACGCAACTCGAGGTTTCCTTCAGCGTGAACGCGCTGGCGATTGATCATGGCCGCCCCAAGACGCTCAATCTCAAGCAGATCATCCAGTGCTACATCGAGCATCGCCGCGAAGTCATTTTGCGCCGCACCCGCTTTGAGCTGAAGAAGGCCGAGGAACGCGCCGAGCTGCTGGAGGGATTCCTGATCGCGCTGGCGAACCTCGACGATTTCATCAAGATCATCCGCGGCAGCAAAACGCGCGAGGAAGCCCGCGTGAAGCTGCTCGCGTTCGAGTGGACGCGGCAGCAGGTCGAGCGCTGGGGGATCTTGATCCGCCGCGAGGAGCGCCTCCAGGCGGGGCGGTATGCCCTGACCGAGCGGCAGGTGGACGCGATTCTGGAGTTGCGCCTCTACCAGCTGACCGGGCTGGAAATCGACAAGGTCGAAAAGGAATACCAGGCGCTGCTCGAGGTCATCAAGGACCTGCTCGACATTCTCGCCCGGGAATCCCGGGTGATGGCAATCATCAAGGCCGAGCTGATGGTCATCAAGGAAAAACATGCCACGCCGCGCAAGACCGAGATCGTGCCCGACGAAGGCGAAATCGCCATCGAAGACCTCATCGTCAACGAGGGCGTCATCATCACGCTCACGCACAGCGGCCTCATCAAGCGCACGAACGTCAGCCAGTATCGCGCCCAGCGCCGCGGCGGCAAGGGCGTCATCGGCATGACGACCCGCGAAGGGGGGACGGAGGCCGACAACGATTTCATCGAGCATCTGTTCACTGCCAGCACGCACGATTACCTGATGTTCTTCACGAACACCGGCCGCGTTTACGTCGAGCGCGTGCATGAAATCCCCGACATGGGCCGCGCCGCCAAGGGCCGGAGCATCGCCAATCTGCTCGAATTGAAGGCGGGCGAAAAAATCGCCGCCCTCATCCGCATTTTGTCGAAAACCGACGAAAACAAGGCCGATGTGACGTGGCAACAACCCGGCGAACTGTTCTTCGCCACGCAACAGGGGACCGTCAAGAAGACCTCGCTCAGCGAATTCTCCAATGTCCGCAAGGGGGGCATCATCGCCATTGGCATCGATCCCGGCGACACGCTCATCGAGGTCAAACTGACGCGTGGCAGCCTCGTTGAAAACAACGACGTGAAGGACCCGGGCGACGATGTGGTGTTGATCACCAAGGACGGCATGAGCATCCGGTTCAGCGAAGCGGACGTCCGTTCCATGGGACGTTCGGCCGCCGGGGTGCGGGGAATCAACCTTGAAAAGGAGGACGCGCTGGTGGCGGCGACCATTGTCGTGCCGGACGCCAAGCTGCTGGTCGCCGGTGAAAACGGCATCGGCAAGCGCACCGACTTTGGCGAATACCGCGCGCAATCGCGCGGCGGCAAGGGCATCATTACGATGAAAACCGGGGAGAAAACCGGCGCGGTCGTCGGGGCTTTGACCGTGCGCGACATGGATGAAATCATGCTCATCACGGTCAAGGGCCAGATGGTGCGCACGTTCGTGAAGGACATCCGTGAAGCCGGCCGCAACACCCAGGGCGTCAAACTCATCGAGCTGGAACCCGGCGACAAACTCCAGGCCATCGCGTCGGTCATCGGCGAGGATAAGGAAGACGCTGCCAGCGGGGACGAACCGCCAAAATAATTTTCAAAACGCCGCTTGTCCGGCCGGTTTTTTGGGATAAAATGGGTCCGCTCATTTTGTTTCCGGGGCTGTTTGTTGCCAGATCTTCTGCTGCATGGAGTCCTTCGGTTTGCCCTCAAATGGCTGGTATGAACCTAATGAAAAGACACATTCTAGTCATCTTGCTGCTTGCCGCGCAGGCCGTGTACGGCCATGCCGATGATCCCACTCAGGCTGCCATTGTCGCAACCAACCAACTGGCGGCGGGCAACAGCAATGCCCCGGCCATCGTGGCCGTGGCCGGCAATGCCGGCACCCCGTCCGCCCACACCGCGGTCACCGACAAACCCGTCTGGGAAAGCAGCATCTCGGCGGGGCTCTCGCTCATGAAGGGAAACAGCGACACGCTGTTGACCACCGCAGCTTTTAAAACCCGCAAGAAGTCTCCCGACAACGAGTTCATGTTCAGCATGGAGGGTTCGTATGGCAAAAATAACTCCGTCGAAAACAATGAAATGTTGCATGGGGTCGGACAATACAATCACCTGTTCAGCGAACGGTTCTACGGATTTTTCAATGTCGAGGGCCTGCACGACGGCATTGCCGACCTGCAATATCGTTTCACGCTCAGCCCCGGCGCTGGATATTATTTTACCAAAACCACCAACACCACCTTCGCCGTCGAGACCGGCCCGGGTTTGATCTTCCAGCGGCTCGGCGGCGCGGACACCGCCTACGAATCCCTGCGGCTGGCGGAGCGCTTTGAACGCAAACTGAACAACGGGGCCCGCCTCTGGCAAAAGGCCGAGGTCCTGCCCCAGGTGGACAAGTTTGACAACTACCTGGTCAACGCCGAAATCGGAGCGGAGGCCTTGCTCACCAAAACCATCAGCCTCCGGCTCAGCGTGCAGGACAACTTTGTCAACGAACCCGCGCCCGGACGCAAGGACAACGACGTGAAAATCATCAGCGGTCTGGTCTACAAATTTTGACGCCCCGCACTCCAATCTGATAAGGGTCGGGGCAATGCCAAAATGCACCCCCGGCGGGTTCATCATTATGAATTGATTTGACAAAGGATTGGTTACGACCAAGTTTTCCCCCAGCTGAAGCTTTTACTGAAAATAAACTGCGGCGGGGAAATTTCAGGTCTATGTCCAAGCTGATTGCCATCACTCCCGGGTTGACCGGCTTGTCGTATGAACTGGGGACGCATTGGGTCACCATCGGACGCTCCGATGGCAATGCTTTCCAGATCGTTGAAACCTCGGTCTCCGGCCGGCATTGCGAGGTCCGGTTGCGCGGGAACGAACTCGATGTCCGGGACCTCCGGTCCACCAATGGTACCTTCATCGGCGGCAAGACCATCACCGAGGCCACCCTGCAGCCCGGACAGACCCTGCGGCTGGGCGAGGTGGAATTGCACCTTGAAATTGCCATGCCGGTTGCCGCCGGCCCGGCCCCCGCCGCCGTGTCCACCGCCAGCACCCCGGCTCCGGTTAAAAAACCCGGGGTCACGACCGGCAACACCAAACCCTACCGGGTGCTTTTCGTGGATGACAGCATGGCCTTCCTCGAAACGATCGGCGAGCTGTTTGGCGGCTGGGGAAATAAAACGTGGGAAATCCACACAGCCGTCTCGGCGGACAAGGCGCTGGCCGTCCTGGAACACAAGCTGATGGACCTGGTCGTGCTGGACATCGGCATGCCGCTGCTGGACGGCATCCAGTTGCTGGGGGTCATTCACCAGCGGCATCCCAGCGTTAAAACCGTCGTCCTGACCGGCCAGGACGATGAAAGCCGGCGGGCCACCTGCCTGGCCAGCGGGGCCGAACTTTTTCTCATCAAACCGACCAGCGTCGACGGACTGATGCCCGTTTTCAACATGCTGAATGCGCTGGTGACCTGGACGGATCGGGGCGGTTTTTCCGGCATCCTCGGCGAGATCGGACTGTCGAGCATCATCCAGATGGAATGCCTGGAAGGGAAATCTTCGGTCCTCGAAGTCCGCAATACGCAAACCGACGGCGAGATTTATATTGATGCCGGCACCATCGTCCACGCCGCGACGGGAAGGCTCACCGGAGAAAAGGCCTTCCACCAATTGTTGTCCCTGACCAGCGGGGAATTTTACCTGAAACCCTACCGGGCGCCGGCCGAGCAAACCCTGCACGGCCCGTGGGAATCCCTGCTCGCCGATGCTGCCCGCGTGCGGGACGAGGGAAATTTTTCGGGAGGCGAGAACGAAACCATCTTCATTGTAAAGAAACCGGCGCCAAGCACTTCCCCCCCCGCCGCGCCACCGAAATCCCCGCCCGAGCCCGCCGCACCGCCACCTCCGCCCGCCCCGGCCGCACCGCCGCAACCCGAGCCGCAGCGGTCCATCGCGGGCATGAATTTCATCTCGCTGGAAGAAATGGTGGAGGCCGACACCGACCTGATTTCCAAGCCGGACGGCAAAGGGCAGCCGGCGGATAATTCAAATAATTGACCGCCGGCCCGCCGGCCGGTTCACGGCGCCAGCCGTTCCAGCTTCCACGAATTGTCCGGCTGCCGCGTGTAGCAAAACCGGTCGTGCAGCCGGCTTGGCCGGCCCTGCCAGAATTCAATCCGCCCCGGTTTCAACACGTAACCGCCCCAGTTCGGCGGCAACGGCACATCGCCGGGAAATTTTGCCGCCAGTTCATTCCATTTCACCTCGAGCGCCGCGCGATCCGGCACGGCGGCGCTCTGATCCGAGGCCCACGCCGCCAACCGGCTGCCCCGCGGCCGGCTTTTGAAATACGCGTCCGATTCCGCCGCCGGCAGTTTTGTCACCATGCCCGCAACGCAAACCTGCCGCTCCAGATCCGGCCAGTAAAATGTCAGCGCCGCGTTGGGATTTTCCGCCAGTTCCTGCCCTTTGCGGCTGTCGTAGTTGGTGTAAAAGACGAAGCCGCGTTCGTCCGCCCCCTTGAGCAGCACCGTGCGGGTGGAAGGCCGGCCGGCCCGGTCCACCGTCGCCAGCGTCATCGCATTCACATCCGCCGGCGAATGGCCGAGGATGGCGTGCCAAAGCTTGTAGAGGGCGATGCCGATCTTTCGCCAGCGGCTGCCCGTGGCCGCCGCCGCAAACCAGTGTTCGAACTGCGCGAGCGGATTTGCATCCAGGTCCGCGCGGTCCAGACCGCCCAAAGCGTATTCCCGCCGGATGTCCGCCAAAGCCATACGGGCCGGAAGTTACATCGGCGGCGGATTTTCAGCGACTCAATTTTGGCCGAACCCAGCTCCGAGGGCGGCTTCAGACTGCTGCCGGAAACCCTCGGAAATCAGTTTTCATGATAAAATGAGATGGACTTTTGCCGCGTTATCTAGACCCTGAAAGCAACATGTTTTCGCTCCAAATGTTGTTCGGCAAAGCCGATCGTTTTTTTCAACTGCTCGAAGATGCTGCCGTCGAGGCCCACGAAAGCGTCCGGCTGGTTCTTGAGATGATCAAGAAACCAACCACGGCCAGAAGCCTCGACGATCTCACGCTCTCCCGCCGCAAAGAAAAAAAGATTGCCGAGCAGATCACTGCCGAACTGGTGAAAACCTTCGTTACCGGACTGGAACGGGAGGACATCGAGGCGTTGTCGCTGGCCCTGCGCAAAATTCCCAAGACCGTTGAGAAACTGGCGGAGCGGATCAATCTCGGCCATCAACACATCCAGGGCGTGGATTTCACCCGTCAGATTGAAATCCTGGAACAGTCCACCGACGTGGTGCTGGCCATGGTGAAACAACTTCGCGACATGCGGCATCTGGAGAAGGTGAATGAGTTGAACACCAAGCTCCAATACCTCGAAGGTGAGGCGGACAAATTGATGCTGGAACTGCTCAAGGAGCTTTACAGCGGCCGGTACGAGGCCACGAAAGCCATGGTCATCCGCGACCTTTATGAATTAATGGAGAAAGCCATTGACCGCTGCCGTGACGCCGGCAATGTGGTCATGCACATCGTTCTGAAGAACTCCTGATCGCGCGCGATGACCCTCATCTTCCTCGTCATCCTGGCGGCGTTGATATTCACCTACATCAACGGCTTTCACGACACCGCCAATTCCATCGCCACTGTCGTAGCCACCAAGGTCCTCACGCCGCGCCAGGCCGTGGCGCTGGCTGCCGTCACCAATCTGATCGGCGCCTTCCTGGGCACCGCCGTGGCCAGCACCATTGCTTCGGGATTGGTGGACCCGAAGGTAGCCACGTCCGAAGTGCTGATTTGCGCATTGCTGGCCGCCATTGCGTGGAATCTTCTGACGTGGTGGTTTGGCCTGCCGTCAAGTTCGTCTCATGCGCTCGTCGGCGGCTTGTGCGGAGCCTGCCTGGCCGCCGCGCGCAACGACTGGCATGTCCTCGTCTGGTCGGTACCCAGCCCGGTCCACTGGTGGAAGGGAGTGGGACTGCTCTGGAAGGTCGTCGTGCCCATGATTCTGTCACCTGTTTTCGGGCTCGTATTCGGTTTTTTGCTCATGGGCCTGCTCTATTTCCTGCTGCGCAACTGGCGTCCAGCCCGCGTCAACAAGACCTTCGGTAAATTACAGCTCGTCAGTTCGGCCTACATGGGTTTTGGCCACGGCATGAATGACGCCCAAAAAACCATGGGCATCATCGCGCTGGCGCTGCTGACCGGCACCAACAACGGCGCCTTCGACCACCTGCCGGCCTGGCTCAACTTTCTGCATACCGAAGCCCCGCCAGCGGGACAACAGTTGCATATCGCCGCCTGGATCATTGTCGTTTGCGCGCTGACCATGTGTGCTGGCACGGCCGTCGGCGGCTGGCGCATCATCAAGACCCTCGGTCATAAAATGGTCCGCCTCCATCCCGTGCACGGTTTTGCCGCCGAAACCACCAGCGCCACCATCTTGTTCACCGCCGCCTATTTTGGCATGCCGGTCTCCACCACCCACGCCGTCACCACCTCCATCATGGGCGTCGGCTGCGCCAAGGGATTCAATCACCTCAGATTGGACGTGGTCGAACGCATTGTCTGGGCGTGGATCATGACCCTGCCGGCCAGCGGCGGCGTGGCTTATCTGCTGGTCAAACTGGCCCAGGTCGGCGGCTGGATTCCGTAATAAGCCGGACACCTTTGTCTACGCCGGGTATGGAGTTCCGCGTTTACGCGGCAGGCGAGGACGAGTGTTTGAGCCGCCTGAAGGCGGAACTCCGAACCAACGTCGGTGGCTACTATTTCGACAGCTGGCTAAGCATTTCCCAGCTTCGCGGCGTATTGTCGGGTCAACGCGGACAGTTCCGCGCAAACTTTCGCGTGCTGCGGATCGTTGGCCAGATTCTTCAATTCCAGCGGATCGCCATTCGGGTCCAGCAGCATCGCCCCGTTTCTTCCGTCCGGACCGTATTCGGCATAGCGCCATTTTTCCGTGCGCACCGCCGTGCCATGCAGGGTTTTGCCGTCCTCGCTCCAAACGCTGTAGGCCGGCCGGTCCCAGGGCGCTTTCGGATTGTTCAACAGCGGCGCAAGGCTCTTCCCTTCCAGACCTCCCGGCTGCGGCAGGCCGCACAACTCGACCAGCGTCGGGTAAATGTCCAGCGATTCCACGATGCGATAGCAGGATTGTCCATTTCCTTTGGTGCCAGGAACCGCCACCATGAGCGGCACGCGCGTGCCCATTTCGAAAAGCGACCCGGCCTTGGACCATTTCCCCTTTTCGCCCAGCTGATATCCGTGATCCACCGTAAACACGATGATCGTGTTGTCACGCAAGCCGAGTCGGTCCAGTTCCGCGATCACGCGTCCCACATTCCAATCCACCCAGGAAATCGAGGCAATGTAGGCACGAATCACCTCTTTGGCCTCGGCCTCGCTCGCACCGCGCCCGATGAACAGGTCGGCGTTGCGTTTGCGGATGGCCGCATCCGGAAAACCCGGCGGCACCGTCGGCCACGCCGCGAAATCCGGCGTCAGCCTGATCTTGTCGACGTCATACAGGTCGAAAAAACGCTGTGGCGCGGTCGGCGGGCTGTGCGGCTTGACAAATCCGCAGCCCAAAAAGAACGGCTGGTCCTTGTGCTGTTGCAGAAAGGCAATCGCGCGATCGGCCGTGTTATAATCGCCGTGCCCTTCGCCGTTGCCGTCCAAAATCACGATGCGGTCCGAATACGCCGCCCGGCTGTTGTCGGCCGGCAACGGCGACAGGACATCGCCCGGCTTGCTCCCAACCGTTTCACGCGGAACCGCCTTGGTTTTGCCAACCGGGGTTCCGCTCCCATCGTCAGTGGGACCGCCACGATCCCCGGTTTCGGTCCACGCCTTCGGGTCGTCAATGCCGCCGTGATAAATCTTCCCGGTGCGATACGAGACGTACCCGTTCTCCTTGAACAATTGCGGCAGGCTGGTCCAATCCGGATGCAGCGCGCGGAAATCCGTTCGGTTGCCGAGCACGCCCGTCCGGGTCGGCGGCCGGCCGGTGAGCAGCGAGGCGCGCGACGGGTTGCACAGCGGGAACTGGCAGTAATTCCGGTCAAAGCGGACCCCTGACTTGGCCAGCGCATCCAGGTTGGGCGTCTGCGCGTGGAACATGCTGCCGTAACAGCCCAGTTCCACGCGCATGTCGTCGGACATCAGGAACAGCACATTGAACTTGCGGCGGGACGAAGTGTTTTGTGAAAAGGCCAGGTTCGGCAGCGATGCGGCGGCCGCCGTGCCGGCGACCTGCCCCAGAAATTTTCGACGTGTGATCCGGCTCATGTTCCGTGGCTTTGTTGTTTAAATCACCCCGGGATCGCGCCCACGTTGGACAGCACGTGGCCGGGGCGATAGGCAAAACGGCGCAGGTCGGCCTCCGCGGTCACGCCGCTGAGCACTAGCACGGTCTCGATCCCGGATTCAATGCCGGCAATGATGTCGGTGTCCATCCGGTCGCCGATGATGACCGCGTCTTCGCGCCGGCAATCCAGTTTCTTGAGCGCCTGCCGCATGATCAACGGATTGGGTTTGCCGACGAAATACGCCTTGGAGCCGGTGGCCAGCTCGATGGGGGCCACGAGCGCACCGGTGGCCGGCACGATTCCCAGGTCGGTCGGCCCGGTCACGTCGGGATTGGTGCCGATCAGCTTCGCCCCCTTCAACACCAGGCGGATGGCCTGGGTGATCTTGTCGTAGGTGTACATCTTCGACTCACCGACGACCACATAGTCCGGATTCACGTCGTTCATGGTGAATCCGGCGTCGTACAGGGCATTGGTGAGGCCGCTGTCGCCGATGACGAACGCGCTGCCGTTGGGCCGCTGGCTGGCAAGGAATGCCGCCGTAGCCAGGGCGCTGGTGTAAAAATGTTCCTCGTCCACCTTGATCTTGAGCCGGGCCAGCTTCTGTTTCAGTTCGCGCGGCGACCGTTCGCTGCTGTTGGTAAGGAAGAGATATTTCTTGTTCTGGGTTTCCAGCCAATTGATGAATTCCAGCACTCCCGGAACCAATTGGTTGCCGTGATAAATCACACCGTCCATATCGATGATAAACCCCAGTTTCCCGCGCACTTGATCAATGGTGTCCATGTGTTCGAGCCAGTCTTCGCCATCCCTATGGCGCTGTCAATCAGAGTCGGATTCCCGAGAAGTCTCCTTTTCCAAACTTGTGCGCGCAAAAGGACCATGAACCCCGGCATTGGAGCGCCGGGCACCGCCCCGGCACGAAGATTTCAGAAACCCGAATCACGCCGAGTCGGTGCTCGGCGCTCCAGTTCAATTGTTTGATTCCCTATTTCCGCTTCGGCGGGGCATGGATGCACTCGCCGTGGAGGGCGTGGGCCGCTTCCATCCAGGACTCGCTGAAAGTCGGGTGGGCGTGAATGGTCCGGCCGAGTTCCCGCGCCGTCAATTCGGAGCGGATGGCGGTGGTGGCCCCGGCAATCAACTCCGTGGCGTGCGGCCCGACGGCAGCCGCACCGAGCAACTGGTCGGTGGTGGCGTCCGCAATCCATTTCACGAAACCGGTCGTCTCTCCCGTGGCCAAGGACTTGCCGAGGCCAGCGAAACGGAATTTGCCGGTTTTGACGGCGCGGTTCTGCTTCTTCGCATCGTCCTCGCTCAGACCGACGGTGCCGACTTCGGGCGAGGTGAAAATGACATTGGGCACCAGCGCAGGATGCTTATGCAGCTTCGGACTTACGGCATTCTCGGCCGCGGCAATGCCCTGCGCCGTGGCGTAATGAGCCAGTTGAATCTTGCCCGTCACGTCACCGATGGCGTAGATGTTCGCCACCTTGGTGCGGCAGCAGTCATCCGCCTCAACGAAGCCGCGCTCGCTGGTCTTTAGACCGGCATTTTCCAGGCCCAGGCCCTCCGTGACCGGCTTGCGGCCGACCGCGCACAGCAACAGGTCAGCCTTGAGCACCTCGTCGCCAAAATTGCCGCGCACCTCCTTGGCGTCCGCCGCAATCTTTTCGAGCGCGTTGCCGGTCAGGACGCGAATGCCGAGGTTCTTCTCCATGTGGCCGCGCACTTCCCGCCGCACATCGGGATCGAGCAACAGCAGGATGTCTTCAAGCAGTTCCACGATGGTGACTTTGACGCCCAGCATGGCCGCCATGCAGGCCAGCTCGCAGCCGATGAACCCGCCGCCGAGCACGATCAGGCTCGCCGGCAGCTTGTCGATGTCGAGAAACCCGCGGCTCTCCACCACGCGTTCGTGTTTCGGCAGGAAACCGGGCATGGCCGAGGTCGAGCCGGTGGCAATGATGACCTTCTTGGCCCCGATCGTCGTGCCGTCACTGATGGCAATGGTGTTGCGGTCCTTGAAGGACGCGACGCCGGTGAATTGCTTCACCCCGTTTGCCGTGAGCAGCTGTTTGATGCCGCCTTTGAGCTGGGTGACGACCTTGTTCTTGTGCCCGATCATCACGGAATAATCCACGGCCGCGCCCTTGACCGTGATGCCAAAGGTCTCGGCATGCTTGATCCGGGCAAAGGTGTCGGCAGCGGCAATCAGCGCCTTGGTGGGGATGCAACCCCAGTTCAGGCACGTGCCGCCGAGCTGTTCCTTCTCGACGATGGCGACCGAGGCGCCCAGCTGGGCGGCGCGGATGGCCGCGGGATAGCCGCCGGGACCGGCGCCGATGACTACGACGTCAAAAGTTTCCATAGTTCAATTTCGTATTCTCTCGTAGGAGCCGACGTGAGGAGGCTCTAACAGTGCTTTTCAATTTGATCAGAGTCTCCTCACGTCGACTCCTACTACAACCCGGATTAAACCGTCAGCAGTTTCCAGAGTTCCAGATTCTCCAGTTTCTGTTTGATAGCATTCGCAAATCGGGCCGCCATGGCGCCGTCAATCAGGCGATGGTCGGACGACAGCGTGATCTTCATGATGGAGCGGACCACCACCTTGTCGTCGCGCTCCACGGGCTTTTTGAGCGTGCTGGAGACGGCGAGGATGGCGCTTTCGCCGGGATTGATGATCGCGGTGAAGTTTTCCACGTCGAGCATGCCCATGTTGGAGATGGTAAACGTGCCGCCGGTCATTTCATCGGGCGCGAGCTTGCCATTGCGGGCCTTCTCGGCGAGCTCCTTGGACCGGGCATTCAGCTCGGCCAGGGTCAGTTCGTCCGCATTGCGAATCACCGGCACCACCAACCCCTGCTCTAGCGACACCGCCAGCCCGAGGTGCACGCGGCTGTTCCAGCGGGTGGCCTTGCCGTCCGTCGAGCTGTTCACTTCCGGAAATTCCTTCAACGTGAGCACCACCGCCTGCGCGACGAAGTCGGTAACCGAGTACGGCGCGCCCTTTTCCTTCAGCTGGGCGCGGAATTTGACCAGATCCGTCATGTCCACTTCCACCGTGACGAAGAAATGCGGCGCGGTGACCACGCTCTGCGTGAGCCGCTGGCCGATGATCTGCCGCATCTTGCTCATCGGCTTCGGTTTCTCGGCCCGGGCGCGTTCCACGTCGGCCACGCTGATGCGCCCGGCGTCCGTGCCCTGGATCGTCAGGACATCCAGCTTTTCCTTCGCCGCCAGCTGTTTGGCCGCAGGCGAAATGCGAAGCTTGGAATATCCCTTGGCCTCGAGATAGGCTTTTATGTCCTTCTCAACAATGCGCCCCTCGGGACCGGAACCTTTGATCCGGGTGGGGTCGATGACCGAGGCCCGGGCCAGGGCCGCAGCACGCGGGCTGATGCGGAACAGGACCGGCGTTTGCGGAACAGTAGCGACCGGCGCTTCGCGTTTTGGAGTGCGCCAGTCCTCTGGCGCCTTTGTTTCGGACGTTGTGGTTCCCAAAGCGGCAGCGGGCTGCCGCAGTCCAAGACCTGTCGGCGATTCGGATGCCTTGGGTGAGGATGCCGCTTCAACTTTTTTTGGCGCGGCCGGCGCCGGGGCCGCCACCGCGGGAACCGCTTCGCCGGGCTTGCCGAGAAAACCGACCGTGCTTTGGACCGGGACGTTGACGCCCGGTTTCACGGCAATCTTCAGCAGCGTGCCTTCCTCGAAGCTTTCCACTTCCATGACCGACTTGTCGGTTTCGACGGTGAAAAGGATGTCGCCCTTGGCGACGTGGTCGCCTTCCTTTTTGAGCCATTCAACAATGGCGCTTTCTTCGGTCATTTGACCGAACTTGGGCATAATGATTGGGGTAGCCATAATGATTAGCCGCGAAAGAGCGCAAAGGACGCAAAGGACGTCAACAAGCTGACAGCTCGTGATCCGATCCGGGTTTTCCGCTCAGTCAATGCGTATTTTTTGATTTCGAATTTTGCCGAACCGAAATTGATTAGCAGCCCGTGCTCGCATCGAGCAGATCGAAGATAACCGAGGATTTGCGCGACGTGTTCGTCAGCGATGGCACGACACGCCTTAAGCTCAACCACCAGCCGGTTGTCCACCAACAAGTCGGCAAAGTACTCGCCAATCACCGTTCCGTCTTCATCGTACACGGTGAGCGGATGTTGCTGCTCGACTCGAGTACCCGCCTTCCTTAGGCGATTCACGAGCGCATTCTCATAGACTTTTTCCAGATGCCCGTGTCCATGATAGACATGGATTGCGTATGCCGTCTCACGAACTACATCGCACAGTTTCATGATGTCCTGCATAGATTTCCCTTTGCGTTCTTTGCGCTCTTTCGCGGCGATTAAAGGATTTGGTTGGCGGCGGCCAGAATGTCATTCACATTCGGCAGGAAGGCCGCTTCCAGGATGTGCGACTGCGGCGCAATGCCGTTTTTGGCGCCGACGCGTTTGACGGGGGCGTCGAGGTAGTCGAATGCCGCATCCTGGATGGTGGAAGCGATTTCGCCCGTGTAACTGCCGATGTGAATCGCCTGGCTGGCGACGACGCAGCGGCCGGTCTTCTGCACCGAGCGCAGGATGGTGTCCAGGTCGAGCGGCACCAGGCTGCGCAGGTCAATGACCTCGGCGCTAACATTCTTCTCCGCCTGCAACTTTTCTGCCGCCTTGAGACAATCGTGCACCAGCGGGCCCCACGCGATCAGGGTGATGTCGCTGCCCTCGCGCTTGACGTCGGCGACGCCGAGCGGAACGAGGTAGTCGCCTTCCGGCACCGGGCCTTTCATGCCGTAAAGCGCCTGCGATTCGACGAAGAGGATCGGATTGTTGTCGCGAATGGCCGACTTGAGCATGCCTTTCGCGTCGGCGGGCGTCGCCGGATAGACCACGTAGAGGCCGGGAATATGGCAGAACATCGACTCCAACGTCTGTGAATGCTGCCCGCCATAACCTTTGCCGGCGCCGGCGGAAGCACGGATGACGAGCGGCACTTCCGTCTGGGCGCCGCTCATGTAATGCCATTTCGCCGCCTGGTTGCTGATCTGGTCCGAGGACATGAGCGCAAAGTCGAAGTACATCAGCTCGACCACGGGCCGCAGGCCGTTCATGGCGGCGCCGCAGCCGGTGCCGCAGATACAGGCCTCGCTGATGGGCGTGTTGAACACCCGATCGCGCCCAAACACTTCCAGCAGGCCTTTGGTGACCTTGAAGGCGCCACCGTAATCGGCCACGTCTTCGCCATAAAACACCACGCGTTTGTCGCGGACCATTTCCTGCACCAGCGCTTCCTTGAGAGCGTCCTTGTAGGTCAACTCGCCGTTGACGCGCTTGATCTCCGGCAGCGGCCCCAGCAGGTCCACCTTCGCAAATTCAGCCGGCACCGTCTCACACTTCGTGTCGGTGTACATGAACGTCAATACGTCCTTGGCCTCCGGATCGGCGGCGGCGACAGCGCGCTTGGCAGCGTGGGCGTTGCGGTCGGCCACGCGTTTTTCCACCGCGGCCAGGCCTTTTTCATCGAGGACCTTGGCAGCCAGCAGCTCCTTCTTGTAAGTCTCAATCGCATCAATCGCCTTCCAGGCCGCTTCCTCCTCCTTGGTGCGGTACTCGTTGCGCGGATCGCTGAGCGAATGCCCCCAGTAACGGTAGCAGTCCACGTCGAGAAACACCGGCCCCTTGCCTTCGCGGCAGAGCTTGGTGGCACGCAGCACCGCGTCGCGGACGGCGAGCACGTTCATGCCATTGACGATCTCGGCATGCATGTTGTTGTCGGCAAACCCGGCCGGCCGGCGGGCCATGCGTTCGACGCCCATGACCTCGTCGTCGCTGCGATGCGTCATGCCGTAGTGGTTGTTGCAGACCAGGAAAACGATCGGCAGGCCGTACTTGTGCGCCGCCAGGTGATTGGTGAACTGGGCCTGCGCGGCGAAGTTCAATGATTCGAGCACAACGCCGTTGGCGTACGCACCGTCGCCGGCGAAACAGCAGACGACGTTGCCGCGTTGCAGATAGCGGTTGGCCAGGGCCGCGCCCGTGGCGATCGGCACGCCGCCGCCGACGATGGCGTTGGCGCCCAGGTGGCCGACGGTGAAATCGGCAATATGCATCGAACCGCCGCGGCCGCGGCAATAGCCGTCGTCCTTGCCGAACAGTTCGCAGATGGTGCGATAGACGTGCTCTTCCAACGCCGCTTCCACCAGGTCATCGTGCTTCGCGGATTTGCACCCGGGCACACGCTTCTTCAGCTGCTCGTCGGTCATCTGGCGGATGGCGACGGTGCCTTTGGCGAGGCTTTCCCCGTGGCCGCGATGGGTGCTGGTGATGTTGTCGGGCAATTGCAGCGCGCAGCAGGCGCCGGTCGCGGTGCCTTCCTGGCCGACCGAGACGTGGGTCGGGCCTCGGTAATTGTAGTCCCGGATCGGCTCGTACGCGCCCGAACGCAGCTTGACGATCATCTCTTCGAGTTCGCGGATGACGAGCATGTCTTCCAGGATCGCGACCGCCTCGACCGGGGTGAGTGTCTTGGCTTTGAGTTCGGACTGGAGATTGCCCTGGTAGCGATAGGCGGAAATTTTGCCGCAATTGATTTCGTACGGCGTGAATTTCGGCCGCGAATCGCTCAGGTAGGTCGGTGATTTCTTCATCGTTGGCATTTCTATGTTAGGCTCTGACGAGCTTGATTCCTGTTTTAATGAGTTCCTTTGCAAAATTCCGGTCCAGTTGCTGATCGGTAATCAAGGCATGGACCTTGTCCCAGTGACCGGCACGGGCGAACGATATCTTGCCGGCCTTGCTGCTGTCGGCAAGCACGATCACCTGCCGCGCCTGGCCCATCACCAGTTCCTTGGTAAAGGCCTCGCCCGGGTCGGTCGTTGTCAACCCTTCCTTCAGCGTAAACCCGATGGTGCCCATGAACGCCTTGTCCAGGTGCAGCTCGTTCAAAATCAGCCGCGTCAACGGTCCCACCATCGTCTGGCTCAACCGCCGCAGCTCGCCGCCGATCACCATCAATCGCGGCCCGCGCCCGGCCAGTTCATGGGCGGCATGCAGCGAGTTGGTCACCACCGTCACGTTGGTCCGGTCGCGAAGCAGCCGCGCCAGCTCCAGCACCGTGCTGCCGCCATCCAGGTAAATCGTATCGCCCGGGCCCACGAAAGCCAGTGCCGCCTCGGCGATCCGCCGCTTTTCGCGGGCGGCCAGCGATGTCTTGTCGGCAAACACCGGCTCGTCCATCCGGCTCTCCACGCTTACCGCGCCGCCATGCACCCGCCGGATGGCGCCGCTCTGCTCCAGCTGGTCCAGGTCCCGCCGCACCGTCGCCGGCGACACCTTCAACTGGCGGCACAAATCCTCGATCCGGATGACGCCGCGGTCGCGAATCAGCGCCCGCAGGTTGTCCCAACGCTGCGGCGCCAAAGCCTTCTGGTCCATATCGGGCATAATCAGCTCTGAACGAATATGATCGATTATAGCACTTGTTTGGATGGAATCAATCAAAATATTTCATTTTATCGACGCGGGCAATCTACCTGATTCGATTGGTTTGGAGCGGTCGGGGGTATGGAACAGAAAGCGGTGGGAGCGAGTTCCTGACATTTCACGGAGTTCCATGGCGCCGGGCAGGTCATGTCAGGCTCTCCTTGGAATGGCCGGGGGAAACCAGGGGCGTGAACGAGGAGGTGGGAGAAGAAAACCAGCAGTTTGGAATTGAACCGTGAACCGCGCGGGGATGATATGGCCCCCACCGGCGATAGCCGCTTCTATTTCTTTTTGTATTTCAACTGCAGCTCGTTGGAAAGCTCGTTAAAATAGATCTTGGTCATCGCCATTCCACCGCGCGGAGGCGTGTAACTGATGACGATCCCGTCTGAGTCTGTTTTTTCCACCACCACATTCTTGTAGACGCCTCCAGTAGCGGTTGCAATTTCAATGCCCGAACCCGCTTTGGCTGGCGGGCTTGACGGTTTTTTCGTAGCCGGTGCCGGCGCTCGCCTGGCCGGTGTCGGTGCCGCTGCGGGTTGGGTCTTGGTTGGGGCCGCAACCACCCGGGCAGGAGCGGCGGGTACGACCGCAGCGGGAGCGACAGCCAGGGGAGCAGGTTTGGCGAAAGCGATTTCAACAGCTGCCGGGGCCGGCTTGACCGCTGCCGGCGCAGCTGCAGTTTGTGTCTTGGCCGGCGCCGGAACAACTGGCACGGTGGCTACGGCAGGTGCAACTTCAACCGGCGCAGCAACCGTCGGTGTGACTTTGGCGGGAATGATAGCGGCAGCTGCAGGAGCGGCTTCAACAGGTGCGACCGCCACCGGGGCAGCTTCAACCGGAGCGGCAACAACGGGGGTGACTTCCGCGGGGGTAGCAGCCGTTGGAGCAAGTTCAGCAGGCGCGGCAACCGCCGGCGTGGTTTCGGCAGGAGCGACCGCGACAGGTGTGACCTCGGCGGGAGCAGGAGTTGCAGGCGTAACCTCAGCCGGGGCAACAGCAGCGGGAGCGGCTTCAGCAGGTGCGACCGCCACAGGGGCTGCTTCAACCGGAGCAGCAACGGCAGGCGTGACTTCCGCAGGAGCAGCAGCAGCCGTCGGAGCAACTTCAGCGGACGCGGCAACCGTCGGAGCAACTTCAGCGGGCGCGGCAACCGCCGGCGTAGTTTCGGCAGGAGCGACCGCGACAGGTGTGACCTCGGCGGGAGCCAGAATTGCAGGCGTAACCTCAGCCGGGGCAATAGCAGCGGGAGCGGCTTCAGCAGGTGCGACCGCGACAGGGGCTGCTTCAACCGGAGCAGCAACGGCAGG
>Ga0265338_10002498_pt1 | contig 27413 bp, 19 predicted proteins | sample 42126metaG_FD_193579 | JGI IMG/M metagenome (GOLD analysis project Ga0265338, IMG submission 193579) | Rhizosphere microbial communities from Carex aquatilis grown in University of Washington, Seatle, WA, United States - 4-21-26 metaG | ecosystem: Host-associated > Plants > Roots > Rhizosphere...
CTGGTTTTGGGGCCGGCATTTGGAACAACCCGCGCATTTTCTCACGCGCTGGATTTTTCTCCGCGGACTGGGCTTCATTTACCTTGTCGCATTTTTGTCGCTGTGGTCACAAATCAACGGCTTGATCGGGCACAACGGCATCCTGCCCGCCAACCAATTCATGACCGCCGTGCAACAGCAGTGCAATGCCCAGGGAATCGGCTGGGAACGCTATCATTTGCTGCCGACGCTCTGCTGGTTGGATTCTTCCGACAATTTTTTGCATTTCCAATGCGCGGCCGGGTCGGTACTGGCCCTGCTGTTGATCTTCGGAATTGCTCCCGCACCGTGTCTGGCTTTGTTGTGGTTGCTGTACCTTTCGCTGGTCACGGTCGGACGCGAATTCCTCGGATTTCAATGGGACAACCTGCTCCTCGAAGCCGGATTCCTTGCCATATTCCTCGCGCCATTGCAGTTGCTGCCGCGCGCTTCCCGGGAAACTCCGCCGTCACGGATGGTTCTCTGGCTGTTATGGCTGTTGTTGTTCAAGGTCATGTTCTCGTCCGGATGCGTAAAGCTCCTGAGCGGCGATCCGAACTGGTGCAATCTCACCGCGCTCACGTTTCATTACCAAACCCAGCCGCTGCCAACCTGGATTGGCTGGTACGCCCATCAATTGCCGGTTTGGTTCCAGAAGCTTTCCTGCGCGGGAATGTTTGGCATCGAGCTTGGCGCGCCGCTTTTGATTTTCGCGCCACGAAGACTCCGGTTCTGCGGTGGCGCGGCGATCGCATTTCTCCAGATCCTGATTCTATTGACCGGCAACTACACTTTTTTCAACTGCCTCACGCTGGCGCTGTGCTTGTTGTTATTGGACGACTTTGTCCTGAACAAATTTATGCCCGCCCGGCTGCGGCAAGCCTTCACTTTTAGCCCTCAAACTTCGGCCCTCAATTTACTTCGCCGTCGGGCGCGTTCAGTGATTGTCGTCGTCTCCATCGCAGTGATTGTCCTTGATCTTCTGCAACTGAGCCTGACCTTGGGCGCACGACCTGTCTGGTTCTTGCCGGTGGCGGCTACGGACATCTGGCTCTCGCCGTTTCGCACTTTTAACAGCTACGGTTTGTTCGCCGTGATGACGACCGAGCGGCGCGAAATTGTCGTCGAGGGCAGCAACGACGGCGCAAACTGGCTGCCTTACGAATTTAAATACAAACCGGGTGATGTAAACCGACAGCCGGCATTTGTCGCACCGCACCAGCCGCGCTTGGACTGGCAGATGTGGTTCGCCGCCTTGGACAATTATGAACAAAATCCCTGGCTCGGGAATTTCTGCATGCGCCTGTTGCAAGGCTCACCGGAGGTCCTGGCGCTGCTGGATAAAAATCCGTTCCCGGCTCATCCGCCCCGCTACATACGCGCTGAATTGTACGATTATCATTTCACCGGCTTTGCCGAACGGCAGAAGACGGGCGCCTGGTGGAAACGCGAATTTATCGGTGAATACTTGCCGCCGATTTCACTTCCCGAATAGACTTGGATCCGAAACTGTCCATGCCACAACCAAAATCCATCAGTGAAACAGCCGGGGGCCACGCCGATGGCTGGTTTACGCCGTGGCGGTTCGCGCTGCTGCTGGCGCTGCTGGTGCTGGCCGCGTTCCCGCAGGTCGTGTTCGGCCTGCAGACGTTCGTGTCGCGCGATTTTGGCTTTTTCGCATATCCCCTCGCCCACTTTCAACAGCAATGTTTCCTGCGGGGCGAGCTGCCGATGTGGGATCCTTACAATAACTGCGGTGTGCCGTTCTTCGCCCAGTGGAACACCATGCCGCTCTACCCGCCTTCGCTGATTTACCTCCGGCTGCCGCTGCAATGGTCGCTGGGCTTTTTTTGCCTGCTCCATTTGTGGTTCGCCGGCCTCGGCATGTTTTTTCTTGCCCGGCGATGGACGGGCAACTCATTCGCGGCGGCGTTCGCGGGCGTAGCCTTTGCGTTCAACGGCCTGACCCTCAACCTGCTCATGTGGCCGAGCCACATTGCAACGCTGGCCTGGGCACCGTGGCTCGTGCTCGCCGGCGAACTGGCATGGCGCGAAGGCGGGCAAAAAAGCGTCCTGGCCACATTTGCCGGAGCGCTGCAAATGCTCGCGGGCGGCCCGGAAATCATTTTCTTCACCTGGATGCTGTTGGTCGCCCTCTGGATTCAACAGTTCGTTCGCGGCGAGTCGGCGCGCATTGCAATGCTCTGGCGTTTTCCCCTGGTCGTATTGCTCGTGTTCTCACTGGCAGCGGCGCAGTTGCTGCCATTTCTCGATCTCGTCGCTCATTCGCAGCGCGGCGCCGATTACGCGGACACGCGCTGGTCCATGCCCGGCAGCGGCTGGGCAAACTTTCTCGTGCCCATGGCCTTCGGCACAACTCATACCGAGGGGATTTTTTTCCAGCACGGCCAATACTGGACCTCGTCGTATTACCTCGGGCTTGGCACGCTCTGGCTGGCCGTCCTGGCGCTGGCATGTGTGCGCGAACGCCGCGTCTGGTTGCTGGGCGCGGCAGCCCTTGCGGCTTTTGCCTGTGCCCTGGGGAACCACACGCCGTTTTATCCGGCACTGCGAAAACTGATTCCCCAGTTGAGCCTCGTAACCTACCCGGTCAAATTTACATTGATCATCATGTTCTCCGCGCCACTGCTGGCGGCATTCGCGCTGGCCAATCTGCAGAAAATGAAACGGCTGTTGATCCCGTCAGGTGTGACGCTGTTTTTGCTGCTTGCCGGGATCTTGTTTTGGACGCAACTGGCGCCGTTGCCGGGTGATGAAACACATGCCGCACTGACCAATGGATTGTCCCGCGCGGCTTTTTTGGTTTTGACCGGAATTTTGCTCTTCGTGCTCGCTCGTAAAACTGAATCCAGATTCTTCCGGGTCACGTCGCTGGCGTTTATTTTTGCTGCATGGCTCGATGTGTTCACCCACGAACCGGCGCAAAACCCGACGGTGCCGCCAAGTGTGTTCGAGCTCAATCTTGCGCGCACGGAGCTGGCGATGAATCCGCAGCCGGAACTGGGCGGCTCCCGTGCGATGATATCGCCGGTGGCAGCGATGGAGCTGATCAATTTCGCGGCAAGCGATCCCAAAAATAACTTTTTGGCAAAGCGGCTCGGCTACTGCGCCAATGCCAACCTGCTGGATGCCATCCCGAAAGTGGACGGGTTTTTCTCGCTCACGCCGCGCGAAAATGACGACGTGGAATCCCTGCTTTATGGCGCGACCAATGCCGATTATCCGCGGCTGGAAGACTTTCTGGGCGTTTCGCAAATCACCGCGCCGGACCAGATTTTTCACTGGCAATCGCGCGACCACTATCTGCCGCTCGTGACCGCCGGACAACAGCCCGTTTTCCTGAACGACGCGGATACGCTGCGTGCGCTCGCGCAACCTGGCTTTGACGGGAGCAAAGTTGTTTACCTCTTGCCGTCGGCAAAATCTCTCGTGGTCATCACCAATCAAACCAGCGCTCATATCATCAACTCGCATTTTGGCACGCAACAGGTGGACGTGGATGCCGAAGCGGATGCCCCCTCGTTGGTGGTCGTTGCCCAAAGTTATTATCATGACTGGCGCGCTTACGTGGACGGCGCAGCGACCCCGCTGCTGCAGGCAAATCATGCATTTCAAGCGGTTCAAATTCCCGCCGGAAAACATCATGTCCGGCTGGCTTACGAAGACCGGGCGCTCGAAATCGGCGCGGCGATTGCGATCCCCATGTGGGTGAACTGCGTCATCAGTTTTGCGTTGATGCGCAAACGGCCGGAGCCGCCGGAAACCGAACCGGCGGATTCGGATTCGATGATTTGATAATTCCGAAAAGTTATGCTCGACAAACCGCCGTTTTTTGCGGATTCAAAGTGACGAAGAAATGGCCAAGACCAAACGCATCGGCATCTTGACGGCAGGCGGCGACAGCCCCGGCCTGAATGCCGCCATCCGCGGCGTCGGCAAAACGGCGCTCGGCTATTACGGCATGGAAATCATCGGCTTCCGTGACGGCTTCCGCGGCCTCGTGGAAGACCATAAGCTGAAGCTCGACAAGTCAACGCTCTCCGGAATCCTTACCGTCGGCGGCACCATCCTCGGGACCAGTCGCGACAAGCCTCATCGCATGGTCATTGATGGCCGCACCCGCGACATGACCAGTGTGATTGTCGAGAACTATGAAAGTTACGGCCTCGACGCGCTCGTTTGTCTCGGGGGTGGCGGCACGCAAAAAAACGCCCTGCGGCTCCAGCAGGCCGGTCTCAACATCATCACTTTGCCCAAGACCATTGACAACGACGTGGCCATGACCGATGCGACTTTCGGCTTTGCCACCGCAATGGATATTGCAACCGAGACCATTGACCGGTTGCACAGCACGGCGCACAGCCACCATCGCATCGTCGTCGCCGAAATCATGGGCCACCGCGCCGGCTGGCTGTCGCTTGGCGCCGGCATCGCCGGCGGAGCGGATGTGATTTTAATCCCGGAAATGCCTTACGACGTCGAAAAGATCGCCGAGGCCATCCGTCGTCGCAGCAAGCACGGAACCAATTTCAGCATCGTCGCCGTGGCTGAAGGTGCGATGAGCCGGGACGATGCGCGGGCCCTGCTTGCGGCGGAAAAGAAACTGGAACGCGCCCGCACGCTTCACGATAAAAAGGAAGCCAAGGTTGAACTCGCCACCGTCGAAGTCCGGCATCAGGGCAACACGCTGCGGCTGGCCAAGCAGCTCGAGGAACTGACGCACCTCGAATCGCGCGTCACCATCCTCGGGTACGTGCAACGCGGCGGCATCCCGTCGGCGGCGGACCGGCTGCTGGCCACCCGGCTGGGCAGCGCGTGCGTGGATTTGATCAACGATGGCGTTTTCGGCATGATGGTGGCGGCGCGCGGCGATGGCACGGAGCCCGTGCCGCTGGCCAAGGTCGCCGGCAAACGCAAAACCGTCCCGCCCGATCATTCCTGGGTGGAAACCGCCCGGCGCGTGGGAACCTGTCTGGGAGACTAACCTTTGCAGCCTTCGCGGATCGGGTTGCGGCGCCAAAAACAGCGTAATGTTATGCTGGAGAGAAACTTTAGCCGGCTTACGGACTTTTTTACGAAATTGGATAGACTGTAGGAACGGCCGCCCATTATCTGTTAGGCGGCAATGACCATGCAACCCTCAGAAGAAAAACAGAATTTGAGATATGACAACATCCTCGTGACGCCACGAGGTATTGCCGAGACTTCTGGCAAGAAAGTCATGATTTTTGTTCCGGCAGCGGACATTGAACGGATTGCGCTGAAATATGGCAGATCGGATCATCGTCCAATTGTTTCTATTACTATCGGAGCGATTTTTGTGTTGACCGGTGTTTTTGGGCTGGTCGAGTTTATTATCGCCACCAGAGGATATCGATATGAGTTAGCCATGATGGCTTTTGGCGTAATCGGAGCCTCTCTGATTTATGACGCGCTAAAGCAGAGTTATTTCTTTGAGGTTCAGTGCGCAAAAGTCTCGCGCAGATTGGTGCTTTCAAAGCACGCACAAAAAAATGACATCGATAGTTTTTGCCAAGACATCAGGAAAAATTACGGATATGACATCACAGTTGCCGCCTAATATGAGGATAGGCTGCAAGACTCCAGCTTCCCGCTCATCGTCCGCCCTCCGAAAGATTTTCAGCCTTTGATCACCGTTGCGCCGGCGGCCGGGCGGGAGACAAAAATCGTCGCATCAATGCCGGTTTTCCTTTTGTAGTCGGCGGCAATCTTTTTGGAGATGGCTGCCACAGCATCGCTTTTCACCAGGGCCACCGCGCAGCCGCCAAATCCGCCGCCGGTCATCCGGCAGCCGATCATCCCGCCCTTGAAGCCGATGGCTTCGGCAATCTCCACGACGGCATCGAGTTCCGGGCAACTGACTTCGTAATCGTCGCGCAGCGAGGCATGGCTGGCATACATCAACTGGCCCACCGTCGGCCAGTTGGAGGCGCGGACGCCCGCGGCGGCGTGGACGGTGCGCTCGATTTCACCGATGATATGGCGCGCGCGGCGGAAAACCACCTCGTCCATCCGGCCTTGCGCAAGTTCGAGCGCCTCCGGCGTGGCGTCGCGCAAGGAAGGCACGCCGAGAATTTTCGCGGCGGTCTCGCATTGCTTGCGGCGCGTGGGATATTCGCTGCCGGTCAGCTCGTGTTTCACGTTGGTGTTGATGATAAGCACGGCGACCGAGTCATCGGTCATCGGCACCAGCTCGGTCTTCCGCGACCGGCAGTCAAGCAGCAGAACGTGATTCTCCCGACCCATGACGGAAATGAACTGGTCCATGATGCCGCACGGCATCCCGGCATAATCGTGTTCGGCCTTCTGGCAGAGCAGCGCCTTTTCGACCGGATCCAGTTTTTTGCCGGTGATGGTTTCGAGCAGTGTTGCCGTGGCCACTTCGAGCGAAGCGCTGCTGGAAAGTCCGCCGCCCAGCGGCACGTTCGAGTGAATCAGCGCTTCGAATCCGCCAGGATTCTGCCCCCGCGCGAGAAAACCGGCGATGACACCGGCAGGATAATTTGCCCAACTGCCTTTCGGCAGCGGTTTGAGCGGCTGGGCAAGGTCAATCGTCACCGGCAGGCCGCCATTCGTAGATTGAAGTTGGATTTGTTTCGTGTCTTTGGCCGGACGGTCAGCGGCAATGACGGTGTAACGCTCAATCGCCATCGGAAAAACAAACCCGTCGTTGTAATCGGTGTGTTCGCCAATGAGGTTGACGCGGCCGGGCGCGGCAACGATCCAGCGCGGCGGGCGGCCGTACCTTTTTTGAAATTCAGCGGCAGCGTGGTCGGCGAGTTCTTTGAGCGTCATGGTAGAAATCTGGAACGAAGATGGAGGATGATAAAGCAAAAAGACATCAGGCCATCATTCATCCTCCATCTTCAATTCTTGTTTCAGGCAGAAGGCGGCGTTTTGCCGCCGCGCACGGCACCAAACAGCATCAACACGCCAAACACGAGCAGGACCAGGCCCCAGATCAAATTGATGTTCATGCCGAGCCGCACCGAGTCGGCGGATTCGACGGCACCGTAGCCAGTGAGCAGCACCCCAAGCAGCGTAAACATGAGGCCGATTGGCCAGCGAATGTCGAGTCCCATAAAATTGTTTTCCTTTCAGTTGATCTTGTGGTTCACCAGAAAATAAGGTTGAGGATGACGCAACCGATGAGCAGCACGATGCCGGCAACGGCCGGCCGCTGCCAGAAGGGCACATTGTGGTCCACGATTTTCGGCGTGAGCGAATAGACGAGGCCTTTCAACTGTTCGTCGGATTTGGTGCGTTGGGTGGCCAGCGAGATGAATAGCGTGAGCCCGAAACAAACTATGAAGGCAAAGGTGGCGAGCCAGAAATTCTGGGCCATCTCGCTGGGGAACAGGATCTTCACGCCAAGGTAACCGCCCTTGACGCCGGGCACGTTGTTTTGGGCAATGGTCAGCGCATGGAAAAGGGCCGCGCCGGTCATGCCGCCGAACAGGCCGATAAAAGCGCCAATGCTCGTGGTGCGCTTCCAGAACATGCCCAGCAGGAAAGTTCCGAACACTGGTGCGCTCACGAAGGCGAACACCAGCTGGATGACGTCCATGGCGTTGTTGTATTGCCGGGCGAAATAGGCGCAGCCGATGCTCAAGGCAATGCCAACGACGGTGATGAACTTGCCCATCCAGAAATAGTGCTCGTCGTTTTTATTCGGCACGAAGAAGGCCTGGTAAAGGTTGTAAGTCCAGACGGTGTTGAAGGCGGTGACGTTGCCCGCCATGCCGGACATGAACGAGGCGAGCAGGGCCGTGAGCGCCAAGCCTAGCAGGCCGGCCGGACAATACTTCTTCACGAGCGAGAAGATGACGCTGTCGTAGTCGTATTCGGCCACGTCATTGTAAATGCCCTGCTTGATCTGGTCGTCGGACATCTTGGTTGCGGCGTTTGCGGCGATGAGCGCGGTGATTTTTTCCGCGTTAACCTTCTTGCCGAGCGCGTCGGCGACGGCCTTGACACCGGTCGCGGCATCGGCCGGATTGGCGCTTTTCACGGCAGCCACGGCTTGCGAGTAGGCTTCCGGCGCAATGATGGGCGGCGGGATACGGTAGTCTTTATCCGGCATTGCGGTCAACGCCACGGCCAACATGCCGGGCAAAATGACGAGCGCGGGAAAAAGCATTTTAGGAATTGCAGCAACAATCGGCGTATTGCGCGCGGCGGTCATGTTTTTTGCCGCCATCGCCCGCTGGACGACAAGGAAGTTGGTACACCAGTAACCGAACGAAAGGACGAAGCCGAGTCCGAACACGATGGCAAACACATCCACGCCCATCGGATTGGCGGACGGTCCACCGAGCAGCGGTTTCCAAGCACTGGTCCAGGCGTCCGGCGCGAACGCTTTGGTGTTCAAATCCAGCGCCATCGGATTTTGCGCGACGGCATGTAGTTTGGTGGTCATCGCGGTCCAGCCGCCAACGTCCTTCAAGCCGAGATAAACCACCGGCGCAAAGCCGAGCACAATCATGAAGAATTGCAGCACCTCGGTGTAAATCGCCGAGGTCAACCCGCCTTTCAAAACGTAAACCAGCACGACGCCGGAGCAGACGAACAGGGCCACATGATAGTTCCAGCCCAGGAGCTGGTTGAGCAGCTTGGCCAGCGCGTTCATGGAAATGCCGGAGGCAAACACGGTCATCACGGCGAAGCCAATGGCGTTCAATCCCATCACTGGTTTGTTGAACCGCATTTGCAGATATTCGGGCACGGACCGCGCCTTGGAGCCGTAATAAAACGGCATCATGAACACCGCCAGGAAGATCATCGCGGGAATGGCACCGACCCAGTAGAAGTGCGCGGTGGCGATGCCATATTTGGCGCCGCTGGCCGCCATGCCGACCAGTTCCAGCGCACCGAGGTTGGCAGAAATGAAGGCGAGGCCGGTCACCCATGTGGGGATGGAACGCGCGGAAATCAGGAAGTCCGATGAGGTCTTCATGTAACGCGCGAGCGTCCAGCCAATACCGATCACAAACGCGACGTAAGCCAGAAGGATGGTGTAGTCAACCCAGGCGAGATGAATTGGTTGCATAAGGATTGGCGGGGATTTAACGGTCTTTGCCTCCGGTGTCAAACCAATTGCTTTCCGATGCGACTTGTGATTTATTGTGGGCGCGAATTATATTTTATGCCCACTAAAATCGAAGCCAAGACCCGGGAGCTGTGCCAGACGATAGTTGACCAGCCGGAAATGATTTCCATCCGTAAACGGATTGATGCCTTTCTGTCGGACGACACCGCGCGCGGCCAGTACGAAACTGTGATGACCAAGGGACAGGCACTGCAGGAAAAACAGGCGCAGTCGAAGACGCTCGAAACCGTTGAGATCGCCGACTTTGAAAAGCATCGCGACGCCCTGATGAATAACGCCGTTGCCCGCGGATTCCTCGACGCGCAGGAGGAATTGCACGGAATTCAGCATTTGATTCAGAAATCCATTTCCAAAACGCTCGAGCTGGGACGCGTTCCCACCGAGGCGGATCTGGAAGAAGGTTCATGCGGGTCAGGCTGCGGCTGTCATCACGAGCATTGAAGCGAACCCGGCAGCGCGGGTCATCCTTGAAAAGAACCAGCCTCCCCGGCCGGCAAATCCACGTACCGCTGGACGTGTGAAAAAAGTGCACCCATCTGCAGAAGTTCTTGAAATAAATGCGCGCCTTGGTTATTGTAGCAGTAACTCATGCCAAAAAAACAAAAGCGCGTGCTGCTGGCGTTGGGGTGGTACGACTATCATCTTCATGAAGGCATAGAAAAATACGCCCAGGAACATGGCTGGCATTTGTATGCCGATCTGGCCAGGGAAAAGGTCATACCCTGGGGCTGGGAAGGCGATGGCATTCTCGCCTGGCTGGGGGCCGGCGACGATCTCGCAGAATTTGTAATCGCCACCAAAAAGCCCACGGTGGATTTCAGCCTGCGCCGGCCGCAGTTGAAATTTCCCCGCGTGCTGGAGGATCACGCACATGCGGCGCAACTCGTCGCCGACCATTTTCTTTCGCGCGGGTTTGGCAACTTCATGTTTTACAGCGATGCCGACAACTGGTCTTACGAGGAACGCGGCGAGGGATTTGTCAAGGCGTTGAAAAATTCCGGCCATGATTGCACCTGGTTACGCTGGCAACGGTCATCGGCCTACGCCGCCGGCCGCGAAGAATGGAAGCGGAAACGCAAGTGGCTGGTTGGGGAAATGAAACGCGCACCCAAACCGCTGGCGGTTTTCGCCGCCAACGACCAGCAGGCGCTCGATGTTCTGGAATCCTGCGAAAGCATTGGCATCACCATTCCTGAACAAGTCGCAATTGTCGGCGCCGAAAATTCCCTGCTGGCGCCGGACACCATGCACATTCCCATAACGAGCGTGGATACCAATTTGGAAACCCTGGGTTACCGGGGGGCCGAACTGCTGGATCACCTGATGAGCGGAAAGCCGGCCCCGAAAACACCGATCCGCATTCCCGCCAAGTGCGTGGTGGTCCGCCGGAGCAGCGACATCCTTGCGATCAAGCACAAGGGCGTGGCCAAAAGCCTGCGCTATATGTGGGAACACAGCCACGAGCCCATCTGCGTGAAGGATCTGGTCACCGTCTCCGCCATGTCGCGGCGGGGCATGCACAAGGCGTTTTTGGAGCATATCGGCCGCACGCCGGGACAGGAACTGCAGCGCGTCCGGATTGAACGCGCCAAAAAACTGCTCGGGGAATCCAGCAATAAAATTGAAACCCTGGCCAAAATGTGCGGCTACCAAAGCATCAACAGTTTTTGCATTGCCTTCAAGCGCACGACCGGCATGTCGGCCAAACGCTATCGAGACACCATCCGGTGAGCCGGTCATCTCCGGCAAACAGCAGGTTATTCTTCCGATGGCCAGCGTTATTGCTGATCCAGATTTTTCCGTAAAATTTCGGCCAGCTTTTGGGGTGCGTAAGGTTTTTGGAGAAAGTTGACGCCTTCCACCAGGGTTGAATGCCGGCTTCCCATGTCACTGCTGTAACCGCTGGTGTAGATGGCTTTGAGCCGGGGATTTTCGGACTGCAACCGGCGGGCCAGTTCGTGTCCGGTCAAGCCGTCGGGCATGACGATGTCCGTCAACAACAGTTGAATCCGGTCTTTTTGTTTTTGCCACACACTGAGTGCTTCCGCTCCGGAATCAGCCAGCCAGACGGTGTAGCCAAACCGTTGCAGCATGTTGCCAACCATCAGGCGCACAATGGCCTCGTCCTCCACGACCAGAATGTTTTCCGTGCCGCGGGGAAGCTTTGAAAACTCCGGCGCGACGGCTTTTTTGGGTTTTTCTCCGGTCGCGGCCGGGAAATAAATCCGAAACGTTGTTCCCTGATTGACCTCGCTGTTGACCGTGATCCAGCCGCGATGTTGCTGGACGATGCCGTAAACCGTGGCCAGCCCGAGACCGGTGCCCCGGCCCACCTCCTTGGTGGTGAAAAACGGCTCAAAGATACGCGGCAGATGTTCGGAGGGGATGCCACACCCGGTATCTGTAATGGTGAGATGGACATATTGGCCGGGGGCGGCACCAACATTTTGAGCAACGCGCTTCTCATCCAGCGTCTCGGTCCCGGTGGCAATCACAAGTTTTCCGCCATCGGGCATGGCATCGCGGGAATTGACGGCCAAATTAAGGAGAATTTGTTCAATCATGCCTACATCCGCCTGGATCGCCGGCAGATTGGAGGAATAGGCCGAAGCCAGCGCGATGTCCTCGCCGAGAATACGCTGCAGCATTTTGGTGGTTTGCGCCACCACCTCGTTGAGGTCCAGGTTGACCGGCTGCATGATTTGTTTCCGGCTGAACATGAGCAATTGGCGGGTGAGGGTGGCGGCGCGCTCGGCCGCCTCAAGGATTTGCTGTGAACATTCCAACGCTTCGCCGGGTTCCAATTTTCCCTCCATCAAATGCGCGGCGTTGCCATGAATGGCCGTCAGCAGATTATTAAAATCGTGGGCGATGCCTCCGGCCAGCTGTCCGATGGCCTCCATTTTTTGCGCTTGGCGAAGCTGAGCTTCGAGCATGACTTCGCGGGTGACATCGCGCCGCACACCAACATAGTTGGTGATTTTGCCGGCGGAATCCCGGATGGGAGAGATCGTGGCTTCCTCTTCAAACAAGGTGCCATTCTTCCTTTTATTGATGAAATGGCCTGACCAGACTTCACCGCGCGTTAGGACCTGCCACATCTGTTGATAAAAGGCGGCATCATGTTTGCCGCTCTTCAACAGGCGCGGATTTTGGCCGATCACCTCCGACTTCGTGTAGCCGGAAACTTTTTCAAAGGCCGGATTCACGAAAAGAATTTTTCCGGTGGCATCGGTGATCATGATGTCCTCCGCCGCCTGCTCCACGGCCGTCACCAACCGCATATAGGCCCCCTCGGTCTGCTTGAGTTGTGTGATGTCGAACAGGATGCCCTGGGTGCCGATGATTTTTCCATCCGCACCCCGGACCGGTATTCTAACGACGTGCAGGAATTGCTTCCGACCATCCTTCCCGGAATATTCCTCCTCGTCCTCGATGGTTTTTCCGGTTTGCATCATCAACCCGTGAAGTTTTTCGCCCTTGGAGGCATATTTGGTCATCAATCCTTCCGAGTCTTGTTTTGCGGCTTCACTCGCGGCAACCTCCCCGGGCCTTTTGCCCAGAAAGTCCACTGCGTTCATGTTCGTAAGCCCGCAAAACACGGAATTGACAAACACATAACGCCCTTCGGCGTCCTTGCGGAAAACACCTGCCGGCATCTGCTCAACGAGAGAATGATAAAACGACTCGGATGTCTGCAGCGCCAGCTCCGCATTCTTGTGTTCGGTAATGTCAATATTCACACCCAGCAGGCGAACCGGCTGACCTTCTTGGTCATAAACCGCCTTGCCCCGCACCAGAGACCACCGCAGCGCGTTGTCCCCGTGCCGATGAAAACGGTATTCGGCACTAAACTCGCTGTGATCAGCTATGGCCTTGGTCGCAATCTGTCGCAACGACTCGCGATCCTCCGGATGAACCAGCTGCCAGAATGTGTCGAGAGCATGGTCATAAGTTCCGCGCGCAAAACCGAAGATGGCTTCCTCCTCTTCCGTCCAGGTCGTATAATCGCGGATCAGGTCCATGTCAAAGCTGCCGGTCTTTGCGGCCGCCTGCGCCAGTCGCAATCGCTCTTCACTTTCGCGTAACGACTGCTCAATTCGCATGTGTTCCGCCCGGGAACGCAAGGCCATGATGCCAAAGGCCAGATCACCGGCCAGTTCCAAGAGCAGATCGGCTTCGCCCCGGTCAAATGCGTCCGCGCTGGTTGAATAAATGGTCAAAGCACCGAAACTCTTGTCAGCCGTGGCTAGCGGCAGGCCGATGGCGGATTTATAACCGCGGCGTTGCGCTTCCTCCCGCCATGGGGCGAATTCAGGATCCTCGCCTAAATTATGGAGAATGCTCATCCGGCCGGTACGAATGGCGGTGCCAGTCGGTCCGCGGCCCCGCGGCACATCTGCCCATGAGAGCTGGAGGGTGATCCGATAATCTTTTTCCAAACCGGCGATGGCCATGCCGCGCACGGATTTGGTTTCGTCCTCCCGGGCGTAACCCACCCACGCCATCGTATATCCGCCTTCCTCAATCACCAGCCGGCAAATATTATTTAACAGCTCAACTTCATCCGTGGCACGGATGAGAATCTGATTGCAATCCGAAATCAGACGTAGTGCGCGATTGGTCTTCTGCAAGGAACCCTCGGCGCCTTTGCGTCCGATGATTTCGCGTTCCTGAAGTTTCAACTGGTGCCGGATCGTCAGGTAAAGCAGCACGGCGGTTATCGCCACGAAAGCCCAGCCTTTGCAGATGGAAATCCATGCGATCGTGTTGGGATCGGATACGATGGCAACGAGCAGCTTGTCGGAAAACAATATCCATAACGATGCCACTGTGGCGTAAACCAGGCTCGTCCGCAGGGCCATGCCGGCAAATTTATCGCGCATCTCAGACACCTTTCACCCAAACACCTAAGTTTCGAAAACAACCAAACCCTTCACGACGTCATTGCTGAACGTCTGTTGCTTATGCAACAGGCCGTTTTGGAAATTTCTGATAATAGGTTAACATCCCGCAAAGGTATATCAACCAACAAATTGAGTGCCGTCCCGGTCTGATGTTTCAACGCGAATCCCGCACCTCGCACAATGTGCAAATCCCGGTTAAACGGCTGGCATCTGGAACTGTGCCCCGGTGTTGGACGTCATTCCGGATCCAGGTTTTTCCGCAAGGCCTCGGCCAGTTTTCGTGGCGCATAGGGTTTTTGGAGAAAATTGACACCCTCTATCATCCTCAGGCGTTTGTCCGCCAGGTCTCCGCTATAGCCGCTCGTGTAGATGATTTTTAGCCGCGGCTTCTCGGCCTGCAATTGACAGGCCAGTTCGTATCCGGTCATGCCATCGGGCATGACAATATCCGTCAACAACAGGTGTATCCGGTCCTTGTCGTTTTTCCAGACCGTGAGCGCCTCCACGCCGGACCCGGCGGCCAAAACGGTGTAGCCAAACCGTTGCAGCATGTTGCTGACGGCAAGCCGCACGATGACTTCATCCTCAACCACCAAAATGGTTTCCGTGCCACGGGGCAATGTGGAGATTGACGACCGGGTCTTCATTTCGGCCGGCGTGCCAGACACAACCGGGAAATAGATACGAAAGGTCGTGCCCTTGTTGATTTCGCTGGTCACCGTAATCCGTCCATTGTGCTGTTGGACAATTCCATGCACGGTGGCCAGACCCAGGCCGGTGCCCTTGCCCACTTCCTTGGTGGTGAAGAACGGTTCGAAGATGCGCGGCAATATTTCACGCGCGACACCGCAACCGGTATCTGCCACCGTAAGTCGAACATATAACCCAGCCGGGAGGCCGGGATTGTGCCCGACCCCCTCCGGGTTGAAGGACTCGGTGCCGGTGGTGATGGTCAACTGGCCGCCCTTGGGCATGGCGTCGCGGGAATTCACTGCCAGGTTGAGCAGAATCTGTTCAATCATGCCGGTGTCCGCATGGATGAGCGGCAGGCCGGCGGCATAGTTTGAGGCCAGCGATACATCCTCACCGAGAATGCGCTGGAGCAACTTGGTCATTTGCGCCACCACTTCATTCAAGTCCAGACGAATGGGCTGGATGACCTGTTTCCGGCTGAACATCAACAACTGGCGGGTCAGATTGGCCGCGCGTTCGGCGGCTTCGACAATTTGCTGCACGCAGTCCGTGGCTTCGGTGGAGGGTGAATCATTGTTCAGCAGCAACAGCGAGGCATTGCCGCGGATGGCCGTCAGGAGATTGTTAAAGTCGTGGGCGATGCCTCCGGCCAACTGCCCGATGGCATCCATTTTTTGTGACTGGCGGAGCTGGGTTTCGAGCGCAACTTCGCGGGTCACATCGCGCCGGACACCGACATAATTGGTGATTTTTCCGGCGGAATCTCGGATGGGCGAAATCGTGGATTCCTGTTCAAAAAAAGTGCCGTCCTTCCTTTTGTTGATGACACGACCCGACCAGACCTGGCCCCGACGGAGCACGCTCCACATTTTTTGATAAAAGGCGGCGTCATGTTTGTCGCTTTTGAGAATGCGCGGATTGCAGCCGATCACGGCCTCCCGCGAATAACCGGTAATCGTCTCAAACGCCGGATTCACGTAAAGGATTTTGCCGGTGTCATCCGTGATGATGATGTCCTCGGCGGCCTGTTCCACGGCCGTCGCCAGCCGCTTTTGCATCTCGTCGGCGCGTTTGCGTTCGGTGATGTCCCGGGTAATGAGAATTATTCCTTCGGGAGTGCCGCCCGCCGAGCTTAATGGGGCGGCATTGATTTCACCATTGAAGCGTGTGCCGTCCTTTTTAAGCAATGTGAATTCACTGCCCCGAATGGGTTTTCCCCCGAGCAGTTCCTGAAAACTGGCCCGGGCGATTTCATGTTCTTCGGACATCACCCAATCGAACAGGTGGCGCCCGATCACCTCGTCCTTCGAAGCATGGCCGAAAATCTCCAGCGCCCGATTTGAAACAAATGTAATCTGGCCTTTAACATTGGTCACGGTCACCGCATCAGGTGAAGCGCTGATCAGGCTGCGATACAGGTTTTCACTTTCAAGCAGGGCGGTATCGGCGGCCAGGCGTTCCAATTCGCCCGCCGCACGAATTGCCGCGATTTGAAGCACCGCCGCCGCCAGCCGCGAGTCCGGCATTGGCTTGGTATCCAGCACCGCCATCAGCCCGACGGGTTTGCCCGAGGAATCCGCCAACGGAATGCCGAGATAGCTTTGGGCGCCCATCTGTCCCAACAAACTGTCCTCGGGAAACAATTCCTGGAGTTTTTCACCGTAATGGCAAAGCACCTTCCCCACCACGTTCTGACAGGGCGCGCCGCGCGTGGAATATTCAATGTCGGGAACCATCTTGCCCTTGGCATAGAGGCCGATGGTTTGCACGGTCTGCAAATCCTTGAGCCGCCCGACAAACGCATAGTCCACTCCCAGGGTCTGTCCGATGTGTTCAACCAGTTGGGCGAGAAAATCTTCATGCCGGAGCGCCCAGCCATTTTGGGCTACAAATTCCAACGTTTGTTCTGATTGTTTGCGTTCGCTTACATCGCGAAAAGTCCAGATTCGGCCATAGTAATTGTTGTTTTCATCCAGGACGGCTGCCGAATTCCGGTCTAAAAACCGCCCGTCCTTCAACTCGATTTCATCGTGGCTGGTTTCTTCCGGATGCGCGTAAAGGTGACGGACTTTCTCCATGAACGGTTCCGGATGTTTGAGTGAATCGAACACATACCGAAGCAGTTCTGCGTCGGCCGTTTTTTCCGCAATATGGCTGGGAATTTTCCACAGTTTGTTGAACTGCGGGTTTTGAAGAATTGTCTGCCCCTGTCCATCAACGGCCAGGATGCCGTCGGGGGAAGAATTGACCAAGGCTTCAAAAAGAGCTTTTTTACGCCGTAAATCTTCCTCCATTCGCTTACGTTCGGTGATGTTTCGCGCCACCGTCACAAGATATTCCCGATCCAGTTGGATCAGCTTCTTGTTTAATTCCACAGGAAATGTCGTCCCATCCTTCCGGCGGTGGACACTCTCCACAATCAGGGAACCTGTTTCCCGCAATCTTTTCAATGTTTGCTCCCGGAGTGCCGGATTGATCGCGGGGTCAATCTCAAAAACCGTCAGGGTGAGCATTTCCTCGCGGGTATAACCAAGGTTGAGACAGGCATGCTCGTTGACATCGAGGAAACGGCCGGTGGCGGGATCCACCACCTCAATGCCGTCGTTGCTCTGGTCAATTAGCGTACGAAACAGGGCAAGCGCATCGGCAGTCTTCTTTCTCTCGGCGCAATCGCGGAACACCAGCACCACGCCAATGATTTCGCCATCGGACTTTTTGATGGGCGCTGCGCTGTCGTCAATGGGAGTTTCCTTTCCATTGCGCGCGACCAGCACCGTGTGATTGGCCAGGCCCACCACCGCCCCGCAATCGAGAACTTTCTTTACGGGATTCTCCATGGTCTGACGCGTGTTTTCGTTGATGATGCGAAACACCGCCGGCAAGGGCTGTCCTCCAGCTTCGGCATTCGTCCAACCCGTCAGGCGTTCGGCTTCCCGGTTTAACAAGGTGATGCGCCCCTGCCGGTCGGTGGTGATCACCGCGTCGCCAATGCTGCCCAAGGTGACAGCGTACCGGCCCCAGTTCTCTTCCGCCCGCCGCCGGGAACGATGCAACGCCTCGCTCATTGCACTGACCAGCAGACCGATGACAAGTAAAAGCCCCCAGCGGATTTCGTCGGTCGCGTAGGCAACATGAAACGAATGCGTTGGCGGCAGGATGAAATAATTTGCGAACAGCGCCGCCAGGACGGTTGCCGTCAACCCCGGCCCCAATCCGCCGGCATAAGCGCTTAGGATGATGGGAACCAGAAAGATCATCAGGACCGGCGCTCTGCCATCCAAAGCTGCCAGTTTCAAGCTCGCCAGCAACACTGCCACCGTTGACAACACCGCCACGACATACGATAACCCTCGCGGCCAACGCGAAGGGATGGCAGCGGTCCGGGCCGGCCCCGTGAGGCCTGTGTCTGGTGTGGTTGACGTCAATTGATCCATTCCCTAATCGGCCGGACGGTCATAGGCTTTATCGGCAAATGTCCGGCTTGTAAACTTGAAACCGGCCCGGTCACCGGCGAAATCAGCGCCGGCAGCCATCTTAGCTTGGCGTCAAGCCTTCGGCGGATCGGGAGGTTTCCCAATCCAGTTGTTCGTTCTGCCATCGGCGGCGCTCGTAAGGCGTCCTGGCCCGCGGACGGGTGGGACGCGTTTCGCGCTTCAGCCTTCTGCCGCGCAAATTGGACAGAACCGGGGAAAAGATAAACCAGGCAGCAATAAACAATATAAAAACGACCGGGTTGCACAGGATGACCTGGAATTGTTTCAACATAAATTGCCGAAAAAAATGGCTGGGCGCGGCAGGAAAACCACAATCCCTGCCCGGCTCGCCTAACTTCACATCCCTTCGCCATCGGCTGAACCGGCAAAAACTTAAGGAGAAACTTGAGGAATAAATTTGGGCAAAAAACTAGACTGATGCACCTGACAACCGCGCAAATTCGTGTCCACCCTGGGAGATGTGATTCTTGAGCCAGTTATCTGAGTGCCATGAGCGCCATATTTGATGGTTGGAGTTTGCTTGCGCGGTTCTTCAAATTCTGAGGCTGGTTGCGGTGATCTTGCTTCCGAGCTCCTTTCAAGGAGATTCCGTTCCGGCCATATTGGCCACGGTTTGGTCAGAAGAAAGGGGCGAATCAGACCCGGTCCAAGTGCGCGGAATGGGAGGCGTCTTGGGTGGGTTAAACGGCAAGCGGATGATAAAGGTGGTTCCTTTTCCAGTTTCGCTTTCAAACCGGATCGTACCATGATGTTTCTCAACAATCGTCTGATAGGTCAGGTACAGCCCCTGGCCCGTGCCTTTACCCACGCCCTTGGTGGTGAAAAAGGGATCGAAAATTCGCGGGCGGATCGCTTCCGGAATACCGGTGCCGGTGTCCGTGACCCGTATTTCTGCGTGGTCGTCATTGCCCCGGGTTTGCACGATGATCCGGCCCTTGGTGCCCGGGATATTTTTTACCACGTCCCCGATAGCGTGGGCGGCGTTGACCACCAGGTTCAGAATGCACTGGTTGAAGTCGCCGATGAAACAGGGCACCGGGGGCAGTTGCGGGTCGAGATCCAGTTGCATGTCCGCCACGTATTTCCATTCGTTGCGGGCCACGGTGACCGTGGTCTCGATGGCCTTGTTCAGGTCCGCAGCGGCCCTTTCCTGACCGCCGGGATGGGAGAATTCCTTCATGGCGCGGACAATCTTGGTAACACGTCCGACGCCTTCGAGGGTTTCCTGAATTGCGGTGGGAATCTGCGCGAAAAGATAATCCAGGTCGCTGGCGGCCAGGGTTGCCTCCACCTGGGCGATCAATGCCGGTGTGACGGTGTTGTTCCGGGTGGCAGAAAGCAATCCCTGGTAGGATTGGAGCACGTTGGCGATGCTCCCGAAGGAATCTTTGAGGAAATGGGTATTGTCGCCGACGTACTGGGTAGGGGTGTTGATTTCATGGGCGATGCCGGCGGCGAGCTGGCCAATGGCCTCGAGTTTTCGCGCCTGTTGGAGCTGGCTTACCAACAGATGGTGCCGGCTGGTGTCCGCGCCGAGCAGAATCACATCAAGGTGCCGGTTGTCGCCGGATTGGTTTGGCGTCAAGGTGAAGTTGATAAAGCTGTCTTTTCCGTCGGCGCGCCGATAGGGAACATCGGACAATTCGACGGGCACCCGGTGGTTGCGGCAATCATTGAGCGCCTGGCCAATCGGTTTCCAATCCAGATGCCAATCCAGGGTCTCGATCGGCTGACCGAGGGCTCGGGCGGAGGGAATGGCGAAAAGAATTTCCGCTGCGCGGTTCCATCGGACCACTTTTTGTTCAACATCCACGCCAATGATGGCTGCGGTGATGGAAGCCAGGAGAATTTCAACTTCGGCGTGGGCTTCCTGAAGTTCACCAGTTCGTTCCTGAACGGTGCGCTCCAGGTCGGTCACCGTCAACCGGGTCCGCTGGAGCAGCCGCCATTTCTCCGTCAAGGCGTTGGCCAGTTGCAGGACTTCGACGCCGTCAAACGGTTTCTTCAAGATGACCAGGCGATCCGACTGCCCGAGCCTGGCGATCATGTCGTCCCAGGAATAATCCGAGTAGGCGGTGCAAATGACGATTTGAACATCGGGATCCACTTCCCATATCCGGAGGGTGGTTTCCACCCCGTCCCAGCCGGGAGGCATGCGGACGTCCATGAAGGCCATGGCGTAGGGGTGGTTTTCCGCGATCGCCTGCTGAACCATTTCCCAACCCTGCCGTCCTTGCGAAGCGAACTCCACGTCGAAATGGTTCGCCTCAACGTGGGCCTCGGCTTTGCCGAAGGCGCGAACTTCAAACTCATCAGCTTCCTCGATACAGTGATTCAACACCTTCCGAAAATCATTGTGAATGGCCGGATTGTCATCCACCACCAAGATGCGATGATTGATTTTGGACGCGGGGATTTTCATGGCGACTGATTGGGCGGCGCCAGCGGCAGTTGCAGGGTAAAGGCCGCTCCCTTTTGGGGTCCGTCGCTGTGGCCCACGAGGGATCCGCCCAGTTCCTTGGCGGCGAGTGCGGCGCTGTGCAAGCCGAAACCGTGGCCTTCCTTGCGGGTGGTAAACCCGTGGCCGAAAATGCGGGTCAGATTTTCGGCCGGGATGCCAACGCCGTTGTCCACCACCCCGATTTGCACCCGGTCCCCGCCGTTGTTGCAGTGGATGGTGAGCTGTTTGTCAGTACGGCCGGACTCATCACAGGCGTATTTCGCATTGCGGATCAGGTTGACGAGAATCTGGAGCACCTTGTGTTTTTCGACGATGATCTGGCACTGGGGCGACTGAAAATCGCGAATGACTTCGACGTCATGGCGTGTCAGCGCTCCGGCATTCAACCGCAATGCGTCTTCGATCAAATCGGTCACCTTGATCTTCTCCACCACGCCAAAAGCGCGGGCATAACTTTGTTGCATCGCCACGATGTCCTTGATGTGTTCCATGTTCGTATGGATCAGTTCGCATTCCTTGAGCAGGGCGTCGCGTTCCTGGTTGAGGCGTTCGGCCAGCCGGCTGACATAGCCCGGCAACTGGCTGCCGGTGGCATCCGTGGTGACATACGCGGCGAGGTTGCCGGCGTTCTGCGCCAGCAGATCGCCCAACCGGGATACGTTGGAGATCCGGGATTTTTTGAGGCCATCGATGACCTGGGAGGTGGAAATGTTGACGCTGTTCAGCACGTTGCCCACGTTGTGCAACACGCCGGTGGCCACTTCCGCCATGCCGGCCTGCCGGGAAGCCAGCAGCAATTGCTTGTGAGTTTTGTCCACTTCCCGCTGCATCCGCTTCTGCTCGCTGACGTCGCGAATGCTCCAAACCCGTCCGCAGATGCGGTCCTGGATTCTTTGGGGTTTGGAACAGCATTCAAAGACCCTTTCATCCTTTAGTTCCAGGATGTCGGAGCTTTCGTATTCCGGATGGGCCGCCTGTTCTTCGATTTTGCCGGCAAGCTTGTCGGGGTGTTTCAGAAGCGGCAACACGAACGCAAGGGTCCGCTGCTGATCTTTCATGACCTCCGCCGGTTCGGGAATGCGCCACATTTTGACGAATTGCTGGTTGTACTTTCCGATGTTGCCCACCGCGTCAACCAGCACAATCCCGTCGGCGGTTGATTCCAGCGTGGCGTTGACCAGGGACAGTGAGCCAGCCAGTTCCTGCGTCCGCTCGTCGAGCCGGGCCAGGATTTCCGACAACTGCGCGCGGCTGCGGCGGGCAGCCAGCAGAACGAACAGGACGGCGCCGAAAGCCACCAGGATGTTTGCCGCCCCGAACATGCCGGCGTTTTTTTTGATCCATCCAAAACTGCCAAAGGTGGCGTTTGCTTGTGCGCCGGAAAAACGATAGCCATGGCGCTTCAATTCGCCGGCCACGGACGCCAACCGGTCAATTCTGGTGGGAATTTCCTGATCCATTTCCTTCATGGCGGCGACAAAATCCGTGTCGGCCAGGTTCCTTACCTGTTGAAATTCGGCGTCCAGATCATTCATGGCGCCTTCCAGATTGGAGGCGAGGCGCTGGCCTTCGACATCGGGCAACAGCATCTTGATTTGTTCCAATTCCGCGCGGGTTTGGGCGGCGACATCTTCGACTGCCCTGGCCTTGGCGGCTTTGTCACCTTCCCGGGCGAATAGGCACTCGTAGGAATAAAGCCGAAAAATGGCCAGGTGTTCCTGGAGCGAGGCCAACTCGTTGAGTGTCGGCAGCCCCTGTTTCTCCAGCGATGTGGCGGTCTGCATTCCAACATTACACACCCGCCGAAGCATGAACATCTGTACGATGGCAAAAACGAAAATCAGAAGCACCACCAGGAGAATGTTGCGGAAAGTTGCCCAGAGAGGACGAACCCTCTGTTCCAGACTTAAATGCCGGGGTATTTCAACTTCCGGATCGGTTTGCATATCTTAATCCCTTTAAAGTCGAAACCCTGATGCGACCGGTTGGCGATTGATACAATTCATAAGCCCATGCGCCACCGGCAACCAATATGCCAGCGGTGATGGACAAAGCGGGTATGTGCAGGGGACGTTTCATGCTCACGTTTCCAGTCGTCTTTCACTGTGATTAGCTATCGGTGAAAACCGCCTGGCCCTGAACACTTTATTTGCCGGACAGGACGATCTGGTGGCTCTGCAGCCAGAAATCAGAAATCTTTAAGATCGCCATCATGAAGGATGGCGTTGCGGCCATTGCCCTCGCTCGACACCAGCAGCACATTGTCGTCGTAACTTTCGCGGACGCCCACGGACAGATCCGTCAACCGGGCCGGTTTTTCCCACGCAGCCGAACCCGAACTAACCGCCGCCGCGTCTGCCCCATAGATTTTTGACAGCAATCCACCGATGCCCAGCAGCGAAAGGCCCAGATAGAGTTTGAATTTTGATTTCTTCATGTTGTTCAGGACTTGTTGATAATGACTGGTCTGACCCAAAGTTGACGTCAGACCTCGGTGGATCGGGAGGTTTCCCAATTCAATCGTTCGTTCTGCCATCGGCGGTGCTGATAAGTCGTCCTAGCCCGCAGACGGGCGGGACGCGTTTCACGCTTCAGCCTCCTGCCGCGTAAATTGGACAGGACCATGGAAAAGATAAACCAGGCAGCCATAAACAATATAAAGACGACCGGGTTGCGCAGGACGTCCTGGAATGGTTTCAACATAAATTGCCGAAGTGAAAATGGCTGGGTGCGGCAGGAAAACCATAATCCCTGCCCGGCTCGCCTAACTTCACATCCCTTCGCCATCGGCTGAACCGGCAAAAACTTGAGGAATAAATTCGGGCAACAAACTAGAACTGATGTACCTGACAACCGCGCAAATTCGTATCCACCCTGCAGATGTGATTTTTAAGCCAGTTACCCAGCATTTCCTTGAGTTGGATGACCGCCGTGGTGGAAGCGCCGTCGCGTTTCACGATTTCGACCAGGCTTTCGTAATCCTTGAGGAACTGGACGTGCGCGGCCTTGTTCTTGCCGCGGACCGGACATTTATGCTCCTGCATGATGCCTTCCTCATGCTTGAAGTGCGATTGGACATACTCACCAAGGAAAGCGAGCATTTCGAGTAACTCTTCCTTCGCCGTTCCAGCCAGGCAGGCCGAATGCAGTTCGTTGATGCGTTGAATCAAGGTCTGATGCTGCGAGTCAATGGAATCCACACCGGTGGACATGGACGGTTCGTCCCAGGCAATCACACCCTGCGCATTCGCAGTTGGCACCGTTATGGAGACGTTCCGGTGGCGAGACGGCACAATGTCGGCATCACCATTCGGCCTGGGCTTGGCAGTCGCTTTAAAAACCGGTTCCCGGGTTTGGCTCCTGCCGGTGAGATGAGACAATCCAGATGAATCTGCCTGGCTGTTGCCGCCCACCAATTCCAATAATTCCGCGACGGACGCCTTCATCGCCCCAGCTTGGGCATTGAGTTCCGCGGCCGCTGCCGCGCTTTCCTCGGCACTCGCAGCATTGGATTGGGTGACCTTGTCCATCTGGCCGACGGCGGTGTTGATCTGCGTGATGCCTTGGGTCTGTTCGCGTGATGCCCCGGCCACCTCGGCCGCCAGTTCATCCACCTGCCGCGCCTTGGTCACAATTTCATTCAATGTTTGCGTGACCTTGTTGCTGATTTCCACGCCCTGACCAGTCTTGCTGATGGCGCCTTCAATCTTGGCAGTGGTTTCCTTGGCAGCCTGGGCGCTGCGCTGGGCCAGATTGCGCACTTCATCGGCCACCACGGCAAAGCCCATGCCCGCTTCACCCGCACGGGCCGCTTCAACCGCGGCGTTCAAGGCAAGAATGTTGGTTTGAAAGGCGATTTCATCAATGGTCTTGATGATTTTGGCGATGTCGTCGGAGGAAACCTTGATCGCTTCCATGGCCACATTCATGGCTTGCATGTCGGCAACACCCTTATCGGCAGCGGAACGCGCTTCTTTGGCCAGCTCATTGGCTTTCTGCGAATTCTCGGCGTTGCGTTTGGTCATGCTGGACAGCTCTTCCAACGAAGCGCTGGTTTCCTCGATGGAAGCGGCTTGTTCGCTCGCCCCTTCGGCCAGAGTCTGGCTGGAGGTGGAAATTTCATTGGACGCATGAACGGTTTGATCGCCCGCTTCCTGAAGATGTTGGATCGCGGCGGCCAGCGGCCGCACGATTGACCGTTGATTGAAAAAATAAAACCCGGTCAGGACCACCACCAATGCCGCAGCGCCTCCAACGGCCATGATCTGCATGGTGGCCAGCACCACGGGATCATGCCCGACGCCGGCCTCCAAGACAAAGGCACCTTTGACGTCATCCAGCTTCAGGCTCTCCATTGGGAATCCCAGCACATCCTTGCCGTCGCCGGTCGGGCTTTTTGCCGGATCGCCATGGCAGCTCAGGCAACTGGCCTGCAACCGCACGGGCCGCGCGAGCACCAATTTGTCATGCTTGCGATCTTCAAGGAAATATTCGGGTTCGCCTTTCTCAAAGGCCTGAAACGCGGCGCTGAACTCGGCTCCGTTGTCGTTATTCGGGTTGCGCGCCGGCACGTCCGGACGGGATGGAACAAAAAAATTGAACCCGTTTTTTTGGGCGGCGCCCGCCACGGATTTCCAGGCCGCCACAATGGGAACGGTTTTGTAGAGGTCGGTGGACGCGTAAACCTCGCGCAGGGGACGCCCCCCGGCCTGACGGATTGAAGATTCCCGCACGCCCGTCATGTCGAAGACATGGCTTTGGCGCATGTCATCCATATTTTGCGCAACCAGCTCCGATTGTTCGATGATGGAACTCATCTTGCCCCGGAGTTCGGCAACCCGGTTGCGGTTGGATACAAAATAAACGACGGCAATGCTTAGAGCGGTGGCCAGCACCACAGCTCCACTTGCCGCCAACATTATACGCGTTCCCAGTTTCATAATATTTCAGCGTCAAATGTGAAGTTCAATTCCTTGCCTCGGACGAAAACAAAAAAACCTCGTCCCGGAACTGAATGACCTGGTTGGTCTTGACCTGAAAGAGCACGAAGAGAATCTTGTTTGATGAAGCGGAGATCATAACCGGTTGCATTTTAATGTCGGGATGCCGGCCCTGTTAACCTCCAGAAAAATCGTACCCGGCCCCGGCCATTCCCGGCCGGGCGTGCATGAGCATCGTACGCAAGAGTAGTCATGGCGGACGCATAGCTATCGGTGGAAACCATGAAAACTTGAGCTACTACTGCGAATAACCGGCAAATAATCCCGGCCACGGGTTAGATGGAAGCGTCAAAACACGCCATGAATATCCCCGGAACCCGCTCCAAGGCGGCTTGGGTTTGTTCAATCCGGGTTGGAATGTCGGCGGACCTCAACCTCGACAAATTCATCGTCTTGGGCCGGTTGTCATTCGTGCGAGTCGCACTCGCACTGCGCGGTTTTAAAATTCAAACACCAGGTTGGTGGCAATGCCCCAATGGACTTCCGCGTTTGCTCCACTATCCACTGGAAACACAAATCCGAGTCCCAGGCCGGACTCCAGCCCACCGATGGGTTTCAGGTCAAGACGAAATCCCAAGCGGCTGAGCAGGCTGTTTGACCGGCCTCATCCATGTTCAATCCGGTTTCACCGGCTCAACGAGCGGCCCCGATCGGCCTTGGCCATCATTCCCCTCTGGACTTTGAAACCAACCTGAACCAACACTACCCAGGTTTCATGCATTCACTTCCTGTCCACCAAATCGAGGTTGGTCCAGCAGCCATTTCAGAATTCGTCAAATTGATTGAAACAATCCCGGCGGTTACGCTGTCATCAGGTTTGAATGGCAGCATGGTATCCGTCAACCGCATGAGCGAATCGGGTTTCGATCTGGCGGCCTGCGTGGAGCGCGTCCGCCAGCAGGACGAGGACGCTGCGCGGCTGCTCATGCAGCATTTGTATCCGCTGGTGCTCAAGCTGGTGCGGGCGCATCTGCCGAAGCGCACGGCAGAGGAAGATTTGGTGCAGGCGGTGTTTATGAAGGTGTTTGCAAAGATTGATCAATTTAACGGCACCGTGCCGCTGGAACATTGGGTGTCACGTATTGCCATCAACACTTGCATCAACCGGATCAAGGCCGAGCGGGTGCGACCGGAATTGCGTTGGGCAGACCTGGGGGATGAAGAGCGGTTTGCGGTGGAAACTTTGGCGGCAACGGAACATGAACTGGACACGACGGACGCATTTGCGGCGAGAGAGATTGTTGAAAAGCTCATGGCGCGGCTTGAGCCGGTGGAGCGGGTGCTGGTAACGCTGCTGCACCTTCAAGGGCGATCCGGCAAGGAAGTGGCGCAGATGATGGGCTGGAGCCACCTGCGCGTCCGGGTGCGGGACTTTCGCGTGCGCCAGAAACTTAAGAAACAGTTTCGTCATTTGATGCATAATTAAAATATGAATCGCGAGGAACATATCTTGAAGCGCCTGCTTAAGGCGGCGAAGCCGCAGCCGCGCGAAACGTTGGAGGCGATGCCGTCTGCGTTGGAGGCGCGGATTCTGGCGGGCTGGCGTTCGGTTGCGCCGGAACAAGATTTGTCGGGCTTGATGATCTGTTTTCGCCGTGCCGTGGTTTGCGCGGTTCTGGTCATGGTTGTGAGCATCGGCTGGAGCCGGTTCACCACCGCCCGCGAAGTGCCAGGAGCGATAGCACTCGC
>Ga0265338_10002499_pt1 | contig 27413 bp, 19 predicted proteins | sample 42126metaG_FD_193579 | JGI IMG/M metagenome (GOLD analysis project Ga0265338, IMG submission 193579) | Rhizosphere microbial communities from Carex aquatilis grown in University of Washington, Seatle, WA, United States - 4-21-26 metaG | ecosystem: Host-associated > Plants > Roots > Rhizosphere...
GTGTAGGAGAGGGCTGCCGGAAGCCAGAGGGCTGCCGGGATCCAGGGGGCTGCTGGAGTCCAGGGGGCTGCTGGAGTCCAGGGGGCTGCCGGGATCCAGGGGGCTGCCGGGATCGATCAGCGCCGCTGATTCAGGGCGCCGTCGCTGGAACGGCGTCCTTACCGAACGTGTACGCCCCCTCCGACCTTCCTCGCACCGATTCCAGCAGCGCGAGGTTGTGGCGCGCGTCGCGGTGCGCGGGGTCGATGCGCAGCGCCTCCTGGAAATGGGCCTCGGCTTCGCCGGCCCGGCCGAGACGCAGCGCGACCACGCCGCTCACGAACCGCAGCTCGGCATCGTTGGGATCGATCTTCACGGCGGCGTCGAGCTCGCCGAGCGCGTCCTCGTAGCGCTCGGCGGCGCGCAAGGCGAGCGCGTAGTTGTAGCGGACCTGGACCTTGCCCGGCCGGCGGTGGGCCGCGCGCGACAGGAACCAGAGCGCCTCCTTGACCTGGCCGCGCCGCACGGCGATCGCTCCCAGGTTCGAGTAGGCGTCGGCGAGCATGCCGGGGTACTGCGCCGCCTCGGTGAACATACGCTCGGCGGCGTCGAGACGCCCGGCCAGGTAGTAAGCGCTGCCGAGCAGGAATACCGGCCGCGGGTCGTCGGGTGCCACACGATGCAACCGCTCGTAGAGCGCCGCCGCCCTGGCGCCATCGCCCTTCGCGCGATAGAGGTCGCCGGTCAGCTTCAGCACCGCGGCGTGCTTGGGGCGGCGCCGCAGCACGTCTTCATAGACGGCAATCGCGGCGTCTACGCGGCCCACGCTGGTCAGCGCCGCGCCGAGATCGATCCGCGCGTCGAGGTCCTCGGGGTCGAGGCGCACGACCTCCGTCAGCTCCGCCGCCAGCTCGGCGCCGGCGTGCCGCGAGGCCAGCACCAGCGCCAGCGCACGGCGCGCGCGCAGGTCGTTGGTCGCGACCGCGACCACGCGCTCGAGCTCGCTCTGCGCCTCCTCGACCAATCCGGCGTCGGACAGGAGCTCGCCGTGCGCGCGCCGCGCGTCGATGTCTTCGGGATCGAGCTCCAGCACGCGCGCGTAACGCTCGCTCGCGGTCGCCAGCCCCGCCGTGCGGTCGAGCGTCGCCAGGCCCGACAGCGCCGCCAGGTAGTCGGGCCGCAGCTCCAGCGCCGAGCTCCACATGGCCCGCGCGTGGCCTGGCCGCCCCGCCGCGAGGTGAATGATGCCGAGGTAGTGCCGCGTCTCCGCGACCTTCGGATCGATGACCAGCGATCGGGTCAGCATCTTGATCGCCGGCTCGCCACCCGCTCTGGCCCGCCGACCGGCGCCGGCGCCGACGCCGGTGAACTCGGCCACCCCGCGGCCGAAGAGAACGAAGGCGTACGGATCGCGGCCGAAGCGCGCGGTGAGCCCGGCGCGCGTCGCGCCGTCGACCAGTAGACCCGCGGCGGCGAACGCGTCGACCGCGGCCGTGAGCGCGACATGCGCGACGTCGTCACGCGAGCCCACCGCCTGCGCGCTCGCGACCGGTGCCGGCATCGTTCCCTTGGCGCCGCTATCGCCGGCCGGGGCGTAGAGCTCGACCGTGACTTGCAGCTTCCAATCGGGCCGCCGCTCGTAGCGGCCGGCGACGACCCACTTCGCGCCGACCACCGCGGCGCGCGCCAGCGCTTCCTCGACCTTGACCTTCTCGACATATGACGCCCCCCCCGCGAAGCGCAGGCGCGGGTGGCGGGCCAGCCGCTCGCCCAGCAACGCCGGGAGCCCGGCCTGAAGGAAATCGAGCGAGCGCTGGCCGCTTTGATTCACGAACGGCGTGACCACGAAGCGGTCGCGCGCCGCTCCCTGAGCGTGAACGCGCGCGACACAGAAAAACATGATGAAAGACGCGATCGCGAGCCCCAATGAATTGACGCTGAACCCTCGCCGGACCATAGACGAATAGTGAAACGAGACGAACGAATGACAAGTTTCCGCCGCGTTCTCTCGTCGATTTTTCGCATCGTTGCGCTGGCGCTGATCGGCGCGCTCGCCGTCGGCGGATATTTGGCCCACCGCGCCTATCGCGCGTTCGCGTCGGACCTGCCGCCGCGCCTGGACGCGGTCACGGATTACCGGCCGTTGCGCGCCAGCCAGGTCTTCAGCGCCGACGGCGAGATGATCGGACAGTTCTACGTCGAAAAGCGCGTGCTGCTGCCGGTGTCGGAGATTCCGCTCACCGTGCGCCACGCCTTCGTCGCCGCGGAGGACGCGCGCTTCTACTCGCACGGCGGCGTCGACTATCTCGGAATCGTACGCGCCGCCTTCGCCAACCTGCGCGCCGGGCACGTGGTTCAAGGTGGATCGACGATCACCCAGCAGGTCGCGAAGCTGCTGATCGTCGGCAAGGAGCGATCGATCGCGCGCAAGATCCGCGAGGCCATGCTGGCTCACCGCATCGAAGCCGTGCTCGGCAAGGATCAGATCCTCGGCATCTACCTCAACCACGTCTACCTTGGCCACGGCGCCTACGGCGTCGCGGCGGCGGCCGCCGCCTACTTCGGCAAGGATCTGAAGGATCTGTCGGTCGCTGAAGCCGCGCTGCTGGCCGGACTGCCCAAGGCGCCGGGACGCGCCACGCCATTTCACGACTTCGCCAAGGCGCAGGCGAGGCAGCGCTACGTCCTGGACCAGATGCAGAGCCTGGGCTTCTTGACGGCGGCCGAGGCGGAGACAGCGCGGCGCGAGGCGGTCGTGCTGGTGACGCGCGACCAGAACCTGACCAACGTCGCCGCCCCCTACTTCGTCGAGACCATCCGGCGTTACGTGGCCGACAACTACGGCGACGAGGAGCTGCTGGAGCGCGGGCTGCGCATCTACACCACCCTCGACATGCGCCGCCAGCGCGCCGCCGAGGCGGCGGTGCGCAGCGGCCTGGTCGACCTGGAGCGGCGGCTGGGCTGGGACGGGCCCATCGGACACATGGACGGCGAGCAGCGGCACCGTCTGCTGCGCGGGCGACCGCGGGCGTTCGGGCCGGCGGGGTTCCTGATCGACGACGACGAACAGGATGATCATCTATTGATGCCCGACGAGCTCGTCGATCCCTCGACCACGTACGCGGCGGTGGTCAACGTCAGCGGCGTCAGCAACAAGCACGTCACGGTCAGCTCGGGCACGCTCACCGTGCCCATGGATCCCGCCGACGAAGCGCGGCTGCTCGCCTGGGAGCGAAAACCGGACGGCAAAGCCGCGCCAGGGTCGGGGGCGCCGCGCATCACCACCGGCGATCTCGCCCCGGTACAGTTCCGCCTGGTCCCCGGCCCGCGCCCGGGGGCGCGCGGCGCCGCCCGCGAACCCCATCACCTGGTGGCGACCCTGGCGAGCGCGCCGTCGGTGCAGGGCGCGCTCATCGCCATCGATCCGCACACCAGCGAGCTCCTCTCGATGGTCGGCGGCTACGACTACGGGCAGAGTCAGTTCAACCGCGCGCGCCAGGCGCACCGCCAGATCGGCTCGGCCATGAAGCCCTTCATCTATGCGAGCGCGATCGATCGCGGCATGACCGAGGTCACCATCAAGTACGACGCGCCGGTGAAGTTCAAGACGGCGTCCGGCGTCTGGGCGCCCCACAACTACAAGCACGAGTTCCTGGGGCCGCTCACGCTGCGCACCGCGATCGCCAAGAGCGTCAACACCGTCTCGGCGCAGCTGGTGGCGCAGATGGGCGTCGACGCGGTCATCGATACCATGCGCCGCCTCGGCATCCGATCGGCGCTGCCCCATTCCTTGTCGCTGGCGCTGGGCACGGCTGACCTGACGCTGGAAGAGGTCGCGTACGGCCTGGCGACGTTCCCGGCCGGCGGCGAGGAGGTGAAGCCGGTGATGATTCGCCGCGTGGTCGACGCCGACGGACGCGTGCTGGAGGAGCACACGGCCCACGCGCCGCGCGCGCGCAAGATATCGGCGGAGACGGCCTATATCGTGACCGACCTCATGAAGGGCGTGGTCGAGATCGGTACCGGCAAGGGAGCGCGCGCTCTCGGCCGCCCCGCCGCCGGCAAGACCGGCACATCGACAAACTATCGTGACGCCTGGTTCTTCGGCTTCACGCCGGATCTGCTGTGCGGCGTCTGGATCGGGCGCGACGATTTCAAGCCGATCGCTCACGACGCCACCGGCGGCCAGGTCGCGCTGCCGGTGTGGTTATCGTTCATGCGCCAGGCGGTCAAGGGCATGCCTGTGCGTGATTTCCAACCGCCGCCGGGGATTGTCTTCGCGCGGGCGGACCCGGAAAAAGGACTGCCCGCCGCGCCATCGAAAGCGGGGAGCCGCCTAACGCCCTTCAAACGCGGTACGCTTCCTCCGCTATTCAGGAGCGCCGCCTATGGAGCCCGATTCTCAGATGACCAGTTCTGACCCGTGCGCCCATGATGATGACGAGCAGCATGGTCACGCGGCGACGCGCATCGGCCGGCAGTTCGACCGCGCGCGCGAGGTCCGGCGTGTCTTCTGGATAACCCTGGGGCTGAACGCGGTGGTCGCGATCAGCAAGGCCGGGTACGGCTACATCACCGGGTCGGTCGCGCTCGGAACCGATTCGGTGCACTCGATGCTCGATGGAGCGTCGAACGTGCTGGCCCTGTTCAGCTTGCACTGGTCGACGGCGCCGGCGAACGCGCGCCATCCCTACGGTCACCGCAAGATCGAGATCCTCGCCGCCCTGGGCATCGGCGTGCTCATCGTGATCAGCCTGTTCGAGCTGGCGGGCGCGGCCGTGGAATCGCTGCGCGGGCACCGCGCGCCGCCGCACATCGGCTGGGCTGCCTACGCAGTCGTCATCGGCACGATGGTGATCAACTACTTCGTCACGCGCTACGAGCACGGCAAGGGCCACGAGCTCTCGAGCCACCTGCTGTGCGCCGACGCCCAGCACACCCAGTCGGATCTCTACGCGTCGGCGGCCGTGCTGCTGTCGTTTGTGGCGGTCCGAAATGGGCTGCCCTGGGCCGACGGCGTCGGCGGGCTGGTCCTGGTCGTGCTGGTCGGGCGCGCCGCCTGGCTGGTTTTCCGCGAGAACGTGCCGGTGCTGCTGGACGCCGCCATCCTCGACCCGGCAGGCATCATCGACCTGGCCGGACGGGTCGACGGCGTCGAGAACGTCCACCGGGTTCGGTCACGCGGGATGCGCAGCGCGGTTGAGCTGGACTTGCACATGCAGGTCGCCCCCGACACCAGCGTGATCGACGCCCACCGGCTGGCGAGCCAGATCGAAAACGACCTGAAGCTAAAGTTTCCCGAGCTATCCGACGTGGTAATTCACATCGAACCGACACCACCTACCAACCCCCCCTTTTCACCGCCGGTCAGACCACCGCGGCCCCATGCCGAGGCGACGAGCGAGGCGACCGGCCGAGCCGAGCCCGACCGACGCCCCAGCGACGATGGCCATGGCCATGGCCGTGGGCTCGGCCGCGGGCACCATCACCACAAACATTAATGATGAAAAGCGCTCCAATCCGCGCCCCAATCTCCGAGGATTCGCCAGACGACCTGTACGACTTGCGGCAGGGCTCGCAAGACGATCTCCAGGCGAATCTCGACGTCCCGAGCGGAGGTACCGTGCCGGTTGGATTGCTTGACACCCTGGGCCGCACCGTTAAGATAGCGGCCTCACGTCTTACCCAGAATCAGCCGAGCAGTGCTAGCGGGACGCCGAAAAAGAGTTCAGTCACGGCCCAAAACAGCCGAAACAGTCAGCAAACGTCAACATCAAACGTTGCCCTTTCAACCCTGAGAGTCGATTGCGGCGCTGACAGCGCACGCGAAAGGTAGAGGAAGAGATGCAAGGACTCGCCCAGTTCTTAGAGCAAGGCGGAACGCTCATGTACGTCAACCTGGTGGTTTCGATCATCGCGTTGGCGATCATTGTCGACCGCGCAATCTTCTTCCTGGGGAAGGGCTCCGTGAACGCGCGTGCCTTCCTGGAGCAGATCCGCAAGCTCGTGCTCGCCAACAACATCGACCGCGCCGTGAAGCTCTGCTCGGCGACCGAGGCGCCGGTGGCCCAGGTCGCGCGCGCGGGCCTGCAGCGCATCCACCGCGGTGAGATCGCGATGGCGCAGTCGATCGAAGAGACGCTCGTCGACGTGACGCCGCTTCTGAAGAAGCGCGTGCAGATCCTCTGGTCGATCGCCAACATCGCCACGCTGGTCGGCCTCCTCGGCACCGTCGTCGGTCTGATCCGCGCGTTCGGCGCGGTCTCGGCCGCGAAGCCGGAGGAGCGGTCGTCGCTGCTCGCGAAAGGCATCTCCGAGGCGCTCAACAACACCGCGATGGGTCTCGGCATCGCCGTCACCTGCATCATCGCGCACGCGTTCCTGTCGTCGGCCTCGAAGAAGCAGGTCAGCGACCTGGAGGGGTTCTCGCTCAAGCTCGAGAATCTGCTCGCCGAGTCGGCTCAGGGTGGCGCGGCGGCGAAGGCGTAGCGGTCCGGCTCCGATCACGGTTCAGGGTCCACCCACGATCCAACTCCACCCAGTGCAAGGTCCAACGCAATGACCAGAAGCCAAGTCCGCGCGGCAATGCGCCGGATGCGAGACCACCACGAGGAGGCGGAAGAAGAGCACGGCGAGATCAACCTCGTCCCGTACATGGATATCGTCACCAACATCATCATCTTCCTGCTCGCGTCGGTGGTGAACCAGGTCGCGCTCGGCAACGTGAACGTCAGCGTCCCGACGCTGGCCAGCGGCGCCGGAGCCGCCGAGGAAGACAAGCCGGACAAGCCGCCGCTGAACCTGACGGTCTCGGTGGGCGCCACCGGATTCACGGTCGCGGCGTCGGGCGGCGTGCTGCCGGTGATTCCGAAGCTGCCGACCGGCCAGTACGACTACGCATCGCTGACGGCGAAGCTGCAGGAGATCAAGTCGGCGCCCGACAACGCCGACGAGACCAAGGCCAACTTCAACGCTGACGCCATCATTCCTTACGACGTCGTCGTGGCGACACTGGATGCCATGCGACAAAACAACGACGGAAAAGTGCTCTTTCCCGACGTTGCGTTCGCGGCGGGGATTCTCTGATGCCGATGCTCACCGAACAGATGTCGCGGCTGGCCGGCAAGCGCGCCATCCGTGGCTTCGCTCGCAAGCTGGCCGAGCCTGACGTCGTCAAAGACCTGAACATCACCCCGATGATGGACATGATGACCATCATCCTGGTCTTCCTGCTGAAGACGTTCTCGTCGAGCACGTCGACGATCACGTTCGATCAAAACCTGCAGGTTCCGAAGTCGATGACCCAGCTCAAGCCCAAGGAGGCTGTCTCGGTCACCATCACCAAGAAGATCGTGCTCGTCGAAGGCGACGCCATCGCGCCGATCAACAACGGCAAGGTCGACCCGGCGGTGAAGCGCGACGGCGAGAACGGCTACTACATCACGCCGCTCGTCGACGTGCTGGAGAAGCACTCGCGCAAAGAGAAAAAGGTCGCCGAGCTGACCGGCCAGAAGTTCGAAGCACAGCTGATGATCGTCGCCGACCAGACGACTCCGTACCGTCTCCTCACGGAAGTGCTCTACTCGTGCGGTCAAGCCGGCTACGCGAACTACCGGTTGTTAGTTCTCAAAGCGCGCGACTAAGAGCGGCGTTCGACCCACGAGGGGCGCGACGAGTTCGGGGCGCCGGATTTTTCTCGGGCGTGCGGCTCCAGACTGCCCCGCCTTTACATCGCGGAATCTTGCCGGTATACAGGGCCGCGCCCAACTGACTTCTGGAGACCCTCGCCGATGAAGCGACTCGCTCGTTCCGCTGCCGTCAGTGTATTCGCCAGCGTGATCCTGGCCGTGCTGACCTTGCTTGCCGCGCCCTCTGCCTGGGCGCAGGAAGCAGGGGCGCATCACGGCGGGGAAGCCAGCCTCGTGCTGCCCGACATGGGCAAGGTCACGTTCCTGGGCGGCATCCCGGGCAACACGCTGCTCACGGGCGGGATCCTCGTCTGCTTGCTGGGCCTGGCGTTCGGCCTGGTGATCTACACGCAGATGAAGAACCTGCCCGTGCACAAGTCGATGCGGGAGATCTCGGAGCTGATCTACGAGACCTGCAAGACCTACCTCATCACGCAGGGCAAGTTCATCCTGCTGCTCGAGGCCTTCATTGGCATCATCATCGTCGTCTACTTCGGCGTGCTCCAGCACTTCGACGCGGCGAAGGTCGTCGTGATCCTGCTCTTCAGCCTGCTCGGCATCGCGGGCAGCTACGGCGTCGCCTGGTTCGGCATCCGCATCAACACCTTCGCGAACTCGCGCACGGCGTTCGCCAGCCTGCGCGGCAAGCCGTACCCGATCTATGCGATCCCGCTCAAGGCCGGCATGAGCATCGGCATGCTGCTCATCAGCATCGAGCTGGTGATGATGCTGGTCATTCTGCTGTTCTTGCCCCGCGACTACGCCGGCTCGTGCTTCATCGGGTTCGCGATCGGCGAGTCACTGGGCGCGTCGGCGCTCCGCATCGCCGGCGGCATCTTCACCAAGATCGCCGACATCGGCTCCGACTTGATGAAGATCGTCTTCAACATCAAGGAGGACGACGCGCGCAACCCGGGTGTCATCGCCGACTGCACCGGTGACAACGCGGGCGACTCGGTCGGCCCCAGCGCCGACGGCTTCGAGACCTACGGCGTCACGGGCGTCGCGCTCATCACCTTCATCCTGCTCGCGATCTCCGACCCTGAAGTCCAGGTGCAGCTGCTGGTCTGGATCTTCGCGATGCGCATCATGATGATCGTCGCCAGCGGCCTGTCCTACCTGGTCAACGAGGCGGTGGTGAAGGCCCGCTACGGCAACGCCGACAAGATGAACTTCGAGTCGCCGCTGACCCAGCTGGTCTGGATCACCTCGCTGGTGTCGGTCGCGATGACCTATCTCGTCTCGTACCTCTTGGTCCCGCACCTCGGCTTCAACGATTCGTCGCTGTGGTGGAAGCTGTCGACGATCATCAGCTGCGGCACGCTCGCGGGCGCGATCATCCCCGAGCTGGTCAAGGTCTTCACCTCGACCGAGTCGCGCCACGTGCGCGAGGTCGTGACCGCGTCGCGCGAGGGCGGCCCGTCGCTGAACATTCTGGCCGGCCTGACCGCCGGCAACTTCAGCGCCTACTGGATGGGCATCACGATCGTGGCGCTCATGGGGATCGGGTACGGCGTCAGCACGACCGGCCTGAGCGAGATCATGAAGGCGCCCGCCGTGTTCGCCTTCGGCCTGGTCGCGTTCGGCTTCCTGGGCATGGGTCCGGTGACCATCGCCGTCGACTCGTACGGCCCGGTGACCGACAACGCGCAGTCGGTGTTCGAGCTGTCGGTCATCGAGACGCTCCCGGGCATCAAGGAAGAGATCAAGAAGGACTTCGGCTTCGACGTGAACTTCGAGCACGCCAAGCACCTGCTGGAGGAGAACGACGGCGCCGGCAACACCTTCAAGGCGACGGCCAAGCCGGTGTTGATCGGCACCGCGGTCGTCGGCGCGACCACGATGATCTTCTCGATCATCATGAGCCTGACGCAGGGGCTAACCACCGACCTCGACAAGCTGTCGATGCTGCACCCGCCGTTCCTGCTGGGCCTGGTGACCGGCGGCGCGATCATTTACTGGTTCACCGGCGCGTCAATGCAGGCGGTGTCGACTGGCGCGTATCGCGCGGTCGAGTTCATCAAGGCGAACATCAAGCTCGACAACACCGTCGCGAAAGCGTCGATCGCCGACAGCAAGAAGGTCGTCGAGATCTGCACGCAGTACGCCCAGAAGGGAATGTTCAACATCTTCCTGACGGTCTTTTTCAGCACGCTGGCGTTCGCCTGCGTCGAGCCGTACTTCTTCATCGGCTACCTGATCTCGATCGCGGTGTTCGGCCTGTACCAGGCGATCTTCATGGCCAACGCGGGCGGCGCCTGGGACAACGCCAAGAAGCTGGTCGAGGTCGAGCTGAAGGAGAAAGGCACCGAGCTGCACGCCGCCACCGTGGTCGGCGACACCGTGGGCGATCCTTTCAAAGACACGTCCTCGGTGGCGATGAACCCGGTGATCAAGTTCACCACGCTGTTCGGCCTCCTGGCCGTCGAGCTGGCGGTCGGCATGGACCGCTCGATCAGCCGCGCGCTGGCGCTCGGCTTCCTCGCCATCTCGATGGTCTTCGTCTGGCGCTCGTTCTACGGCATGCGCATCAAGACCGGCGAGAAGAAGACCGGCGCGCCCGCGGCGTCGGCCGTCAAGGCGTCTTAGCCCGAGGGTCGGTCGTGCACGTCGGCATAACGCCGCCCTTGGCATGGGCGTGGCCGACCCCGTGCACGTCCGCGTTCACGGGGCGATCACGTTCACGTGAGGGCGTGAAGCTCAGCGGCTGCGCAGGAAGCGCAGCGCCGGCCGCGCGAACGGCAGCGCCGCCAGCGTCAGCAGCACCGCGGGCAGCAGCACCGCGACGCCCGCGACGTTGGCCGCCGTCGAGACCGAACCAAACTGCTGGTACCAGGTGGTCGGGAACAGCGTCGCCAGCGCGGTCGCGCCGTTCGAGGCGCCGAGCAGCCAGAGTGCCGCGCCCGCGCCCGCGACCATCATCCAGCCCCAGCTGCGCAGCCGCACCAGTCCGTGCAGTCCCGCTGCAGCGGTGAGCAGCGTGGCGATTCCCGCGGCTGCGAACAACATGCCCTCGCCCTGCCCCTCCTTCGGGCCGAGCGCCCAGAGGATCAGGCTCGGCAGCGACGCCGCCGCGCGCGTGACCGTCTTGCGCAGGCGCGCGACGCCGAACTCGTCCATGCCATAGCGCCGGCGCCAGGTCTCTTGCAGATCGTAGTGCGCCGCCATCTTCTTGCCCGCGAGCGCGACCACCACCAGCGCGTGCAAGCCGCCGTAGATCCCGAGCGGCGTCATCCAGCCGTTCATCATCAGCGCCAGGATCGCCACCATCATTCCCGACCAGCCGATGCCCGAGGCGAACCAGCGCCCCCAGAACCACTCGGCGGTCAGCGACAGGAACGCGACCACGTAGCAGACCGACAGCGCCAGGAACGCCGGGCCCCACCCGGGCGGCGCGTTCAACGACAGAATCAGGTAGATGCTGATGAAGAAGCTCAGCGACAGCGCGGCCAGCGCGCGCCGCGTCTTCTCGAAACCAACCTCATCCAGACGCTTGAGCATCGAGATCATATACGCAGTATAACCGCGCTTTGGCGCGTGTGCCTGGGTTGGTCGGGTCTATCGCGGGCCCGGACCCTCCTATTCGGGGCCGGCCCCGCGAACCTCGGCCGAGCACTCGGCCGCGTACTGCTCGAAGTTCGCCTTGAACAGCGCCGCCAGCTCGCGCGCCTTCACGTCGTAGGCGGCCCGGTCGGGCCAGGTCTGACGCGGCTTGAGCAGCTCGCGCGGCACGCCGGGGCATTCGTCGGGAACCTGGATCTTGAACACCGGGTCGGGCGTGAAGCGCACCGCGTCCAGCGCTCCCGACAGCGCCGCCGCGACCACCGCGCGCGAAACGCTGATCTTCATCCGGCTGCCGACGCCGTACGGCCCCCCGGACCAGCCGGTATTGACCAGCCAGCAGCTCGCGCCGTGGCGCGACAGGCGGTCGCCCAGCAGCTTGGCGTAGCGCATCGGGTGCAGCGGCAGGAACGGCCCGCCGAAGCAGGGCGAGAATGTTGCCTTGGGTTCGGTCACGCCGGCCTCCGTGCCGGCGACCTTGGCGGTGTAGCCCGAGATGTAGTGGTACATGGCCAGCGCCGGCGTGAGCCGCGCGATCGGCGGCAGGACGCCAAAGGCGTCGGCGGTGAGAAAAATCACCGTGCGCGGGTGAGGCCCGACGCTGGGGATCGCCGCGCCCGGGATGAACTCGACTGGATACGTCGCGCGCGTGTTCTCGGTGATCGCCGCGCTGGCGTAGTCGATTTGCCGGTTCGTCGGATCGACCACGACGTTCTCCAGCACCGATCCGAAGCGGATCGCGTCGTAGATCTGCGGCTCGGACTCGCGCGACAGGTTGATGCACTTCGCGTAGCAGCCGCCCTCGATGTTGAAGATCCCGCCGTCGGACCAGGCGGTCTCGTCGTCGCCGATCAGCGCGCGCGCCGGATCCGCCGACAGGGTGGTCTTGCCCGTGCCCGACAGCCCGAAGAAGAGCGCGGCGTCACCGCTCGCGACGTCGCCTGCCGCGCGCACTCCGACGTTGGCGGAGCAGTGCATGGTGAGGATCCCCTTGCGCGGCAAGAGGTAGTTCATCACCGAGAAGATCGCCTTCTTCATCTCGCCGGCGTATTCGGTGCCGAGGATGAGAGCGATGCGCCGGCTGAAGTCGATGCCGACGAAGACGTCGGAGCGCAGCCCCAGCGCCGCACCGCCCGCCGGCAGCGAGCCGGCGTTGATGAGCGTGAAGTCGGCCTGGTGCTGCGCGAGCTCCGCGGCGGTGGGTCGGATGAACAGCGTGGTCGCGAACAGCGCGTGCCACGCCTTCTCGGTGATCACCCGCAGGCCCAGGCGCTCTGCCGGCGCGGCGCCCGCGTACCCGTCGAACACGAAGCGCTCGCGCTGCGCCAGGTGCGCGAGCGCCTTGCCGAGCAGCTGATCGAAGATCGCCGGCGACACCGGGTGGTTCACGTGACCCCACCAAACGTCGCCCTCGGTCGTGGCGTCCTGCACGACGTACTTGTCCTGGGGCGACCGGCCGGTGAACGCGCCGGTCTTCACGACCAGCGCGCCGTTATCCGCCAGCGTCCCTTCGTCGCGGCGGAGCGCCGCTTCCGCGAGCCGCGCCGCCGGCCAGTTGGAGAACACGCTGCCGTTGCGATGCGCCAGCAGCTCGGCGATCGAAGAGCCGACAACGATCATCGCCAAATTGTAGGCGCAAAATACGCGACTGCCAATGCGCGCGCCGCGCTCGCAGCCGCCTGCCAGCCGGTGCCGCGGCGAGTGAAACGCCGCATCGCCGTTTATGCCGGGCCTCTTACTTCACGAGGTGAAGTTCGACGCGGCGGTTCTTGGCCTTGTTGCTCGGCGAGATATTCGGAACCAGCGGTTTGTCGGCGCCGACACCCACCGCTTCGATACGTGCGTCGGCCACGCCTTTCTTGACGAGATATTGCTTGATCAGGTCGGCCTGCTTCTGCGTCACGTCCTTGGCCCCCGGACCGGCGCTCGTGTCCCAGTGCGCCTCGACGCGCAGGCCCTTGATGTCGGCGTGCTCGTCGAGGACGTCGGCCACGCTATCGAGCTCGGCCTGGGCCTTAGGGTCGATGCTGGTGGCGCCGGCCTTGAGCTTGATCGGCCTTTTCAGCGAGATTCCGGTCTCGGTGACGGTGACGTCGGGGTTGACCGGATGGTTCTTGAGGACGAAGTCCATCTGCTTGTCGGTCGCGGCGATGACGTCCAGCTGAGCTTCCTTGGTCGGAAATCCAGGCGCTTCGGCCATGACCTTGTACGCGCCGACCGGCAGCGCGGCGGAGAAGATGCCGCTGCCGTCCGACTTGGCTTCGAAGTTGTCCGGCCCGAGAAACTTGAGCGAGGCCTCGAGCCCGCGCCCCTGGTCGTCGGCGACCTTGCCGCGCACATTGCCGGTTTGCACCTTGGGCGTCAGCGAGACGTCGATCTCGGCGAGCTTGGTCGGGCTGACCACGGCGCTCAGCTTGGCCGGTTCGAAGCCGGGCGCGCTCACCTCGAGATCGGTCGGTCCGGGCGGCAGCTCCGCGCTCTCGAACGACCCGTCGGGATCGGTCGCGACGCGCGCGCGCGGGCGGCCGCTGACCGCGACGATCGCCCCCGCGACCGGCGCGCCGCCCTTGCTGCTCTTCACGACGCCGGCGACGCGCCCTTCCGTCGGTGCCGGCGCACCGATGGATTTCTCGATCGTGCGCGTGACGACGACGGGGCGGCGAAAGGCGTCGATGTCCAGCGGGAACGCCATGCCGAAGACGACGTTGTACGGCGGCAGCGGCGTGCCGTACGCATAGCCGACGGAGCGCAGCGCGACGTCGACGCCCGCGTCGAGGGTGAACCCGCGGTAGACGCGCGCGCGCGTCCCGATCGTGATCCAGTGCTCGTCGCGGTTGTACTTGCACGGGTACATCGTGCTGCCGCAAGCCGGCGGCATGTAGTTACTGAAAGTGGAGTCGGCGCCCGTGGTGACGATCTCCGCGTGATACTCCGCGAACGGCGTGAACTGCACCTGGGCTCCCGGGAACGCCGACTCGAGCGGCGCGTCCAGGCCGAGGCCGGCGCGGAACCGGCTGGCGGCGATGCCGTAAGCAAAGCTCGCGACCTCCTGCGTGTAGATGGTCGTCCCGGTGAAGTCGTGCAGATTGGACGAGTTGTCGACGTAGTAGCTGACGTTCACGTGCGCGCGCAGCGGGATGTTGGCCTTGCCGAAGCGGCGAAAATCGAGCGTCAGGAGCGGCCCGAACCAGAGCGACGTCGAGCTGGCGGAGAACGAGAGGTCCGAGACCGACGACAAGAACTTGAGTCCCAGCTCGAATCCGACGTTGGCGCCGGGCGCGAGCGGCATCTGCGCCTTGCTGCCCAGCACGAGATCGCCGAACGACTTGATCAGCTCGGGATCGCGGCGGTCGGCCTCGGGCTGCCGCGTATTGCGGTTGCTGGCGGTCAGCAGCGCGCCGAAGAGCTCGAAGTTGCGATGGACCGTGTAGCCGAACGTGAAGTCGCCGAGCAGCCGCCGGTCGGTGTCCTGGTCGACGAGGAAGCTCTGCGACTGAAAGTATTCGCCGTGCAGCGCCAGGCGCAGGTGGTTGGTCGGGCCGACCTCCGCCGTCGAGATCCGGTAGAGACCGATCGGGCCCGTCAGCGACGGGAGAAAGCTCTCGGGCGCGGGCCCGTCCCACGGCGGGATGGGCGCCTCGCCCACGGCGGCGATCCCCTCGTCGGATAGCACCGGTGAGCCGTTCGCGCTGCTGCGAGGCTCTTCGTACGGCGGCGACACCGCCGGCGGCGGCGCGCCAGTCGCCGGCATCGTGGTCGCCGGGGGCGGCACGGACGGGGGCGGTGGGGGCGCGGTCGGCGGCGGCGCCCGGTCCGACGGCAGGCTCGGCGGCATCGGCTCGTCCTCCGGCCCGCCTTGCGCGGCGGCCGTCGCGGGCACGAAGCCGATCGCCAAGATAGATCCGACGATCGATCCGATGATCGATCCGGCGATCGATCCGGTGCCCCCTCCGATGACCGCTCTGATCCCGAATCCAGACGACGCAAACACCCTCTTCGACCAAGCAGTGCGCTGCACGGTCCGCACACTACCAAAGAGGGGACCGTCCGGGAATGCCCCTGGCCACCAGTCCCAGCGCGACCGTCGAAGGGGGATTGCAGTTCCCGGCCAACCGTGGGAAACAGTGGCCCACGCGAAAGACATGCCGACCATAGACGAGATCACCGACGAGCTGCGCGACGTGGCGCTCCAGGTACACACGGCGCAAGAGCGGAAAGAAGAGCGCGAGTTGGTCATCGCCGCGCAAGAAGGGGTCGAGCGGCTGGGTCGGCGGTACCGCGAGATGTACGCGGCGATGTCGCCCGGCGACCAGCTGAAGGTCGACCGTACCTTGGGTCGTCGCGTGGTCGACCTCAAGCGGCTGGCGTCACTGCTGCCCAAGGTCTCGACGGTCGCGGCCGACAGCACACCCGACCGCGCGGCCGGCGTGTCGACGGTCGGTGAGCGTCGGATCACGGGCGTGTCGTGGATGCACGGCCGAGGCGTGTCGACCGGAGGCCTCACCGTCGGCGCCGAGATCGAAGCCTGGTGCGGAAAGTGCGGCGAGATGACCAACCACCACATCGTGGCGCTGGTCGGCAATGAGCCCAAGCAGGTGCTCTGCCAGGTGTGCAATTCGCGTCACGCCTTCCGGACGTCGGCGGCGCGACCGCGTGCGGCCGAGGGCGCGGCGGCCGGCGCCTCCGAGAGCCGGCCGCGCACGCCGCAAGACGTGGAGTCGGCGAAGAAGGCAGCGCAGCTGCGCGACCTGGCGGTGGAAGTGAACGCGGCGGCCGAGGTCAAGTCCTTCGACCCGAAGCAGCGCTACAAGGTCGGCGACATCATCGCGCACTCCGAATATGGCCGAGGCAAGATCGAAAACGTGCTGCGCTCGAGCCTCCTCGTGCGCTTCCCCATCGGCGGCCTGAAGTCGCTGATGCTGACCTGATCCAGGGGTCGCGCGGGCTTCGGCCGGGTTGCCGGAAGCGCTATCCGTCTTCCTAGCCGTCTTCTTAGGGGTCTTCCTAGCCGTCTTCTTTAGCCGTCTTCTTTAGCCGTCTTCTTTAACCGTCTTCCGAGACCGCGTCGATGTCCTCGAGAAACCGCTTCAACAACCCATCGACCATCAAGTTGCGGCTGGCCGCGTCGTAGCGGCCCGCTCGGTAGCCGCCCTGCGTTTCTTCGAACTTCGTGCGCGTCGCCGCGATCAGCTTCCGGTAGCCGCCCACCTTGCCCATGATCTCTTTCTGGTGCTTGACCAGATAGCCAACCGCCGAAACGGCCGCGGCGCCCGTCAGGATCACACCCAGCGGACCCGATAGCGCGTACCGCAGCCCCAGCCGCAACGCCACCACCCCCGCCGCGCCAAACGCCGCCTTCTTCAGCCCCGACCCGTCGCGCAGCGAGTCCGCCGCCATCGACGTGACCTGGCCCGAGGCGATCACCAGCGCGATGAAGTTGCCGCGGCGGCTCTTCCAGCCGCGGTCGTAGTAGTCGCGGATCGCCTGCTTCAGAAAGGCGTCGTAGTCGTCGAACACCTCGGGGCGCAGCTCGGTGTCTTTGATTTTGTGTTCCGCCTCGATGGCCATGGATCCTCCAGAATGGGGCTCGAATGGGGGGCCCTTCGTGTGGATCGTACCACGCGCCTGGCACAAACTACCTTCCGTGCCGATTCCTGCTCGCCGGGCGTGGGTGGCGGTCTTGATGATCGCTGCGGCCGGGCCTGCCGACGCGCGCCCGCGCGGCCGTGACGCCGCGGCCCGCCGGGGCGAGGCCGAACGCGCGCTGCGGACCGGTCACTACGAGGAAGCGCGCCAGATCGCTGCCGAGCTCGGGCGCCGCGGCGCCGATGACGCGACGGCCGCGAACGCCGCGATTCTGGGCGCGCGCGCGGAGACGGCGCTCGGACTCTACTCCGACGCGCGCCGGCGGCTCGAAACCGCCGCCGACAATGCGCCCGACAACCTGCCGGTGCGCGACGCGCTCATGCGCCTCTACGAGATGACCGGCGATCGCGCCGCGCTGGCGCCGCTCATCGACCGCACGTACGAAGACTGGAAGCGCGGCCGCGTCGACCGCAACCGCGCCGCCGACCTGATCGCGGTCGCGACCTCCGTCCGGCTCGACGACAACTGGAAGGACGCCAGCGACACCCTGCGCGACGCCGTGCGGGCCGAGCCACGCTCGAGCGACGCCGGCATCGCCGCCAATATTGCTGCAAACCTGGACTGGGGCTGGATCTTTCTCGAGAAGCATTCGGCCGGCAACGCCGAGCTGTCGTTCCGCGAGGTCGTGAAGCTCGACGAGAGCAACCCCGACGCGCACGTCGGCCTCGCGCGCGTGGTGCTCGAGCAACGATACGACGTCGACGCGGCCGAGCGGGAGCTGGGGCTGGCGCTGGCGGTCAACCCGCGCCACGCGCGCGCGCTGGCCATGCGCGGCGAGCTGGCGCTCGACGGCGAGGAGTTTGCGGCGGTGGCGGCGCGCACCGCCGAGATCCGGCGCACCAACCCCCACGACGGCGGCGCGGCCGCGCTGGCGGCCGCGGCCGCGCTGGTGCTCGACGATCGCGCCGGCTACGCGCGCGAGCGCGACCGCCATCTGCAGGATCACCCGGGGGACGGCGACTTCTTTGCGTTCGTGGCCGAAGCGCTGATCCGCCACCGCCGCTATGACGAGGCGCGCGCCACCGCCGAGGAAGGCGTCCGCACCGACCCGCGCCACGCGCGCTGCCAGTCGACGCTGGGAACGACGCTCTTGCGCCTCGGCGACGAATCGGCCGGGCTCGAGGCGTTGCGGCGCGCCTGGAAGAGCGACCCGTACGACGTCCGCACGTACAACCTGCTCAACCTGTTCGAGAAGGTCATCCCCGCGCGCTACACGACTGTCGAGACGCGGCACCTGCGTTTCCGCGTCGAGCCTGCGGCGCGCGCCGCGATCGAGTCGGTCGTCGCGCCGTTCCTCGAGGAGACCTACCAGCGCTACGTGCAGCGTTACGGCTTCACACCCGACGGACCGGTCGTGTTCGAGCTCTATGGCGATCCGACCCACTATGCGGTGCGCACCGTTGGACTGCCCGGTCTCGGCGGCCTGGCCGGCGTCTGCTTCGGCCGCGTGATCACGTCGCAGGCGCCGACCAACCATGCGTTCAACTGGGGCATGGTGCTGGCGCACGAGCTCGCGCACGTGTTCGCGATCCAGATCTCGCACTCGCGCGTACCGCGCTGGTTCACCGAGGGGCTGTCGGAGCTCGAGACCATGCGCGCGCGCCCGGAGTGGAGCCGCCACGACGACGTCGCGCTGTGGGGCGCGCTGCGCACCGGCAAGCTGTCGACGCTGGTCGAGCTGTCGACCGCGTTCGTGCACGCGCGCGACGCCGACGATGCGCTGCGCGCGTACGCACAAGCGGCGGTGGCGCTCGAGTTCCTGGAGCGGCGCTTCGGCTTCGCCAAGATCCGCGAGGCGCTGGTCGCGTACGGCCGCGGCGAGCGCGGCGCGCCGGTGCTGGAGCGGCTGTCAGGTCTGCCGGCCGACGAGCTCGAGCGCCAGTTCCGCGACGAGCTCCGCCGCCGCTTCACGCGCTACGACGGCCAGTTTCTGCCGACGCAGACGCTGAGCGCCGCGCACGACACGCCCGATCGGCGAGCGGCGCCCGCGCTCGGCGACGTCGAAGCCGGGCTGAGCGCGCTCGCGGCCGGCGATCGCAAGGGCGCCGAGAGCGCCCTCGAACGCGCGCGGGGCGCCGCCGGCAAGGAGGCGAGCCCGCAGACGACGGCGGCGATCCTGTTTCTCACCGGCGAGCTGGCGCTGGCCGAGCGCGAGGCCGAGCCGGCGATCGCGGCGTTCGAGCAGCTGCTGGCGCTCGGGGGCCATAGTGGACACAACGACGGGCACAACGACGGACACAACGCCGGGGCCTACGACGGGTACGACGTACGCGTGCGCCTGGCGCTGGCCGAGACCCATCGCAAGAATCCGATGGCCGCCGAGCAGCACCTGCGGCGCGCGATCGCGTTCGACCCAACGCGCGTCGAGCCACACGCGATGCTGGTCGAGCTCTACGGCGACGAGCACCGCGAAGCGGACAAGCTGGCGGAGATGGACGCCGCGCTCATGCTCGAGCCGCAGAACGAAAAGCTGGCCAAGGAGCTGGTGCTGGGCCTCGGCCGCGCGCAACGGCCGGGGCGCGTCGTCGACGTCGCTCCCATCGCGATCTTCATCGACCCGGCCGATCCCGACCTGCACGCAGCGCTGGGCCGCGCGCTGGCGGCCACCGGGAAGACGGCGGCGGCCGCGGTGGCGTTCGAGGAGGCTCTCCTCTTCCACGGGCCCGACGACGTTGAGCTTCACCGGACGCTGGCGGAGCTTTACGGCAAGCTGGGCGATGCGAAGAAAGCCGAGGCCCACCGCGCGGCGATCGGGAGGCCGTAGCGCGCACTCTCCTTCTCGGGGGAGAGGGCTTATGAGATGGGAAGGGCCTGCTCTCCGGCTACGCCGGCGACACTAACTCTCTGGCTACGCCAGCGCCTTCTTCATCGCGGCCGTCGTCTCTTTCTCGGTCTCCGACGACGACGATCGCGGCGCCGCATCTCCCACCCTCGCCCCCAGCGCCGGGAACGTGAGCGTCAGCGTCGTGCCCCGCCCCACCGCGCTGTCGACCTCGATGCGCCCACCGTGCTCGGCGACGATCTGCTGCACCAGCGGCAGCCCCAACCCCGTCCCCTTCTGCTTCGTCGAGAAGAACGGATCGAAGATCTTCGAGCGATCGGTCTCGGGGATGCCGGACCCGCTGTCCGACAGGCGCAAGCGCACCTGCCGCGCACCGCTTCCCGGTCCGGCCTCCGGCGCGTCGACGGCAACTTGTAACCGCCCGCCGCTGGCCATCGCCTCGCGCGCGTTGCGGACCAGGTTCAGCAACGCCTGGCGGAGCTGGCTCTCGTCGGCGGCGATGTCGGGCACGTCGCTCGCGACCGATACCTCGAGCGCGATCCCCGCCTGCGCCAGCTCCGCGCGCGAGAACTCCAGCACCGCCTCCGCGATCGCGCCCAGGTCCTCTCGCTCGAGCCTGGCCTGGGGAAAGCGCGCGAAGCGCAGGTAGTTCTCGGTGATCTCGGTCAACCGATCGACCTCGCTGGCGATCGACGCCAGCAGGCGGCGGGCCTCGGCGCCCTTCTCGCCCGCGATCTCGTCGCCCAGCAGCTCGGCGTAAAGCCCGATCGACGCCAGCGGGTTACGCACCTCGTGCGTGATCTGCGACGCCATGCGCCCGACGGTCGCCAGCCGCTCGGAGCGGATCAGCCGCTGCTCGCGCTCCTGGATCGCCGCCGCCATGACGTCGAATTCGCGCACCAGCTCGCCGATCTCGTCGTGCGACGCCGCCCCGATGCGCCGCCCGTAGTCGCCGCCCGCCACCTGTTGCGCGCGATCGCGCAGCATGCGCAGCGGCTGCAGCGTGCGCAGGATGATCACGAACGCGACCACGCCGATGAGCAACCCCACGCCGCCCAGGCCGAGCGCGATCTGCAGCGACGTCTCCTCGTCGTCGCGCAGCTGCTGCGCGATCAGGCCGCTCTCACCGCGCAGCGGCCGCCGCATCCGGTTCAGGTTGTGGGTCAGCGTGGCGAAGTGGCTGTCGAAGTCGGGCCGCGCCTGAGGATCGCTCGCGACCTCGGCGGCGCCGAGCTCGCGCGCCAGCTCGTCGGCCTGGTCCTTGAGCGCCCCGATCTGGCGCCGCCTGACCTCGAAGTCGCGCCGTCGCGACGACAGCGGCTCGCGCTCGTTGTAGCGATCGATCGCGGCCAGCGCGTCGTCGAGGTGCTTGTGCGTCATGCGCAGCCCCAGCGCCAGGTTCGGGTCGAGGCGCAGATTGCGCCCCAGCGACGGCGCGAAGTCGTTCAGTGACTTCCAGGCGGCATCGACAGACCCTTGTAGGTCCAGGTACGCCTCATTGGCCACGACCCCCTGGCGCGCGCGGTGGATCACGACCAGCGTGAAGGTCGCGTTACCCGTGAACGCGAGCAGCAACACGGTGTAGGCCAAGAAGATCTTGCCGGACACACCCAGACGCATCGCCCCTAGACGCTAGCACGTCGCCGGGCCGACCGACCCAAACCCTGTCAGGACCAGTATTTGCCGACGGTGGCCGGGAGCTGTCCCGACCCCGAGCCCAGGTCGGAACGACGCTCGAAAGTCGCGCCTCTACAATTGACATGACCTGCCCCTGCGGAAAGAATGCTGCGGTCATGGTCGGTCGCCTCACGGCATTCTTGGCCACGCTGGTCGTCGCTGGCGGCGTCGCGGCGTCGGCGCACGCCGCGGATGACAGCGGCACGGTGGTGCTGGGCATCGAAGCGGTCGACACGCAGGACAACAACCTGGCCAGCGACGTCACCGACGCGCTCAAGCAACGCGTCGCCACCGGCAAGGGCGGGCCGCTGATCCCCGGCAAGGACCTGGTCGAGATCAAGCTGGTCTTCTCCTGCTCCGACGAGGCGCCGGCCTGCCTCGCCCAGGCCGGCAAGAGCCTGGGCGCCGCCAAGTTGATCTACGGCACCATCAAGCGGACGAGCGGGCAGATTGTCCTCTCGCTGAAGCAGGTCGATACGACGCGCGGCACGATCGACGGAAGCAGCGTCGAGAACCTGTCGAAGAAGAACAACGATCCCTCGGCGCTGCGCGCGCTCGCCGGCACGTGGCTCGCGCGCATCGGCGGCGGGCGCGTCGGCGGCGGTGGGACGCCGGGGACGCTCATCGTGCGGTCCAATGTGTCGGGCGCGACGGTCGTGCTTGACGGCGCCGAAGTCGGAACGCTGACGCGCAAGACGCTCTCGATCGAAGACGTCTCGCCGGGCAAGCACGAGATCACCGTCGAGAAGCCGGGCTTCGGCGTGAGCACGCAGGTGTTCACCATCGGCGCCGGGCAGGCGCTGCCGCTGACGCTCACGCTCCTGCGCGGCGACGCCAACGAGGGCGAGGAAGGCGGCGCACCCGTCCCGGCCACCGGCGGCGAGCCCGACGCGTCCGCGCGCCGGATCGCCGCGCCCGCGGACGAAGCGCCGAGCAACGAGGATTCGGTGCGCACCTGGGTCCGCACCGGATTCTGGGTGAGCGTGGGCGTCACCGCCGTCTCGTTCGCGCTGGCGGCGAAGTACGGGCTCGACGTGCGCAGCGTGAACCACGACCTGGATCCGTTTCGCAATCCACCGACGCCTCTGACCACGCAGCAACAACAGACGCAGCAGAGCAAGCTCGCCGAGGGCAACCGCGCCGAGACGCGCCAGTGGATCTTCATCGGCGTCGGCTCGGCCGCCGCGGTCGCGGGTGGCGTCCTGTTCTACAAAGGCTACCTCGACAAAGAAGCGGGCTCCGGCCCGAAGACCGCGGACAACCACGGCCTGCGGGTCTTTCCGACCGCCAACACCTCCTCGGGGGGCATCGCCGCCGAGTTCGATTTTTGAAGACGCTTGGGCGGAGACGGCTCCGCCGTCGGAGCCCCTCTTGAGCTTGGTCGGAACGACGATCGGCAACTACCGCGTGACTCGCCAGCTGGGCGAGGGCGGGATGGGGATCGTCTACGAGGCCGAGCATCCGGTGATCGGACGCAAGGTCGCGATCAAGCTCTTGCACCTGTCGCTGGCGCAAGACTCCGAGGTCGTCGCCCGGTTCTTCAACGAAGCGCGCGCGATCCACACCGTCGGCCACGAGCACATCGTGGAGATCATGGACTTCGGCCAGACGGCCGACGGACAGCCGTACTTCATCATGGAGTTCCTGGCCGGCGAGGCCATGAACGACCGCATCGCGCGCAACGTGCTGTCGCCGGTCGAGGCCTGCGAGCTCGCCGATCAGATCTGCCGCGCGCTCGGCGCCGCGCACGAAAAAGGGATCGTTCACCGTGACCTGAAGCCGCACAACGTGCAGCTCTTGCCGACGAATTCGGGGCGGATCCACGTCAAGCTGCTCGACTTCGGGGTCGCCAAGATCATGAACGCCGCCGACCTGTCGCAGTCGGTGAAGACCCGCACCGGCTCGCTCATGGGCACGCCGATCTACATGTCGCCCGAGCAGTGCAAGGGCTCGGCCGAGCTCGACAGCCGCACCGATATCTATTCGCTGGGTGTGATGCTCTACGAGATGCTCGCCGGGCGGCCGCCGTTCGTCGCGGCCGGTGTCGGCGAGCTGTTCGCGATGCACATGCTGCAACAACCGCCGCCGGTGACCGACTTCGCACCCAAGACGCCGCCCATGATGGCGGCGGCGGTGATGAAGGCGCTGGCCAAGGAGCCGCGCGATCGCTTCGCCACGATGGAAGAGTTGCGCCAGGCGTTCCTCGCCGACGGCCTCGCGATGCCGGCCTACGGCACCTCCGGGCGAACACAGAACTATCGCTCGCGGCCCGCGTCGACGATGCCGATGCCGGCGGCGCACGCATCGACGACGCTGTCGGCGTCGCCGCGCGAGGTCGTCGCCGACGCCGCGGGCGGCGAGAAGAAGAAGAGCCGCGCGGGCCTGGTGCTAGGCGCCGTGCTGCTGGCCGGCGGCGCCGCGACGTACCTGCTGCTCGTGCCCAAGAACAAGGATGCGGGCAGCGCCGCGACGAGCGCGAGCGAGGCAACCGCCGTACCCTCCCCGCCGGCAGAGAGCGGACCCAGCAAGATGGTCACGGTGCGCTTCGAGTCCGAGCCGCCGGGCGCGCACGTCGCGAGAGCCACCGACGACAAAGATCTCGGGCCCGTCCCCTTCGAGATCAAGCTGCCGCGCGCGGGCGGCAAACCCGAGTACCGCTTCCACCTCGACGGCTATCAGGACCGCACCCTGATCGCAGACCTGGCCTCCGACCAGACGCTGCGCGCAACGCTCGAGAAGGTGCTGCCACCGCCGGAACCAGCGGCGCCGCCGCCGCCCGCGGTCCCCGCGGCGCACCCAGAGACGGCGCATCGGCCGGCGCCCGCCGCACATCACACGCCACGCCCCGCGCGCCCCGGCTCCTCGGGCGACGACGACGGGCTGGCGACGCCGAAGTTCTAACGCCGGTTCTGGCTTCGGCGCGAGCGCCGTCACTCCTCGTCGATGGCCGGCATGATCGGCGCGCCGGGCTGGCGGCGCCGGTGGCGCTGGACCAGCAAATCCAGGAACCGCTCCGGGGCGAGCGCGACGCGGTTGCGGCTCTGGAGATAACGCCGGCGTTCGAGCGCAAAGATGCCGCCCGCCGCGACGCCGCCGCTGGCGAGGGCGATGACGTCGGGCAGGCCGAAGCCGGGGAAGATCGCCGAGCCGCCGAGGCCGAGGATCGCGAACGCCATAGCCGAGCGCAGGCCCATGTGCGTGAGGCGCTCGCGCCGCATCTCCGACAGATCGATCTGGAAGGTGACCGCGGTGTGATTGTCCCCTTCCTCGACGACGATGGTCTCGACGTGCGTCACCAGGCCGAACGCGTAGCGCTTGGAGAAATCCAGCGAGCGCACCAGCCCGGGCCAGATCCCCTGCGCGCGCTCCCACTCGATACGGTCGCCGTGGTGCCGCCGCACGGTCATCAGCTGGTCGCGCAGGAACCGGTCGACCGCGCGCCGCACTTGCTCGGCGGGGGCGGGGACCACGCGGCTGACGACGATCTGGCTCGCACCCAGGGTGCGCGTGAGCGCGCCCACCTCGGGCTCGAGCGCGGCGCCGCGCTTCATCTCGGTCAGCGCCTGGGCCACCGCATCGCGCGGCAGCCCCGCCTCCTCGCCGAGGCGCATCACCTCTTGCACGCTCAGGGTCATCTCGCCGGCGCGGTCGGCAGCCTGGCTGTTCGAGGTGTCGAGCTCCGCGGCCCGCCGCAAGACGAAGTCGACCTGCTGGCGAGACAGCTTATCCGAAGCCACGACTCTGAATTATAGCCGCGGCGCCCTGATGCGAAAGGCGATCCTCATCAACCATTCGTAGAGCCAGTCCGGGCAGAACGGGCGCATCCGCCCGCCCGTGAACGATGTCGGTCCCACGAACCAGCGCAGCCTGGGGTGGGGAGACGTGGCCGCCCGGTAAATGACGTCGACCAGCGCATCCACGTCGTCGCGGTGAAGGGAGGCGGATTGCCGCTCATACCTCTCCAGCAGCGCGGCATAGGGGCTGTCGGCTCTTCCCGACCCACGCGAACGAATCTCGTTGACATGCAGCTCCGTCCGGTAAGCGCCCGGCTCCACCAGCGCCACCCGGATGCCGAAGGGGATGAGCTCATAGCGCAGAGCTTCAATCATCCCCTCGAGCGCCCACTTGGACGCGTGGTACGGGCCGACCATCGGCAGCGCCACGCGCCCGGAGACCGAGCCGATCGTGACCACGGTGCCACTGCCGCGCGCGCGCATGGCGGGCAGAACCGCCCGCGTGACCCGGTGGACGCCGACGACGTTGGTCTCCAGCTGCGCGCGCAGCTCGTCGGGCGACGTCTCCTCGAGCGGGCCAAAGGCGTAGTAGCCGGCGTTGTTGATGAGCACGTCGATCCGGCCGCCCGTGGCGCGCAAGGCTTCGCCCACGGCAAGCGCCACCGAGTCATCGCTGGCGACGTCGAGCGCCGGCGTGGTCAGCGCCCAGCCCGAGGCCTGCGCCCGGTCGCGCAGGTCGGCGCCGCGGTCGGGCCGGCGCATCGACGCCAGGACGCGCCAGCCCTTGCGGGCGAAGCACTCCGCGGTCGCGCGCCCGATCCCCGACGACGCGCCGGTGATCAGCACCACCGGGCGATCTCCCGTCGCGACCGTCGCCTGTGCCGGATTCCAAGCCATGTGTCTCTCCTCAGCCGTGGAGCAGGAAGCCGATCAACACCGTCGACAGAAGGCCCCACGCCGCAGCCGCCGCGATCCAGAGCCGCGCCGGGCGGCGCCGCACGCGCGCGATCGTGCGCAGGCCCATCGCGACGTTCATCGTCGACAGCAGGAGCAAGCCGGTCATCCAGAGCAAGCTGTCCTGGTTGTGGTGATCGGGCGCGCGCGCGAACGCGAGCGCGCCGACCAGGAAGACCGACCCCAGGACCACGCGTCCGATCGCGCAGCGGATCGCGCGCGCCCGCAGCTGCGCGGCGCGAACGTGGCGAAGCTGCGGCGGCGGAGCGGCCATTCCGCCGCTCAGTATGGCAGCGTGTACCCCATCTGGATGAGATGGGCATTGCCGAATGACGTGTTCTGGATCAGATAGGCGTACGAGACCTCGAACGAGCCCTCGGAGAACCAGCCGAAAAACGGCACGCCGCGCCAGCGGAGCGCGTCCCAGGTCAGCTTGAGCTCGGGCATCGACGTCCCCACCGCCTGCAGCTTGGGGTCCGCGGTGTAGAGCGTCGCACTGGGGCCGTAGCAATCGGGGCGCGCCATCCAGTCGCACCAGAAGTAGGCCGGCGTCTGCGTGTAATACCGGTACGAGGCGCGCAGCTCGAGATCGTGCGTCAGCGCCTGGTAGACGCGCCCCTCGATCGTGTGCGCGTCGACCTGCCAGCTATCGTGATAGAAGCGGTAGTGCAGCTGGAAGCCGGTCCTCGAGCGCGGGACGTAGTAAGCGGCGCGCGCGCTCAACACTTCGCGCAGGCGCGTCGACGGCACGACCTCGAAGCCCAGGTTCGGCACGGCTCGATAGAGGCTCGCCTGAAAGCCGTCCAGGTACTCTGCCTCGGCGCCGATCTGGGTCAGGAATGTCGGGCTCCAAACTTGCGTATAGGAGAGCGAGCCGAAGTACGAGCGCAGTGTGCAAATGAAGTTGGCCTGCGTCGGGCAATTGGGCGTGCGCGTGCGCGGCCAGGCGCCGTCGAAGCTGGCGCCGCCGCTGGCCGCGAGCGTCGCCGTGTCGCCCCAGAACCGGTACGATGCCGAGCCCGACACGCCGTGCGACCAGTAGTCCGATTCGGCGCTGTATTGATAGGCCGCGGTGGCGCGCCAGCGATCCCAGGTCTTGCCCAGCGCGAGCCCGACCTCGTTGCGCATCTCGGTGAAGATGGTATCGCCCACTGTCCCCGCCGCGACCGACGCTGACGTGATCGCGTCGAGCAGGTAGTGCGCGGTGACGTCGAAGCCTTGCGGCAGATCCTTCGAGATCTCGACCACCGGCTGGATCACGCGCGTCGACGCCTCCCGGTAGTACGCACCGCGTACGGTGACCCGATCCTCGGCGCGCACCAACGATTTGGGCGGCATCGCGATCAGGATCGCGCCGACCAGCGCGGCGCCTGCGGCCGAACTCCTCAATTG
>Ga0265338_10002502_pt1 | contig 27371 bp, 26 predicted proteins | sample 42126metaG_FD_193579 | JGI IMG/M metagenome (GOLD analysis project Ga0265338, IMG submission 193579) | Rhizosphere microbial communities from Carex aquatilis grown in University of Washington, Seatle, WA, United States - 4-21-26 metaG | ecosystem: Host-associated > Plants > Roots > Rhizosphere...
CCCAAACACTCTCCTGAAGTCTCCCCCCCCGCAAATTCCCTCCCCTCCCCAAAGCCCCGTTGGCCGATGACAAAGAACAACCGCCGCAAGGCGGACAAGCCGGGTCAGGAACCCGGCCAAAGAAACATAGCATCGTGTTTTGACCCTGTCAAGGGAGTATATGGGGATGGCGTGACCTGCATGCGGCGCTGCGAGCTTGAAGCATCTGAAACATGGAAAAAAAAGGCAACATGGGCATTGAAAGCCGCAATGCCCATGTTGCATCGCTTAGAATTATCCGGTTGTCAAGGAAAATAGTGTCTGTGTCACTACCACTTCACCGCCATTTCACGACCTGTTCACGACCACTTCACGGGCTTTCCATGGTTACGGCATTCCCAAGCGCGCGCGAGTGTGTTAGAGGGTCTGTCATGCAAGCGCACGCACTCTGTCGCCACGCCGCCCTCGCCGTTCTCCTTTGCTCAGCCCCACTGCTCCTGGGAGATCCGCTGGACGATGGTTTTCGCAACCCGCCCGACTGGGCCAAACCGCAGACGTGGTGGCATTGGATGAATGGCAACGTCACCAGCAACGGGATCACGCTCGATCTTGAGGCCATGAAACGCGTGGGCATCGGCGGCGCGCAGATCTTTAACGTGGACTGCGGCATCCCGGCGGGCCCGGTGAAAATGATGAGCCAGGTCTGGCGAAACCTGATGCATTTCGCGGCGAACGAGGCGGAGCGCCTGGGTCTGGAGCTATGCGTGCATAATGGGGGCGGCTGGTCGAACAGCGGCGGTCCGTGGATCACTCCCGAGGGCGCCATGCAACGGGTGACATTCAGCGAGCAACAAATCGACGGGCCGGCGCATTTTTCCGGCGTGCTGGCGCAGCCTCCGACGCGCCTGGATTATTATCGGGACATTGCCACGCTCGCATTTCCGACGCCGCCGGGCGCCAACGCGACTGTCATGCGCCGAACTCCGCGCGCCGCCGCGAGCGGGACGCCGGCGGTCAGGTATTCGGAGGGCCCTTTAGCGATCGCCAACCTTCCGGCCAAGGGCGGTTTCAACGGGGACTTCGTTGATTTCTCGAAACCCGCAAACGCTGCAACCCCCGGGCGCGTTGTTGACGAGTCCGCGATTGTGAATTTGACAAGCAAACTTGGGGCGGACGGCCGCCTGGATTGGAACGTTCCGCCCGGGCACTGGACCGTTCTGCGCATGGGCTTCACGCCAACAGGCGAAAACAACCATCCCGCTCCGCTGGAAGGAACGGGGCTGGAATGCGACAAATTCAGCGCCGCAGCGCTGGACGCCCATTGGGCTGGGTATGTCCAGAAGCTGATCGACGACGCGGGCGCGGCAGCAGGGCAAGGCAAGGCGTTCGATAATGTTCTCATCGACAGTTACGAAGTCGGCGGCCAGAACTGGACGCCCGCGTTTCGCGAGGAATTCACCAAGCGGCGGGGTTACGATCCGCTCCCCTTCCTTCCGGTCCTGGCCGGGCACGTAATTGACACCCCCGAACTAACCGAGCGGTTCCTTTGGGACGTGCGCCGCACCATCGCGGATCTTTTTGCCGACAATTATTACGGGCATTTCCAGGAACTTTGTCATCAGCACGGGATGAAGGCATCGTTTGAGCCGTACACGGGCCCATTCGACTCGCTTCAATGCGGCGCCCACGCGGACATTCCGATGGGCGAGTTTTGGGTGGGGAGCTGGCCCGATCAATCGATCAAACTTGCTTCGTCCATCGGCCACATTTATGGAAGGACGGTCATTGGGGCCGAGTCCTTCACGGCAGGGCCGAGCGCGCAACATGGGCGATGGCTCGACGATCCCTACAGCCTCAAGGCGCTTGGCGACCTCATTTTTTGCAGCGGCGTCAACCGCTACATCTTCCATCGATACGCGATGCAACCGTGGACGAATCACCTGCCGGGCATGACGATGGGCCCGTGGGGCACGCACTTTGACCGCACCAGCACATGGTTTGAGCAAGGGCGCGCGTGGCTCCAATACGTCGCCCGCTGCCAGTTTCTTTTGCAGCAGGGGCGATATGTCGCGGATGCGGCTTACTTCGTTGGCGAAAATGCCCCCTCGGAGCTTCGGGCCGGCGAGCCCGCGCTGCCGGCCGGGTACTCATGGGATGCAGTCAACACGGACGTTCTGCTGCATCATGCCGCGGTGGCCAACGGCGTTTTGACGCTCGACAGCGGAATGACTTACCGGCTGCTGATCCTGCCGCCGTCGGATCGGAACATGCGCCCGGAGGTGCTGGAACGCATTTCTGAATTCGCCAATGCAGGGCTGCCAATCGTAGGTCCGCCGCCGGAAATATCGCCGAGCCTGGAGGGCTATCCGCAATGCGACGCCCGTGTGAGGTCCGTGGCATCCAATCTCTGGGGAAGCTGCGATGGGGGCCGGATCACCGAGCGCGCGTCCGGCGCGGTGAAGGTGTTTTGGGGCGCGCCGATGGATCGCGTGTGCGCCGAAGTCGGTTTGCATCCGGACTTCGACGCGCCAAGCGCCGGCCCCAAGCAGCTCGCCTTCATTCATCGGCGCGAGGGCGACGCGGACATCTATTTTGTTTCCAACCAGCGCACGCAGTCCGTCACCGTCGACTGCGCGTTTCGAGTCGCTGGAAAAGCGCCGGAGCTTTGGGATCCGCAAACGGGTGGAATGATGCGGGCGCCGGTTTGGCGCGAGCAGGATGGACGCACAACCGTGCCCATAACGTTCGACCCGGCTGGGTCGGTCTTCGTTGTGTTTCGCGGGGCGCCGCCGAGCGACCATGTTGTCGCGATCAAGACTGACGAGCCAGCGCCACCGGTCGCCAAAGCGCACGATGTCCGAATCGTCCACGCCGCTTACGGTTCCTTTGCGCAAGCGCAGGACACTAATCGCCCGCCGGGCTGGGTCGACGTTACGGCGCGAATCAAATCGATCGTTGGGAGCGGCGAGGGTGAAATCCGCGCGGGCAATGAGCTTGCGGGCGACGATCCCGCTCCGAACGTCCAGAAGCGCCTCGTTGTCCGACTTCGGTTTGGAGATGGGCACCGCCAGAAACTCGAAGTGACGGAAGGCCAAATATTCACCGTTCCAAAAAGCGCGCAGATTGTCAATGCCAGGTACGGGAGCTCGCGAACGCAGCCGCGCGTAGTCGCCCGCAATGTTGATGTGACAGAGAATGTCGCGCGGATGGTCACCAACGGATCACTGAGCGTGGTCGTCAATAACCAGCTCTGCGGAAGCGATCCGGCGTTTGGAACCGTGAAGGAATTGCGGCTGGATTACACGCTGGACGGCGAGGCCAAACACGCCATCGTCTCCGAATACGATTCCATCGAGATTCCCGAATCGGCGGCTGAAACGCCGCGGGCGTTTGACTTCGTTTCAGGGCCGGAGGCGGCGCCGCGACTGGTGTCCTGGAAGGCTGGAAGATTCGACTTGGCATGGGCCTCCGGCCGCAAGAGTTCGTGGAGCTGTCCCAAAGGCGCTGCGCCTATTTCCATCCCAGGGCCGTGGAGGCTCTCATTTCCGCCGGGCTGGTCGGCTCCTGAGTCCATCGATTTGGACCATCTGCGTTCATGGACCGAAAGCGCTGACGAAGGCATGCGCTATTTTTCCGGCACGGCGACGTACCGCAATGACATCGAAATTCCGGGGAATCTTCTGTCGCCTGGCCATCAAGTCTGGCTGGATCTTGGCTCGGTCAAGAATCTGGCCGAGGTGAATCTCAACGGGCAGTCGCTAGGCATCCTTTGGAAGCCGCCATTTCGCGTCAATATTACGGAGGCGGCGCGGCCCGGGACCAACGCGCTTGTGGTTAAAGTGGTCAATCTCTGGCCCAACCGGCTGATCGGCGACGAGCAGCGCGAAGCTGATTGCGACTGGAATGGCCCCGCGCTCAAAGCATGGCCGCAGTGGCTCCTGGATGGAAAGCCAAGCCCAGCCGGCCGCCTCACGTTCACGACCTGGCATCACTGGAAAAAGGACGACGGACTTCTCGAGTCGGGCTTGCTTGGGCCGGTGACGTTGCGCGTCGGGGAGGTGTATCAACAGCAGTGAGGGGTTATGCGGCGAGCGGCTCGGCGGGAGCCTCGCACCAAATATATGGTGAGAAGGCAATGAACCCGACGGCTCGGCAGGAGCCTCGCCCTACCGGGATAACTGGTTGGCGATCACAAGGGAGGTTCATTGGCAGCCTCGCCCTGCCGAGCGGCGGGGCTATTCATTCCGTCGCAAAATCTGGTCGAATTCCTCGACGGGCTCAATCTCGATACGGCTGGCCTCGCCTTCGACGGGGGCTATTTTGACCGGACGAGCGGAAACCGGCAGCGGGACAGGCGGCGGTTTCGCGGGCTGTGGCTCCTGTTCGGTTTCGGGTTCCGCTTCGGTGGACAACGTGTTGAAGCGGGTTTGCTTATCGAGCCAGGTGCGGTAGCGCGCGTAGGTCCACATGCCGTGGTCGGCGCCGGTTTCGAGGGTTGACTGGATTTTGAAGAAGTCGCGGTTGCGAATGAAGGTCTTGATGGGATGAGTGGCCATCAGCACTTCGCACTCCGGCACCAGGAGGTTGAAATTCTGCCGGTATTGGAGGCGTTGCGAGACGACGCCTACGAGGCAATCGGCCAATTGCGCGGCGACGTTGCTCTGAATTTCCGAAGGGAAGGCGTTGACGACGCGCTGCAAGGCCTCGGCGCAATTGGATGAATGCACAGTCGCGAGCACCAGATGGCCCGTTTCGGCGGCGTTCAACGTCAGGCGCATGGTTTCCGGCTCGCGCATTTCGCCGACCATGAGCACGTCAGGATCCTCGCGCAAGCTGTCCAACAGAGCTTGCTCGAAACTTGGCGTGTCGCGGCCGACTTCGCGCTGTCGGATGAAGGCGTTTTTGGGGCGGAAGGTGTATTCGATGGGGTTTTCAATCGTCACGATGTGCCGGGGTTCGGACATGTTGACGGTCTGAATGAGGGCGGCGAGGGTGGTGGATTTGCCGCTGCCGGTGGGGCCGCTGATCAACACCAGCCCGTGCTGATGATTAACAAGTTGTTTGAGGACCGGGTGCAGGTTGAGGGCTTCGATGGAGAACTGAAAGCCCGGCAACAGGCGAATGGCGAAGCCGACGCCGCGCGCGGTCTGAAGTATATTGATGCGGCAACGGACCCCTTCGAGCGTGCGAGACATGTCGAAGGAGCGGCGTTGGAGGAATTGCGGCCAATCGTCTGGGCCGATGATTTGGCGGGCGGCGTCAAGAAGCGCCGCGGCCAGCAAAGGCTCGCCGACCAGGCGCAGGTTGCCGCGGACGCGGAGCGCCGCGGGCAATCCTGGCTCCAAATGCAAATCGCTGGCGCCCTCGGTTTTGGCGACTGAGACAAGAGCGCGCAGGTTCACAGGGAATTACTTGGCGTCTTTGTCGAGCTCGATCTTCGACAGTTTGATCATCTTCTTGCCATCCTTCTCGGACACTGTGCCGGTGGCGGTCACCTTGGCCGGGGCGTGGCAGATGTTTTCGTGGAAGTCCTTGCAGATGTCATTGCTTTTTGCGTAGTAGACGGCGCCGTCGGCCGTTTTGATGGCGCAACCGCATTTGTCGGTTTCGTGCATGGAACATTTCGTGCACATCGCCTCGCCCTTGATGGTCTGCTCGTCCGCGGCCAAGGCCGTGACGGCCATGGAGGCCAAAAACAGGGTCGCAACAATCGCTGCCAGAATTTTCTTCATAAGGTCCTCTATTTAATTGTCGTTAGGTGCGCCAAAGGCGCGGTGGTTCACAGTTTGTTCAGGAGATAAGCCGCACCTATAATACAGGCGGGGCTCTCCAGCGCAACAGGTTTTGGACGATTCAGGCGCGCGGTTGTTCAAACACCCGGACGCGGGTCATGGTTGCGCGATATTTTTCCTTTTTTTTCGCGCTTTGCTTTCTAAGCTGGAACTCGTCGTCATAACACGATGAACGATTTATGCCACTAACACATACCAAAGACCTGTTCGCGAAGGCGCTGAAGGGCAAATACGCCCTGGGCGCCTTCAACGTCAACAACATGGAGCTCCTCCAGGCCATCGTCGAAGCCTGCGAAGAGGAAAAAGCTCCGGTCATGCTCCAAATCTCCAAAGGAGCCAGGCAATACGCTCATCCGGTCTATCTCAAGAAATTGATCGAGGCCGCCATCACCACCTCGAACATCCCCATCGCGGTTCATCTGGATCATGGGGACACGTTTGAACTCTGCAAAGAGTGCATCGATGAGGGCTTCACAAGCGTCATGATTGACGGCAGCCACGAACCTTTCGACAAAAACGTGGAAGTCTGCAAACGGGTCGTCGACTACGCCCACAAGCATAACTGCGTGGTCGAAGGGGAACTCGGCATGCTTGTCGGCGCCCAGCACGACGAAGGCGAAGACGGCGGCGGCTATTCCAAGGGCGGCGTTTACACGCATCCGGACGAAGCGGTGGCGTTTGTGCGGCAGACGGGAGTGGATTCACTGGCTGTGGCGATAGGCAATTCGCACGGCGCCTACAAATTCAAGGGGGAACAGCGGCTGGACCTGGAACGCCTCAAAGCGATAAAGAAGGCGCTCATGGACGCCGGCCTGGGTGATTATCCGCTGGTGCTCCACGGCGCTTCGAGCGTTCCGAAGGAAATCGTCGCGGAAATCAACAAATACGGCGGCAAACTTGGCGACGACACGGCCGGCGTGCCGGAGGCGGACATTGAGGTCGCCCGGCGGGTCGGTTGCACAAAGGTCAATATCGACACCGACTTGCGACTGGCCATGACGGCGGCGATTCGGAAGGTGTTCGTGGAGAATCCGAAGGAATTCGATCCGCGCAAGTTTCTCGGTCCGGCCCGCACGAAGGTCAAGGAATTGGTCCGGCACAAGGTGCGGGACGTGCTGTGCTGCGCCGGGCATGCGTTTGATTGAGGCTTTGGCGCGTCAGGTCCAGTGCGCGTTTACATTGAGAGCACGATTCCGAGTTACGTGGCGGCGAGGCCTGCTCGGGATCTGCTTCAGGCAGCCCGTCAGCAATTGACCGTTGACTGGTGGGATTTGGAGCGTTCGGCTCATCAGTTATTCACGTCACAAATCACGAAGCGAATGCCGGCATAGAGGCGCGACTCCGTCGGACAGCTCAAGTGCAAGGCTTTCAGTTGCCAACCATTTGCACACCGGAGGAGTTCTTTGGAGAGAATTATGTCTAATTCAAAAACGAAGCCGGCGCGGACGCCAACTGGGGACTTGGTTCTGCAAGAGGTCTGGCGTAGTAAAGACGAACTTTCCGCCGCTCATGGGCACAACGTTCACCGTCTCTTCACTGAAGCGCGTGAGCGTCAGCGGCGTTCAAGCCGCGCCTCACATCGAAGTTCGGGCATGTTGACGGTCATCGTCGGTTTGCCAGGGGCTGGCAAGAGCACGCTTCTTAATCAGCTTGAGCACGGGTTTAAACCCCACGACTTCCACGCTAACGCTGTTGATAACAGTCCAGCCGTCGAGAAAAGCCGTCATTTCAGCGAGTTAATCGCCCGTCTCAGGGCTGGCGAAGATTGCGGGATTGCTGATATCGCGTTTTGCGATGCAGCTCGGCGATCCGACCTGGAAGCCACCGTCCATTCAAAGGTTCCTAGCGTCCGGATTGAGTGGATATTCTTTGAAAATGACCGGGCAAAATGCGAGCGAAACATTCGCTTTCGCAATAGGGCCGGTCTCGAAAACGATCTGGAAGCCCTGCGCGAATGGGCGCCCCGCTACACTATCCCAACCAATGTAAAGCCCCGGCCCATTTGGACTCCGCGTGAAGACCTGGCGCCAGTTGGCTAGCCCCCAAATGCGTCAAGCGCAAGGTTCCTGGCTGGCGGCATCATAGAGCAGGTAGCGCCCGGCTTTGCGAGCGCCATCTTCAATATGAACCGTCAGTTGGCGATTTTGATCGCGGCGAGGGTTTTGAGCGTTGTGAGATCGCGCGCGGAAGGCTGCAGCCGCAGGCCCGTGCCCTCAGGATATTTGGGCGCCGCGTTCAAGGCGGTGAGGACGCGTCGGGGCAGCTTCGATTTTTGGGCGGCGCGGACTGCTTTATCGCCGAGGATAAACAGGGCGGTGAAGGAGCCTTCCGACGGGGAGAGCCAGATGATCGTGCGGTCCTTGCGTTTGGCGCGCAACGACCATCCCCATTTGCGCGAATAGCATTTCCATTCGTGCGCGCTGACGCCATATTCGCGCGCCAGATCGTCCAGCGTCGCGTCCCAGACGCGCTTGGCGGGGCCCAGCGCGGCGGCCAATTCCGCGTCGCTTGGCGGATCGGGTTTGTTGATGAACGCATTTGCAGGCATAAAGCAAGGCGGTCATTGCAATCAAATCTTGCGATGACGCGCCGGGCGTGGGACGGCGACTTTCGTGCTTATTAACCCAGGGCGGCGCGGCCGCAAGTCCCGTCGGCGCGCTGGTGCAAAATCACGGTGTTGCCGTCCGGGTCGAGAACCTCGGCGGCCATGCAGACCTTAAAGTCTACCGGCTCGCCCACGACATGGGCGCCGGCGCTTTTCAACTCGGCGTAGGCGGCTGAGACGTCCTCAACGGCGAGGGCGATGCGGCCGCCGATGTGTTCGGCGGGAGCTTCCATCCCTCCATGCAAGGCGAGGGTGACGTTGCCGCAATCAAATTCGGCCCATTGCCACTCTTCGCTGTACACCTCCTGGGTCAAACCTAGCGTCTCGCGATAGAATTTGGCCGCCTTGGCCAGATTGGAAACCGGATACATGACGAAATCAGCGCCGCGCACATTCATGGTTGCTCCTTAATCGTGTTTGAGAACAAAAACGCGCCAGCCGTCGGCAGGGTTGAAACTGGCGGGGCGCTGGCCTGTGCCCGGCTCGGCTACGGCGGCCTTCATTTCCTTGCCGTCCAATTGCAGGATGAGCAGGGCGGTTTTGCCGACATAGGATTCGACGCCCATCTGGCGCAGGGACACGTCCATTTGGATGGGCTTGGTGTCGGCGCGCAAGACGAAGGGGCCGCCACCCCAATCGCTGGGATCCGCGCCGCGGTAGTCAATTTGGCTGCCGCTGATGGCCAGGCCGCACTTGTAATCCGGCCGGTCCACGACATAGCCGCTCCAGTGGCCTTGCAGCGCCGACATCGGCGCGTGGACGCAGCCGGCGAGGAGCGTCAACAAAAGGATGGAGAAAACGGAAAACAACAGGCGACAGGCGGGTTTCATAGATTAAGCGAATTATCTTTTGAAACTATTTGACAAACAGCGCCCACCCTAATTTGGGAAAGGCTTGTCTTTTCTTGCCCGGACCTTATTCGCCCGGTTTGAGGAAGACCACCTTCAGCTTGCCCGGCTCCCTGGGCGGCTGCGCAAACTTGTCCACCAAACTCGGCGCGTTTGGCGGCGGGGCGGCCGAAACAGCCGCGGCGGGTTCGGGCGCGGGCGCCGGCTGAAGCGCGGAGCGCAACGCGGTTTCCACCAGTTGCGTGCAATGGATTTTCACCGGCGGCAACGGCCCCAATTCCGGGGCCAGATCCTGCGCCTTGAGCGCCATCACTTCCTCGGCGGTCTTGCCGCGGATCAATTCGGTCGCCAGACTTGCGACGGCGATGGCCGTCTCGCATCCAAAACTCTGAAACGTGGCGCGGTCGACGACTTTTCGGCCCGCCTCTTCCTTGAACTTGATCCACATCCGGATCATGTCGCCGCACGCGGCGTTGCCTGCGGTGCCGACCGCGTCGGCGTCGGCCAACTCGCCGAGGTTCTTGGGGTCGCGCAGGGCCTCCTCGATCTTCTTCTGGTAGTCGTCGCTCATGTGGCCAATTCGAGCCGGTAACGCGGCAAATCGGGCGCGGCTTCCTTCGACCATGCGTCGATCCCGCCGCGCAGGCAGCGCACATTGGAAAAGCCCTGGCCGATGAAATAGGCCGCCGCGTCAAGACTATGCTGGCCGCGGTGATCGTAAATAATAAAAAGATCCGTTCGCGGCCAATGCCCGAGGATGTCCTGCATGACCGGCTGGGACAACAGGACCGCGCCTTCAATCCGCACGGCCTCGAACTCCTCGCGGCTGCGCACGTCCACAAGGCGCACCGGGCCGGCTTTTATCAGGGCCGCGAGATCCGCGGACGAAATCTGCATCGCCTCGTCCTGTTTGTGGCTTTGTTGGAGCGTTCGAATGACCTCTGCGGCGTCGAGGTTGTTTCGTTGGCACAACGACGCAAGGGTTTCCTCCGCCGGAAAGGCGCAACTGGCGCACCCGCCCAAATGGTAGCGGCGGAACAAAGCCCGTTGCGCGCCTGGAAGCGCTTCCAGGATTTCCTTCATCGTGTTCTCAGGATGAATTTGCATCATGCCTCGCCAAAGAATTTTTGTATTTCGCCGATGACTTCGATCAGCCGGTCGACTTCGCTTTCGGTGTTGTAAAAATAAAAACTCGCCCGCGCGGTGGAATCCACGCCGAGCTTTTTCATCAATGGCTGGTTGCAGTGATGCCCCCCCCTCAGCGCCACCCCGCGCTGGTCGGCCACGGTCACGACGTCATGCGCGTGAATGTTCCGCAACAGAAAACTCAGGACGCCGGAACGCCCCTGCTTTGGGCCGAACAGCCGGACACCTGCCAGCGCCGCAAGCCGCTCGTACGCATACGCGGCCAGATCGGAATCGTGGCGCGCAATGGCGTCGAGCCCGATGCCGTCGAGGTAATCCAGCGCGGCGTGCAAGCCGACGGCATTGGCGAAATCGGGCGTGCCGGCCTCGAATTTGTGGGGGATTTCCTTCCACGTGCTTTTGAAAAAATCGACGCTTGAGATCATGTCGCCGCCGCCATGAAACGGGGGCATGGCTTCCAGGATTTCGCGGCGGCCATAGAGCGCGCCAATGCCGGTGGGGGCGCAAATCTTGTGGCCGGAAAACGCGAGAAAATCGCATCCCAATTCCTGGACGTCGACGGGCCGATGGCCGACGGCCTGGGCGGCGTCGACGAGCGTGACGATGCCGCGTTTGCGGGCGCGAACGCAGAGGCCGGCGGCGGGATTGACTGTTCCCAACGTGTTTGACACGAATGTGAACGCAAACAGTTTTACGTTTTGCCCGAGCAGCGCATCGATCTGGTCAAGTTTCAGCAATCCGTCGTCGCCCGTGACCGGCACGTAGGCCAGCCTGGCGCCGGTGCGCTCGGCCAGGAGCTGCCACGGCACGATGTTGCTGTGGTGCTCCATTTCGGTGAGCAGAATAACGTCGCCGGCCTTGAGGTTCTTGGGCCCCCAGGTGTTGGCGACCAGGTTGATGGATTCGGTCGTGCCGCGCGTGAAAATGATCTCGCTCGACTCGCGCGCATTGAGGAATTTGGCGACGCGATCGCGCGCCGCCTCGTAGGCCACGGTCGAACGGCGACTCAGTTCGTGGATGCCGCGATGCACATTGCTGTTGTCGTGTTCGTAAAAGCGGCTCAGCGCGTCAATTACCACGCGCGGTTTTTGCGACGTGGCGGCGTTGTCGAGATAGACCAGGGGAAATCCGTGGACCTTCTGGTCCAGGATCGGGAAATCCGATCGGACATGCTTCAATGACTGTTTCGGCGGGTGCATCGGCACATTAGCTACGCGCTGGCTTCAAGGTGCCATAAAACGCCCGGAATTGATAGCGCCAACGGCGCCGGACGGGATGGTTTTCAGGGCTAAATATGTTCGCAGGAATTCGCTGACTGTCTGTTTCCATTCCGCCGCGTCCGCTTTCACAGCGGATCCATGCCCAAATCCTGGGAATTCCTTGAATTCTTTGGGTCCCGGAACCGCGTCATACACAGCACGCGCTTCGTCGACGTGCGCGCGGGGATCGGCCGCGCCGTGCAGAAACAGGATTGGACACGTGACGCTCCTTGCGTAATCCACCGGATTGTGGCGGAAGCCGTTGAAGCCGCCTTGCACGCCGCCCCAGAAGATCAACAACTCGGCGCCTGGAAACGACGGCGTCCGCATAGCCTGAAACCGATGCCGCACTGTATGCAGCAGCGTGTCAAACACAGCCTCAGCGATGATTGCGTCCGGCCTGGCTCCGCAACTGTGAACCGCGCGCAGCACAGCGGCGGCGCCCATGGATTGGCCATAGAGAACGATCTTACCGGGCGAAAGATGTTGTCGCGCGTATCGCACCGCAGCGGCGACGTCCTCAGCTTCCTCATAACCGATGGTCGTGTAGGATTCAGACGAATCGCCCGATCCGCGAAAATCCACCAGCAGCACGGGAAAGCCCAGTTGCTGAAAGACCCGGGCCTCCGCGAGCGTCCCGGATTTTTCACCCGTGTAACCGTGAAACAAAATCACCAGCGCGTTGGTGGAACTCCCTGGGCAATACCAGGCGCCGAGCTTGGCGCCGCCTGCGCCATCGATTTGGAGGCTTTTTGCCGCCGGCCCCAAGGCGTCCGCTGTGAGGCCGGTGCGCGGTCGCGGAATGTTCACGCCGCGCAGCAAGACGGCGATTCTCTGGCTGAGATTGAGGGATTCGGGCATGCCGGTTCTCGGTTTGCCCGGCGCGAAATGCGTCATTGCATACGCCTGACGAAAGGCGAGAGCGTTCAGCAGCGCAAACGCCACGGCGGCCACGGTGCCAAGCCTGAAAATCCATCGCTTCCATTTCGGGCGCTCAAGAGCGGTCATTGTTGGAATAATGTCAGCGCGGCTATGGCATTGGCGACTGCTTATCCACCTTGGACGCCTCAAATCCCGGTGAATCTGGTCCCCAGGTCCCGGCACAAATCACGCTGCAACAGGCAACGAGTGAAAATGAACCAGGCCACAGTTCGGCTTTCCCGGATTACGGAACCAAAACAGCCCTGTAGAAGCCCGCTGCATTGTTTCGCACCGGCGTCGGATCCAGGTACGGGTAAGGTGAAGACGGCAGCGCGAGGTTGGTTAGCGTGGTCCAGTTCATGGACGAAAGGCCCGTTGTGAACTGGACTTGATAGGTTGCGCCTGCAGTGCCGGTGAGTTGAAGCCCTGCTTTCCCATTATTTAGTTGGAGGCTAAGCGAGCCGGGAGAGGGCTCCGCCACTGTGAACGAAGACACCAGCACAAGTCCTGACTGCCCAGGGTCCGCCATGGCCACAAAGCCAAGTTTCGCAGGATGGCCATTAGGGTAGCCAAACGGGCTGTTGGTTTGCGTGAAGTTGATGCCGTCTGTGCTGAACCAGGAGGAATAGTTGGTTAGCTGTTTGCGCATCTGCAGCCAAAACGGACTCGTGCCGAAGTTCTTTTTGCAATAGTAATCGGGGCTGGACATGACTCCCGCAATCGTCGCGAAAGACTCTAAGAACATTGTGCCGTTGTTGTTGCCAACATTATCCACTCTCACGTAGTCGCCGTCGTCATCATAAGCGACGAGCGCGACCTGGCCAAACTCATTGGTCGGCGGGCTCTGCCACTGACATTTTACCGTACAGATAAAATCTCCCGGCGCAGGATTGGTAATAAGGAAGAGATTCTTGTACTCGTCGTTGTGGAGGGTCAAAATCCACATGTCGCCGGCGCTGCAGCGCAGAGTGATCCCATTCGCGCCCACGCTGTATAAGGAGGTATCGCCTTTTTGGATCTGCCACGCCGAACTGATGGCGCCGCTAAAACTGTCCTGGAAAACGACCACCTGCGGCGATCCGCCGGCAAAGCATGGGACCGCCTGGGCGGCGAGCAGAACCAACAACATGGTCATTCTCATGACGGGGCCTTTCGCGTTCATTTGTCAAGTATGTTCGGCTGCCCCAGGCGCCGTCGGATTAACTGCTCGCCCGAAGCATCCGTCGCCCGCGGCCAAGAGAAGGCAGCCAACCGAACTGCGATTCGCTGTATGGTTTCCCCCCTCGACCAGCCTGGGTGTGCTTGTCATGCTCTTCCCTCGCAGCAGATTTGCAAGCTGTTTATCCAGCCAACGTCGGATAACTGTAAACTGCGCTTGCGGCGCTCGTAATTCAGAAGCCGCCGACGGCCAAACCGGGGAAGTCCCGTTCTAACTCAACTTCCCGCATCGGGAGTAAGTTCATGTTGACGTCCCCAGCGCAGCCACGCTTCCGCCGCTGCCGGGATAGTTTCGGCGCCGATGGCCGGTCGTTCGCCAGTAATGGCCTGAAGCGCCCAAAACCAGCGCTCGGGTTGGGACCTTAGCTCTCGCAAGAGTAGCGGCACGACCGGCCAGCCCAGGCCTATGATCTGTTGGTACGCAGGATGAAGAGCCCGCTGTCGGCTGAACGAATAGTAGCGTGTTTCTTGTCGCCGGCGCCCGGCCAACTCATGGAATTTCTGTTCCAAGGGACTTGAAGGATCGCTGTCGCTGAGCAACTCCACGACTCGCAGCACAGCCGCTTGCGCCGAGTCAGTTAGCGTCTGCACCTTGCCGTAGATGACTTCGGCCTTGGTCACACCTCAAGGATGTCATTGGGAAGCCGGGACGTCAAGAATCAGAGCGGACCGGGGAAACGACCGTTATTACCCTTCTGTTTGCAAACGACTTCCACCAAGCGACTCACAGATCGCGAATGAGCCGCCGCACGTCTTCATGATTGCCCACGAAAAAAACCTCCAGGACTTGCGCGTTGACGCGGAACAGGAGCCGTGTTTTTAACCCGGAACGGCATTCAAATATGTTCTTCCTCAACCTGCGGATGGAAATCCCAGCGTGAAGATGCGGGTGGCCAAAGCACTCGGGCAGCGCCCGCAACGCAGCCTCGGCCCGGGCCAAATCCGCAGCGCTCAAACGCTTGACAGCCTCGAGAAAGCGAGGGCTGAGCAGGATGGCGGGTTTAGGCACGTTTGAGGGTCCCGGTGAACGCTTTGAGGCGCCGGGCCTTCCGATCCGCGTCCAGCTCCCGGTTTGTGGCGTCAACGAAGTTGTCGAGTTGTTCCCCAGTCACGCCGTATTCCTGCGCGGCGTAATCCTCTGAATACACCGTCACGGGACGGAACGCTACGATGGCGCCGTCGATCATCACGCCGATGTCTTCCCCCTTCAGGGTCTTTTTCAGCCAGCTTCCGAGGTTTTGCCGAGCGGCGGTGACAGTCAATGTCTTCATAAAGTCATTTTAGTGTCATTTAAAGAACCGTCAAGCGCGCTTTGGGGGGACTTTCCTGCCGACCAATCAGCGCTGACACGAATAGCGCGTCGCGCCGACATCGCTCGCGCAGGCTCAGAGTGCGCAAACCTTCTTGAGGGCCGCCTTGACCGCCGCCAGGTCCGAGCCAGGAAGGACCCCGAGGCGTTTCTCGAAGCGAATAGACGGCAGGGAGCCTATTGCCTGAACATTAGCGACGGACGCTGGGTCGAGGAAGGGCAAGTGGCCAAGCGGCACTTCAACTGCGCTGCCACGGCTCAGCGTCGTAATTGGGATATGAATTATCAGAGAGCGCGGGACCTCGATATCGTCAGCGATTAACACCACCGCAGGTCGCGTCTTCGCAGCCAAACCCATGTCTGCCAGCCAGACTTCGCCATGACGCGGGATCATTTTTTATCGATTATATCCAGGACTTCCTGTTCCACCTCACGCGACGGCAGAACATCGGCCCAAGCCTCTTCTTCGCGGCGGCGCTCGACGAACTTGAGGTAGTGGAGAACCTCGCGCAACACCGGTTCAGGCTGCTGCTTGATCTCCTCGATCAAAATCTCCTGCGTCGTCATGGTTCCTGATTATGCGGCTTTCGTGGCGGATGTCAAAATCTGACCGTTTATTTGGCCTTTTGCTTGCCGGCGATTGCGGCGAGACGACGACCGGCGGCGGAGTCGGCGATCAGGCGGGCGAGGCGACGTTCGCGCGTCTCCTGCTGTTTGGCGCTGACGACAAACCAGGTGGCGACGCGGCGATAGCCGGGCGGCTGGTCGTTCCAGAATCTCAATGCCGGCGCGTTGGCGCGAAACATTTTTGCAAGAGGCGCGGGAAACGTCTGCGGTCGATTTTCAAAGGAATAGGCGCGCTGCTTTTCCGGGATGCGCTTGGCGAATGCCGCCAGGCCGGCGGCGTGCATGCGCCCGGCGGCGATCAGACGCTCGGCGTGGCGAGTGTTGACGAGGCTCCAGATGCTCCGCGACCGGCGCGGGGTGAAGCGCGTCGTGTAACCGTCGGGGCCATCTTTGCGGCGCACGCCGTCGATCCAACCAAAGCACAGGGCCTCATCGAGCGCCTGCGGATAGGTCAAGCCGCTACGCCCGGAAGTCTTGGTATACATGCCGACAATGAGTTCGGAGGCGCGGTTGTGGTTTCGCTCCAACCAGCGCCGGAACCCTGCGGCATCGGCGAAGTAAGCAGCCGGCATAGGCCGTGGTTAAAGGCCGAGTTCGAGTTTTGCGGCCTCGGAAAGCATATCGCGATTCCAGGGCGGATCCCAGACAAGATGGACGGCGGCTTCCTTGACGCCGGGGATGTCAAGTATTTTGGTTTCGACGTCCTGCTGGAGCACCGGTCCCATGCCGCAACCGGGGGCTGTCAACGTCATCTTGACTTCGACGCGGTAGCCGCCGTCCGGGAGCTGGCCGATCTGCAAATCATAGACGAGGCCTAAGTCAACAATATTTACTGGAATCTCAGGATCGTAACAGGAGCGGAGCCGGTCGAGGACCTGCTCTTCTTCGAGAGGGCCGCCTTCCGCGGGGGCTTGCGCTACGGCGGCCGGCGCCGGGGTCGCCGATGTGTCCTGGCCAATTGCATCGGCGTCCTTGGCTTCGATGCGGGCCATGTTGCCGTGGATGATGACGGTGAAGCTGCCGCCCAGCGCCTGGGTGATGACGACGGGTTCGCCGGCTTGCAGGGTGATTTTGGTTCCCGCCGGGATGAGCACCGCCTCGCAATCGCGCTTCAAAATAATCTCGTCGTTCATGGCTTTGCGGCGTGGTGAGGTTGCGTCGGCGAGACGCCGACGGCAGCGACCGAGACGGTCGCGCTCCCCGGACCTTGCCCCTGAAGGTCTTCGGAGCTCGCGGCGGGTTCGCCTTTTAGCGCGGCGACCAGCGCGTGCCAGGGCAGCGCGGCGCATTTGACGCGCATTGGGAACTGATGGACGCCGGCGAACGCGGCCAGCTTGCCCATCAATTCAGCGTCCGTCTCGCCGGTGGTGACCATGCGATGAAATGCGGCGAAATGTTTTTGGGCCTCCTCGGTTTTCTTGCCGCGAAGGTAGTCGGTCATCATGGACGCGGACGCTTTGGAAATGGCGCAGCCGTCGCCCTGAAAACTGGCTTCCTTGATGGCGCCGTCTTCGACCTTGAGATAGACGGTGAAATGATCGCCGCAGAGGGGATTATTGCCCTCGGCATGGCGGTCGGCGTCGGCCATCGCGTGAAAATTGCGCGGCTTGCGGCTGTGATCGAGGATCACTTGCTGATAAAGCTCGCTAAGGTCGTCGGACATTTACCGTTCAATGTTTAAAGTTCAAAGTTGACGCCCAGGTCCAGTCAGGATTGAAAGCGTTGCATGAGCATTTCTTCAAGGGCTGCGCGGACGGGCTCGATGCCGATGCGTTCGACCATGTCGCTGGCAAAGGCGCGGATCAACATGCGGCGCGCATTCTCCAGCCCGATGCCGCGGGCGCGCAAATAAAATAGCGCTTCATCGCTCAATTGCCCAACGGTGGCGCCGTGGGTGCATTTGACGTCGTCGGCGAAGATTTCCAGTTGGGGCTTGGTGTCGACGGTGGCGTTGTCGGAGAGGAGCAAATTGCGATTGGTCTGTTTGGCGTTGGTTTTCTGGGCGTCTTTGCGCACGAGAATTTTGCCGTTGAAAACGCCGTGCGACCGGTCGGCCAAAATGCCGTGATAAAATTCGTGGCTTTCGCAATGTGGCATGGCGTGGTCGACGATGGTGTGGTGATCGATCAACTGCTCGCCGCGCCCCAGGTAGAGGCCGTTGAGAACGCCTTCGGCGCCCGAACCGTTCAGAACGGTGTTGATCTGGTTGCGCGCCAGCCGGCCGCCGACGGCGACGGAGTGGGAGAGGAAATGGCTGTCCTTGTCCTGCTGCGCCTGGACCGTAGCTATGTGGTAGGTGCGCTCGTTCTCCTCCTGCACGCGGCAATGTTCCACGCGTGAGCCTTCGCCGAGAACGACTTCTGTGACGGCGTTGGTGACTTGCGCCGCGGCGCCGAGGCTGACGTAGTGTTCCAGAATCTTAACGTTGCTTTGGGGCCCGGCGATGATGAGATTGCGCGGGTTTGCGATGGCGCCGTCGTCTTGGCCGCTGGAAATGAACAGCAAATGAATGGCGTCCTCGACGACCTTGTTGGCCGGGACGGAAATGAAGGCGCCGTCGTGGAAGAAGGCGGTGTTGACCGCCGCAAAGAACTCTGATTTTGGGCCGGCGTACTGCCCCAAATGAGAATGGATTTCCCTGGCGGCGGGCGAAGACCGAAGGCTGCCGAGTTGGAAGCCGGCTGATTCAGCGCGTGAAAGTTCATGGACGTAATGACCGTCGACGAACACCAGGAGCGGACCCTTGGTGTCGAAAGTGAACATCGCAAATTCCCGGATGTCCTGGCCGGACTTGGTTTTTGCGGCAGCCTGATGCAGGGGCAGATCGAGCATCGGGGCGATGTTGGTGAATCGCCATTCCTCGTGTTTGATGGTCGGAAAGCCGAGCTTTCGCGAGCGGTCGAGCGCCGCGTCGCGAAGGGGCTTGAGGGAGCCGGCGCCGTTGCCGTTGACGGAGCGTAGGAGAGCGTCAATCATGATTTTGCGCTGTTTTTCTCGGATTCGGCGATGATCCAGTCGTAGCCGCGCTGCTCCAGCTCCAGGGCCAGTTCCTTGCCGCCGCTGCGCACGATGCGTCCGTTGACGAGGACATGCACAAAATCGGGCACGATGTAATTGAGGAGGCGCTGGTAATGCGTGATGACCAGCGCGGCGTTGTCGGGGCGGCGCAGTTTATTGACGCCGTTGGCGACGATGCGCAACGCGTCGATATCCAGCCCGGAATCCGTTTCGTCAAGGATGGCCAGCTTGGGCTCGAGCATGGCCATCTGGAGGATTTCGTTGCGCTTTTTCTCGCCGCCCGAAAAGCCTTCGTTGACGGGACGATCGAGGAGCGCGGGATCCAATTCCAGCAGCCTGCTCTTGGTCTTGACGAGGGCCAGGAATTCGATGGCGTCCAGCTCCGGTTCGCCGCGCGCTTTGAGGCATTCGTTCAGCGCGGCCTTAAGGAAGTAGGTGCTTTTGACGCCGGGGATTTCCACGGGGTACTGAAAGGCGAGGAAAACGCCGGCGCGGGCGCGCTCCTCGGGCTTCATGTCAAGCAAATTCGAGCCGTTGAACGTGACGGCGCCGCCGGTGACTTCGTAATCGCTCTTGCCGGCGAGGACCTGTGCGAGGGTGCTTTTGCCGCTGCCGTTGGGGCCCATGATCGCATGGACTTCGCCGGCTTTAACTTTCAAGCTCAGGCCTTTGAGGATTTGTTTGCCGTCAACCGCGGCTGATAGTTTTTGTATGTCAAGCATGTCTGTCATCTTAATTCCATGATTTCCAGCGTTGCGTGCGCTTCACAGGCTGTTAACCAACGCTGCCTTCGAGGCTGATCCCGAGGAGTTTTTGCGCTTCGACGGCGAATTCCATCGGGAGATGCTGGAAGACCTCCTTGCAGTAGCCGTTCACAATCATATTGACAGCGTCCTGAGTGGAGATGCCGCGCTGGTTGCAGTAGAAAATCTGGTCCTCGCCGATCTTGGAGGTTGAGGCTTCGTGCTCGACGGTGGCGGAGCTGTTGCGGACTTCCAGGTAAGGGAAGGTGTGGGCGCCGCATTGGTCGCCGAGGAGCAAAGAATCGCACTGGGAATAATTGCGCGCGCCCTCGGCGCTCTTGAGGATCTTCACCTGGCCGCGGTAGCTGTTCTGGCCGCGCCCGGCGGAAATGCCCTTGGACACGATGGTGCTCCTGGTGTTTTTGCCGACGTGGACCATCTTCGTGCCGGTGTCCGCCTGCTGCCTGTGATTGGTCAGCGCGACGGAATAGAATTCACCCACGGAATTTTCGCCCTGCAAAATGACGCTCGGATATTTCCACGTGATAGCCGAGCCGGTTTCGACCTGCGTCCACGAGATTTTGGAATTGCGCCCGGCGCATTTGCCGCGCTTGGTCACGAAATTGTAAATGCCGCCCTTGCCATCCTTGTCGCCGGGATACCAGTTTTGCACTGTGGAATATTTGATTTCCGCGCCTTCGAGCGCGATCAGCTCGACCACGGCGGCGTGGAGCTGGTTTTCGTCGCGCATGGGCGCCGTGCAACCTTCCAGGTAGCTGACGTAGCTGCCTTCGTCGGCGATAATCAGGGTGCGCTCGAATTGGCCGGCGCCGGCGGTGTTGATGCGGAAGTAGGTGGACAACTCCATCGGACAGCGGACGCCTTTGGGCACATAACAGAACGAGCCGTCGCTGACGACGGCGGAATTGAGCGCCGCAAAGAAGTTGTCGTTGGTCGGCACGACGGTTCCGAGGTATTTTTTGACCAAGTCGGAATGATTGCGGACCGCCTCGTTGAACGAGCAAAAAATAATGCCCTGCTTCGATAGTTCCTCGCGGAAAGTCGTCGCGACCGAGGCGCTGTCCAGCACCGCATCAACGGCGACGCCTGACAGGCGCTTTTGTTCGTCGAGCGAAATGCCGAGTTTTTCAAAAATGGCGCGCGTCTCAGGATCGACTTCGTCCAGGCTGCCGAGTTTTTTCTTGGGCTTGGGGGCGGCGTAGTAGATGTAGGCCTGATAATCGATGGGCGGATAAGTGACATTGGCCCAATGGGGCTCGGTCATCGTCAGCCAGTGGCGATAGGCTTTGAGGCGCCATTCGAGCATGAAATCCGGTTCGCCTTTCTTCTGCCAGATGCGGCGGACGACGTCTTCGTTGAGGCCGGGCTCAAAGGACTCGGTCTCGATGTCGCTGACAAAGCCGTACTTATAGTCGGAATTGACAACGCTTTCAATGATGGTGTCGGTGGATGATTCCATACAGGACTAAAATTGTCCGCTTCCAGCTTATTCCACGCCGCCCAGTTGTCAACCGTCCTGGTGTGGGTGTGGGGGCCAGAAGGGTATGCTCGTTGGTCGCGGCTTGCGGAAAGTCGAAAATCGACTCGCAACGCGGCATACGCGAGTTTTTCAACAGCCTGCTCTCGAGCAATGGAAGCTGATCGCCAATTCCCGCGCTCGTCTGGAGGCGATCACCCCGGAAGCGGCGCAACGGCAAGCGGGCGCGAGATACGCGCATAAACCTCGGCGTAGGTCGCGGCCGTGCGCTGCCACGAGAAATCCCGCGCCATGCCGTTCCGGCGAAAGAAGGTCAGCAATTCCTTGTCTTCGTAAATGGCGAGGGCCTTGCGGATGCCTTTGGCGAGGGCGCGGGCGGAATATTCGACGAATTTGACGCCGTCGGCGCGTTCGGGATCTTCGGTCAAATCAACGACCGTGTCGTCGAGGCCGCCGGTCAAGCGGACAATCGGAGGAGCGCCATAGTGAAGGCTGTACATTTGATTGAGGCCGCAGGGCTCGAAGCGCGAAGGCATGACATAGAAATCGCATCCGGCTTCGATGCGATGGGAAAGCCCGGTGTCAAATCCAATTTTAACGGCGCATTTGGCGGGGCGCCGCTCGGCGAGGCGGCGGTAGGCGCGTTCGTAGTCGCGGCTGCCGCTGCCCAGGAGGACGAACTGCATGTTGGCGGCGAGCATTTCCTCCAGGGCGCCCAGGAGGATGTCCATGCCTTTTTGATCGGCGAGGCGGGAGACGCAGCCGAATAGCGGGACGTCCGGGGCGGGCGGCAGGCCCAGCTCCTTTTGGAGCGCGATTTTGTCGGCTTGTTTGCCGGAGAGATCTTCGGCGGTGTAGCTGAACGGCAGAAATGGATTCTTGACAGTCGTCCATTCCTCGTAGTCGACGCCGTTGAGGATGCCGACGAGCGAGTTTTGGCGGCGGCGCAGGGCGCCGTCGAGCCCGCAGCCGTAGAGTTCGGTGGTGATTTCGCGGGCGTAACGCGGGCTGACGGTGGTGAGGACGTCGGCGTAGGAGATGCCGGCTTTGAGGCAATTCAAAAGGCCGTAATACTCGAGGCCTTCGGGGTGGAAATAGGAGGCGGGAAGATTGGTCAACGCCAATTGTGAGCCGGGGAAGTTGCCCTGGTAGGCGAGGTTATGAATGGTGAAACAGACGGCGGCGCCGGGGCTCCAGCCGTGGTTTAGCCTTTCTCCGAGGACGAGGGCGGGGACCAAGCCAGTGGGCCAGTCATGCGCGTGGATGACCTGCGGCTGCCACGGAAGATACCGGGCCAGGTTGACAACGGCCTTGGAGAAAAAAATGAAGCGTTCGGCGTTGTCGGGGTAGTCGTAGCCGCGATCGTTGTAGATGCCGTTGCGGTCAAAGAAGCGCGGATGATCGATGAAATAGACTGTCAAGTCTTTTTCCGGCTCGCGGGTGAGGACGCCGGCGTTGGCGCGCCCGGCGCCCAGCGGCAAATCCAGGCGCCAATCGAACGGGGCGATGTCCGGGAATTGTTCGCGGATGCCGCGGTAGAGAGGCGTGACGAGGCCGACGCGGTGCCCCGCGCGCGCGAGGAACTTGGCCAGCGCGCCCACCATGTCGGCCAGGCCGCCGGTTTTGGAGTAGGGCACCGCCTCGCTGCTCGCGAGCAAGATATTCATCGGCAGATTTCGGGCGAAAAACGGGTCACGGCGCGGGGATTCGCCCGGTTTTCATGAACGGCTGCAGCGGGGCCGGGATGAGCACGCTTCCGTCGTGTTGTTGACATGTTTCGATCAATGCGACAAACAGCCGGGCAAGTGCGGTGCCGCTGCCGTTGAGAATGTGCGGAAATTTATTCTCGCCGTTTTCGTTTTTGAAACGAAGGTTCATGCGGCGCGCCTGGAAATCCTCGCAGTTGGAGCAGCTCGACACTTCCAGGTATTGCTTCTGGCCGGGCGCCCAGACTTCGATGTCGTAGGTCATCGCGCTGGAAAAGCCCATGTCGCCGGTGCAGAGCTGGACGACGCGATAATGCAGGCCGAGAAGCTGGAGGACGCGTTCGGCGTTGGCGACGAGCTTTTCCAACTCGTCGTAACCGGTTTCCGGGGTGGTGATTTTGATGAGTTCGACCTTGTCAAATTGATGGACGCGGATCATGCCGCGGGTGCCGACGCCCGCGGCGCCCGCCTCGCCGCGGAAACACGGCGTGTAGGCGCAGTAACGAATAGGCAACTGGCTTTCCTTGAGGATTTCCTCGCGGTGGATGTTGGCGACGGGGGTCTCGGCCGTCGGGATGAGGAAGAGCTTGCCGAGGGTCGCGGCGTCGACGCCTTCCTGCACGGCGTAGTATTGATCGGCGAATTTTGGGAACTGCCCGACGCCGACCATGCAATCGCGATTGACCAGGAAGGGCGGCGACAGCTCGGTGTAACCATGTTCGCCGGTGTGGAGATCGAGCAGGAATTGGATCAAGGCGCGCTCGAGCCGCGCGCCCCAGCCTGTGTAAAGCAGAAAGCCGCTTCCCGAGATCTTTGCGGCGCGCGCGAAATCAACCAGCCGCAATTTCTCGCAGATTTCCACATGCGTTTTCGCAGGAAAGCTCATTGCCGGCTTTTCGCCCCAGACGCGCACTAGCGGGTTGTCCTCGGCCGATTTGCCGACTTTGACATTTGGATTCGGCAGGTTGGGAATCTGGAGCATGACGGCGTCGCGGCGGGTTTCCGTTTCCGCGATCTCCTTGTCCAGGGCGCCGATGCGCTCGCCGATCTGGCGGGTCTCAGCTTTCTTGGCTTCGGCTTCGGCGGTTTTCTTTTGGCCCATGAGCGCGCCGATCTCCTTGGAGACGCGGTTGCGGGTGGCTTTAAGCTGTTCGGCCTCCGCGAGCAAATGGCGGCGCTGATCATCCAGCGCCAGCGCCTCAGCGATCTTCGCCTCATCGCCGGCATTGCGCGAGGCGAGCCGTTGCCGGACGGCATCGGGTTGATCGCGGATAAGCTTGATATCGAGCATCGCGGGATTATAGGAGGCGCGGAGTCACGGGCAAGAGAGGAATCCCGGTGATGCGTGATGCGTGCTAATCGCCCAGAACGGCGTTGAGGCCGACGGCTGCGCGGATGAGCGAGCAATGGGACAGGCCTTGCGGAAAATTGCCCTGGTGATGTCCGGATGGGCCGATTTGTTCGGCGTAAAGTCCGAGATGGTTTGCGTAGCCGAGGATTCGCTCGAAGACGCGCTGGGCCTTTTTCAAATCGCCGGCGCTGGCGAGGCACTCGGTCCACCAGAATGTGCACATGCAGAAAGCGCCGCGCGGTCCGCCAATGCCGTGCGAGGCGTGGGGCCCATTGTAGCGGTAAAGAAGAAAGTCCTCGCTCAACTCGTTTTCGATGGCGCGCATCGTTTGAAGCCAGCGCGGATCTGTGGCGGAGATAAAGCGCATGCGCGGCATAAGGAGAGCCGAGGCGTCGAGAGATTTGCCGCCGCGAAATTGGGTGAAGGCGCCGAGGCCTGCGTCCCAAAAATGGCGGTGAATGTCGCGGTAAATGCGGTCGCGGGTGTCGTGCCAGCGCATCAGCGGGGCGGGAAGGGATTGCTCGATGGCCAGGCGGATGCCGCGGTCCAGGGCGACCCACGACATCAGGCGCGAAAAGAGGAATTGGCGTGATTGGGTGCGGAATTCCCAGATGCTCTTGTCCGGCTGGCGCCAGTGGCGGCCGACCCAATCCACCAGGCGGGAAACCATGATCCAGAATTCGCGGGACATCGCCTTGGCATGGCGATGAAAGACATGGACCGCGTAGAGCAGCTCGCCGCAGACGTCGAGCTGGAATTGGCGGCAGGCCTCGTTGCCGATGCGGACGGGTTGCGATTTGAGGTAGCCCTCGAAATGTGTCAAGCATTGTTCGCGCAATTCCCGGCCGCCGTCGATGCGGTAGAGAGGCTGGAGAGGCTCGCGCTCGTTCCAGTCCTCGGCGCGTTTTTCGATCCAGCGCCCGAACGCGCCGGCCTCCTCGAAGTAGCCCAGGCGCATGAGCGCGTCGATGGTGAAGCAACTGTCGCGGATCCACGTGTAGCGGTAATCCCAGTTGCGCGAGCCGCCGAATTGGGCCGGCAGGCTGAAAGTCGGCGCGGCGACAATGGCGCCATCGGGCTGCGAAATGAGGAGTTTGAGCGTGAGCGCGGAGCGGCTCACCATCTCGCGCCAGCGTCCGCGATACTCGGAGCGCTGCGTCCAGGCGATCCAAAAATCAATCGTTTCGTTGAGGGCGTCGAACACGTAATCCGGCGAGGCGGAGGGCGAGTCGGCGCCCGCCAACTCTTCGAGCAGGAAGAATCTGGCCTGGCCTGCGCGCAACTTGAAATCCGCGGTCGCGGCGCCATTGTCGACGCGCAAAGGGACGTCGCTGCGCAGACGAAGGGCCGGCTGGCCGGGATTCTCGGGCAGGAAGAGGACGTCATTGCCGCGGCGCTGGATTTTGTGCGCGGCGCGCGCGTAATCGAAGCGCGGCTGGCAGAGCAGGCGCAATCGCACGTGGCCGCGCGGCGCTTTGACCAGGCGCGCGACTTCGAGGCCGTGGCCAAGCCTGCAAATCGGCATAAAGTCGGTGACCTCGGCGATGCCGCTGTCGGAAAGGAACCGCGTGACGAGCACGTTGGTGCCGGCCAGATATGTTTGTTTGACACGAAAATCATCGCCGGCCGGGGCGAGCTTGAACCGTCCGCCTTTTTGGGTGTCGAGCAGCGCGGCGAAAACCGAGGGTGAATCAAAGCGCGGCAGGCAAAGAGAGTCGATTGAGCCATTCATGCCGACCAGCGCGACGGTGTGGAGATTCCCGATTACGCCGTAATTCTCGATAGGCTGATAGCCGCCGGTGACGTCCATTGTCAGATGCACGGCAATATCGCGCGACGACAGCTTCCGTATGGCGCCCAGCCGGATTTGGATGACGGGATTTTCGGGCGCGCCCCTGTTACATTCTGGCGCGACAGGGGCGAGGGTTGGCGCATGGGTGAGTTGGCGAATGTGGGCGACAAGGTCAGGAGCCGTTGGCGCAGGCTGGGGAAATGGGCGCAGTGGACCATTGTGACCATTGTGGCGGTCCTGGTTGCGGCGCGAATCGCGATGCCGTTTGTGGTGAAGGATTATGTCAACAAACGGATCAACAGCATCCCGGATTACTCGGGCAGCGTGGCCAAAATCCGGATGCATTTGTGGCGCGGCGCATACGAGATCGTCGGGCTGGACATACAGAAATCCAACGGGAAGGAGCCGGAGCCGTTTTTTTCGGCGCCGAGCATCGACCTGGCCATCGACAGCCGCGAACTGCTGCACGGCAAATGCGTGGGCTCGGTGGAGTTGACGCGGCCGCGGCTGAATTTCATCAAAGGGCCGACGGCGGAGACGACGCAATCCGGCTTCGCGAAGCCGTGGGGCAAGACGCTGGAGAGCCTGTTTCCATTCGACATCAATCAGTTGGTGATCTCGCAGGGGCACATTCATTTCCAGGACTTCGTCAAGAAGGAGCCGGTGGATATTTATATGACAAACCTGTTCGCCATCGCGACCAACCTGACCAACGCGCGCGACCAGACCAACGCGCTGCCGGCGGGTTTGACGGCGGACGCGCAGACGATTGGCGGGGGCGCTTTCCACATCAACCTCCGCATGAACCCGCTGGACACGGCGCCGACTTTTGAGTTGAACGCCGCGCTCACGAATGTGAACTTGCCGGCGCTGAACCAGTTCTTGCGCGACTACGGCAAATTCGACGTCGAACGCGGGCGGCTCCAGTTGTTCACGTCTGTGGCGTCGCTCAACGGCAATTACACCGGGCACGTCAAGGTGTTGTTTCAGAACCTGAAGGTGTTCGCCTGGGAAAAAGAGAAGCACAAGGACATCCTGGAAATCTTCTGGCAGGCGATTGTCGGGACCGTGGCGACGATCTTCAAGAATCAGCCGCATGACCAGTTGGCGACGGACATACCGATTTCCGGCTCATTCGCGGCGGCGAAGGCCGACATGTGGGGCGCCGTCACCAGCCTGCTGCAAAACGCGTTCGTGCGCGTGATGCTGCCGAAGTTGGAGCCGCGCGCCCATCTGGCCAACGCGGAAAACAAGCAACGAGTGAGTGTGACCCGGAATGCCGCCAGCGCGACTGTCAGCCCTGGAAATGTAGTGAGAGCGCCGAACAGCATCAGCAAGGAACCGGCCGGAGCGCCCACGGGAACGCCGAAGTGAGCGGCGTCAGGAATTTCTTGGGGTCAGATCTTGATATTTGACATTTGGGCGCCTGTCCCGGACCCGCTCGGAGCCGCCAAATGTCAAATATCAAGATCTGACCCCAAGGGAAGGTAAATGTCAAATATCAAGATGTGACCCCGGGGGGGCGGAGGGGGCGGATGAAGAGGGCGAGGATGGCGAGG
>Ga0265338_10002503_pt1 | contig 27368 bp, 34 predicted proteins | sample 42126metaG_FD_193579 | JGI IMG/M metagenome (GOLD analysis project Ga0265338, IMG submission 193579) | Rhizosphere microbial communities from Carex aquatilis grown in University of Washington, Seatle, WA, United States - 4-21-26 metaG | ecosystem: Host-associated > Plants > Roots > Rhizosphere...
GATTGTAGTTGACATTCGTAACCCAAAAATCTGACAAGGTTGTTTTTGAAGTTCACATTAATGACGGAACAAAGATTTTACCCTTCTCTCTATATTCCGGTGGAGAGAAATTTAGAATTGCTTTTGTTTTGAGAATTGCTCTATCAAAATTGCTATTGAGAAAAGCAAATTCAAAGCTAGAGTTTTTGATTATTGATGAAGCTGTTTCTCCATTGGACCAGAATGGAGTCGAAAACATCATGGGTATTATAAATGAACTACAAGAGGAATTTAAAACAATTCTAGTTATAACCCACAGAAACGATATTAAAAATCAATTTGATAAGGTCATTACAGTTTACAGAGATGAACAAGGTTCAAAAATTATATAAATAAATTAAAATTTTTTAGACTAATTTGATATAATAATCCATAAGGACACATACGTATATCATACACAACGTCCTTAATGGGAAAAAGCATTGCAACGTAAGAACTTTTACTTATCGAACATAGAAATCCAGATGCTTTCTGCGGAATCAGAGCGTCTGGATATTTCTATTTCTGACCTATTAAGGCGTATAATTGATAAACATTTTGAACACCAAGGAATGCAGACAATTCAACATCACTATTATCCGGAAAACTATTTCGAATTAAGATTCGCTTCCGGAAATACAAATCAATAAGGAGTAAGACAATGGCTTTTAAAGTTGTAGATGGAGGCGCTTCGACGCCAGTTCCACAAGGAAAGAAAACAAGAATTCTTATGATGAGCGATTCTCCGCTCTTACATACAGGTATGGGCGTTGTGTTTAGAGAAATTGCTTTAGGGTTAATTGCAACAGGGAAATACGAAGTCATTGGATTAGGATGGGGACACAATGGTTTCCCTCACAATTTGCCGTTTCAAATTTTGCCTGCCTCCTCTAGAGATTTTGGCAAGGACGGTCATCCACAAGCAGGAATTCCAGGATTCGCTCAGACCGTTGACATGGTGAAACCAGATGTTGTCTGGGCTTTGGGTGATTCTTGGATGTTGAATTGGATTAAGGACGTTCCAAATAGAAAGAATTTTAAGTATATTCAGTATATGCCAATCGATGGAGACCCAGTTCCTTCAGATTGGGTTCCTTGGATTGAACACGCCGATAAGTTGGTTTTATATTCTCAGTATGGTGTTAGAGAAGTCGCCAAGGCCGCTCCACACATCAAACCAGCCATGATTTATCATGGAACACATCCGGAAAGATATTTCCCCATTCCACCAGAAGCCAAGGCTGAGGTTAAGAGCAAGATTTCCTATTGGACCGTTACTGGTGACAATCAGGTAGGTCAAGTTGCAGGATTACCAGCGGATTCGTTTGTTATAGGAACTGTAGCCAGAAATCAGCCTAGAAAGAATTTTGATAAAATCATCAAAGCTTTCTCGGTGTTCTCAAAAGACAAACCAGATGTAAGATTGTGGTTGCACACCGCAGTTCAGGACGCCGCTTACAATCTCCCAAAGTTAGCTTATATGTATGGATGTGGAGACAAAGTTTGCTTCACTCCAAATTATAATCTAACCAGAGGATTAAGCGAACAGGATATGAATCTTTTGATGAATATCTTCGACGTTCACTTATTGCCAACACAGGGCGAAGGATTTGGTATTCCAATCTTGGAAACTATGTCTTGTGGAGTTCCGCAGATTGTTACGGATTATACAGCACACGTTGAATGGTGTAAGGATTCAAGCATCTTGATTCCAGTAACTCCATTGGATGATTTTATCACTGGAATTCCACATCCAGTCGAGAGAGCAATTCCAAAGGTAACTGAAATTATCAAGGCTTTAGAGGCCATGTATAAGAATAAGGGATTGAGAGAAACTCTTTCCAAGAATGCAAGAGCGGTTGCTGAAAAGATGACTTGGGAAGCAACTATTCCTCAATGGGATAGAGTTATCCAGGAAGTCATTAGCGGAAACGCCGTTCCAATAGTTGTGGATAATACCAATGTCGGTATTAAGATTTAAGGGGCGGATATGACTCAGATTTTAATAACAGGTGGCACTGGTTTCGTAGGTTCACACATGACGGATTACATTTTGGATAAGCATCCAGATGTAGATTTGATTGTGTGCGCCAAGAGAAGAAGAAGCGATGAGAGTAACATCAAACATCTTTTACATAATGCAAAAGTAAAATATTTAGATGTCAATCTTGAAGATGCTAAAAGTGTTGATAACATATTTTTGGTTCACGGAAAGTTTGATAGATGCTTTCACTTGGCCGCTCAATCTTTCGTTAAACTCTCATTTGATTCTCCATCAGAAACTTTGACCACCAATATTATTGGTACTTTGAATCTATTGGAAGCTTTTAGAAAATATAATAAAGAATGCGTCATTCAGATTGCTGGTTCATCTGAGGAATATGGTGAGCAAATTATAACTCCAATAAAAGAAGATGCTCCATTAAATCCGCTTTCTCCATACGCAGTTTCAAAAGTTACGCAGGAGAAGTTGGGATATCAATATTACAAATCCTATGGATTGAAGACTGTATTGACAAGAACATTTAATCACGAGGGACCGAGACGTGGAGAAATGTTTGTAACTTCAAGTTTTGCTAAACAGATTGTGGAAATTGAAAAAGGATTAAGAGAACCCGTAATTTCACACGGTAATCTTGATTCATATAGAGACTATACAGATGTTAGGGATGTTGTCTTGGCCTATTGGCTTGCTACTGAGAAATGTGCATACGGAGAGGCTTACAATATTTGTTCAGGTAATTCAATAAAGATTGAGGATATGTTAAATTATATGTTGGCACAGTCAACCAGAAAAGATATTAAGAATGTACTTGACCCAAACAAGTTAAGACCATCTGACTTAATTAAGTTAGAGGGAAGCAATGCTAAGTTTTGTGAGACTACTGGGTGGGCACCAACCATCACAGTTTGGCAGATGTTCACTGATATATTAAACTATTGGCGTGAGAGGGTTTAAATGAAACCAATTGATGTAAAGTTATTCGGACCAGCATATGATGTTTCTGGAATTTCTCAGTGTGTAAGAGAAATTGCTTTAGCTCTTTATGATAATGGGGTTAATGTAAATCTTCTTGATATGCCAGATTTTTCTCCGGTGAAAACTGATTTAGGCCAAGAAGCGGCCCAGAAGTTGAATATCATGCAGAGAAATAAGTTGTTTAATCCTTTTGTCACCATTCACTTTTATCCCCTGGACAGATTCAAGGGAAATTTGGACAAAGACGCTGTTGCCAATATATTTTGGAGCATGTATGAAACCGACAGAATTCCTTATTACTGGAAACTGTTGCTGAACAAAAAAGAAATAAATGAAGTTTGGGTTCCCAGCGAATTTAATAAAGAGTCTTATATTAAATCAAAAGTGGACAGAGATAAGATTAGTGTCGTTAATCTTGGTGTAAATTTGGAAAAATATAATCCAAAGAATCAATCTCTTCCAATCAGAGAACCAAACGCATTTTATTTCTCATATATTTCAGAACTTAAGTGGTGTAAAGGATATGAAGTTTTGCTTAAGGCTTTCTATGAAGAGTTCAAGACAGAACCAAAGGCCAAACTCTTGTTTAAGTGTTCTTCCACAAATGACCAGAATCACATCAAACAATTAGCTCAATTAATTGGTTCATATAAAAATGGAAGTCAGGCAGAAGTAATACTTCTTCCAAATCCACAATCAGAAGAGTGGATGACAAGATTATATAGAACCGCTGATTGTTTTGTTCTGCCAAGTCGAGGAGAGGGTTGGGGTCTTGGAGTCATTCAATCAATGGCTTCTGGAGTTCCGGTAATAACAACCGATTGTTCGGCACAGAAAACTTTTGCCAACAGCAAGAACAGTTTGATGATTGACGCCGCTCTTGAAAAGATTGGAAACATTGAGTGGTTAATGCAAGTTCCAGTTCAAAATGAACATTGGTGGTATGAGCCAAACTTTCCTCAGTTGAAGAAGCAGATGAGATATGCTTTCGAAAACAAAAAGAAGATGACTGAACTTGGAGAGTCCGCCAGAAAAGATGTTGAAAAGTTTGGCTGGTTCAATACAACAGTTCAAATTGTTGAAAATTTGGAAAAATATTCTAAATAGGGGAATGTATGAAAATTTTAATGGTTTTGTTTAGGTCTTTGGGTGATGTGTGTATGGGAACAACTGTTCTTCATGCGATTAGAGCAAAGTATCCGGATGCTCAAATTGATTTTATGACAGAAAAACAAAATGTTGATACATTGGATGGAAATCCAGATGTAAACAATATTATTGTTGGTTCCAGTTATTTTGAAGCCTTATCTGTTTATAAGAAGGGTGGTTATGACCAACTTTTAAAGCTTAACATGGTAAACCACATAGAAACAGCTTGGCATCATCTTCCCAATCTTCAAAATCAGCATTTGGTAGAATGGTATGGGGTTAAGGCTGGAGTAGACGTAACAAACGATAAGACTATTTATATTTATCCTTCCGCTAATGATGAAACTAAGGCGAAGGATATTTTTGATTCTTTAAACAGTTCTAAGGTTATCGCTTTTCATACATCATCTGGTCAACATTCATATGGCGATGTTAAGGATGCTAGAGTTGAATCCAAGGATTGGCCTATAATGTATTTTGATATTATAGCTGAGAGATTATCCAATAAGGGTTATAAAGTGGTCCAGATTGGCGCTAAGACCGATAAAAAGCTATCCTATGAAGGTTCCGTAGACCTCACTGGTAAGTTGAGTTTTAAACAAACAGCCGCTTTCTTTAAGCATTGCACTGGATTCTTTGGACTGGACTCTGGTCCAGCATACTTGGCAGGGTGGTCTGGAATTCCAAGCTTGATAGTTATGGGAGCAACACAGAACCAAACTCCGGAGAAAAAGGGTCCATCTGTGGGACCGAGAAATGAAAACGTTGTTTATCTAAATCCGGCTAGACCGAATAATTCAAATTGTTCTCCTGTTCCTTGTTATGTTCATTGTTTGATAGGAAAGTCCGGAGGATGTATTATAGACATTTCCACCGATACTGTTTGGAATACCTTAAAAGGTATGTTAGGAGAAAAGTAATGAATTCAGAACAATTTTGTTATTGGTTAAAAGGATATTTTGACATATCAGAAACATCAGAGTTGACACTAAAGCAAGCTGAAGAGGTTAAGAAACAATTGCGCTTGGTGATGGAAAAAGATTCTCATCAAGTTCAAGTTCACTTGTTTAAAGAAGAAGCTCCAGCACAACCATCACAAACAACACGCAATCCTCTTTTTATAGGTGGCGTATTTAACGATGGAGTTCTTCGTTCTAATAGTGGTGGGGTTGGTGGCGTTGGCGGGGTTGGTTCCGTATTTGGCACTGGTGGAGGCGCAATAACTTATTATAACTCTTCCGGAACTCCTAATAGTGGTGTTTTACCATCTATTAGTGGCATATCTCCAAACGACATAGTTGGGACTTAAATGCGAGTCGGTGAAATTTGGAAATATATCAATGACCTTGAAATGCATTATGGTTATTTGGGTGAGTCCAGACTTCAGCCAGGGGACAAGGTTGTTATTATTAAGTTGTTAAAGAATATGAATCCTGACGATGATGGTGAAAATGAAGGTGTTGAGTTCAAATCTATCGACGGTGGGGATACAAGTTATTTATATAAAAAATATTTTTTACAACACTTTGAGAAATACTACGATGCGGAGATAAATGATGCCTTTAGAGAATAATGGTAAATACAACATTCAGAATTATTTCAGAATTACAGAATCAGAAAAAGATAATCCAATGAAATCTGATTGGCCGCACAACCTTAAGAAAGAAGTAAATGAAGAGGTTAAAGAGGTTAAAGCGGAAGTAAAAGAAGAAACGGAAAAGAGTGAATCATGAAAATTTCAGCCGCTATGGTTTGTTACAACGAAGAAGCAGTCATTGAAAGAACTCTTATAAATATGAGAGAGTTTGCTGATGAAATAGTGGTATTTGATAGTTTCAGCACGGATGGAACTCTTGATTTGTTAAAGAAATATAATTGCGTTATTCATCAACACGAATTTGATAATCACAGAGACCAGAAAAACAGGGCTATTGAAGTTTGCAAGAATGATTGGATTTTCCTGTTAGATTCAGATGAATACTTGGATGCTAAATTGTTGGCTAGCTTGCCAGCTTTAATTGCAAATCCTGATGGCATAGATTGTTTTGGTTTCCCAAGAAAGAATTATTTAGATGGTGAAGGCCCTATGGGATTCCCAGATTATCAATCTCGTTTGTTCAGAAATTATGTCAGACATTTCGGACACCCGTTTCATCACAGAACAGATGGAAACGCTAAAAAACATGTGTGGACACCGGAATATGGAACGATTATCCACGATAAGACATGGAATCGTCAAGAGCGCCAGAATAGATTATATTATTCTCTTCGTCCAGGTGACTACGCAGAGAAACCCAGAGGCGCAGAGAACATAGTGATAAATCCAGAAGCAATTAAAGACCCAGAAAACGTAAATGCCTATAGAGACTATCTATCAAAAGTGAAGGAGTTATAATGATTAACAGAGAAGAGTTTGACAAATTAGAAGGATGGTTTTGGTATGAAGAAGCCGAAGTTGTTCGTGATGCTTTAAATTACATCAATCATCTAAAGGGTGTAATTGTTGAAGCCGGAAGCTATAAGGGTAAGTCTTCTGCCGCGATAGCAAGTTGCACTAATGAACAAATTTATTCTATTGACCCATTCACTTGGGATGGTGGAACGTATGATAAATTTATTGAACAAACATCGAAATATCCTAATATCACAGGTGTAAAAAGTGATGCTGTTGCATACAGAAATTCGTTTAACGAGCCAATTAAACTCTTATTTATCGATTGTGACCATTCTTATGAATTGACAAAAGAAATATATGATTTATACGAACCGTTGGTTGTGGATGGCGGAATCGTTTTATTCCACGATTCGAGTCCTTTGAATTATGATTTAACACAATATATTAATGGCAAAACAAATGAACCCATCCCTGGTGACTCTAATGGTGGATGGATAGGCCCAACGATGGTATTGCAAGAAGCCCGAAAACAACACAAGCAGTGGGTTGAGGGTTCAAGAAGTATTCATGGTATCGTGAAGGGCGTGGTGAAATAATGAAACGTATTTATTGCCCAAAGGGTTTACACACCGGAGTTTTCCAAGGACTTGATTCAAATTGGTGTAAGCACGAATTCTATGTAAACGGCTGGTTATCTCGTGAGAAACCAAAACCCGATAACGTCATAGTTATGTCGGATGAAATGTTGAACAACCCAGATGACAAGTTTTTCGACGCCATATTAGTGCAATCAGTAGAGGACTACAAACTTGTCGCAAATTTTGACAAGACCATTCTCTATTATGACTTAATGAATGGAAGAAATTCTGGGCCAGCACAAATTTATAATAATACAAGAGTTATACCGATATTCATTTCGACTAGTTGCCGCATGTCCCACGGAATATATGACGGTCCACACAAGACAATCTACCCAGGAATTGACGAAGATTATTGGAAAGGATACACTGGTGAAGAAGAAAAAATAGTTCATGTTAGAAATGAATTTGAAAATAGAGATAAACCAAAGTATCAAGACTTCTTAACCATTTGCGGAAAAAATCCGTTCACACTAGTAGGCCGTGGCGGAAATATTGAGTGTGGTTATGAGGAACTACGTGAACAATTTAGAAAGCATAGAGTGTTTGTTAATGTAGAAATTTTTACATCTACTTTTTCCATATCAAGCATGGAAGCTATGATGACGGGAATGCCTATCGTATGTAATGACATTGAAGGAACTGGAGAAGCTATTCGTAACGGTGTTGAGGGATATATCTCTAATAATATAGGATATCTTCATAACAAGACAGTTGAATTGCTTAATGATAAAGATATGGCTATGGAAATGGGAAAGAATGCGAGAGAAATGGCGAAGATTAAATTTGGAAAGAAACAGTTCAATTTGGGCTGGAATGATTTCCTTGATAATTTGGAATACTACAGGAGAGCCTAATGCGTAACCGTTTACAAATTGGAAGAGCTTCTATAGAGTATTATGAAAAAGATTCTACCTCTGAAAGAATTATAGAGATAGGACTTGGCTTATACTTTAGGAATCAATTATTAAATAATGAGGGTGCATTTCTTGAGGTTGGTGCTGTTTTACCTTCGCATATGAAGGTGGAACACGATGTTCTTGATTTATTTGACCCATATGAGAAATGTATTCGTGAAGATGCAACTACATATGATTATACCGGAAGAAATGTTTTAGCTATTTCAACCATAGAACACATTGGACGTGACGACTATAAGAAAGATGGTTTCAGTCAAACCCTTAATCCGGAAAATGCTTCAGCTTGTTTGGAAAAAATTATAAAAGAAGCAAATAAGTATCTAATTACTATTCCAATTGGATATAATACTTATTTGGATAACTACATAGCTAACATGAACACTACAGCTATTTGGTTAGCCAGAGATGCAAACAATGAATGGTTTGAATATCCAGCAGGACATGCCGTAAAATTGACCTATGGCAAGCCTTTTGATTTTGCCAATGGTTTGATTGTTCTTACAAATATGGAAGAATTTTTTTCCAAAAGCAAATTAAATATTGAAGAATTAATTTCTCACAAACCTGAAACAGGAAGAAACAATTCTTTCAAAATAGCTTTAATGACCCTGTATAATAATTATGGTTTTAATCCAGTCAATATTGTAGAAACTGGAACGATTCGTAATTTAGCGGAGTCAGCCAGGATGAGTGATGGTTGGGGAACGGTGAACTGGCAATATTGGGCTGATGAAACAAATTCTAAAGTATGGACATGTGACATCGACCCAGAAGCCATTGATAACTGTAAGAAAGTCACAAAGAATGATAAGCATATAACTTACATAGTAGATGACTCAGTTAATTTCTTACAGAATTTTAGTGAACAGATTCACTTATTGTATTTAGATAGTTTTGATACCGGAACTCCCGAACAAATCATTGGCGCTTGTAATCATCAATTAAAAGAAGCTCAAGCCGCGATAAATAAGCTTGGTCCCAAATCTCTGATTTTACTTGACGATATTCATGGAAGTTTTCCAGATTTCAGAGGTGGTAAGGGAGAATTAAGTATAAAATACCTAACAAACAATGGTTGGAAAATAACCAATTATGATGGAGAGGCCAAACAGGTATTATTGGAGAGAATATGAAGATAGCGGTTCTGTATAGAGCCCCAATGCGTCCCGATGCCGAATCTGTACGCAACACAATTCAATATTTCAGGGACAATAACTTGAAAGACTTGGATTGTGATGAGTTTGTTTTTACATGGAGCGGTGAGGAATGTGAGAAATTTAAGAAGAACTATGACCTCAAGGTTATAGAATATCAAAAACCACAGCTTGATTATATAAAAAATCTTATATCAATAGATAGACTTGGAAATGAATGTCCAGTTGAAAGACCATTTTGGCAATATTACATGCAGAAAGAAGCTACCCAGTTTTTGTATGAACAGAACAAATACGATTTCGTAATCATGACCCGTGGCGATATTAATGTCATATCTCATCCAAGAATTTCTGCATGGTTTGCACAAAATAAATATTCAACATTTATATCAACGTGCGGTACATTTCACACAGACATGATTGGTGTTAGCGACCCCAAGACAATGAGAGACGCTTGGGATTTTGGAACTTACGAACATTTAAATGAATTGTTTCGAAATGCATACAGAGGTGAAGACCCTCTCTGTACGATGTTGAAAGAGAAAAACATAGAAATAAATAGTGTGAGTCATCCCACTAATTGTGGTGGCTTGTTTACGTTTGAAGCCAATCCGAATAGAAGAATTAACAATCCTGTCAGGGGGAATTAGAAATGAAAACAGCTATTGTAACTGGAAGTCTTGGACTTGTAGGTTCTGAATCGGTAAAATTTTTAACAAAGAAAGGTTTTAATGTCATAGGAATAGACAATGACATGAGAAAGTATTTCTTTGGTTCTGAAGCCTCCACGGCTTGGAATAAAGAGGTTTTAGAAAAAGAATGTGGCGATAAATATAGTCATCACGAAATCGATATTAGAAATGCCGCTATGTTGAATCATGTATTTTCAATGTTCGGAGATAATATTGAATTAGTTGTTCACACAGCCGCTCAGCCTTCACATGATTGGGCCGCTAAGGAACCTTTGACAGACTTCAGTATCAATGCTGTTGGAACGCTTAACATGTTGGAAGCAACTAGAAATTATTGTCCAAATGCTGTTTTTATTTTTACTAGCACTAATAAGGTTTATGGTGATGCTCCTAATAGATTACCTTTGGTGGAACTTGAAAAGAGATACGAACTAGACCAAATGATTCCATATGATGGTGAAATTATAACAGACAGGACTTTTGTGGTGAAAGAAGCTATTCCTGCGGGGATAACATGGAAGGGTGTTTCTGAAAGTTTTAGTATTGACAATTGTCTACACAGCGTATTTGGAGCTTCCAAAGTTGCCGCTGATGTTATGGTGCAGGAATACGGAAGGTATTTCAAAATGAAGACTGGAATCTTTCGTTGTGGATGTCTTACTGGCCCAGCGCATTCAGGAACCGAGCTACATGGATTCCTTTCATATCTAATGAAATGTACTATGACCAAAACTCCTTATAAGATTTTTGGTTATAAGGGAAAGCAAGTTCGTTCAAACATTCACAGCCATGATTTATTGAATGCCTTCTATGAGTTTTATTTGAATCCGAAGCAAGGCGAAGTTTATAATATTGATGGTGGCCGTCAAGTAAACTGCTCTATGTTGGAAGCTATAGAAATTTGTGAGGAGATTACCGGAAACAAATTAGAATATACCTATATTGATGAAGCTAGAATTGGGGACCACCAATGGTATATTACTGATAACAGTAAATTTAAAAAAGATTTCCCAAATTGGAAAGTCGAATATGACATTGAAAAAATACTTAAGGAAATCCATGATGGCAATGTGAAGAGGTGGAATGTATGAAAACTTTTCTTGTAACAGGTGCCGCTGGATTTATTGGAAGCAATATGGCTGAACGTTTGTTGAAAGAGGGTCATAATGTAATTGGTATAGATAATTGCTCTACTGGTTTAGAAATGAATGTACCAAACAATAAAAGAATGAAGTTCTATAAATTTGATTTAACCAATTATGCCGCTTTAGATTTGGTGTTTCAAGAAAACCACATAGATGTTGTGATGCATTTCGCTGGAAATGCTAGTATCGTAAATGCTATGACAAATCCAACAGGTGATGTTCAAAACAACATCGTGACTACTATGAATGTGGCAAACGCATGTATCGCCCATAAAGTCACTAGAATGCTTCATGCAAGCACGATGGTAGTTTATGGAGCCGATAATGTAGGACGAAAAGAAACAGACCCATGTGTTCCTACTTCAACTTATGGTTTAACCAAATATGCTGGTGAAAGATACGCATTGAATTGTGGGGCAAGAACTGATTTGGGATTTGAATTCAACGTTACTGCATTCAGGATGTTTAACGTGTATGGTCCCAAACAGGATTTGGAAAATCCATATCAGGGTGTTGTAGCTATATTTATGGGGCACATGCGTTCCAAAAGAGACATTATTATACACGGAAATGGAGAACAAACCAGGGATTTCATTTACATTGATGATGTTTTGGAAGCTTGGATTAAATCCATTGACAACAAAAAGACCTATGGCGAAGTTTTCAATTTAGGTTCTGGCACAGATTTGTCCATTAAATACATATTGGATAATGTCATGAAGAAGATGGCTACCAATTCAATTTATCAAATTTCCGTTATTAGACAGCCAGAACGTCAAGGCGATATCAAACGTTGTGTTTCGGATTCTAATAAACTTCAAAAAGCTATTAAGTGGAAGCCTAAGATTGAATTTGAAGAGGGTCTTGATAAATTTGTGAATTATGTAAGAGGTAAATAATGGAGACACTAGGTTCACTTGTGGATAAATTTTCAATCACAAAGTTGCGGCTCAATGCAATGCGCGATAAGAATGTTGAAGAGACAAAAATAAATTTGGTAAACCAACAGGCTGAAAATTTAAAAACTGAAATTGATTCCTTTTTGGTACATGCTATCAATGGTGAGGTTCAAATAGAAGAGCCTAAATTTAAATTTTACAAAAACGAAAACGCATCTGGAGAGAAGCACATAAATTTGTCTTCTTCCATTGAAAGGCTCTTTGAAGCAAATCATACACTTTGGAATCTTGAAGATAAACGCAGAGACCCGAGCTACAGTGATAAACAAATAAGGGAAATTTGTGACGATGTTGCCAAGTACAATCGTATCCGTAATGACATGATAGATGAGATAAACGCAAATTTGTCTGGTATGATACGAAAGTAAATTCGGAAAGTACTTGATTTTATTGAACAAATTATATATAATAACTGTGATGAATACAAATACAGAATTAAATTCCGAACAATTAGTTCAACCCATAGAACTTTCATTCTCATCGATTGAAACTTTCAATCAATGTCCGCGAAAGTATTACTACAATTATATACTTAAGCTTCCCAAGAAAGAGCGTCCGTGGCTCGTCTTGGGAACTTTTGTTCATTTAAGTTTAGAGAAATTTCATAAGTATATTTTGTATTTCCGCAGAAAGAATCGTGAACTTCCATTTTCACACGCCGAATTGATGAAGAGAGCATACCTTTCCGCCTCAAGAGTTTACGACAGAAAGCAAGCCAACAATCCTGAAGGCAATCTCACTGACAAACAAAGAGTTCAAGCTAAAGAAATTTTGAAATATCATTTAGACAAGATTAAAGTTAGTTATCCTGACGTTCAATATGTTGAAGTTGGATTTAGACTTAAGATTGGTGATTATATAATCCGTGGATTTATTGACCGTGTTGATAGAATTGGTGAAAACATTTACGAAGTTGTTGACTATAAAACTTCAAGCCAAAAATACAAGGTTGACAAGAACAATCAATTGGGAATTTATGGATATGCACTCAGAAAAATGCTTGGTGAACATATAAAAATTCACAAGAAGCTTGATTTTATTAAATTATATAAAGAAGAAATTGGAACTTATAAGTCAACTGAAGATGATAAGATTGAACAGTTTGTTATTGAAAGCGGCGAAAAGATTAGAAATGCAAGAGAGAAGCTTAAAACGGAAGAGGAATGGACTCCCATCGATAATCAATTCTGTCATTTTTGTGATTTCAAAGACAGATGTTACGCTCAACGAGAGATACTATTCTAATGAAAAAAAATATTACGTTGTCAAATGGAAAGACAATAGTTTTTGATTCAGTAACTTCCGAAGGTTACGATGAGATTCTTACTTTCTATGAAAGTAAACTCAACACCCTGGTTGGAAACTTCCGCGTTCCATTCCACGATAGCGATGATTTAAAGCAAATCTGTCGCATGAAACTGTTAGAAGCTCTCAAGACTTTTAATCCAAAAAAGAACGTGGGATTCTCCACTTATCTTTATACCATCCTTAATAGAAAAATGTTCCAAACAACTGTTAAATATAAGACTAAGAAGCATAGTGGATACATTGAGAATGACAATTACGTAAACATGAATCACAGTTATGATAAATTAAGCAACGGACAATATCTTCAAACCGGAAAAGATAGATGTCCTATCAACAAAAAAGTCATTACTCCAACGATGTGTTATAACTGTCCTCACCATATCAAATACAAGAGTAAGACAATAGAAAAAGGTAACGAACAGGGTGAGACTAAGAAATTTACTTTATGCTCATATTATAAAGAAGTCATGAGTAAACGTGGTGGTCCAACAAAATCTTTGGACGCTTTCAATGCTCAAGATACAAATTTGTTATCTTTTATAATTTGCAATAAACAAAAAAAGACTTTTGAAGATGATGAGTTTAAGATGCAATTCAGTATTCTTAAATCCCATTTGTCACCAGAGTATTTTGAGATTTTAGAGATGGTTCTCGATGGTTACAATAAGTCTGAAATTATTGAAAAGTTGAAATTAACAAATTTAAAGTTCAATAGAATTCTTGACAAGATATCGAAACATAGAAAAGTCAAAGAATTACTATTAGAGAATTGATATAAAATCTTATATTTACGTATACACTACTAGTTTTAAAGACGCGCACAGGAGAATAAAAATATGTTATTCGATGAAGCAAAGAAAAAATCAATAGAGTTTTTTGGTGGTGACGAACTTGCCGCAGATACATATCTTAAGAAGTATTCCATAACAAAGGGTACTGGAGAATTCGATACAGAGGGAAAGGAAATACAAAAGTATTTAGAGCCAACTCCAGAATATATGTGGAGAAGAATGGCTAAGGCTGGAGCCGCAGTAGAAAAAGAGAGTGAAAGGCAGAAGTGGGAAAAAGAATTCACTAGAGTTTTTGAGGGATTTAAGGCGGTTCCCCAGGGTTCTATCATGTTTGCTTTGGGGAATCCTTATCAGAAGTCTTCGTGTTCTAATTGTTTCGTATTTGAAGTTAATGATTCACTCGATGGCGAAGGTTCAATTTTTAGAACAGCAGAAGAAATGGCTAGAACATACTCATATCGCGGTGGGTGTGGACTAGATATTTCCCCTCTTCGTCCAACCAATGCGGAAGTTAATAATGCCGCTAAATCCACTTCCGGAGCCGCAAGCTGGATGGAATTCTATTCTTTTGTTACTAGGATGATTGGTATTAATGGAAGACGCGGAGCTTTGATGTTGACAATGGGAATAGACCATCCAGATATTGAATTGTTCACAAAGTCAAAACATGACCTGACCAAGGTTACTGGCGCTAATATATCTATCCGCATTACCGATGATTTCATGAAAGCAGTTGAAGCTGACAAGAAATGGGTGGCGAGTTTTAGCTGGACATCTTCCAAATCAAACAAAAAAGAAACTGTTTCTAGAGAATGGAAGGCCAGAGATTTGTGGAAGATTATTGTTGATTCTGCTACCAATTATGCCGAACCAGGATTATTATTTTGGGATAACATCATCAAGAATTCTCCAGCCGATTGCTACGCTGATTTAGGATTCAAGACAATTTGTACAAATCCATGTTCAGAACTTCCTTTGTCAAGATACGATTCTTGCACATTGCTTTCAATGAATTTAGCTAAGTATACAAGAAATGACTTTAAGGATGATTCATTCTTTGATGAGAAGTCGTTCTTTGACGATACTTATGTTGCCACACGTTTCCTTGATAACGTAAAGACCATCGATTCTGAATTGGTCCCACTCCCACAACAGAGAGAAATCTCTAAAAAGGGAAGAAGAATTGGAATGGGAATTCACGGTTTGGCCGACGCTATGGCTAATTTGAGAATTAAGTATGATTCAGCAGAAGGCGTTAAGTTTATTAATGAATTGTTTGAGAAATATACAAAAGCAGTTTATGCCGCTTCGGTTGAATTGGCTAAAGAAAAGGGCGCTTTCCCAATCTTTGATGCTAAAAGAGAAAAAGGAAATGCTTTCCTTGAGAGAATTGGTTATGCTGGTGTTCCCCGTAGAAATATTGCTTGTATGACTTTGGCTCCAACCGGAACTGTTTCCTTGATTTCTCAGACGAGTTCTGGAATTGAACCAGTTTTCCGTAATTCATATAAGAGACGTGTAAAGGTCGTTCACAACATGACCGTAAAACCCGAAGATGAAAAGAGAGTATTTGTAGATTCTATGGGTGAAAGATGGCTCGAATATGAGGTGTTCCACCAAAACGTTGAGAAGTATTTGAAGTCAGTCAACAAAGAAACTGGTGATGAACTTCCAAAATATTTCGTTACTTCGGACCAGATTGATTGGGAAAAGCGCGTAGATATTCAAGCCGCGATTACTCATTGGCTTGACCATTCTTGCTCTTCAACAGTAAATCTTCCAAAGGGCACTACGTCAGAGACGGTTGGAAATATTTACATGAAGGCTTGGAAATCTGGTTGCAAGGGCATGACAGTTTATGTGGATGGTTGCCGTGACGGAGTTCTTATCACTGATGAAGGTGAAAAAAGACGAGTCGGTGATAGAGGTTCGAATTACGATGCCATCAAGCGCCCTAACAAGATTCCTTGCGATATTTTCCAAATCAAGGCGGACGGTGAAAACTGGACGGTATTAGTTGGATTGGTTGATGGAAAGCCTTATGAAATTTTCTGTGGAAAGCCAAAGAAGGTAGAACTTGGCAAAACAGAAAAGGGATATATTGAGAAGGAAAGCAAGGGAAAGTATTCTCTTCACATTGGAGAAGATACAATTCTCAAGGACATTTCAGACATATTCAGTGACACCCAAGGTGCTATCACTAGACTAATCAGCACATCGTTAAGACATGGAGTTAATATCCAGTTCATCGTTCAACAGCTTGAGAAGTCTGATGGTTCAATTGTTTCTTTCAACAAGGCTATCACACGAGTTTTGAAAAAATATATTGCTGATGGAGTTAAGGAAAAGGGTGTCAAGTGCAAGGAATGTGGACAGGAAACAATTATTAGAGAAGAAGGTTGCGTTAAGTGCAGTTCGTGCGGCTGGACTAAGTGCAACTAAGGAGTTTATATGAGCAACAATTCTACCACACAATCAGTTCAAATAGTTAGACAAGCTCCTAAGAATATTGCTTTTACATATGAAGAACTAGAGCAGAAGTGTATCAAGGTAATGGAAGGTCATGGACACATTGCCGAGAACATAGACTATTGGGACTTCATTGATAAAAACAAGTGGGCGTTATCTACCGTGCTTGGTGATAAGACAAAGATTTTGCACGGAAGCTTTGCCGCTCCACACAATTGTCTTTATCATGCTTATCTATGTAAAAGTTGTAAAGGAATTTTTCAAGTTCCGTTTGAAGTCACTAAATGTATGTTTTGTGACCATACAGAACTTGAGAAGGAAAGAAAGAGAACGAGAGTAAGGGACATGAAGAATGGAAGAATGGGATTGACCGAAGGTGTAAATCCAGAACTTTATGCTATGGCTGTTAAAGATATTCAGGAACACGAAGCCGCTCCAACTGAACCGGAAGTCGATTTGGATTGGGATTGGTTAGAAAGTCAAGTTTGATGTTATACACTTTGGGAAATAAAAAAGTATACGATAAGTATATTGAAATGGACTCAGAAGCCGCTAAAGCAGTTGGTGGTTCTGTTTGGAAGACTAAGAAAGATATTGAAAAATATTTAGAAAAGTTTCCCAATCCTGGTTTTGATGTTTACGGCGTGAAGGCCAATTGGGAAAGAGATACTAAATTTGATTCTATACATGGAACTTCTGTAAATTGGAATGAACTAACTAAAAAAGCAAAACTAATTAAACTAAGGAGTAACAAATGAGTGAAAAATATTATTCAGTGGTAACAGGTAAGGACAATTTCTTGGCTAACATCTTAAATGATGAAACAGCCTTGACATTGGGAACAGATGCGTCTGGAAACGAATACGTGCAATCAATTAACGCCCCTCAGTTGGTGTTGACAAAGATTGCAATGCTCTTGCCAAATGGACAGAAGGTAGGAATTCTTCCATTTAAGGAATTGGCGTTTGGTGCTGAATATGTAACCGTTCCAGCTTCGGCTGTTGCGGAAATTTATTTAGTTAATGACAACATGGCTACACAAATTAGAGCCGCGTTGGGTGGAATTGCATTAGCAAAATAATAAACAAATGATTGAAAAAATAAACAAATAAGGATATAATAATTTCATGAGACAAATTGACCAAGCTAAGGTTGTCTGCGAATTTTGCAACAACCCAACAGAATTTATTAATAGCAGACAGGTAACGTTGAGGATAGACAAGACCAACGCTTATCAAAATTTGTTTGCTATTATTTGCAACAAATGTGATGAATCTGGAAAGAAGAAGACCGTTAATGGTCAATTCATAAAGATAATAAATAACAAAAATAAATTGAAGAACGAAGAAAGCCTCTTTGATGAGGACGAGGGAGATTAAGATGCCAGAAAAACCAGAAACAAATTTAACAGAAGCAATTGCTATTAGGCATGAAGATATTGTAATAACCATATCGGCTGAAAAAAATGGAGTCTTACAGGGCAGAACGGATGAACAAATCCTAAAGTTCTGTGCTGATTTGCTTTTGCAATCAACCGACGAAGGTTCTTTAGAGAACCAGTTAGATATCATTACCTCTATTCAAGAGACTTTGGAAGAGAGTTTTGGTTTCAACAAATTGGATGCAACAAACTTCATGACCGAATGGCGTCACAGACTTTACAGAAAGCAAATTGGAGACCAGAATCCTCCAACAGAAGAATTTAGAATTCTTCGCCCGCTTCCAGTTGAGCCAAGTAGTGATGCGGAACAACCAGAACAGACTGGAACTCCTGGTGTAGTTTTAGATAGAGGAATGGTTACTATAAGTATTCCACTCACTAATGCCAGCATTGAGAAGCCAGAGGATAAGGAACCAAATTCTTTTTCATTGATTGACAGAGAGAAAAAGTAATGAAAGTTTATGTCCTCACAAGAAATCTCGGAAATAAGATTGCTGGAATTTATTCTAGCAAAGAAATAGCTGAGAGAATGCAAACTAAATTCATGGAAATGAATGCTAATGAAAGTTCGAGCTTCGTATTTGCATACAGTATTTCAGAACACAAGATGTTTGGCGAAGAAATTTTTGATGTAAAAAATATAAACGCAAATGTTGTAAATGCGATACGAAATTTCGACTGAGCTTTCTATAAGACATTGCTGGTTGGGATTGTATTGGGAAACATGGCCTGAACCATTTAGAAGAGACATTTGGATAACTCCGTGTCTGTTCTTCTGTATACACATAACTGTTACTTAGAGTGAAAAATGTATGATGTTTGCATTGTCGGTGCTGGTCCAGGTGGAATTTTTACAGCACTTGAATTACTTGAGAAGAATCCAAAACTTAAAATTGTGATGTTAGATAAGGGTAAGCCTGTATCTGAACGCAGTCATACTGGTATTGACCTTACTCAGGGATTTGGTGGTTGCGGTAGTTGGTCGGACGGCAAACTTTGCATGTCTATGGATGCTGGCTATGGCGGAAATCTCCAAGAATATATTAATGATTTGAACTTGTTTGCATCCATCATGAAGAAGGTGGATGATACACACATGAAGTTCTCTGACAAAAAAGACATTAAGGTTTATGGCGATGATGAATCTGTCGTAGAACCAATTAAAATACGAGCCGCTAAGGATGGTATGACCCTTCTTTCGGCTCGTATTCGTCACTTGGGAACAGAGAACAACGAACAAATCATGAAGAACATCTATGATTTCTTGAAAGATAAGATTGAAATTAGGTTCGGTGTTGAAGTTGTTGGATTTGGTGTTGAACAAGAACCAACATATGATTGGTTCAGAACCAAGTGTAAATCCTCTGATGGAAAAGAGTTTGAGATAGAATCTAAATATCTAATTCTGATGCCTGGACGTTCTGGTAATCGTTGGTTTGGCGCTCAGGCCAAAGAACATGGTTTGAAAATTCGCAACAATCAGATTGATATTGGTGTTCGCGTAGAATTTCCAGAATGGATTGGAAGAGAAATTGGCTCAATTCTTTACGAACCAAAGCTTGTTATAAGAACTCAGAAGACAGATTTGAAGGCCAGAACCTTCTGTTGGAACAATGGCGGTCACGTAGTCGCGGAATCTGTTACTGATAAAGGCATTGATTATCTTACAGTGAACGGTCATTCTTTCAATGACGCCGACAAAAAGACTGCGAATAGCAATTTTGCATTGTTGGTCTCTGCGGAGTTCACTGAACCTTTCAATGACCCGATTGCCTATGGACGTTCCGTTGCTCAGATTTGTAATCTGATGGGCGGCGGCAAAGCAATTGTTCAACGTTTGAAGGATGCAAAGCTTGGACGCAGAAGCACTCCTAAACGTATGAATGAAATGAATTTACAGCCAACACTTAAAGACGCCGTTCCAGGTGACTTGAGTTTTGCATTCCCAGCTAAGCAATGGAACACTATAATGGAAGCTTTGGAAACACTTGACAAACTTTTCCCAGGCATGAACGGTGATGACACAATCATGTATGGTCCAGAAATTAAATGGTATAGTGCCAGAGCTGAATTGTCACCAAAACTTGAATCTTCCATTCCGAATCTTTTCTGTGGTGGCGATGGATGCGGAATTAGCCGTGGCATTGTCCAAGCCGCTATGTGTGGAATAATAATTGGTCAAGAAGTTGCGTCGAGGACATAATGATTGGTAAATCACTAGTTTGTATAAAGGAAATGTGGTATGGTGATGGATTTGTCCAAGCCATACCTGTTGGTAAGATTTTTAATATAGTGCGAGAGTTAGAGGGATTCGAAGGATTGGTAACAATAATTGAAGACCCCACGACCCTTCTAATGATGAAAATAAATAACATGGATTATGATGAATCCGAGTCAACAGTAAAATATTTTAAAAAAATATAAAAGGATTAAAATGATTAACGATTCGGACAGATTTAAATGGATGTCTAAGAATGTGTTGGGAATGGGATATGATAAAGACAGCTACTATTGGATTTGTTGGTTCGATAATAAGCAAAAAACAAGACGAACATCCACTGGTTCTTCTTTTCGAATAGCAGTTAATGAGGCCATTAAGATAATGTCCAGCGAAAAGGAACAAAATGATTAGAGCAGGTGATATATTATCAACAAAGACCACTAGGGTAAATGGATTCCCCGCTGGCACGAGATTTGTTGCTCTCAGAGACGAACACGATGGAATAGTTCCAGTGAACGGTGGAGACTTTTTGACTACCAATTTTGAGGTAGTGAAGAAGAGTTTCGCAGAGCGTATTATGTATTTGATAATGGGAGACTAATATGAAATTATATAAAGTTAATCTCGGACATATTGGATACTTCAACGTATATGTTGGTGGTGAAAAATATATTTCAATTCACAGAACCAACAGTGACCGTGGATTTATCAATGGCATGAAATTAACTTTCAGCGCCATTATCAATCCAAGAAAGCACAAGTAATGCTTGAGAGTGTAGAATGAGTTACACTGCATATAAAATTACCGATGATATAATAGAGTTGTCAAAAATTAGACATGCCAAGGAAGGTGTGTTTAATGGGACAAGAAAAGGAAATGGTGCTGGAAATATAATCGGCATAATTGGAGAATTTGTTGTAGCCAAATATTTCCCTGACTTCAAATTGAATGTAGAAGTTTCATATGTGCATGATGGAATGATTGGAAATGTTCCATGTGATATAAAATCCAAGACAAGAGAACAAACACCAGCAGAAAACTATGAGGGAAGTGTTCCTTCGGCACAAATAAGTAATCAAGAAGGAATTTACATATTTGTCCAATTGGTTGGGTTTAAGTTTGATAACTCAGCCCTGAGTTTGGCTAATGAAAATTCTTTTGAAATGTTCCGTGGTAAAGATTGTTACATATTGGGATACATAGGGAAAAAAGAATTTTGGGAACATAAAGAAACAGTGGTAAGGAAGAAGGGTGAGAAGATGCCCTTAAGTAATGGAAAATTCTACATTTGTAAAGATAATGACCATTTCTTAGAATATAAATATTTGTACCCAATGTCTGAATTAAACTCAAACTCAGGAAACAAAATGGCAACTGGAAATGAAACTGGAATCGAAATCAGCTACATGAAGAGATTCAACCTTGGAAACTATCAGCACAAGGAATACTCTGTCAAGTTGAATGGAACCGAAGCTCAGATTGAACAGCAATTCAACGAGCGTAAGGAGAGACTTAAGGGGTATCTTGAGCAGATGGAAGGCATTGTTGATTTAGCTCACGAAGCCAACATCCTTAAGGCTCGTGCCGAGAGAGAAAACCTTCTCAAGCAAGCCGCTGATGAAGAAAGACGCGCATTGTTAGAAGCAACCTCCGACAAGAAATTGGACAAGGTTAGCTAATGGATTGGGATGAATTTTTCTTTAATCTTATCTATGAAATAGCTAAAAAGTCTAAAGACCCGAATACAAAAGTTGGAACTGTAATTGTTGGTCCCAATAATGAAGTGAGGTCAATAGGATTCAATGGTTTTCCTAGAAAGATTAAAGATAATCCCGTTGAAGTCCCTGAAAGGTATGAACGTCCAGATAAGTATTTATGGATAGAACATGCCGAAAGAAATGCGATATACAACGCGGCTAGAATGGGAACCGCGCTTGAGGGATGTAGGATATATTTAGAATACTATCCTTGTTCGAATTGTTGCAGGGGACTAATACAATCTGGTATCAATGAAATTGTGATTGATGGCAGAGGGTTCGCCAAACGCGAAGAATATTGGAATCAACGTTGGAAAGATGACGTAACGATTTCTAAGAAGATGATTACGGAAGCTGAATTGAAGATAAGATTTTACAAGCCGGAATAGGTGAATGATGACGAAATCAAGCTACGTAGATAATTTATCAAGACCGCGTTTGAATGAGGACACTCATTCTAGAATTAATATTATTATGGTTATTGATATATTTTCGTCTATTAACATAGCTAAATATTTCGGCCAGCAAAAACCTCCAATCAAGATTGAAGAAAATATTTATAAAAATTCAAAGAAGAATTCGAACTGTAAGAATATCAATTGTTCTTCTTTGAACGAACTTGTCATGTTGAAAGAACTTAATAGGGACGATAAGCTTTTCGACAAAATTCATATGGGAATCTTACAGGACAAGACTGTTATCATAGATAATGGTCATATTACTAATTTGTTGTATATTAGATTGTCAAACAAGAAAATGTATAAGTCTTACATGCGAGAATTTAAACATAGAAAACACACTGGAAATTATATTGCTTTTGTGATTAAGAATGGAAGACAACCAAAGAATGATTTTGAAAACAAATTACTTAAGGAATTGAAGCTCGTTTTAAAGCAGGCTCAGGTCGAAATACAAATTTTTGACCGAAATAAGTTCAGAACCCCTACCTTACTAAAAAAGGAAATAAGGGACAAAATCTTATATTACTTTAATAAGGTAGAAGATACAACTGCTACGAGCCGTTAAACTCTGTTACGAAGGTTAACCATGTCAAACTATGTTTCGTTACACGTCCACAGCGATTACTCATTCAAAGATTCAATCGCAAAAATTTCTGACCTTACTGCCAAAGCGCGAAGCCTTGGAATGCCAGGATTAGCTTTAACCGACCACGGAAACATCTGCGGTTGGTTAAAATTTTATGATTCCTGTGTGAACAATAAGGATGGAAAATCCCTTCCTAAAGAGCAAGTCCTCAAGCCAATCTTTGGCATAGAAGCATACATCTGCGATGATGCTCTCTTACCTTCCACAATTGACAAAAGAATAGAAGACCTTGAAGTTCACCTGGACAATTCTCTTGGTGATTTATTTGAGTATGCCGAAGACCCTGAAGCTTTCGAAAAACAGGTTGGAGCATTTACGTTAGAAAATTCCTTGGACGATAACATGCTTAATGCCAAGGCTAAGATTGAATTTTTGAAGAGTTATAAAACTAAAGTAAAAAAATCGAACCATCTTATATTACTGGCTAAGAATCGTAAGGGCTATGATAACATCATCAAGCTTAGTTCTTACGGATATCAAAAGGGGTTATTCTATAAGCCCCGTATTGATATGAAGATTCTTGAACAGTATAAAGATGGTTTAATTGTTTTATCAGCCTGTCTTGGTGGACAGATTTCTAGTGCCATTCTCAAGGGAGAAATGGAAAAGGCTGAAGATTTTGTTAAGGAATATAAGCGTATTTTTGGTGAAGATTTCTATCTCGAATTACAATTACACGAAATTCCAGAACAAAAAGTTGTAAACGAAAAACTCATTGAATTGATGAAGAAATACAAGATTCAGCCAGTTATTACTCAAGATGTTCATTATGTTGAAAAGGAAGACCTTGAGTTGCACGAAATTGTTATCAAGTCAGGAAAGCATCAAACTGATGCGGAAGAAGAAGAAGGCGAGAATCCAATTAAGGAAGTTGAAGTTGTAAAGGATGATGCTGAAGATTCCGATGGATATTTCTATAGTGCCAGAGGACTTTATTTCAAATCTTACGACGAATTAGTGGAATCCTGGAAAAAAGAACATCCTTACATTCCAGAAATTATTTTTAACAAAGCTATCACAAATACGATGGCGGTATTTAATAAGGTTGAAAAATTCCCAGTAAGAAGTGAAAAGCCATTACTTCCAAATTACGACACTGGTGGATTAACAGCTAGAGATTTCATACTTAAGCTCATCAAAGCTGGGGCAAAAGAAAAACTTTCCGTAAAGCTTGGTGACAATAAAGAATTGAAAGCAAAGTATGAAAATAGAATGATTGAGGAACTTAACACTATTTGTGACTTGAACTTCGAACAATATTTCTTAATTGAATGGGATATCATGAATTGGTGTAAAGAAAACGATATCATGACAGGTCCAGGACGAGGTTCAGCCGCAGGAAGTTTGATTGCATACTTGCTAGGAATTACGCACCTTGACCCAATTGAACATGATTTATTGTTCTCAAGATTCATTAACAAAAGTCGAAGCGGTGCAAAATATAAGTTGGAATTAGATGAAATTCCAGTGGAGAAGATTTAATTATGTCACTACAACAGCTAAAAGATAAGTGCGAGAACAGGATGCATGAACTTAATTTATACAGCAATAGTGTGTATAAGTTACGTTATGAGAAGGAAATCAAAGCCATTGAAGCTCAAGGCATGGTTCCCTATTTCTTGTCGTGTGCTGAAAAAGCCAAGACTGGAACGAGAGTTAAGAATACAAATCATCTTTTAGTTTCATTTCTTATTCAAATCACAGATGAAGACCCGATTGAGAACAAGAAAGACATGATAACCACGAAGTATGCGGAATTCCCAGATATAGATTCTGACTTCGAAGATTCTAAAAGAGATTTGGTAAAAGATTATTTGATTGACAAGTATGGAAGAGACAATGTTGCCACCATCATTGCTTTCAACAAAGCCAAAGCAAAAAATACGATTAAAGATGTTTGCCGAGTCAAAAACATACCCTATGAAGATGTGAATGTTATAACAAAGTTCTTCAAGTCCGGTCCTGATGAAGATACTATTGAGAAGGCTTACAACACATATCCAGAAGTCAAAGCTTTCTTTGACAAATATTCCTACATGCAATTATATAAACTTTGCACGAGACTTGAAGGAAATGTAAGACAGCCAAGCAAACATGCCTCTGGATTCGTAGTTTCTCCAGTTCCTTTGACCGATGTTGTCGGACTGATGACGCTTAAGGGAACCACAATCACAGCCTGGGAAGAAGGAATTGAGACTAAGGAATTGAGCAAGGTTGGATTGGTGAAGTTCGATTTGTTGGGACTTAGAACAATCACCGTTATTGCTGACACTTTACGTTATATTAAGGAAAAATTAGGATTAGATATCAATCCTCTACAACTTGATTTGAATGATGTAAACGTATTGAAGCAATTCTATGAAGCCCATTCAGTCGGTATCTTCCAGTTTGAAAAAGAAGAATTACGTCATTTAATGAAGAGAATAAAAATTTCAAACTTCTCCGATATCTCGGCCATTAACGCTTTGAATCGTCCAGGTCCATTGGATACTGGTATGGATGAAATTTTCTGGAAAGTCAAGAATGGTTTGATTCCTGAAAAATATCTTCATGAAAAGCTCGAACCAATCCTTAAAGAAACCTATACAGTTATTTTGTATCAGGAACAAATCATTAAGGTTGCTGAAGCTTTGGCTGGATACGACACTGACGAAGCTGATACTTTGCGCCGTATTATCACCAAAGATGCTCAGGCTGGTCGTTCAAAAGGAATTAATCCTCTTGAGAAACTTGAGAAAGAGTTCATTCAGCGTTGCATAAACTGCGGCGTTACCGGAAGAGTAAATACCAAGCGAGATATTTATGATGATGTTGAAATTCCAAGCACTGCCCAGGACGTAAAGATTCTTGAAGAGAAACATGACAAGAACAACATCTACTTCAAAACTATTTCTTGTAATGTTGAAATTGCCGATGAACTTTTTTATCAGATTAAATCATTTGCCAATTATGGATTTAATAAATGTTTGATTGGTTCAACAAAAGTTAGATTTAAAAACTATAAGACTATAAAAATCGAGACTTTATTCAAGAATAAGGCTCAGTTGCTTCCTGTTGTTCCTGATTTGATGAGCGTAAATCCAGAAGGAACAGAAGTAAACAGCAATAAGATTATTGATGTGATTGAACAAGGTGAACAGGATGTTTATCTTCTTACAACCGTAAGCAGAAAGAAAGTCATTGCAACTGCCAATCACAAAATCAGAACCAATAATGGCTGGAAAGAACTTGGAAACATTGGAGTCAACGACAAGATTCTTATATTAAAGAATGACAAATTGCATTGGGATAATATTCTTACCATAGCCTATAAGGGTAAGAAGATGACATATGATATAAGTTTGCAAGACCAAACGCATCCATATTTCTTTGCAAACAACATTGTTGTCCACAATTCACACTCGTCGGCTTATGCTTTCTTGGCTTACATCAGCATGTATTTAAAAGTATATTATCCGAAAGAGTTCATGTGCAAATTGTTGACTCACACTGAAAATAGCGTGGACAAGAAAACTGGCATCAATGATTTCATTAATTATGTTGAGGAAACCAGACGCCTTGGAATCAAACTTCTTCCTCCAAGCGTGAACAGGAGTGATAAAGAATTTACAATCGAAGGTGATGATATCCGTTCAGGATTTATTTTCCTCAAAGGTGTAGCGGAGAGGTCAATCAAGAGCATCGTCAAGGGAAGACCATATAAGAATTTGAATGATTTCCTTGCAAGAATTGATGGACGGGCAGTAAACAAGACCGTATTTCACGCTTTGGTAAATTCCGGATGTATGGACTGTTTCCTTCCTGAGGGTTCGGCAATCACGGAAAGATATGCTTTGCTTCAACAATTCAATAAGTTTAGAAAGAATAAAGAATTTGCTGACATGATGACTATGGAACAGACAATCGCCAAGGAAGCTGTTGTCTGTGGTGGGGAGATATTTAATTCACAGTTCGCTATCTATGATATAAAGAAAATGAATGCGAAATACTCTATTGATGAAAAGATAATGGATTTCAAGACCATTGATAGAATGGGTGAGAATACGACTATCAGAGTGTTTGGAAGAATTGAAAAATATTATGAGAACAACGTTGCATTTGTGGATGTGAAGAATGGAAATGATAAGAAGTCTTTTATCCTTTGGTCTACTGATTTAGAATACTTAAGAGAGAACATAAATACAAAGAGTCAACTTCATATTGGCAATATGATTACTTTCAAA